>Ga0075029_100000028_pt1 | contig 56536 bp, 48 predicted proteins | sample LitLauG_LLR_2013_FD_71391 | JGI IMG/M metagenome (GOLD analysis project Ga0075029, IMG submission 71391) | Freshwater sediment microbial communities from North America - Little Laurel Run_MetaG_LLR_2013 | ecosystem: Environmental > Aquatic > Freshwater > Creek > Sediment | place: USA... | reverse complement strand
TCTATTTCGTACGTGAGCGCAAAGAAAGCTATAGCTGGAAGGATCTCTACAAGATGCCGATTCTGGGCGGCGCGAACCGGCTGCTCACCAAGGACATCGACACCCCTGTGAGCTTTTCGCCCGATGGCCGTCAGTTTGTCTACACCCGGGGAGTCGGGCCGCCTGACGCCAATGAGATCCGAGTCGCGAACGGGGATGGAAGTGGAGACCATCTGCTGACGACCATCCCTGCCACCTCGGTGAGTTTTGAGGTAGGTCCAGCGTGGTCTCCAGATGGAAAGACCATTGCCATTTCGCTGATGTTGCGAGGACCGCGTTCCGGCTACGTGCTCGATTCGATCGCGACCGGCGATGGCCGCGTCAGGGAAGTGTTTTGGAACGCCGGTGTAATCGGCCGTCCCCAGTGGCTGCCTGAGGGAGACAAGGTCCTGGTGGACGTAGATGATCCCACCGGCCGCGGACAGCTGTGGACAGTTTCGATTTCGAATGGCAAGCGCCAGCGCGTAACCAACGACCTCGCCAATTGGGGTATCCGGATTGACACCACCCACGATTCCAACAAAGTCGTTGCCGTGCAGTGGTCGCTCTCGGCCAACGTTTGGGAGAGTGAATCTACCAATCTATCCGCGGCCAAGCCGGTGACTTCCGGAGAGATGCCGTTGGTGGCGGCCGTGCCGGGGTCGGCTGGGAGGATTCTCACGGTGAGCGGAGACGGCCGGTTATGGGTCGTGAAACAGGACGGTACGGAACGCCGTCCATTTTCCAATCTGCGCGACGTGGCGCCACCGGTCATGTGTGGACAGTTTGCAGTCCTCACTTCCTATGCGACGGGGGGAGACGAATCGCAGACCGACGCCGGTAGCATCAACGGCATAAAAATGGCCGGCGGACGCTTTGTGGTGCAGCGCTCCTATCAATCAGGTCCCGCCAGCATCGTCCGGGTGGACGCGGACGGTCTGAAAGCAACGGCGCTGGCTAGCGGTTTAGTGTACTCTCCAACTTGCTCGCCGGATGGCAAGTCCTTGTTTTATGTCTTGATGGGAAACGCAGAGAGTATTTTGCGAATTTCCATTGACGGCGGAGAAGCCACGATTGTGGGCGAAGTACCCGGCCGGGCCATCCGCGGAACCATGCGTGTCTCGCCGGACGGTCAGTTCCTGGCCTTTCCCTACGACCTCTACGTTCCCACTCCGACGATGAAACTGGCGGTGATTTCAATCGACACTGGGCTAAATGTGAAAACTTTCGACGCGCCGCCCGGTGTCTACCGTGAAGCTTGCTTGCGGTGGTCTCCCAACGGCAAGGCGCTGCAATACCTCCTCACTCAGGGGGACGTAACCAACATCTGGGAACAGCCACTGGCCGGTGGGAGCCCAAGACAGATAACAGACTTCACTTCGGGCAGGATCTTCGATTTCAACTGGTCCCAAGACGGCAAGCGCCTTTTCATGTCCCGAGGTGAAGTCAGCAGCGACGTCGTGCTGCTGAGTAACCTTCGTTGAGGCTGCCCGCGGTATGGGGTCCTAACGCACCTAGACGTGTCAGTTAAGCCTGGACTTCTACCGACAGCAACTCCGGGTTGCGATGCGCCCGAAGTAGCATCACTGTTGAAAGCAGGCGATTTCACTCATTGACTCCGTTAGTGGATGGAAAGCGCCGCATTTTCTTCTTCTAGCGCGCGCCGTTGCCTTAGGGCCGGCGGTTCCTATTCGGCGTCGATGGTTCGGAGGGTTTCAGTGTTGTTCTCGCGAGACTCGGCGCTTTCATGAGTCGCGTATTTCGACCTATTTTGCCGCCAATCGCTGAATTCGTCCGCGCATGTGCCTAGCGTCCTCACTGTCCTTTCGTAATTTGAGCGGAGTGCGGTGCCGGACAATCATCAGGCGGACAATGCCTCCTTCCCCAACCACCCGCCGATGGCAGCGGCACCCAGTCGACCTTCCCGTTCGCGTGCTCGTTTCCAGCGCTTTCTCCACCACCATCGTTCCTGGCAGGAGCACGGAATTGAGCGAGGGCGGCATGGTGCTGTATGCCGGAATCATGCTGAACCCTGGCGACCTGCTGGAAGTTGAGTTCGAGATTCCCGGCCGGTCACGGATGATCGCGGTGGTCCGCGAGAGAAGCGGATATTGCTTCGGAGTGGAGTTCATCGCCCCGCTGCAGACTGCGTAAAATCCCTGTTGAACCCGCCTGCAAATCGGTTCAGTGTCTCGCTGGCGAAAAAAGCTGTCGGGCGCATGAAAGTTCCCCCAGGCGCTGAAGCGCGGCCACATTGTGAACGACTAAACAGCAGTGCCCTTCCAAAAACCAGCATGAACGCGAGTTCTTCAGCAGCCTGCTAGGCAGTAGCACCGGTCTGGGTAGAAGGCGCCGGTGTGTTTGCAGGGGTTTCCTCCCCACCCTGCCACTTCCGGCTCAGCTCATCGAGTTGAGCGAGAACCTTCTCGATGTCTTTCATTCGGTCCGTGATGCCGTAGGTGACTGCGGGAGGGATCGTCGGCTGATAGTGGCGGAAAACGAATTCCTTTTCTTCCAGTGTGCGCAGCCGCTCGGTCAGCACGCGGGATGAGATCCCCTCCACTTGCTTCTTCAGGACGCCGAAGCGCAGCGGCCCATTGTGGCTTAGCACGTACAGGATGTGCAAAGTCCAAGGCCGGGTCAGCAGCTCCAGCATGTTGCTCATGGGGCAGGGGTTTGGGGATGTCGCGTGAGTTGGCATAAAGGATGGCTACAGATACTAGGTTACTCCAGAGTTCTTAGTATGTAAAGAGCCTATAGTTATCCCAGGCATTAAAGTTATTTAGAGTAACCAAATGGGATCCTGTTTCATCTATGCGTGGTAGAGCAACGAGGAGGGTTTATGAAACTGCTTCGCATAGATTCGAGCGCTCGCGTCAACTCAGTATCCCGCGCCCTGACGGCCCAGTTTGTGGAAACCTGGAGAGAACAAAATCCCGATGGAGAAGTGATCGAGCGCGATCTGGCCCGCACCAGTCTTCCGCCGATTACCGATGAGTGGGTCATGGCGATCCACGCCGACCCAGCCAGCCAGAGGACTACACATAAGCAAGTCTTGGCCGTTTCCGACCGATTGGTGGACGAACTATTGCAGGCCGACGTGATCGTGATTGGCGCGCCCATGTACAACTTCGCGATCGCATCGACCTTGAAAGGGTGGATTGACCAGGTCGTTCGCGTTGGCAAGACTGTGCTGTTTGGCCCGGCCGGGCCGAAGGGGCTGCTGCAAAACAAGAAAGTGTTTGTGATCACCTCGCGGGGAGGGTCTTATCGCCCCGGCGCGCCGACCGAGCGCTTCGACTTCCAGGAACCGTACCTGCGCCACATTCTCGCCTTCATCGGCCTGACCGACGTGACCTTCATTCACGCCGAAAACCAGAAGCCCGGCGATTTGGCCGCGCCTGCGCGAGCGGCAGCACTTGTGGAGATCCAGTTGGCCGCGAGTCAGAGTTCTGCCGTCACTGCCGCCCATTAAGCGCCGCAACGAGCTTCGGACCGTTCTAAAGACTTGCTGAAACCTCTAACCCTTAAGGAGAAAAAAACACATGGCAACATCCGCATCCGCAATTTCCAGCCGCTCACAATCGTTCCCTCAAGCCTCCGGGGGCGCCGGCCCGGTCGTGCTGCTGGGGCGATTGTTCTTTGTGCTGATTTTCTTGATGGCCGGCCCCAATCATTTTTCCAGCCAGACCGCCGGCTATGCGGCTTCGCAGGGCGTGCCCATGGCATCGATCGCGGTGCCGATTTCCGGCATCATCGCGCTGGCGGGCGGGCTATCGATCCTGCTCGGCTACCGGGCCAAACTTGGCGGGTGGCTGATTGCGCTGTTTCTGGTGCTGGTGACGCCGATGATGCACAAGTTCTGGGTAGTCAGCGACCCCATGATGCATCAGATGCAGATGATCATGTTCATGAAGAATGTGTCGATGCTGGGCGGGGCGCTGCTGATCACGCAATTTGGGTCGGGTCCGTGGAGCCTGGATTCGCGCGGGAAGTAATGCCGAGTTCGACAGATAGAGCATGGCAATTTCGGTATAGCTAACATTGACTTAGTCAACAGACTTAGTCTACTATTGCCTTCATGGAAGTGAACATTCATGAGGCCAAGACCCACCTGTCCCGCCTGCTGCAGCGCGTCGCGGCGGGGGAGGAGGTCACGATTGCGCGATCGGGAACGCCAGTGGCGCGCCTGGTTGCGATCGAGCCGGCGAAGCCCAAAGTGCGACCCCTCGGAATGGATCGAGGCAAAGTCTGGGTGGCGGACGATTTTGACGCGCCGCTCCCCGACGACTTGTTGAAAGAGTTCTATGGTGGGACGCTCCCCGAGCTGGAGCTCCCATCAAGAACCGAGAGGCCGCGCCGACGGAAGCGCCGGTGAAATATCTGCTCGATACCATGGTCTGGTTGTGGAGCGTGGGCCCGACGGACAAGATCGGGCGAGCGGGGCTGGAGATCCTCAGCAGCGGGGTTGAGGAAATTTACCTTTCTGCCGCGAGTTCCTGGGAAATAGCCATCAAGGCAAAGTTAGGAAAGTTTCAGTTGCCCGAGGCGCCCGGCCCCTACGTGCGCACCAGGCTCGGGGTTCAGGGCATCCGCACACTTTCCGTGACCCAAGACCACAGCTTGGGCGTCTACGACCTGCCGTTACATCACAGGGATCCGTTTGATCGCCTCCTCATCGCCCAGGCCCTGGCCGAAGAGATGGTGATTCTTACAAGTGATCAGGTTTTCAAAAAGTATTCAGTTGAACTAGTGTGGTGTGGGGCGTAACGATGTCGTTGAGTCTGCTCCAGGAAAAAGCCGCCCGTCGAGGGCGGCTTTTTCAGCGTTCGAGAAAACTATGCGGCGGTTTCGTCGGAGACTGGCGGGCGGAACGGTTCGTCGTAGCTGCCGCCATAAATCGACGGGACCTTCGACCCCATAGGGCGCAGGTAGGTTGCCAGTTCGCCGCGATGATGGATGCAGTGGTTGTTGAGGAAGCCGAGATAGAAGGCGGATGGCAGGTTGAATACGCCGAAGAAGCCCACCGGCGTGAGCAACTGCTCGGCGGACATGGTTTGCACTTTGGCCATACCTCGCTTCATATTTTCGTCGTACCAGGCAACTACGGCCGCAATGGTCTTGGGTTTTTGCTCCTCGGGGCGGGCCGCCATCGCCGCTTCGAAGCTCAGGTCGGCAATGCCGTCGAGAAACTGCACGTCGGTGTTAGCGATGTGCCAGGCCAACTCCCATGCGCTACGGGCGTTGGGATCGGGCTTGTAGCTGGACTTGTCATCGGGAACTGCGGCCAGAACTTTCTTGGTAGTTTCCATTTCGCGGGCGATGCCGTCGAGCATCACATCGCGATACATGAGAGCGAACTCCGGTGTCGGCTGGGACATAACTGCCTCCTGATCGTGGTGAAGTGGGGAAAGGCGCGGAAAGGCCGTGTGGACGGTCTTTCCAGTGGGATGCGAGAACCGGCTGGAATTATACGCCGACCGGTTGCTTGCTGCGCACCGGCACCGGCGTGAGCCAGTTGTGGCGGTCCGCCTTCTCGCCGCGCACGATGGCGAAGAATTCTTTCTGAATTGCCTGGGTGACCGGGCCCATCTGGCCCGAACCCAGATTGATTTTGTCGACCGAGCGGATGGGCTGGACTTCGGTCGCCGTGCCGGTGAAGAAAGCTTCGTCGGCGAGATAGAGCATTTCCCGCGGAATGACCTGTTCGACGAGCGGAATGCCGAGGTCGCGGGCGATTTGGATCACGGAGTCACGGGTGATTCCGGGCAGGATGGAGTTGCCGAGCGGCGCGGTGATGAGCTTGTCGCGATGCACGAGAAACAGGTTCTCGCCCGAGCCTTCACTGACATATCCGTTGGCGTCGAGCGCGATGCCCTCGACATAGCCGTTGAGGATGGCTTCCATCTTGATGAGCTGCGAATTCATGTAATTCGCGCCGGCTTTGGCCATCGCCGGCAGCGTATTCGGCGCGAGGCGCGTCCACGACGAAACGCAGACATCGCAGCCTTCGCTGGTATCGCCCAGGTACTTGCCCCAGGGATAGTTGCAGATGTAGACCTCGGTGGGCGATTTGAAAGGATTGACCCCAGCCTCACCGTAGCCGCGAAGAATGACCGGCCGGACATAGCAGGGCCACGCGCCATTGTGGCCGACCGTCTGCATCATGCCGGCAACCAGTTCGTCGCGGGTAAACGGCACGTCGATGCGATAGACCTTGGCGGAGTCGAGCAGGCGTTGCATGTGCTCGGTGGCGCGGAAAATGGCGGGGCCCGAGGGCGGTGCGTAGCAGCGGATGCCCTCAAACACGCTGGAGCCGTAGTGCACCACGTGCGACATCACGTGAATGGTGGCGTCATCCCAGTTGATTAGCTTGCCGTTGTGCCAAATTTTGTCAGTTTTCTGGATGGCCATCGCAACTCCTCGAGCACCAAGCTCGGCTTTCATTATAGCCGAGGAGTTGATGCGTTCTCAGCCGGTTGGGACGAGCAACATTACCTCCGGGCAGGTTGCCGGTCCGAGAGAGGAACCAAGTTTGCTCTAGCCATGAGCGTTGCCGATCGCGCACGCTACTCGAATGCGAGAGGCAAGCGCTCGAGCAAGTTCAGGTCGGATGGCGGTGCGACGAACATTGCCGATCGCGACGGCGGGTTCCGTAAAGACGCGATACCGCGAGCAAGTGGCAGCGGTCTGCTACCGGTTCGTGGGCATGGAACTGGAGTTTCTGCTGGTGCAGACCCGCGGCAAACAACGCTGGACATTTCCCAAGGGCGGGCTGGAAGCTGGAATGACGCGTGCTCAGGCGGCGGAGCTGGAAGCGTTTGAAGAAGCCGGAGTGCGCGGGCGGGTTGAGGAAGCTCCCTTTGCTCATTACACGCGGCAGCGCCATGGCGAGCACGAGCCCGAGAAGATATTTATTCAGGCCTATCTCTGCGAAGTGCAGTGGGTGGGGCGGCCGCAGGAGGGGCATCGCAATCCGACCTGGTTCGCTCCCGAGAAGGCGAAACGGAGATTGCGGGAAGACCGATCGCCGGAAAGTGGAGAAGAGTTTGTGCGCGTGGTGGATCGCGCGGTGACGCGCATCCAGAGATTGCGGGCCGATGCAGGCGCTCCGCTCGATGAGTTGCAGCGAGTGCAGTTTGAAGCTCCGCCCGAGCCGCGGTTTCACACCAGCATTGAGCAAGCGGCATTTGCCCACCTCGTTGGTGGCGGGGAGCGGGCCGGCGCTGTCGAGTTCGCGGTGGGAAGAAGAGTTTCGCGCGTGCTCGGGTTCGCGCAGCGAGTGCCGCTGCCCAGCGCGAAAGCGCTGGGAACAGGCAAGGGGAATCGTTAACCTACTTCCGCGCTTGCAGTTCCGTCAGCGCGGCCAGCACTTCCTCGCTGTGCTGGCGCGGATTCACGTCGGTGTAGACCTTTGCAATTTTTCCATCCGGCGCAATGATGAACGTGTGCCGCGCGGCGAACTTCACCAGCCCCATATTGGTCAATGAACCGTAGGCTTCGGAGACTTTGTGGTCGGTGTCGGCCAGCAGCTTGAAGTTCAGCCCTTCTTTGGTGCAGAACTGCTTGTGCGAATCAGCGCTGTCGACGCTCACGCCGAGAATGGTGACGCCTTTCTGCTCATACTGAGCCAGGTCGCGCTGAAAGTTGTGGGCCTCGACGGTGCAGCCGCTGGTGAAATCCTTGGGATAGAAGTACAGCACGATCCACTTGCCTTGATAGTCCTTCAGGCTGACCGGTGCGCCCTCCTGCGAGGGGAGGGTGAAGTCTGGGGCGGCGGTGCCGACGGCCGGAGGCGATGCGGCAAACACTGCCAGGGATGAGATGGCGAGAGCGGCAACGAAGACAGCCGCAATGGCGAGTTTGAGCTTCATGAGGGTCACTCCAGGGCTTAATCGGTATTGCATGTCATTTTAACTCTTATAGAGGGGCTGAGCACGGCGCGCCGCAAAGGGCGCGAGAGCCTAGGTTATTTTGAGGGTCCCAGTAGGCGGGAAAGGTGGGATAATCCGACGTGGAAGTTGATCTCCGGGGAGAATGCCCGTGAGAATGAGAAGTTTCGGTTCGCATCGCGTGGTTGCAGCGATTGTATTGTTTGGGGTGCCGCTGATTGGCGCCGCGCAGCAGGCTCCCGTCCTGCCGGAAGCGAACAAATTTGACTTTGACATGAAGACCGCGGCCCGGCTCAAGCCCGAGCTCATGGCGGAGAGCACCACTGCGAACCGTTACGCAGCCGGGAGGCGCGCGTTCGAGAAACTGACGGAGCAAGCGCAGGTCCCGCGAGGCCGAAAACTGGCGTGGGAGTTGCGGATAGTAGAAGACGGCGCGTTGAACGCGTTTTCGTCGCCTGACGGATCGGTGTATGTGGAAAGCGGGCTCGCCGACCTTGCTGGAACCAGCGCCGGGTTATGGGCGGCAATCCTGTCGCATGAAATCGCACACACAATTCGACGGGACTGGGCGCGGCGCTTCTTGTATATGGAATCTCTGCGGCGGGGCAGCGGGCCGGTCGTGCTAGGCGATCCGGGAGTTCCGCTTGCGGACTACAAAGATGCGACCGCGGTCTCCGAGGACCTGGCGCGATTCTGCCGCGGTCTGGAATTGGATGCCGACGCTGATAGCCTGACGATGATGGCCGCCGCCGGATACCATCCTGACTTTGTTCCGGCGCTGCATCACCTGCTAAACGCGCAGACCGCGGGCCGAGCTGCGAGTTCGATCTTTGCCATGCATCCGTGCTGGGAAGAGCGGGACCATGAACTGGACCACGCCTATGTCGCGGCCAGCATCGCATTCGACCGGCGCTGGCCCGAGTGGTATGCGTCGCCGGGAGGGAATCCTCCGACACTGGTCTTTGCCGATGAACCCAACGTGAAGAAAAACCGGGCGCGAGAGGTGGAGATTCGCGTTCCCATGCGTTGTCAGAACCTTGTCGGCGCGGTCGAGGTAGTGCTGCAGACGTACTCGTCAGGGAAACGTTCGGGCGATGGGGTGCGGCAGATCACCGGGTGCACTTCTCCCAGAACCACCATTACGTTTGCGCTAGCCGAGAATACGCCGAAAGAATCGTCGGCGGAAGTGTTCGTGCTGGACGGGCAGGGAACTGTATTGTCGCGGGCAGCCGTCCCGAAGCTGGGACGGTGATCTGCCACTTTCCTCTGGCTCGGGGTCATTCTCAGATAGTCTAGGTTTACTGCTGGCTAGCCGTTTTGGAATGCGACGCCACAGTCGCGGCCAGAGGTATCAGGCTTGCCTTTACCGCAACGCCCGGCAGTTCGTCGCCTCGGAAGTATTTGTTCTTCGCGGCTCTCATCTCCGGCATGGCGGTGTAGGGCTTTGAGTAGTCATTGGCGGCGTTCCAGAACAAGAATCCGTCCCCGCCCTTTTCTTTGGCTGCGGCGACTTGCACCTTGATGTATTCCGGCGAATAGGTTTTGGTGCGCCAGCGGAAGGCCTGCAACCAGGGACGAATCACCACGCCGGTTCCGGCGGTGATTTTTTCGAAGCGGGCCATGGACTCGCCGATGAAATGCTCGGGCGCATCTCCGGGATGCGCGACGTTATCCATGCCGAAAAAGTGAGACGGGTAGATCATGGGCGAAAGCACGTCGCAATGTTTCGCCATGCCGACGATGTCCTGCCCGGTGTGCGACAGGTCCACGGGGCGTTGCCAGGCCATGATTCCAAACACATCGAGCGAGAGCAGTGCGCCGGTCGGATGAATCTGGGCGTAGGCCTTGGTCAGGAAATCCACGATCACGTCAGAACGCTGCCAGTTGGGATGCGCCGCCTGGAACGTAAAGCTTGCATCTTTCTGGTCGCCCTCGGCCGGGAAGCGGACGTAGTCAAACTGAATTTCGTCAGCGCCAAGCTGCGCGACATATTTCGCCAGCGCGATGTCGTAGTCCTGGACTTTGGGGTTCGACGAGTCGGTCCAGACCAGCTTGCCGTTCTCGCGCCAAGGTGCATGGTTCTTCTTCGACTGCACCGCCAGCTCGGGATGCTCGACCACCATGCGCTCGTCGCGGAACATGGCAATGCGGGCGACGGCGTGCATATTTTCCGAGTGCAGGAAGCGGATGTATTTCGGCAGGTCGTGAATGTAGACGTGATGGCTGCCGAGCAGCGGATGTTCGAATGGAATGTTGACGTTGCCGTCGGAATCCTTGATGTCGAAAACGACGGCATTGCCGCCGGCTTCGTGCCAGCGCTGGACGATCTTCACGCCATGATCGCTGGCCGCCATCACGCCGGTCAGATAAATCGCGCGCGCTTCAAACTCTTTTGCCACCGGAATAGAGTTCTCGTGGATCGGCCCGCCCAGGATTCCCGGGACCACAATTTCCTCGCCTGCTTTCAACATGTTCGCCGTGCGATTGCCGTTGGCGTGGCGGATGGCTTCCGACAATTCCTCGGAGGTCAGAAATGAAGTCTGGCCCAGGTATTTGTGCGCGATCATCGGGATGCTGTCACCGCGTTTGGCGGTGTAAAGCGCGGTGCCGGGTGGCAGCGGCTGCTGCGGCGCGATCTGCAGCGGCTTAGTAGTCGTCGGCAGGTCGGTCGGGACCAGTTTGCCGTTTTGCGCCGGCGCCGCCGCGGATAATTTCGGGTTCGTGGTTTGCGCCGCGGCATGGACAGCGAAAATGCACACGACGGAAGTAGCTGCGAGAACAAGCGTAATAAAACGGCTGGCTGGACGACGCAAAGTGGCCTCCCCGGTGACGGCTGATTAGCAGGCTAGCTATCACGCTGAAAAGAAGCGAGTTACGTATGTCCAAGCCCTTCTGTGGCGGGGAGTTGGAGGAACTGGGAGTGACGCAGCGGTAGGTTGCCTTCCCACTTGCGCAAACAATTTCGTCTTGGCGCCGGTGCAAATGTTTCTAATCTTTCGCAACCGTGTTTAACCCTCATCTCAACAGTGGCTTACAAGGCCGTGGGCCTTTGGCGACCGGTGGCTAAGAGCGTGCTTATCTAAGGCTGCGCCGGCATCGCACGCGAATTCCGGTGGACGAAGACTCGACACTTGGAATAATTTGTCGGTCTCGGAAAAACAGAAGCTGCAGGGTAAGCCAGCCGGTGAAACCGGCAAAGACGGGGAACGAAAGGACACAAAGCCTGGCCGAAAGCCTGGAAAAGCACCTATGAGAACCAACCTAGCCACAGTGCTCGATCCAAATCGCCGCAGTAACGATGCCACCGAGTTCGAAGCCGCTCTTCGCCGCCGCATCGTCGGGCAGGACCAGGCTGTCGAGAAGGTCGTGGAGATTTACCAGATGTTCCTGGCCGGGTTGAATGCGCCAGGACGTCCGGTAGGCAATCTTCTGTTCCTGGGGCCGACGGGTTCGGGCAAGACGCGGGTCGTTGAAGCCATGGCGGAATCGCTGTTTGGCGACTCCCGCGCCTGCATCAAGATTGATTGCGCCGAATTTCAGCATTCGCACGAGATCGCCAAGCTGATCGGTTCGCCTCCGGGCTATCTGGGGCACCGCGAGACGCACCCGCTGCTGACGCAGGAAGCGCTGAACCAGTGGTTCACCGAAAAGCTCAAGCTCTCGATCCTGCTGTTTGACGAAATCGAGAAGGCCAGCGACTCGCTGTGGCAACTGCTGCTGGGCATTCTGGACAAAGCCACGCTGACGCTGGGCGACAACCGCCGCGTGGATTTGTCGCAGTGCATCATCATCATGACTTCGAACCTGGGGGCCTCCGAGATGACGGGCCTGATGGATGGCGGGTTCGGGTTCGTGTCGAAACCGGTGGAAGTGGACGAATCACTGGACGACAAGATCCAGCGCACCGCCGTGGAAGCGGCGCGGCGCAAGTTCACGCCGGAGTTCATGAACCGCATCGACAAGTCGGTGGTGTTCCGCACGCTGCGCGACGAGCACCTGAAGCAGATCCTGGAAATCGAACTGGGCGGAGTGCAACAGCGCGTGCTGATGGCTGCCGGCACCAACCAGTTCGTGTTCAACTGCACTGCAGGCGTGAAGCAGTTCCTGCTGCGCGAGGGGACCGACCCACGCTATGGCGCGCGCCACCTGAAGCGCGCAATTGAGCGGCACCTGGTGTTCCCGCTGGCGAACTTAGTAGCTACGGGGCAGGTGAAGCTCGGGGATTTTGTCCGCGTGGATATGGCTTCGGAAGCGCAGATGATCTTCGTCAAAGAGGCGGAGAACGCGATGGCTCCGGTGCTGCTGGAACGCTACGGAGCAGCCGCAACGGCGCAACCCGCGGCCAAGGCAGCGCGCACGGCCGTAAACAGCCGCAAGGATTTCGGCGCCACGCCGGCGGCCGATACGAAGTAGCAGGATCCCGCCTCCCAGCGGGTGGTAAGGTCAGGCGCCGCGCAAGCGGCGCTTTTTTATGTGCGGCATCTCGGCGCATTGTCGCTCGCAAATTCACTGACATACAATCGTGCGCATGAACAGGCACACTGGTTTTTGCACTCGCACTCTTCCCTTTTTCTTGATCATCGTGATAGTTGGCAGTCCCTTGCTTGAAGCGAGGGTTGAACCGACGCACGGCTACGACGCATTCTCGGCCGACGAAGACGTGAAGCTGGGGCAGCAGAATGCAGCGGAAGTTCGCAAACAGATGCCGATTCTGCCGGATTCCGACCCCGTGGTGAAGTATGTGCAAGGGCTGGGAGCAAGGCTGACGGCGCACGCTCCGGGCTACAAGTGGCCCTATGAATTTCATGTAGTGAACGTGAAGGAGATCAACGCGTTTGCCCTGCCGGGCGGACCGATTTTCGTGAATCTGGGCACCATCCAGGCGGCGGACAATGAGGCGCAGTTGGCCGGCGTAATGGCGCACGAGATTTCTCACGTCGTGCAGCGACATGGCACGCGCGCGGCCAGCAAGCAGATGATGGCGCAGTTGCCGCTGCAAATGCTGGGAGGAATTCTGGGAAACGGCGCACTGGCCAAGGCGGCCGAGATGGGCCTGAGTTTCGGCGTGGGATCGTACTTCCTGAAAAACTCCCGCCAGTCGGAATCGGAAGCCGACCTGCTGGGGACCGACATCATGTATGACACAGGCTACGAACCGGTCCAGATGGCGATGTTCTTTGAGAAGCTCGAAAAACAGATGGGCTCGGCCGCGAACTCGAACCTGAATCAGTTTATGAGCGACCATCCGAATCCGGGCAATCGCGCGGAAGCGGTGTCGCGCGAGGTGGCCACCTTGTCGCCGCGAACCTACCTGGGCGACAGCGGCGATTTCCGGCAGGTCAAGCAGCGAGTGGCGGGCATGAAACCGCTCTCGATGCAGGAAGTGGCGGCGCAGCAGAAGGCGGAGGGAGGGCCTATCGCAGGCGGAGCGCCCGACACAATTCCCAGCCCGAGCCTCGCTAAGTTTAGTCACAACGAGTATTCGATTTCCTATCCCGACAACTGGCAGGTGCTTGGTGACCAGACTTCGAGCGTGACTATCGCGCCCCCGAGCGGAGTTTCGCAGAACGCGGTGGCGTATGGAGTGATCATCGCGAACTACCAGGCGGAGGAGTCGGGTGCGTCTCTCGATACGGCAACACACGAACTGCTGGCGTCGCTTCGGCAATCGAACACCGACCTGAAACAGATCGGTCATGACGAGGACATCCGGGTGAACGGACTGGCGGGCAAGTCGGTGGATTTGATCAGCTCATCGCCCATCAAAGATGCTCAGGGCAAGCCGATTGCGGAGCGGGACTGGTTGGTGACCACGCAGCGGAAGGATGGGACGATCCTTTATCTCATATTCATTTCTCCCGACAAGAATTTTGGATCGCTACGGCCGGCGTTCGAGCAGATGTTGCGGACGCTTCAGTTGCGGTAGCAAGCTCACCACACCTCACAGCGCTCCGCGTCGGGACGGACCATGGCTGATCCCGCTTTGCAGCTCCAGGCTTTCTGGAACTCGGGCAGGTTCGACAAGGGGCCGATGACGCGGAATTTCGAAACCGGGTGCGGGTCCGACTGCACCATCAGACGCTGCCATTCGGGACGCATCGCGTCGCCGCGGAATTGTCCCCAGGCGATGAAGAACTGCTGCTCCTGCGTGAAGCCGTCAATCATTGGGCGGGGCTTGCCTTCCAATGACTTTTCAAATGCAAGGAAAGAAATCTTCGCGCCGCCGAGGTCGCCGATGCTCTCGCCCAGCACCAGCTTCCCATTGTGGTGGACACCCGGCTCGATGAAGTAGTTGTCGAACTGATGGGCGACGCAAGCGCCGCGCTCCTGAAAGTTCTTGAGGTCGGCATCGCTCCACCAGTTGCGCAGCCGGCCCTGGTAATCGAACTGCGCGCCCTGGTCGTCGAAGCCGTGGGAAATTTCGTGCCCGATGACCACGCCGATCGCGCCGTAGTTCACCGCATCCGTCGCAGTCATATCGAAAGCGGGCGGCTGGAGAATGCCGGCGGGGAACACGATTTCATTGAGCAGCGGATTGTAGTAGGCGTCAGAAGTGGGCGGAGTCATGCCGAAGCGGCCGCGGTCCACGGGCTTCCCGATAATGGCGCGGTCATCGTCGGCGTTGAACTTGCGAGCTTCGACCATGTCGTCAAAGAACTGGTCGCGGCGGATCTCGACGCGGCTGTAGTCCTTCCACTTGTCGGGGTAGCCGATCTTGGGATTGAAGGTCGCGATCTTGGCCAGGGCTTTTTCCTTGGTGTCGTCGCTCATCCAGGGACGGGAAAGGATGTCGTCGCGCATGGCAGCGAGCAGATTGCGCACCATTTCTTGCATACGCGCCTTGGCTTCGGGCGGGAAATACTTCTCGACGTACTTCTTGCCCAGCGCCTCGCCGAGCAACTGGTCTGTGGACTCGGCGCAGCGCTTCCACCGCGGCTTCATCTCCTTGGCGCCACTGAGGTAAGTACCGTTGAAGGCGAAATCTTCCTCCACAAACGGTGCCGAGAGTGAACTCGCCACGGAGTTAAGCAGTTGCCACTTCAGATAGATTTTCCAGTCGGCGAGCGGAGTCTGCTGCAACTGGCGATCGAATTCGGCCATGAACTTGGGTTGATCAACGTTCATGTCGGTATCGTGGGGAATCCGGCTGTGCGCGAAATAAGCGGCCCAGTCGAAATGCGGCGCCATGCCTTGCAGTTGGGCGAACGTGGTGTTGTGGTCGGTGGCGGAGGGATCGCGCAGGGCCACGTTGTCGAGGGAGGCTTCGGCGAGCTTGGTCTCAATCGCCATGACAGTCTGGCTGCCTGCAGCCGCGGATTTCTTGTCCCATCCTGCCAGCGTCAGCATCGCGGCAATGTGGGCAATATATTTCTCACGGGCTTCCTTGAAGTGGTCGTCGGGTTTCAGGTAGTAGTCGCGGTCGGGAAGGCTGAGACCGCTGGCGCCGACATCGGCTAGCACCCACTCGGGCTTGTGCTGATCCTGCTGGCTGCCGAAAGCAAACGGGGCGAAAACGAGGATGTCATTCAGGCTGGCGATGACGGATTGCAGGCCGTTGGCGTCGCTAAGGGCGTCAATCTTTGCGAACCAGGGTTTGAGCGGTTCGATGCCGCGGGCATTGGCGCGGGACTCGTCCATGCATGCCCCGTAGTAGTCGCCGATGAGTTGGTCAATACTGCCGCGCGGCGGGTTCTTTTCCGCAGATGCAGATTCGAGAATGTCGTGCAATTTGTCTTTGGCTGTCTCTCCGGCCTGCCAGCGCCTGCTCCAGCGGGTCATCGAGGCAGGGATGGGATTGTTCGCGCGCCACGTGCCGTTCGCGAAATCGTAGAAGTTGTCACAGGGCTCGGCCTTGCGGTCCATGTCGGTGAGATCGACGCCATGCAACGATTGGGCAACTACAGAAGGGATGGTTGCCAGCAAGACACACGCGGCAAGGGCCAGGCGAACAACAACTTTGATTTGCATGAGCTCTCCAGAGCAGACAAAGATGGGGCGATGACGTCCGGCTATTCTAGCGGAAGAGCGTACAAACTATCGAGAAGGAAGGGTTTGGGCGCCCGCGGATACTGCTTCGACGTGACCCAGACTAGGGACAAGTTACGGTGAAGCGCCGCAACGCGCCGTTGGTCCAACCGGTGCCATCGGTTGGCAAATGGGTGAAGTAGACGTAGAAGCTTTTTCCCAGAATGCGCGGATCATCGCCCAGGCCGACGGCTGTCGGGTAAGCGGCGATGGTCTCGAAGGTGCCGAGCAGAACGGGAGCCGTCCAGGTGAGCGCGTCTACGGATTCGGCGTAGCCGAAAGTCGTGTCGTTGGAGAGGATCATCTGATAGCGCTGCAAGGCGCTGTTGAAATGAATGTCGATGTATCCCTGAAACTGGGAGTTTGGAGTGAGGTCGGTGGAAGCTCCACCCAGGCCCTGCTGCAGGTTCCATCGACCCTCGTAAAATTTCTCGAAATCCACGGTGTGAGGGTGCGAGGAGCCGAAGGCAGCCTCGAGCACGGAGGAGACCAGGGCGCGGGCGACAGAAACGTTGTTGATCGTCGTGGGATGGGGTGTTCCGTTGGCGATCCAGTCGGGAAAATACAGATAGAAATATTTCTGATCGGGCGAGCGCACGAGCTGACCATCGCCGATTTCAAATGCGTCAAGTCCGGCCTGGTAAGACTGGTTGAGGCGGACCGTCTCGCCGAGATCGGTCCAGTGCAACCCGTTGTCCGACGAAGCTGCCAAGCCGAGCGCGGCGTAGAGGGCATCGTTGGGAAATTCGGCGTGATAGACCAGCAATAGCTTGCCTGCGCCGGTCATGCCGGCAGGCACTTTGTAGACCGGGCCTCCGCCGATGTATCCATAGCTCAAATAGTTCGGATTGACCGCCGGATCGGGATTCGGCGAGATGGTCACGTCCTGGGGCGCATCCGTGCCGAGCGGGTTGTCGAGCGTGCCGGACGTGGTGACGACCGAGCCGGATTTGTTGTTGCCCACAGAGTGGCCATTCCAGGTCTGTTTGTAATGTGCTCCGCCGTCGCTTGCGAAAAACTCGTACCCGCTGTCGGTTTTGATCACGCCCATCGGCGTGTCAGGCCAGGCGAACCCGCTGTAGGGGTCGTCGACCGGAGGCTCCGCCTTCTTGGACGCGCCGTTGCGCTGGGTGGGGTTGTCAACGGTGACATGTTCGGAGATTGCCGGGTTGCAGATCTGGGTCACAGTTTGCCCGACGGCGGAACGGCTGAAAGTAACGGCAACTAGGATGAAGAAAGAAAGCAGACAAGAGCGCATGCCAGAGGACCTCTCAAGAAGTGGAACACAGCGAAGGGGGAAAGGTTGTGTGAAGATACGGTGAATAAGGAGCGCTAGCCGCCTTGTTTCAGCTCAGTGAGGACCTGGCGTGCAACTTCTTTCAAGGTTTCAAACACGCCCACGCCCTGGAAAGCGACGGCCTCCAGCACGGGCTCGTCTTTTTTGCGCAGTTCCTGGGTCAGGGTCTCGACCGGCAGGATGTTGGGCAGGTCGCGCTTGTTCAACTGCAATACGTAGGGAATCTTGTTGAAGTCGTAACCGTGTTCCTTCAGGTTCGACATCAGGTTATCGAGGGCTTCGACATTGGCATCCATGCGCTCGGCCTGGGAATCAGCCACGAAAACGATGCCGTCAACGCCGCGCAGGATGAGCTTGCGGCTGGCGTCATAGAACACCTGGCCGGGGACGGTGTAGAGGTGAATGCGGGTCTTAAAACCGCGGACCGTTCCGAGGTCCAGAGGCAGGAAATCGAAGAACAGGGTGCGCTCCGTTTCGGTGGCCAGCGAGATCATCTTGCCCTTCTGCTGCTCCGCGGTTTTTTGATAAATCAGCTGCAGATTGGTCGTCTTGCCGCCGAGTCCGGCACCGTAGTAGACGATCTTGCAGTTGATCTCGCGGGCTGCGAAGTTGATGAAACTCAAGGCTTTCCTCAAGAAACGCGCGCCGGAACCCCGCCGGGGCGCCATTGAGCGTAGAAATGTTCTTTGGGTACCTGTCGGCTTTTATATCACAGGCCCTTCCAGCCCTGCCGGTTACTGAAGTGACTCCCGCAGAAGGCTAGTGCGGGGAGATGGTGGGGTAGTATCCGTCTTTAGCGAAAATCGACAGGTTGGGACGATATACCTTCACTTCGATCTCGCGCCGGCCCGCGCCGCGAGTGTTCGGTGTATAGCCCAGGGTGTATTGGTTGCGGGCTTCGCCAATAATGTCGGCGTAAATAGCTTCGATGGCATTTCGAGAGAACTCGGAAGGGACCGAACCTCCGCCGGTGGCGCTGGCATATTTGGGGAGCAAGTCGCCGTAGCCGCTAAACGGCAGGTGCAGGCGCTCCAATTCTTTGTATCCCGGTATGGCCGAAGCGTCGACGGCCACGGCCTTCACCTGAATGTCGTTGGTGAGCAGGTAGCGCAGGACATCTTTGTAGCTGGCTTTGCTGCCCAGTTCGCGGCCGTCGCTGATGACGAATATGATCTTGCGGCGGGTGCGGTCGCGCTTGCTCAGGTCGAGGGCGGCGCGCAGGATCGCATCGTTCAGAACGTGGGCCTCTCTGGGCGGGACGTAGACCGGGGTGATCGGGGCACCGCCTGCCGGCACCCCGTTCACTGTTGGCCCTGACGTACCGAATGGGCCTCCCACGACCGCCGGGCCGTTGTTGTGTCCGCGAACCGTCTTGAGCTGGTTCAGGACCGCGGTAAGTTTCTGGTTCACTCCGCTGAAGTCACGCACCTGGCTGACAGTGCTGCTGTAGGTGTAGAGGCCAACCTCATCGTAGGGGGCAAAGGCGCCGACCAGAGCGGAGTAGGTCTCGTTTACTTTTTGTACGGCAACGTCGGGCATACCGAGGTCGAGCACGATGGCGACAGACAGGGCAAAGGGATCGCTGCTGAAGAACTTAAGCTCCTGCTTCTTGCCGTTTTCGAAGACCTCGAAATCCTTGGGTAGCAGGCCGTCCACTAGTTGGCCATCGCGGTTTTTTACGGTGACAGGGACCTGCACAAAATTGGTGGTGACGACGAGTTTGTAAAGCTGCTCCTGCGTGTCGCTTTGCTGGCGCCGGGGGAAGCTTCCCGGCGGAACCGTATTGATCGGCGGCATTGGCGGCGGTGCCGGCTTGGCATCAGAGGGCGCGGGCTCGCTGGGCGGCCGGTCCGCGGGCTTGACGGGGTTCTCTGACTCAGGGAAGGGAAACTTGTCGGTCGCAGCCGGCGGCTGGGCCGCCGACGGAGCGTCGGGAACGTCTTGCTGGGGAGGGTTCTGCTTTTGATCCTGAGCGTTCAGCTTGGCCGAGACAGGGGCGCCCGCCAGCAAAGCAGCCAGTAGGGCTGCTCCCAGGAGCTTGTATCTTGCGCATGGCCGACCCGACATGACTCCATCCTTCCAGCTACCCCGGCGGTGAGCCGGGCAGAAAAACCTCGGCGTCATTTTTCGATGCCGAGGCTCGGCGTTTTGCTGCATCTAAGCCTGCAGATAGACTAACAAATAACGGAAAGGAATCTCGAATGGCGTTTTCTCTTTCAGGGCGAGTGCGGATGCTGGCTGCGGGAGCGGCCGCGATGGCGTTGGGCATGAGTGCCGGGAGCATGCGGGGGCAGGACTCCGGGCCGCCGCAAGATCAGAATCCGGCCGAGACGCTGAAGGTCCGCGTAAACGTCGTCCAGGTGTTTTACAACGTGAAGGACAAGAAGGGTGCGCTGATCCCGGGCCTGGGCAAAGATGAGTTCGACGTACTCGAGGACGGCAAGCCCCAGACCATCAAATACTTCACGGCGGAGTCGAACCTGCCGCTCACGCTGGGCATGCTGATCGATTCCAGCGGCAGCCAGAAGGAAGTGCTGGACATGGAGAAGCAGGTGGGCGGCGCCTTCCTGAAACAAGTGCTGCGCGACAAAGACCAGGCGTATGTGATGAGCTTCGACGTGACGTCCGACCTGCTTCAGGACTACACCAACGACACGCGGCGCCTGCAGAACGCCCTGAACAAGGCGAAAATCAACACTGGCTTCACCGGCGTTCCGGGCATGGGAGAGCCGGTGCCCATCCACAACCCTGCGGGGACCGTGCTCTACGATGCGGTTTACCTCTCTTCCCACGACATGCTGGCGAAGGAAGTGGGGCGCAAGGCCATGATCCTGCTTACTGACGGGCAGGATGAGGGCAGCAAACTGAAAATCCGTGACGCGATCGAAGCGGCGCAAAAGGCGGATGCAATCGTTTACGTGCTGCTCTGCGCGGACCGCGGTTTCTATGGCGGGTTCGGGTACGGCGGCGAGGGTGACATGAAAAAGCTCACCGAGCAGACCGGCGGGCGCGTGATCAACGTGGGGAATAAACTCGACAAGCTGCGAGAGGCATTTGACCAGATCGCGGCCGAATTGCGCAGCCAATACCAGATCGGCTATACACCGACCAACGCGAAGCTGGACGGTTCGTTTCGCAAACTGGAAATCAAGTCAAAGCAGGGTTACAAGATCCAGGCGCGCGGCGGATATTACGCCGGTGGCGGAGATCAGGACTGAGACTGGCGCGCGGCGCTGAAACGGAATAACCTCTAGCTGCCCGAACTTGTCCCGCGGGCATGGAGTTGCGCACATGCCATCTGACCGTACCTGGATTCGGTCCCGCCGTTCGTTCCTTCAACTTTCCGCGGCTGCTTCAACGGTAGCGGCGCTTCGGGTAGTAACCGAGCCGACGCTGGCGGTCGCTGCGCGAGCAAAGGCTGCACCTACCGGCGCGATCCTCATCGACGCCAACGAAAATCCGCTGGGGCCGAGCCAAGCCGCGCGGGATGCGGCTTCCGCCATGCTTCCCCAGGGCGGCCGATATCTCGATCACCTGACCTACGAACTGACCGCGAGTTTCGCGCAGATGGAAGGATTAAGACCGGACCAGGTGAAGTTCTATGCCGGATCGAGCGGCCCGCTGCATTTTGCGGTGCTGGCCTTTACCTCCCCCAAAGCAAGCTACGTTACGGCCGACCCTGGCTACGAAGCGGGTATGTACGCGGCCGAAAACTCGGGTGCCCGCGTAGTCAAGGTCCCGCTGACCAAAGCCTACGCGCACGATGTGAAGGCCATGCTGGCGGCGGCGCCTGATGCCGGAGTGTTTTATGTGTGCAGCCCAAATAATCCCACCGGAACTTTAACGCCGCATGGCGACATCGAGTACCTTCTGGCGAACAAGCCGAAGGGCTCAATTGTGATCGTCGACGAAGCTTATATCCATTTCTGCAGCGCGCCAACGGCCCTCGACCTGGTGAAAGCGGGCAAGGATGTGGTGGTGCTGCGGACATTCTCGAAGTTGTACGGCATGGCGGGGCTGCGATGCGGGCTGGCCGCCGGCCGCAAGGATTTGCTGGAGAAAATGGATCGCGTGGGCGGATGGAATGCCATGCCCATCACCGCCGTAGCCGCAGCCCGGGCGAGTCTGGGCGATGCACAGTTGGTTCCAGAACGCCGTCGCGTGAACGCCACGATCCGGCAGGAAACATTTGAGTGGCTGGATCGTGGAGGGTATTCCTACACACCGTCGGAAGCGAACTTCTTTCAACTTGACACCAGGCGGCCCGGCAGAGAAGTGATCGAAGCCATGTCGCGCCAGGGCGTCTACATCGGGCGCATCTGGCCGATCATGCCGAACCACGTTCGAGTCACGGTGGGTACTCGGGACGAGATGCTGAGGTTTCAGGAAGCGTTCCACAAAGTGATGACAGGGTCGGCGAGCGTTGCGGTGCCGCATCCGGCTCCCAGAGCGCGGTTGCGGCATGACGGCGCGGTGCGGGTTGGGTGAGATCGGGCTCTGGGCTTTCGGCTCTGCGCTCGGGCTAAGCTGGTTCACTCCGGATTTTGTGTCCACTCCACGGTGCGCTTTAGGCTGCTGCTCTTGTGAGCCAGGAGAATCGCCCTCATGGTGCGGAGTGCCTGCTCGGGGGAAACCTCCAGCGCTGCGCCGTGCTCGATAGCATCGCGGACGTTGGCATAGAATCCGCGATAGTCGCCGCGTTCGGTCGGCACACGAGAGATGGGCTGGCCCACGACGCTGAGAGTTCCCCAATTCTCTTCCGGGTCAAGCCCCCAGTCCGCTCCCCAATCCGTTCCCCGGGGAGGATTGTCGTTGCGCAGCTTCGCCTCCTGCGGATCCATGCCATGTTTGAAGAAGGAGCCGCGGGTCCCATGGACCATGAAGTGTGGCCCCGGCGCAAACGTAAGGATGCGCGCCCTTAAAGTCGCTCGCAAGCGGCCGTAGTCCAGGCAGACGTCGAAGGCATCATCGACTTGCGAGGTCTCGCGCTGGCGGAAGGCAGATGCGGTAATGGTTTGAGGCTCACCGAAGAGCACCAGCGCCTGGTCGATCAAATGAGGACCGAGATCAAACAGCACGCCTACGCCGGGAGTGCCGGCACGCTCTCGCCAGGCGCCGGGTTTGGGCTCAGGGCGAAAGCGATCATAGCGAGCCTCGTATTCAACGATCTCACCGAGCGCTCGACAGTTGGCCAGGTTCCTCACGGTTTTGAAGTCTCCGTCCCAGCGGCGGTCCTGAAAAACGGTCAGCAGACGGCGGCGTTGCTGCGCCAGCGCGACGAGGTCGGTGCATTCTTTCCACGTGGGGGCGAGTGGCTTGTCGACGACGACGTCGCGGCCGGCGAGCAGGCAAGACTTCGCCAGTTCGAAGTGTGAATCATTGGGCGTGGCGATTACGCAGAGACGAATTTCTGGATCAGAGAGGAGTTCGTCAAGCGTGCGTGCGACGCGCACCTGCGGATATATCTGCTGGGCGCGGTTTCCGCTTCGCTCGAGGATACAAGCCAGTTCCAAGCCAACCACGCCGCGAATGACCGGTGCATGAAACGCCTGCGCCGCCATTCCGAATCCGATCAGGCCTACTTTCATCGGGTCGGCGCGTAGTAGCCGCGGCGGGCGCGTACGTGGAAGTTTTTTCGGTCGACCGCGGCAATTTCGATGGTGCGGAAGTGACCGTCTGCCTTGAAGTCGGCCGGCCGGTAGGCGACGGCGTACTGGCTGCGGAGTTCTTCCTGGATCTCGCCGAACGCGTCGGCAACATTGCGGAGTTGAAAGGGAAAGAAGGCCCGGCCACCGGTGGCGTCGGCGATCCGCTCCAGGATTTTGTCGCCCTCGTGCTTGGTGCCGCTGATGTTGGTGCTGATGGTGTAGACGATGGCTTCTGCCCGCTGTGCCATATCGATCGCCTCTTCGCGAGTCACATGGCTCTGGTTGTCTTCTCCGTCGCTGAGCAGAATGATGGCGCGGCGGGTGGGGCCCGATCGGGCCTCTTTCATCAACTTGTCGCGGCAGGCGAAATAGAGCGCATCGAACATCGCGGTGCCGCCGCCGGGGCGCAATTCCTTCACCCCATGAGCGAGCTTTTCAGTGTCGTCGGTGAAGTCCTGGGTCACCTCGGGCGTGGAATCGAACCCGACGACGAAGGCCTGATCGTAGCGCTGCCGCACCGTCTGGTTCAGGAATTCGATGGCGGATTCCTGCTCGAACTTGAAGCGGTCGCGGACGGAATTGCTGGCGTCCACCAGCAGCCCCACTTGCAAAGGCAGGTTGGCCTCGCTGCGGAAGCTGCGGACTTCGGCGGGCTTGTTGTCATCGAGGACGCGGAAATCGGCCTGCTTCATGCCCGTGATCCGCTTGCCGTGTTTATCGGTGACGATGAACACGACATTGACTTCGTTCGTTCCGCCCCGGATGGTGGTGGGCGATTGTTCGACCTGTTTGTCCTTATCGTCCGGTGCCGGTGCTGCGGATGCCTGCGCCGGAGTGGAGTCCTGTGCCGCCGGAGGTTGATCGGTTGTTTGCGCGCTGGTGATGCAACTGGCGAGCACGCCCAGACAGAAAACGAGTGGCAGCAGAAACCGAAGCCGATTGGTGAAGCACCGAAGCATCGAAGGGATTATATCCGCTGCGGTGTGGAACGGTTGCCTTCATCGGCGCCAGCTCCCCGGAGCGCTGTCACAAATGCCAGCAAGTCCGGGGGCAACGGCGTCTCGCACACGATCTCTTTGCCCGTGGTCGGTTGGGTCAAAGCAAGCTTCGCCGCGTGCAGGAAATTTCGGCCCAGGGCCAAGTTTTGGCTTCTAGTTCGCAACTGGCGCGGCGCGCCGTACGTCGTGTCTCCGACGATGGGATGGCCAAGCGACGCCATGTGTACGCGGATCTGATGCGTTCTTCCGGTTTCGATCCGCACCTCGACTAAAGTGAATTCGCCGAACGGCGTGTTAAGACGTTCCATGACTTTGTAGTGCGAGATGGCTTCCCGGCCTCCCGCGCGCCGGGTGGTCATGCGGGTTCGGCGCACAACGTCGCGAGCGATAGGCAACGAAATCGTTCCGGTGTTTTCGTCGACGCGACCGTGGACCAGCGCCAGATAAGTTTTCTTCGCCTTACGCTGAGAGAACTGCTCGCCCAGCTTCCAGTGCGCAGCATCGTTTTTCGCGACCACAATCAGGCCGCTGGTTTCCTTATCCAGGCGGTGAACGATCCCGGGACGCAGCGCCCCGCTTACACCGGACAGCGATCGGAAATGGTGCAGCAATGCGTTGACCAGAGTGCCGCGGTTGCGCGCATCGTCGGTGGATCCAGCCCCGGCGTGCACCATCATGCCGGCTGGCTTGTTCACGACGGCGAGGTCATCGTCTTCGTAGACAATGTCGAGGGGAATCTCCTCAGGAACGGCTTTCAGCGGCGCCCGCTCGGCTGGACCGAGGACCTCGATGGTTTCGCCACCGGCAAGCTTGAAGGACGCCTTGGACGTTTCGCGATTCACCAGAATCATTCCGGCGGCGATGAGCTCCTGCACACGGGAACGGCTGACGCCATCGAGATGCGCAGCGACAAACTGGTCGAGGCGGGCGCCGGCTTTGTCCGGGTCAACGGCCATAAGAATCGGGAAGGATTGTGGCATTTCGCTGGTCAAGATATTACAAGCTCGGTGGGCGATCAGCTTCGCGCTTCAACGGGTGCGACTTCTCAGCATATAATGTGGCGATTTTGCGGGCGTGTTTCAGCCCGCCGGAGGCATCGTGCTGTTGTCGCTCGAGACTCGTGAGGTTGGACGCGTCACCGTCGTGCGCTGCAATGGGAGAATCGTTGCGGGAAAAGAAAGCGAGGCCCTGCGCGCGCACATCGCCTGGTTGTTGCATACGCGCCGGGCCATCGTCCTGAATCTGGCGGAGGTCGGGTTTGTCGACAGCAGCGGCCTGGGCAGTCTGGTGCGAGTTCTGGCCAGCACGCGTCAGGCTCGCGCAGAATTGAAGCTATGCGAATTGCAGGGCCATGTGCGCAGCGTTCTGGAGATGACCCGCCTGGCGGCCGTTTTCGAAATGCACGAGACGGAAGAAAAGGCGATTGCAGCCTGCTACAGCCTCGCCGCTCAAGCCGAGTCTCCGGCGTCCCTTGGCCGAAGCATTTTGTGCCTGGATTCCGACGTGGATGTGCTTGCGTACTTGCGCGAGCTTCTGCGGCATGCGGGGTATGACGTGCAGAGCAGTTGCCTGTTGAGCGATGCGCTGGTCCTTACCCGAGTCACCAATTTTGATCTTGTGCTCCTGGGCCCAGGCAAGACCGGTTCGCCGGCTGCGCTTCAAGCGTTCCAGAAAGTGCGCGGTACTCTCCCAGTGATCGAATTGGGCAGTGAGTTTTCGACTTCCCATGCCGGCGACGCCGGCACGGCGCTGCTGGAGACGATTAAAGCGCAGTTCAATCCGGGCACGGCGTGAGGCCTCAGATCACGGCCTCCGGCGCGTCGTTTATGGCGTAAGCCCGTAGACCTGGACCACCAGATAACCGGGCGCGTAGACGCGGCCATTTGCTTCCATGGGGGTCAGGAACGGGTTGCCATTGGAAGCGTTGGACCATGTGCCGATCTGGGCTGAGAAGATGGGAGCGCCGAGGCTCACGGCATCGTACGCCTCAATGGAAAACGGCTCGTTGGCACGATCGATCAACCAGACGACGCCGGTATGGGCGGCCGCACCATTAGAAGAGACGATTGGCAAAGAGCCGCCGTAGCCCGCGCCGGAGGTTCCGTTGACCGTATTTGTCAGAGTCGGCGTCGCGCCGGTGGCGACCGACCAGCCGCGCAGCACATCTCCGCCGGTTTGGGTAAAGACCGTAGGTCCTGCCGGGCCGTTGTAATAGGCAGGACCGCCCCAGAGGCCCCCGCCGCCTCCACTCTGCGCCTGCAGTGCGCCGGATTCGTTCTTCCTCACGCCACCCAGACTGTTTTGATTCAACAGGTAGAGAATGCTCGATTTGCCCATGGCGACGGCCATCGGCGGCGCTGTCTGGCCAGTCACTGCCGGCAGCAGCATTACACCGCCGGAACCGAAGTCCTCGTCGTAATTGTTCAGGTGCTTGTATAGGACCGGGGTAAACGATGTCGTGACACCGGCGAGCGCCGGTCCGAGCTTCAAGACGCTCTCGCCCCAGTCTTTTTTGCCGAACGTAAAATCGCCGTTGCCCGTGACAACAAAGAGATTTCCGTTCCCGTCGATCGCCGGGGCAAAGCCGGTCATCCAGATGCTGGCCAGTTCGGTGCCGCCCGAGGTCTCGACCGTGTGGAAGGAGTTCTGCAACTTAAGCGCGGCGCTGTAGCGCAGCAGCCACCCGGTGATGCCGCCGGAATTGTTGTCGCAGTGCGAGCCGATACCGATGTAGACGGAGCCTTTATTGTAGGCAAGTCCGGCCCGGCTCCACTGATTTTGCGGATCGAAGGTGACAGTAGAGCCGTCGCTGAGCTGGGCCGAAGGTGAGATGACAACCGGCGGCATGGCATCAGCCCCGTTTGCCAGATTGAGGGCGTGCAGTTGGCTCACGAATACGGACGGGGATGGTTCGGTAGCGGCGACCAGGTAAATCTTCGCCGCGTTGGCGGCGGTCCGCACAATGACCGGAGTGCTGGAGATACCGTACTCAGGTTTTACGTCATAGCAGCCCACATCAGCGGTACTTTGCGGTGTTCCCAGGCTCACCTGCCAGAGTATGGCATAAGTCTGTGCGTCGAATGCGTAGACCGTGTCGTGCCCCGTGGCGACGATGAGCACGTCGTGCGTAGCGCCGTCGGGCATCACGAACCCGGAGACGAGAAGCGGTTGGGCGAGCACGTTGCCGTCGACCTTCAAGGTTGCCAGCAGGCCGAATTTCGCGGAGGCGACGGTGGCGGGTGTCAGGTCTGCTTCCGTCTGGTTCCATCCGGTGCGGTTGAGGTCGTAGTGATAGGTGGCTACGTCAACCGGCGTGCCGCTGTAGCTGCGCAGCAGACGCGTGGCCGGGTCGCCGATCAGCTTCGGCGCGGGCAATTTGCTGGGCGACGGGGGATGCGGCGCGCGGTGCATGGGCAGGGATGTAGAGGGAAGCTGGCTCCCGCGAACGTCGGATTGGGCCACGACGTCTGTGGAGACGAACAAAAACGCTGCAATGACGGGGAAAAAGAAAATTCCGGACTTGCCTGTGCGCATAAGCGGTTTCACCTGCTGCGACGGCGGGACCCCTTCGGGGCGTCGAGAGCTATTGCAGGATACAGGAGTTTCCATCCGTCCATGCGTTAATTGTTGATGAAGCCCGAAGTAACAAATCGCCAAAACAGGCTAACAGGGCGGCATTGGCCAGCGAAGCCAGAAGAAGTTAGATTGTGCGCGATGCTGCCGGCAACCTCAGCTAACGGGTCGAGTTCACGCTGGAACCGGCTTCGTCCCCGACTTGTACCACCAGATGAGTAATCCGCCGCCCACCAGACCGATGGCGATGAGCTGCGTACCGGTGATCATTCCACCGAAGACCGACCCGCGGCCGGGGTCGTCGCGCAAATACTCCAGAAAGAACCGGGCAACGCCGTAAATGATGGCGAACGTGGCAAACACCTGGCCATCGAACTTACGGCGCTTCAGCAGCCACATCAGAAACAGAAAGTTGGCGAACTCGACCGCCGCCTCGAAGAGCTGCGTTGGTTCAAGCGGAACATTGAGCGGAGTCCCCGCGTTCTGGTTCGCAAAAAGGCTGGTGAATGTCACTCCCCACCAGTGGTGGGTTTCTTTCCCATAGCAGCAGCCGGCGGTGAAGCAGCCAATGCGGCCGATGGCGTGCCCAAGCGCCAGGCCTGGAGCGAACGCGTCGGTCGTGCGGAGCGCGGGAAGGCCGTGGCGTCGCATGTACCATGTAGCGGCCAGAAGAGCGGCGATCAGGCCACCCGAGAACACCCCGCCGGCTTGCAGAGTGCTGACACTGAAAATATCGGAAGGGTTGGCGGCGTAGTGGCTCCACTCGTTGATGATGTACAGCGCTTTTGATCCCACAATTCCGCAGAGCACAACCAGGATGCCGAGATCCCAGGCGCGGTCGGGATTGATGCCGAGTTTCGCGGAATTACGCACGCTGATCCAAAGGCCAATCAGCACGCCGAGGGAAACCAGCACACCGTAAGTGGGCAGGAAAAAACGACCAAGGTGAAAAAGCTGTGGATGCACGTGAGATTGGATGCGGGAAGCAGGCTTCCGGCTACGAGCAGTCTATCAGCTCTCGCGAACCGGGCCGGGAGCAGAAAGCGAAGCCGACCCACTGTGCCGTGTGACGGGCCGAGAATGAACCCGTCGGTAGACGTTGGGCGCCCGCCGAGACCCTTTAGGCATCTCCGACTGGCGGAGCGTTGCACACCGGATCCTAGTTCGAGTCGAGCTCCCGTTCATTCAGCATTGGTTCAAAAATCGGTTACCGTCATCACCAACCCGGCAGGCCGGCTTTCAAGTTGGATGCTAGGGGAAGAAGCTGTGAGTTGGCAAGATGCCGGAGAAAAATAGTTGGCATGCGGATTGCATCCAAAGTAACGCGGCAGAAATAATTCCGCTTGCGGAAGGCAAGGGTGGCGTGGGTTCTGGCGAACCGCAGAGGCGTGGAAGAGCGGAGTTAGCCGGCTTTGCGTTCTTCGCGCAGCACTTCGTCCAGCGCGGTGGCAAGTTCGAGCGTGCGCTTGCGATAGTCGGTCGTGCCGGTTTGCTGGCTGCGGCGAATTAGGTGCAGTTCGTCAGCAATATTCAACGCGGCGAGCACGGCGAGGCGTCCTGTATCGATGGTGCCGGTAGCCTCGGCCACGGCACGCATCTTGGAATCGACATACTCGGCGATGCCGATGATGTATTCGGCGTCGGTGCCCCGTAGGTTGTAGGCCTGATCGAAAATTTCCACGCGCACGCTGCCGTTGCGAGCGTCATGAGGAACCGGTTGTTGTCCAGCTGCAGCTGCCATGCAACCTCCCTGCCGCCGAGTGCTTAGCTGGCCAATTGCTCCTCAGCCAGCGCTTCAATCTGGGTGAGCATTTTTTCGACCCGGCCGCGCACTTCTTCACGTTCCTTGCGCAGTTGTACAACTTCGCGCCGCACCTGGCCGAGCTCCGCGTCGCGATCCTCAGCCTGGCGCTTCAGTTTCTCGACTTCTTTCTCGGCCGCGAGCTGGCCCTGGCGCGCCACCTTGTACATCTCAATGGTGCGATAAACTTTGTTCTCCAGCGCGTGAAAATCGTCGGCCGGAATCTGTTCAGTCATCTCTTCCGTCTTTGAAGACATAGAAAACTTCCTGGGAACAACTTGAGCGAAGTATACCGCAGAACCCTGTGGACAAGCAGGCACGAATGGACGGGGAGAAGCCCTTCTTAGGCGTTGGGTCGAAGTTGTTTCAACCGCTGCGCAGCCTTGTCCAGCGTCTCAGGCTTCTTGCAGAATGCGAACCGCACCTGCTGCGCTCCGTCGCGTGGGTCGCGATAGAAACTGGACCCCGGAACGGCCGCCACGCCCACCTTCTGCACCAGGTGCCGGACAAACTCCGCGTCATTCGCAAAGCCGAAGGCGCGAATGTCGGTCATCACGTAATAGGCGCCGCGCGGCCGATAGCAGTGGAACCCCGCAGTTTCGAGGGCAGGCAAAAGATGGTCGCGGCGAACGCGGTAGCCCTCGGCGAGATTCGCGTAATACTCTGGAGGAAGGCTGAGCGCCGCGGCCCCGGCTTCCTGCAGCGGGGCGGGAGCGCCGACCGTCAAAAAATCATGCACCTTGCGTATGCCGTTGGCGATGTTTTCCGGAGCGACCGCCCAACCTACGCGCCATCCCGTCACGCTATAGGTTTTTGAAAGCCCATTGATGGTGACCGTGCGGTCAGCCATGCCGTCGAGCGAGGCCAGCGAGATGTGCTGGGCGCCATCGTAGAGAATGTGCTCGTAAATCTCATCGGTGATGGCGAGGACATTGAATTTCAGGCAGAGATCGCGGATGAGTTCAAGCTCCGCCCGCGAGAACACCTTGCCGGTTGGATTATTCGGCGTGTTGACGATGATGGCCTTGGTCGAGTCGCGGAACGCGCGGCGCAATTCCACTTCGTCGAACGTCCATTCGCCGAACTGATCGGTTGGAGGGCGCAGCTTTACATAAACCGGCTTGGCTCCGCTCAGCACCGAGTCCGGTCCGTAGTTCTCATAAAACGGCTCGAACATCACCACCTCGTCACCGGCGTTGCATACAGCCATGAGGGTTGCGATCATGGCCTCGGTCGAGCCGCAGCAAACGGTGACGTTCTTCTCCGGGTCCACGGAAATGGCCTGCCACAGGTCCATCTGGCGGGCGATCGCTTCGCGAAGATTTTTCGCGCCCCAGGTGATCGCGTACTGATTGACGTCGGCGGAGATGGCACGCCGTGCAGCCTCCTTGACCTCAACCGGAGCGGGAAAATCGGGGAAGCCCTGCGAGAGATTCACGGCACCGTGCAGCATCGCCTGCCGCGTCATTTCGCGAATTACCGATTCCGTGAAATACCCGACGCGGTCGCTGAGGAACCGCTCTTGTCCTGCAATTAGGTTCATGACGTCATGCCGCGCCGCCTGTGAAACTCGGACCGTTCACACGCGCTGCGTGCCTCCAAGCTCTTGCAACGCGGTCACAATTTTCGTCGAGGCGGACGTGATCTGATCGTCGCGCAATGTGCCCTCGTCCGACTGCAGGGTCACGCGCAGCAACACCGAATAACTGCCTGCGGGAACCGAGCCGCCGCGGAAGATCTCCGCCGGGCGGAATGCCCTTAGTTCTGCGATGCCCAGTTTGGTCGCGGCGCGCTCCATATCCGCAAACGTTACCGCATCCGAGAAGACGAACGAGAAGTCGCGCTCCACCGACGGATACTTTGCGAGAACAGCAGACCGCGCATGCCGCAAAGGGAGCAGGTAAAGCCGTTCCAGGTCAATTTCGGCGAGATAAACGTCCTGGCGCAGCTTGCGCGCCGCCGCAATAGCGGGAGACAGTTGGCCAAACTGGGCAACGGCTTCGCCCTGGATTAAGGCGCGAGCCGAGCGGCCACGATGATAGTAATCCGGCGTCTGCCGGTCGAAACTGAGCTTGCCAGACTCGAATCGGCGGAGCAGGTTCTCGACATCACCCTTGATGCAGCGGAATGCTTCGGCTGCCTCTGCAGCCGGGCCCTTACTTGCGTCAAGCGCTTCGGAACGCGGCAACGAATTTCGCAGCGAGGCCACCGTTGCGCCCAGGCACGCGCGCTTTGGCTCGGCGCGTTTCTCGCCACGAAACTCAAACGTCTCGCCCAGTTCGAACAGGCGAACGTCATCCGCGTCGCGATTCAGGTTCCAGCCAATCATATCGAGCATGCCGGGGACCAGCGTCGAGCGCATGACCGAAGCTTCTTCACTCTGCGGATTTTCGAGTTCAAGCAGGCGAGTGGCGGAGAAAGTTTCGGCATCTGCATGCGAGATGAACGACAGTGACACAGCCTCGTCGTATCCCAGAGCGAGCGCGCGCGACCGAAGCACACGCGACTTTTCCGCTTCTGCAGACTCCACAACCTCACCGCTGTAGGCGGGCAGAGTATTGGAGAACCTGTTATAGCCATACAGCCGCGCGATCTCCTCGATCAGGTCAATCTCGCGCTCGATATCGAGCCGCCAGCTGGGAACTCGGACCACGAACTCGACATCTTTGTCGCCGGCCGGTATCAGTTCGCATCCCAGCCGCTGCAGGATGCGCGAAATCTCCGCTGTTTGAATGCCCTTGCCGAGGATGCGGTCCACTTCGCGGAGGCGCAGCGTAATCGGAGCCTGCTCCATCACGCGGGCCACAATGTCCACGATGCCGCCTTCGAGTTCGCCACCGCCGGAATCGAGTATTAACTGCGCCACACGATCGCAGGAAATTGGAGTCGATTCGAAGTCCGCGCCCCGCTCGAAGCGGTGAGATGCATCCGTGTGCAGGCCATGCCGCCGCGAGGCCGCGCGCACCGAAGCTGGGTCAAACCACGCGGACTCGATGAGCACATTGCGGGTCTTTTCCGTGATCATCGTATCGAAGCCGCCCATCACGCCCGCCAATGCCACGGCTTTTTTCGCGTCGGCGACCACCAGGTCGTCTGAGGTCAGGGTTCGCTCCACGCCGTCCAAGGTTTTCAGTTTTTCGCCGGCATTAGCGCGACGAATGATCAGTTTTCCGCCTTCGATCAGGTCCAGGTCGAAAACGTGAGTGGGCTTGCCAATTTCCCATAGAACATAGTTCGTTGCGTCGACGGCGTTGTTAATGGGCCGCTGATCGAGCAGCCGTAGTCGGTCTGCAACATGATCGGGCGACGCCTGGATGCGCACGTTGCGGATGACCCTGCCGGAAAAGCGCGGGCAGAGAGAAGGCTCTTTGATCTCGATCGGAAACGCCTTTCCCTGCGTCGCTGGATCGTGACTGAGCGCGGGGAGCGGCTTCAGCGGCAGGTTGTAGAACGCCGCGGCCTCGCGCGCCACGCCGTAATGATTCATCGCATCGGGGCGGTTGGTGCCGATCTCCACTTCGAAGATCGTATCCGCGCCCGAAACTTCCATGCCCTCGACGCCCAGACCAATATCGGTGAGGTCGGCCGCCAGTTGCCTGTCATCGGCGGCGACATCGACGAACTCGCGAATCCAATGGGAAGAGAGTTTCATGAAAATCAGCTCTCAGAAGAGCCCAGAGCCGAAAGCCCCGAACCTAGAGCCTTGAGTCGCGCTATCCAAACTGATGCAAAAACCGGACGTCTCCCTGAAAGAACAGTTGAATGTCATCCACCCCGTACTTCAGCAGCGCAATGCGATCGACGCCCATGCCGAATGCGAATCCTGAAACTCTGGCGGGGTCGTAGCCACTGAGTTTTACAAACTCGAACACGTTAGGATCGACCATGCCGCAGCCCAGAATTTCGATCCATCCTGTTTGCTTGCAGGGGCGGCAGGGCGCATCGCCGCGCCGGCCGCTGCCGCCGCAGATGAAACAGCTCACATACATCTCCGCGCTCGGTTCGGTGAACGGGAAAAACGAGGGCCGAAAATGCGTTTTCACAGTCGACCCAAACAGCGCTTTCATGGCGTGGTCCAGCGTGCCCTTCAGATCGGCGAAGGTAATGTTCGTGTCTACGCACAGGCCCTCGATCTGATGAAACATGGGCGAGTGGCTGGCGTCAGGCGGATCGTTGCGATGTACTTTGCCCGGGATCACGATGCGCAGCGGCGGGGCCATCTTCTCCATGGTGCGAATCTGCACCGGCGAAGTATGAGTGGCAACAGCAGGCGCTCGCGCCGAGGTTTCGCCTGCTGGCCCGCGATGAACAGTGTGTCTTGCGTGTCGCGCGCGGGGTGATTGGGAGGAAAGTTCAGGGCTTCGAAGTTGTAGTAATCCGTTTCGACGATCGGCCCCTCGGCGACCGAGTACCCGAGCTTCTGGAACACGTTGACGATTTCATTCTGGGTGCGGATGACCGGATGCTCGGCGCCTATGGCGCGATGAACTCCGGGGAGGAAGATATCGATCGATTCAGTCGAGGCAGCAGCGCGGGATGTCTGCGGTCGCGTCGCTTCCACCAGGGTTTCGATCTGTGTCTTAAGTTGGTTGACAGCGGCGCCGGCGGCGCGCTTGGAGTCCTTGGGCGCGGCCTTCAGCCACAAATCGTTCACTTGCGTCAGAATGCCGTTCTTGCGGCCAAGCCACCGGTCGCGAAACAGCTTCAGACCGGCGTCGTCGGAAACCGCGGCGGCTTCTTGCTCGCATGCTTGCACGCACTCTTGCGCGGCATCTTGCAGGGACGCGTCCGAGTAGTCATTGAGCTTGGTGACGCTGTAAGCCATTGTTCGCGAAAATTTCCAGAACTGTCATTCCGAACCGCTTCGGCGGTGAGGAACCTGCTGTTCTTATGAATGGCAGACGCACGCTGCTCCGCAAGAATGACAAACGCAAGCGAATACGTCAAACGGCGCAGCTCGAAGCCGCGCCGTTTTCACGAACAGAGTCCTGGCACGGATAGAGCCGTGCCGTTTCCGACGCTAGGCCAGCGCTGCTTTCGCCTGCTGAGCCAGGCTGGAAAACCCGGCCGCATCCTTCACGGCGATGTCGGCCAGCATCTTGCGGTCGAGTTCGACACCAGCCTTCTTCAGGCCGTGAATGAACTGGTTATAGCTCATCCCGTTCAGTTTGGCGGCGGCGCCGATGCGGACGATCCAGATCGAGCGGAACTGCCGCTTGCGCTGCTTGCGTCCGCTGTAGGCGAACTTCAAGCCGCGCTCCACCGCCTCTTTGGCTGCGCGGTAGAGTTTTGATTTCGTCAGGAAATAGCCGCTGGCGCGGTCTAATATCTTTTTGCGTTTAGCACGGCGTTTGGTGCCGCGTTTTACTCGGGGCATGGTGGTCTCCTTTTTGGTTTCAAACTGCGGCGGCTGGAGGTAGGAAGGAACCGCGCGGGTCCCAGACCTCTTCACACGCTGAAGCTATTGTTGATTGATGATTCTTGATTGCTGATTGAAAAACCGTAAAGGGCACGGCCTCAATCAACGATCATCAATCCGTAATCAGCAATGCCTCTACTGGTACGGAATCATTCGCTTCACCTTGGCCAGATCGCCATCGCTGACGTAGGCAGGTGAACCGAGCTTCCGCTTCTTCTTTTTATCTTTCGAAGTCAGGATGTGGCGCAGGAAGGCGCGTCCGCGCTTTACTTTGCCCGTCCCGGTCTTCTTGAAGCGCTTGGCGGCGCCTTTGTGCGTTTTCAGTTTCGGCATAGATCCTCAAACAGACAGCCGCGGTTTGGGCCTCGGCTGGATTTCAAAATTTTGTAGGCGAAGCGGAATCTCCGCTAGCTCTGCACGGCCGGCTTTGCCTGGCTGCTTGGTGCGGGCGCGGCAGACGCTGCAGGCTTGGCCTTCTCGTGTTTTTCACCCGCCACTTTTTTCGGCGCCAGAATCGCGTGCAGCGTATTGCCTTCCTGCCGGGGACGAAACTCCACGATGCTGTGGGCTTCGACGTCTTTCAGCAGCCGTTCCAGAATCTGACGCCCCAAGGCGGTTCGGGTCATTTCGCGCCCGCGGAAAAAAATTGTCGCTTTTACCTTGTCGCCTTCGTCCAGGAAGCGCAGCACATGGTTCTTCTTGGTCTCGTAGTCGTGGTCGTCCACATTAATGCGAAACTTGACCTCTTTAACCGTGATGACCTTCTGGTGCTTTTTCGCCTCGCGCTCGCGCTTTTCCTGCTGGTACAGATACTTGCCGAAATCCATAATCCGGCATACCGGCGGGACCGCGGTTGGGGAAATCTCCACCAGATCCATGTTCTTTTCGCGGGCTTTCTTGAGTGCCTCAAAAGGAGGCATCACGCCAACCTGTTGCCCTTCGTCGTCGATTACGCGGATTTCGCGGGCGCGAATGCGGTCATTGGTGCGGATAAAGCGCTTGTCGATGCTGCCCTCCGTGGCCTCAGCCAGTTTGAGATCATGAAATTATAGCATGAATCGCACTAGGCGCTGTCCGGTCCAGGCTCATTGTGGCGAACCACAAAACTGGCTTGACTCCGCTCGCGGAGCGCTGTAAGTTCACCGATACAAAGTGGAGCAGCCCCTTTAGTTTAGCGGGGTTTGCGTGGTACATCGGCTTCCCCATAGGCCGATGGGTAGCTCAACACCTTTGTCCTCGAAAGTGATACTTATGACTCCTGCGGCCGTGCCTCGCTGGCTGACGTTTCTCCCGGCTGTTCCACTACTCGCGCTGGTCTGCATCGCTGGTAGTCCCGCCAAGCTCTGGGCGGGCCCGGGCTTTCAGCCCGTTTCACCCGACGAACTTAATTTGACCGCGGAGCCGCTGGCTCCGGGCGCGCATGCCGTGATTCTTTTCCACCAGATTGATCGCGACGACAACGTCCACACCTCACACGAAGACGATTATTACCGGATCAAGATTCTGACGGAGGAAGGGCGAGAGTACGCGAACGTCGAAATCCCTTTCTCGAAGGGGGACGCCGAAATTGTAAACATCCACGCGCGGACCATCCGACCGGACGGTTCCATCGCAGAGTTCAAAGGGCAGGTTTTCGAGAAAACCGTCGTTAAAGGACAAGGAATCAAATATCTGGTCAAGGCATTTACCCTGCCCGACGTTCAGATAGGCGGCATCATCGAATACTTCTACACGGTCGATTACAAGGAGTTCTACATCTTCAACTCGCACTGGATTCTGAGTGACGAATTGTTCACCAAGGCTGCGCGCTGCTCTCTCAAGCCGTTCCAGGAAGAGGGCTGGACCATGCGATGGACCTGGCGAATGCTCCCCACGGGAGTTGAGCCAAAGCTAGGTCCTGATCACGTCATCCGGATGGACGTTCAGAACATTCCAGCTTTTCAGACGGAGGACTACATGCCTCCTCCGAATGAGTTGAAGGCCAGGGTCGACTTCATTTACAGCGACCAACTGCTTGATCGCGACAAAGACAAGTTCTGGAAGAGTTTCGGGAAAAAGCGAAACGCAGCGTTGGAGAGCTTCGTGGGCAAGCGCAAGGCAATGGAAGCGGCTGTGGCCGAGACTGTCAGCGCGAATGACGCTCCTGAAGTCAAGTTGCGAAAGCTATACGACCGGGTACAGAAGTTTCGCAACACGTCTTACGAGGTGCGCAAGGCCGACCAGGAAGAAAAGCGCGACAAGGAAAAACCGATCGCAAACGTGGAAGAGTTATGGAAGAAGGGTTATGGAAACGGAAGAGATTTAACCTGGCTATTTTTGGCTCTTGCACGGGCCGCCGGTTTTGAAGCCTACGGCTGCTGGGTGGCAAATCGCGCTGAGTACTTTTTCAATCCGTCAGCCATGGAAGACAGCAAACTGGACTCCAATGTTGTCCTGGTGAAAGTGAATGGCAAAGACGCCTACTTTGATCCGGGAGGGCTGTACACGCCATTCCAGATGCTGACGTGGGCGGAAACTGGCGCCCCGGGCCTTAAACTGGATGGAGAAGGCGGAAGCTGGATCCAGACCACCCTACCTAAGAGTGACGAGTCTCAAGTTGACCATATGGCGAAGTTCAAACTATCCGACGCGGGCGACATCGAAGGAACGGTCACGGTTATATACACTGGGCTGGAAGCGATGTACTGGCGTCAGGACAAGAGACACTCGGATGACGTCGAGAAAAAGAAATCGCTCGAAGATGCCATCAAGAGCCGCATTCCAGCGGCTGCTGAGCTTGAACTGACGAACAAGCCCGACTGGACCAGTTCGGAGACTCCGCTAGTGGCTGAACTGAGTGTGAAGATCCCCGGTTGGGTTTCGGCTGCCGGCAAACGAGCATTGATGCCGGTCGGTTTCTTTGACGCGAGTGAGAAACATGTTTTCGAGCACGCCAATCGGACTCATCCCATTTACTTCGAGTACCCCTACCAGACGGCCGACGACGTGAGCGTCGATCTGCCGCCCGGGTGGCACGTCGGCAGTGTACCGCCGGACCAGGTTAGCGACGGCCACATCGTCCAATACAGCCTGAAGGTTGAAAATAACCAGAACGTGCTACACGTCAGTCGAAAACTGAGTGTCGACGTGGTGATTCTGGAGCCGAAATACTACGGTGGCCTGCGGCGGTTTTTCCAGACGGTAAGGAGTGGAGATGATCAGCAAGTACTTCTACAACCAGGGGCGGGCGTTGCGAGCAATTAATAGCCGGGCAATTGGCTTCCTGACTATTGCGCTCTTGGCGGTTGTGAGGCCGCCACTGGCGCGGTGTGGCGATGCTCCGCCGTGGATGCACGCTCTGGTAGCCGCGCCCCTACCGGTCTACGAAGAGAAGACCAAAGCTGTGCTTCTGTATTCCGAAACAAACGTTACCGTTTTGGCCCCGGATCGTATCAGGACCCAGGTGCGAGAGGCTTACAAGATCCTCCGGCCCGAGGGCCGCGATTATGGCGTGGTCCATGTCGTGTTCAATCCTGAGCGGAAAGTGAAAAGCATCCATGGATGGTGCATTCCGGCGCAAGGTAAAGACTTTGAAGTCAAAGATAGGGACGCGCTGGAAGTCTCTTTGTCGGTGCTTGGGGGCGAGCTGGCCAGCGACCAAAAAGCCAAGGTCCTGCAGATTCCGGCTGCCGACCCGGGCAACATCGTTGGTTATGAATATGAGGTCGAAGAGCGTCCTTTTTTTCTGCAGGATATCTGGTCATTCCAGGAAGTCGTGCCCGTACGGGAGAGCCACTATTCCCTCCAGCTTCCTGCGAGCTGGGAGTTCAAGGCTTCCTGGCTGAATGCAACCGAGGTCAAGGCGGCAGATGGCGCGAACAATCGCTGGAGTTGGACGGTTCGCGACGTAAAAAGCATTATTCCTGAGCCAGAGATGCCGCCGATGGACGGAATCCGGGGTCAAATGGTGGTGACTTTCTTCCCTCCTGGTGGACCGGCGGTCAACGGATTTGCTGCCTGGTATGACATGGGAAAGTGGTATTCAGGCCTCGTGCAGGGACGTGATGAACCCACCGACGAAATCAAGGCACAGGTAGCCCGGCTGACGGCAGACAAGAGCACGCAATTCGAGAAGATGCAGGCAATCACTCAGTTTGTGCAGCATGACATACGCTACGTGTCGATTCAGCTTGGAATAGGCGGTTGGCAGCCCCATTCGGCCTCGGATGTATTTTCTCATCGCTACGGAGACTGCAAGGACAAAGCAACCCTTACGCGCTCCATGCTGCGCGGATTGGGAGTCGAGTCTTACTTCGTCGTGATCAACACGGAACGCGGATCCGTTGGGCCTAACACGCCCGCACACAACGGGTTCGACCATGCGATTGTCGCCATTAAAATTCCTGATACTGAGACTTCGCAAGTAGCGACCCTGCTCCATCCCAAACTCGGCAAGTTGCTGTTCTTCGATCCCACCGACGAAATCACCCCACTGGGAGAGATTCGGGGAGAATTGCAGGCCAACTACGGCCTCTTGGTAACACCAGACGGCGGGGAACTGCTGGCGTTGCCGCAACAGCCGTCCGCGATGAATGGCGTCGAGCGGCACGGCAAGCTCACTCTCGACTCCACCGGCCGCCTTGTCGGCCAGGTCATTGAAATCAGGAAAGGTGACCGAGGCCTCGAAGGGCGCTGGAATCTCCGCGCGGCAGCGAAAGATACGGATCGAATCAAGCCCATCGAGAACATTCTCTCGAGCTCCTTGCCTAACTACCGCATCACCCATGCCAGCGTCTCCAATATGCACGATGCCACCCAACCTTTTGGCTACGACTACTCGTTTGAGTCGGAAAACTACGCAAAAAACACAGCCGGGTTATTGCTGGTCAGGCCACGCATTGTGGGAGTGAAATCGCAGGGATTTCTAGAGACGAAAGAGCCCCGCAGGTTCGCTGTCGAGTTCCAGGGGCCAGTCCGGGACATGGACTCCTTTGAGATTGCGATTCCCGCCGGCTATATGTTGGACGACCTGCCCCCAGCGGTTGATGTCGACTATGGCTTTGCGAGCTATCATTCAAAGACGGAGTTCAAGGACAGTAAGCTGCATTACAGCCGGACCTTCGAAGTCAAGGAATTGAGCGTGCCCGTGGAGCGCGTGGACGACTTGCGACGTTTGTACCGGGTAATCGCCGGCGACGAGCGCAACACGGCGGTCTTACGGCCGGGACCGTAACTGCGACTGCGAAAGCTTAAACGAATTTCCGACTCCGGGTGCGATTTCCTCGCATGAATTGCGGGCAGCCCCCGTCACTTCCCGACCCGCCAGCGAATCTCCGCTGATGCCGGTGATGTCAGCTCTCACCCAGCGATTCGAATCATGCTGTCCTTCCAGTCGCAGCTTTAGGAAATTGTCGGTCAAAGCGTCGGTGCCCTCATCCCAGCCCCTGCCTTCACCGGCCAGGGTAATCGCTTCGAGCTGCGTGCCCACGAATGACCGAAGAAACGCAGTGTGCTTTTCGGCCCCCAATTCACGCAGAATCCGATTCCGCTCGCGGACGACGTGGACAGGCACTTGCTCCGGCATCGCCTCCGCCGGGGTGCCGGGCCGAGGGGAGTACGTGAAGACATGCAGGTAGGTAAACGGCAGCTCTTCGATCAGCCGCCGGGTCTGGTCAAATTCGGCGGCGGTCTCGCCGGGAAAGCCGACCATCACGTCGGCCCCGATAGCGGCGTCGGGCATGGCTGCGCGAATCTTCTCGATCTTTTCGCGATAGTGCCAGGGGCGATACTTGCGGTGCATACGGCGAAGCACAGCGTCGCTGCCGGACTGCAGCGGCACGTGGGCGTGCTTCGCGATTCGTGCGGAGGAAGCGACGAGCGCAATCAGGGCGTCGGACCAGTCCATCGGCTCGACCGAGGAAATGCGAATCTTCTCAATCGATGTTTCCGCCAGAATCTTAGGCAGGAGCGAGGCGAAAGTTCCGGCCTCATCGCGCGAAGCCGGCAGATCGCGTCCCCAGCGGCCCAGGTTGATGCCGCTGAGCACGATTTCGCGATAGCCCGCTGCAACCAGCGCACGCACTTCGGCGATGATTTCGGCAGTCCGCAGCGATCGACTCTGTCCCCGGACTGAGGGGATTACGCAGAACGAGCAGCGGTTGTCGCAGCCATCTTGAATCTTAAGGGTGGGGCGAGTCCGGGATCCGCCTCGAGCGGAAGCCTCGAACACCGGTGCCGCCAGCAATTCGGTATGAGCAAAAATGTCGGAAACGAACACCGCACGTTCGCGCCGCGCCGCGCCCCCGTTGCTTAGAAGCGACTCTATCGAAACAAAAGTCGCCTTCCGCGGCCCAAGTTGGTCGCCGGCCCACAACTGTGCGGCAGCGATTTCCGCAAGCCTGTGTTTGTGCGAATTGCCTACGACCGCTGTGACCCCCGGTAGAGCGGCGATCTCATCCGGAGCGCGCTGTGCGTAGCATCCGGTAACAATCAGTTTCGCGGCCGGATTGTGCCGGCGCACCCGCCGAATCGCCGCCCGCGCGTCCTGATCTGCCGCCGCGGTAACTGTGCAGGTATTCAGCACCACGACATCGGCCACGTCCGCCGGGGAACAAGACAGTCCTAGTTCCTCGAATTGCCGTTCGATGGCTGCGCCGTCGGCCTGGGTGGCCCGGCAGCCGAAATTTTGGACAAAAAAGTTGGCCACGTTTCCATGGTAGCGCAACTGCGCGCTGATGAGGCTACGCTGAGGCCGCAGGACGCTTTTGCTGGAAGCACTCGCGACAAAGCACTGGACGCCCCTGGGTCGGACGGAAAGGCACCGTCGTTTCCTTGCCGCACTGCGAGCAAGTCGCCTGGGTCTCGACCCTAAGAAGACGCCGGGACCCACTCTGGGCCGCGGTGCTGACAACCGCTATCCGTTTCGTCTTGCACGACTTGCAACGCTTGGGTTCGTTGCGGAATTGCTTGTCGTGAAAAAACAATTGCTCTCCCGCCGTAAAAATAAAGGCGGAGCCGCAATCCACACACTTGAGCACCTTGTCCTGAAAATCCATTGAGGATGGCTCCCTGATCCCTGTTTCCCGCGCAAAAGTGGCGGCCGCGAGCCGCCAACAACGCGGAAAATCAGCCACATCCCCCTCAAACTACCCCTGGACTCGGCCCGGCACCCGCCTGGGGAGCAGGTGCTACAACATTACAGCTTCCACATGTCGCAACTTACCGCAGGACCTGTCGAGCTGCGAAAGACAGGACCGGGCCGCCCGACTGGGGCGACCCTTCCACTTACTCTTCCTGTTTGCGTGTCTTCTTGCGTGCGCGCTTGCGGGCCAATGCCGCCTTAACGCGCTTCTTCTCGCCCGGTTTCAGGTAATAAGAGTGACGTTTGACCTCTTTGATGATGTCTTCCGTCTGCACTTTACGCTTGAAACGGCGAAGGGCGTTCTCGATGGACTCGCCTTCTTGCAGCCTTACTTCTGCCAAACTTACACACCCCCAAACTCGCCCGAGTGGGCCCTGTTAGTAGACACAAGGTTCTGACCCCAAGTCAAGGCTTAAGTCGTAGCCAATTCTCAGAATCGACGCCTATTCAGAAGACGAACTTGGCCCCCAGTTGCAGTTGCCGTGGTGCATAGGCGGCGTTGGGTTTGAGGAAATTCGCCGGCTGCTGGTAATAGCCCGGGTAGTACGCGCTACCATTGGTGACGGTCCCCTGTACGAACGTCGTAGCCTGAGACGTAAAGCTGCTGGAAGTGATCGCAACCCGGGTGTTGGCACGGTTGAGCAGATTGAATGCCTCCATGGTCAGGTCGAGCCGATAAGGCTCGCGCATTTTGAGCTGCCGGGTCAAACGAAGGTCGGCGGAGAAGTAATTCGGGCTGGTGAACGCATTACGCGTGTATCCGGGCAATCGATCGTTCAGTTCGTTGTTGTCCTGGTTGGGATCTCCCTGAACCGTCGCGGTGAATGGACGGCCACTACCGGCGGTGGTGATCGACGACAGTTTCCAGTTATTGAAAATCCGCCCCAGCACAGGGTTTTCTCGATGAAAGGGATGCGGCTCAGCCGAGAACGCAAACACCACACGCTGCCGCTGATCGGTCACGCTGGGCCCCCGCTCGCCCTGAGGTGCGTAGGCATTCTGCACGGTGGCCGGCTGGCCTGCAATCAGAGCATCGGGACCGTCGTCGATGGCGCGGGCATACGTGTAGGCAAGCCGGAGATAAGCTCCATGCGAGACCCGACGATTCAGCGAAAGAGTTCCGCCATGATAGAAGCTGGATGCGGCACTCTGGAACTCGTAGATCGCCCCCAGTTGCGTGATCGGTCGCCCCAGCGGGTTGATGCAGGGTGGAAATGGGCAAGTCAGACTGGATGTGAACTGCCAGGTCGCAAACGAATCCACCGTGTAGTAGCCGTTCTGAAAGCTGGTGCCCGTGATGTCGAAAAGAGGATACGTCAGGGCCTCAGGCTGAGGAAGGTTTACGTCCACGGCGCGAATCAAGTGTTCTCCGCGCACGAACAGATAGGAAAGCGTCAGGCTGGTTCGCGGGGCGACCTCGCGCTCCAGGCTCAGACTTGCCTGCTCGACCCTCGGCGTGACAAAGTTGGGCGCAAAGGCCGAGACATTCTGGGTCACGCCTTGCGTGAATCCAGCCGGAAGCTGGCAGCTGACCGCAGCCAGCGAACAGGGCACCAGCGGATTGGGATAGACCGGGAAAACCTGACGGTCGTAGTAGTGTGTGTTGTTCAGGAACACTTGAGCGTTGCTGATGCCATTCTCCGTGGCGATGGCGGAGTTGTAGACTTGCGGAATCCGCACATAGAACATCCCGAACCCAGCCCGGACCACGAGTGGCCGCACCTCGCCCAGCGAATAGGCGAATCCGGCGCGGGGAGCGATGTTTGCTGCATTGAACGGCACCTTCCCGGAAGGCGGAAACAGGGGATTCGAGATCAGGCCCGCGGTCGAGAACTGCTGCAGGTCCCAGCGCACGCCCAGGTTGACCGCCAGGCGGTCAGACAAGCGAATGGAGTCCTGCGCGAACGCGGCGCAGTCGTTCGCTCCCGGATGCGACACGGGATTGCCGAAATTCTGAATGTAGTAGTGCGGTATCTGATGCGCGTAAGCACGGAGCGGCGTCAGCGGCAGGCCGCTCTCCATGGGCTGGAAGGTGAACGGGTCCACTTTGATCGGATAGAAAAGATATTCTCCCGCCTGCTGTGAGGGAAAGAAGTCGTAGATGGTGGTCAGCATCGCGTCGCCGCCGACCTTGAAAGAGTGGCGCGGGCCCTCCCGATCCACGGTTTCGGCGAAGTGGAGCCGGTTCTGGCGTGCGGTGCGGGGCAGCAGGCTGGAGCGGCCGATTCCGTCCATCCACAACGGAATCTTGGTCAGCGTGTCCGATGAGTTCGAGAACGATTCCTGCAGATCGCGGGAAAACTGCGCGCGCAGCAGGTTTGTCCAATGTGCTGAGAAAGCCGAATTCAGCGACGCCGCGGCGGTGTCGGTCGCGACCGTTTCCTGCCCGTTGTCGCTGGTAGCGTCGTAGCTGACCGGGCTGGCGGGATCGAGGAACACGTTGTTCGATCCCCAATAGCGCGTGGAACTGTATCGCAAGGCCAGTTGATGGCGTGGAGAGAGCCAGGCATCAAGTTTTCCGAAAGCCGAGTTGCCGACCTGCGAAGCTTGGTGCTGCCCCGCGAGAGCGGTCAATTGCGCGGCCGTCGCAAAAACCAGGCCCTGATCGGTGGCATCATAGTCCCCCGGCGTATACGGCCCAGTGCCGGGCTGAGGAACGACCACGGTACTGCCGTTCAGGAACTCCACCAGCGCAGGAATATGGAAAATGTGCTGGTCGAAGCCGACGAAAAAGAAGATTTTATTTCGCTTGACTGGCCCGCCGAATGTGAATCCTGCCTGCTGTTGCCGGTCGGGCGGTTTTACAGAGAGGAACTCCTCTTTGGCGGCCATCGAACTGTCGCGAAAATAATAGAAGCCGGTACCGTGCAGGTGGTTCGACCCGGAACGAGTGATCACGTTGACCACCGCGCCGCCCGAGCGCCCCATCTCGGCGCTGTAGGAGTTCGAAGAAACGCGAAACTCCTGCACCACCTCAGTGGAAAATTGGTAAGGTGCACGGTAGCGCCCCAGCGCCTGGGCATAGAAACCATTGTTGAAGTCGCTGCCATCCACTAGAAAGCTGTTTTGAAAGCCGCGTTGGCCGCCGAACGAGAGGTCTCCGCTGTTGGTCGACGTCAGGCTTCGCGGGTCCTGCGTGACGCCGGGTGAGAGCAGCATCAGGTCGGAGAAGCGGCGCCCGTTGAGGGGAAGGTCGTTCAATCCGCGTTCATCAATCACGGTAGAGATGCCGCTGGGCCGGGTCTCCACTAGGCTCGGCTCGCTGGAGACGGTGACGCGCTCTTCCGGACCGGCGATGGCGAGGTGAAAATCGAGTTCGGTCGCGCCGCCCACTTCCACATGAAACGTCGGCGTCGCCTGCGGCGACATGCCCTGGCCGACCGCGCGCGCGGTGTAATCGCCGGATGGCAGTGCGATGCTATAGCGGCCCTCTGCATCGGCGGTGGCGGCATAGCGCGCTCCCGTGGCGGCATTCACCGCCACCACCGATGCTGCCGGCACCGCCAGGTCATGCGGCGCCAGCACCGATCCTCGAAACACGCCCGTGGTGGCCGTTTGCGCGTTCAGGCGGGACATCAGGAAAAGCAGCGTCAGAAAAACGAAGTAAGCAACCGTCACCAACCGGTGCAACGAGGGCATAGGACTCCCGCCTGCTTGCAAGATATGGCTCGGAGGGATTGCCTACGCTTACCGGAGCGTATGGGCCTGCTTCCGCAGAGGGACCCGAAATCTGTATAGCACGGAATTGCCGCGAAACCTTGTGACGCGGCAGTTCTTTTTGTGAGCGCATTCCCGGAGTGGGAACGGGCGGCTGGGGGCGGCGTGTTATCTTCAGAGTTCTTAATTTCAGCACTCAGACAGCACCTGAACCGTCCATGATTCGGTCCTATCGAGGCGTCACGCCGTCCATCCCAGCCAGTTGCTACGTGGACGACTCGGCCCAGATCATCGGTGACGTGGTGCTGGGCGAACATGCCAGCATCTGGCCGTGCGCCGTGCTGCGCGGCGATGTGCATGAAATTCGCGTCGGCGCCCATTCCAACGTGCAGGATTGCAGTGTGCTGCACGGCATGAAGGAGCAATACGGCGTTTATCTCGGCGAATACGTCACAGTGGGACATTCCGTGACGCTGCATGGATGCGTGATCGAAGACCGCTGCCTGATTGGCATGGGCTCGATTATCCTGAACGGCGCGCGCATCGGCGCGGGCTCGATCATTGCCGCGGGCACGCTGATTCCGGAGAAGACAGTCGTCGAGCCGGGATCGCTGTGGATGGGATCGCCGGGAAAATTTCGCCGCAAGCTGGATGAAAAAGACCAGGAAACCATCCTGCGGTATGCGCGGAATTATCTGGGGTATAAGGAAGAATATCTGTCGGAAAAATAAGTTCTCGGTTCTCAGTTGCCAGTTCTCAGTCCGCTGAGAACCAGAAACTGAGAACTGAGAACCGGCAACTGAGAACTGCATCAATGATCAAAGCCACCCGAGGAACGCGCGATCTGCTGCCGCCGGAGACGGCGCAGTGGAACTTCGTGGAAGCGGCGGTGCGCGACGTGTTTCGCGCCTACAACTTCCAGGAAATCCGCACGCCGATTTTCGAGGCGACGGAGTTGTTCGCGCGCGGCGTGGGCGGAGAGACTGATGTGGTTTCGAAAGAGATGTTCACGTGGGAGGACAAGGGACGCGCAGAAAGCGATAAAGGTCAATCCCTAACCCTGCGCCCCGAAAATACCGCTGGCGTGGTCCGTGCCTACATCGAGCACAAACTCTGGGACCGCGGGCTGAACAAGCTTTACTACATCGGGCCGCAGTTCCGGCGGGAACGCCCTCAAAAGGGCCGTTACCGGCAGTTCTATCAGATCGGAGCGGAAGTCATCGGGCCGGCGTCAGCCGGAAGCGAGTCTCCGGCGCGCGATGCGGAAGTGCTGACCATGCTGGCGGAATTGCTCGACCGCCTGGGGATTGAAAACTGGATCCTGGAATTGAATTCGGTTGGCAGCGCCGGCGACCGCGCCCGCTTCAACGACGCGCTGCGCACAGCGCTGGAACCCGTGGTCGGGCAGATGTGCGGCGATTGCCAGCGCCGTGCGGTGACCAATCCGCTGCGCGTTTTCGACTGCAAAGTTCCGGCCGACCAGCCGATTATTGAAAAGCTGCCGCGCATCAGTCATTTTCTGGACGAAGCCAGCCGGCAGCACTTCGACGCCGTGCAGGCGATTCTTACCAAGGTGGGCGTCCGCTTTACCTTGAACGACCGGCTGGTGCGCGGCCTCGATTACTACACCCGCACCGCGTTCGAATTCACGCATGGCGCGCTGGGCGCGCAGAACGCCATTCTCGGCGGCGGCCGCTACGACGGCCTTGCTGAATTGCTTGGCAGCCCACAAGCCGCGCCCGGAATCGGTTTCGCCATCGGCGAGGACCGGCTGGTGATGTCGCTGCAAGCCAAGGCGGAACCGGCCAGCATTCAAAGCAATCCGGCGGTCTACGTTGCACCGCTTGGCGAAGGCATGAACGGCGAAGCGGCCCGGCTGGCGCGGGAATTGCGGCGTCACGATGTGGCGGTCGAACTGGGAGATGAAGGCTTCCGCCTCAAGAAATCATTTGAAGCGGCCACGAGAATCGGAGCGAAATATATTCTGATCGTCGGCGAGAATGAAGTGAAGGCCGATGTCTTCACGCTCAAGAACCTTGCCACCGGCGAGCAAGTGTCGGTGGGGCGGGCGGAGCTAGCCCAGCGTCTCAAAGCGTGACGTGTGGCGAGGTCGGCTGGATTTCTGTCGGCTCATACTCGCCACACCTTGTAGGGGCGTCATCCCGAGCGGAGCCGTTTTCTCCAGGCGAAGCGAGGCCTGCCATGAGAGAGTCCGCCTAGCGGACGACCGAATGGGATATCGCGTGGTGTGCATCAGCTGCGCGCGAGATTCCTCAGCCCGCTGGTGAAAACGCGGGCTTTCGGAATGACGCAGCACGAGTTGGCGAAAAAAAGTTCAACCTGAAACGCTGCCGAAACTGGGCCGTCACACCGGAGCCACCATGAATCATTTAGCGATCATCCTCATCTTTGTTTCGTCTGCAACTTCCTATGCGGGCCCGGCCCGCCCCGATGCTGCCGCCCTCATCCAGTTGCAACGGGACTGGATCGCCCGAGAGTCCAAGGGCGGCGCGGCCGTGCTTTCGCCTCTGCTCGCGCCTGACTTTGCCGGCGTCGACGTGGACGGCAAGCTCTACTCGTATGACGACGCCCTCGGTCTGTACGAGGGCGACAACCTTCAAGTCTATGATTTTAAGTTAGTTAACATAAACGACAGCACCGCTGTGGTCACCTACGACCTCATCGTTCAAACTCCCCCGGCCGAGGACCAGGGTCCGCCGCCGAAATATCAGCACGTCAGCTCGGTGTGGACCCGCCAGGGCGGACGGTGGAGGCTGAAGTTTCAGCAGGCCACCGCCAGGCACTGGGGCGACTGGTAGACTGCATACCATTGCGGCGTACCATGCGCGGCATTCCAACGAATGAGAGACGGAGAAATAACGATGAAACGGAAATCAGGAATATTGATGTCATGCTTGTTTTGCGCTGCAACGGCGATGGCGCAAGCACCCAAGCCTGCGCCAGAGGTTAAGAAGCTGGATTTCATGACCGGCACCTGGACTATTGACGCGGACCTGAAACCCGGTCCCATGGGCCCCGGCGGCAAGGTTACTCAAACCGAAAAGTGCGTGTGGCAGGATGGCGGCTTCTACCTGATTTGCGACTCCAGCTATACGGGCGCGATGGGCAGCGGCGTGGGGCTCTCCGTGCTGGGATATTCCGCCGAGGACAAGGTTTATACCTACCACGACTTCAACAGTTGGGGCGAAACCGGCGATTCCAAGGGCACGATTGACGGCGACGCCTGGACCTGGACGAGCGACATGAAGATGGCCGGCACGACCATGAAGGGCAGGTATAGCATGAAGGTCCTCTCGCCTACTTCCTACAGCATGGCCTATGAAATTTCGCAGGACGGCACCAAGTGGATACTGGTGATGGACGGCAAGGCGACGAAGAAGTAGGCAGGTTGCTGCGACATCAAAGCTCCAGCCCTGGGCTGGAGCTTTTTCTTGTTTCCTGCGACCGGAGCGAACGGCCTGCCATTTATAATCAAAGATTCAAGTTTCATCAGTATTTCTCACTTCTAAGGACACAACTTGCTCGACTTTCTCGGCGATCTGAAGCGCACGCATATGTGCGGGGAACTCCGGCCCTCTGACGCGGGCAAAAAAGCGGTGCTGATGGGCTGGGTCAACCGCCGCCGCGATCTGGGCGCGCTGCTGTTCATTCACCTGCGCGACCGCAGCGGCATTGCCCAGATCGTATTCAACTCCGAGCTGAATGCGCCAGCTCACAAGAAAGCCGAGACGCTGCGCAACGAGTTCGTGATTGCCGCCATCGGCACGGTAAAGCTGCGCGACGCCGACACCATCAATCCAAATATTCCCACCGGCGAAGTCGAGCTCGTGGTGGACGAACTGCGCATTCTCAACGACTCGAAGCTGCCGCCATTTTTGCCGTCCGACACCGCGCTGACCAACGAAGAGACGCGCCTGAAATATCGCTACATTGATCTGCGGCGTGACGTCATGCAGTTCAACATCGAGACGCGGCACAAGGTGGCGAAGGCCATCCGCGACAATCTTTCGGCACACGGATTTTTTGAGATCGAAACCCCGTTCATGACGCGCTCCACGCCGGAAGGAGCGCGCGATTATCTCGTTCCCAGCCGGGTGCAGCCGGGTACGTTCTATGCGCTGCCGCAATCGCCGCAGATGTTCAAGCAGATTCTCATGATCTCGGGATTCGACCGCTATTTCCAGATCGTCCGCTGCTTCCGCGACGAGGACTTGCGCGCCGACCGCCAGCCCGAGTTCACCCAGATTGATCTGGAAATGACCTATCCGCAGCCGGAAACGGTGTGGGGCGTGGTCGAGAGTTTTCTTACGGCGGCGTTCAAGGCCGCAAATTTCGACATCAAGACGCCGTTCCCGCGCATGGATTTCGACGAAGCCATCCGGCTCTACGGCATTGATAAGCCCGACTTGCGCCTGCCCGCGTTCACCGACGTGAAAGATTGTTTTTCGGCGACTGACCTTCAGGAGCTCGCGATTAATCCCAATCTGCCGGTGATCGCAATTCGCATTCCGAAAGTTGGCGAACTCTCGCGCAAGGAACGCGACGATATCAAGCCCATGTTCCACAGCAAATCGGGCGCCCGCGTGTTCGAGGACTTCAAGCGCATCGCGACCAAATTTCCGGAGGCCGGCGCGAAAATCAAGGCCAAAGCGCAGGCGGCGGACGATGATTTGCTGGTGCTGGTGGTGGGCTCGGCGCAAAGCGGCCCGCAGACCGAGCTGCCCGCGCATCGCAAAGTCACACCGCAGGAACTGGCCATTTACGCCTCGGCCGGGTTGCTGCGCCTCGCCCTGGCGCAGAAGTATGCCGACCGCCACCAGTGCTTCCAGCGCGGCGACTACCGTTTTCTCTGGGTCACCAATTTCCCCATGTTTGAGTGGGACGAGGGTGAAAAGCAGTGGATGGCTGCGCACCATCCCTTCACCTCGCCGCACGATGAAGACATGCACCTGCTCGAGAGTGGGGTTGAGTCGGTAAAAGATCCGCAATCATCGCTGAGCGCGGTGCGGGCGCTCGCCTATGACGTGGTGCTGAACGGCACCGAGCTCGGCTCAGGCTCGATTCGTATCCATCGCAAGGATGTGCAGGCGAAAATTTTCCGCGCGCTGGGGATGACGGATGAAGAAGCCAAATCGCGCTTCGGCTTTTTTCTGGAAGCGCTCGAATACGGCACGCCGCCGCACGGAGGCATCGCGCTCGGCCTCGACCGTATCGTCATGATTCTGGCCGGCGCCGACAGCCTGCGCGAAGTGATCCCATTCCCAAAGACCGCGCGCGCCGTGGATTTGATGGTGGATGCGCCCACGCCGGTGAGCGAGCGCCAGTTGAAAGAGCTGGGGATTCAGATCAAGAAGTAGGGTTGAGCATTTCCGGGGTGAGCTCCCCGCAACTCCTCACCCCGCTCAATCCCATGGTCAACTCAAAATCGGCCATGAAGTTCGCCACCGCGTCGCGGACACCCTGTTCTCCGGCCACGGCCAATCCCCACAAGAATAAACGGGCGAGCAGCACCGCCTTCGCGCCAAGCGCGAGGGCCTTCACCGCGTCGGAGCCATAGCGCACGCCGCTGTCGAAAAGAATGGGAACTTTATCCTGCACCGCCTCCGCAACCGCCGGCAGCGCGTCCAGGGTTGCGATGGCGCCATCCACCTGGCGGCCGCCGTGGTTCGAAACGATGATGCCGTCCATACCGCAGTCGAGGGCTTTGCGCGCGTCGTCAGGATGAAGAATGCCTTTCAGCAGAATGGGCAGACGCGTGTGCTGGCGCAGCCACGCCAGGTCTTGCCAGGTAAGCGCGGTGTTGCCGAACACTTCTCCCCAGTGGCGGATGGCTGCGGCGGGATCGGCCTCGGGAGTTTGCGCCAGTTGCGAACGGAATACCGGGTCGCTGAAAAAATTGGCGATGCCCTTGCCCAGCATGAACGGCAGATAGCGGTGTTCTAGATCACGCTCGCGCCAAGCCAGCATCTGGGTATCGAGCGTGACCACCAGCGCGGAATATCCCGACGCCTCGGCACGCTGCAACATGCTGGCGGTGATTTCCGGATCTTTGCCCCAATAAAGCTGAAACCAACGCGGCGCAGCCCCGGAGGCCGCCGCGACCTCTTCGATTGAAAACGACGCGAGCGTGCTCAGCACAAACGGCACGCCCAGCGAGCTTGCCGCCCGCGCGCTGGCCACGTCTCCGTCACTGTGCACCACGCCCTGCACGCCGACCGGGCCGAGCAGCACCGGAGAGGGAATTCGCCTGCCGAAGAGTTCGATGCTGGTGTCGCGCTCAAACACGTTGCGCAACATGCGCGGAACGATGCGCCAGCGGTCAAACGCCGCCACATTGTCGCGCATGGTCCGTTCGCCGCCCGCGCCGCCCGCGATATAAGCCCAGGCTTGCTTGGACAGGACTTCGTGCGCCTTGCGCTCCAGTTCGGCAACCGGCACAGGGATGGAAAGGCTGCCGCCGGTATGCACCATGCGGTAAATCTCTTGCTGGCGGTCCATGCCGGGGCTCTTGATGCCGGATCGAGGAACCGAGAATGGCGTACCGGGCATGGATTTTCTGGTGGCGCGCCTGCGGAGATAGCAACGCCGCTTTTGCCAACCAGTCAATGTACACAAATTCCCCCGCTTACGTCAGGCACGTCATTTTGTGCGGCGCGACGCTTTGCCTTACCGTGTCGCCATCTGCGACACTGGCAGGGCAGCGCCTTCTGCCTCCATGGGTAAAATCCACGTTCTTTCCGATGCCGTTGCCAACCAGATTGCGGCTGGCGAGGTGGTGGAGCGCCCCGCGTCGGTGGTGAAGGAGTTGCTGGAAAACTCGCTCGACGCCGGCGCCACGCGAATCAAGATCAACATTGAAGCCGGCGGGAAAAAGCTGATCCAGGTGGTGGACAACGGTTGCGGCATGGTGCGCGACGATGCCATGCTGGCCTTCGAACGCCACGCCACGTCGAAACTGAAGACCGCGCAGGACCTGCTCAGCGTGCAGACACTCGGGTTCCGCGGCGAAGCGCTGCCTTCCATCGGCTCGGTTTCGCGGCTGCGCCTGGAAACCCGCTCCCCCGACGATGCAACCGGAACCATTGTGGAAATCAACGGCGGCAAGATTGCGCGAGTGGAAGAAGCAGGCCTGCCCGAAGGCACGTCCATTACGGTGCGCGATCTTTTTTTCAATATCCCCGCGCGCAAGAAATTTCTGAAGGCGGAAAACACCGAGCTGTCGCATATTGCCTCGCTGGTCACGCATTACGCCCTGGCCCACGCCGACAAACACTTCGAGCTGCATTCCGCCACCAACGCGGTGTTGGTCGCGCCGCCGGTCGCAGGCCCGAGCGAGCGCGTATTTCAGATCTTTGGCAAAGAGGTCCTCGACCAACTGATTCCGCTGGCCGCCACGGTGCCGCTCGACCGCGTCGGCTTGCCGCAGCCCCCTCCATGGCGGCGCGAGGCCGAGGAAGACACTGTGCCCGCCGATCCCGGCCAGCTTCGCCTGCATGGCTTCGTGTCGAAGCCGGAGATTCAGAAGCTCAACCGCAATTCGATCTTCATCTTCGCGAATGGACGCCTCATCCGCGACCGCATCGTGCAGCATGCCCTCACCGAGGCCTATCGCAACATCATTCCGCCCACGGTTTATCCCGTGGTGCTGCTGTTCCTGGAAATGCCTTCGGCCGAGATTGATGTGAATGTGCATCCCGCGAAAACGGAGGTGCGCTTCCGGCAGCAGTCCGTCGTCCACGATTTTGTCCGTGACTCCGTGCGCGCCGCGCTGATGAAAGCCCGTCCGGTGCCCCAGTTCGCGGCGGAGATTCGCGCCCATCCCACGGCCGGCCAGGCACTCACGCCGGGAGCTTCGGGCTGGGACGCCCCGTCCAGCCGGCCGCTCAGCGCCGTGGATTCGGCGGCATGGCGCAGCGTCTACGAGCCGGCGGGAGGCTTCGCGCTCCAGCCGCCCAGCGAAGCGCCGATGGCCGAGCGCCTTCAATTCGACGGGGGTGGCATTGCGGTCGAAGCCAACGCTGCCGTTCCCGTGGCGCGGGAACTGAAATTGCGCGGCATCGAGGCGATTCCTGACTACGGATGTGCCCCGCCACTTGAAAACACTGACTCCGAGCCCACGCTCGAGGCCCTGGCCACGCTCAAGCCGCTCGGCCAGATCCGGAATTCTTTTGTGCTGGCGGTCAATGAAGACGGGCTTTGGGTGGTGGACCAGCACGTCGCCCACGAACGCGTGCTGTTCGAGCGGATACTGAAACAGCGCGCCGCGCAGCAGGTTGAAAGCCAGCGCATGCTGATGCCCATGGTCGTCGAGCTCACTCCGGCGCAACACGCCGTGTTTGCCGAGATCGCCGACGAGCTGGCGCGCAACGGATTTGAAGCTGAGCCTTTTGGCGCGCGCAGCCTGGCAGTGAAGGCCGCTCCAGCCGGCGTGGACGCCCCGGCGGTCGAACACCTGCTGCACGAATTGCTGGACCAGCTTTCCAGCGAGGAGCAGTCCCTCAACCTCGAAAAAATCCGCGCCCGCATCGCCGCGTCCATCGCCTGCCACGCCGCGATCAAAGTGAACATGCCCCTGGAACAGAACAAAATGGAGTGGCTGCTGGCCGAACTCTCCAAAACCGAGCATCCCATGTCCTGCCCGCACGGGCGTCCGGTCGTACTGCGGTATTCTGTTAAAGACATTCAGAAGGCATTCAAGAGGATCTAATCAGCCGCTTGTAGCTACTCCCTAGTGACCAGTGACTAGTAACTAGTCACAATCTTTATGACCGAGTCTGAACTCACGCAGTCGCGGCGTCAAAACTGGCGGCAGGCCGGCAATCCGGCCCGCACCCTCGAAGACGCGCGCCGGTTCATCGAAGGCGTCGGTTTGTGCCTGATGTATCCGCAGCGGAACCTGCCGCCGATTCCCAACTTCATGGCGGCGTTCGTGGGCACGGAGGCCGGCCTGCCGGACTGGCAACATGCCTTCGCCGATCCCCGCGCTGCGGAAGCCATGCAGTTGATGGTGCGGCTTCTGCGCGAGCGCGCCGCATTCGAGGCCAATTATCTCGACGACAATAATCCTCTGCTTCTGGCAGCGTCGGTGTTTCCTTTCTACTATGCGATGGTGGGCGAGCGAAACCCGAAGCTCGCCCCCAAGCCCGGCCCGCGCTCTCCTTACTCGCAACTTTCCTGCGATATATTCGCCGTCATTCACCGCGACGGGCCGATCTCGAAACAGAAGCTGCTGGAAAAAATCGGCGGCGGCCTTTCGACCGCGGTGCTCGACAACGGGCTGGCCGAGCTTTGGTCGAAGTTGCGCATCACCCGCGTCGACTACCAGCAGCCCGAGGGCTCGGTTTGGGACGTGCTCTATCGCTGGGCGCCCGAGGCCGTTCACGAAGGCATTCAGCTTTCGGTGCCGGAGGCGCTGTCGGCGCTGCTCTCGAAATATCTCGACTCGGTCATCGCCATCGAACAGACAGAATTGGAAACCTTCTTTGGCCGGTTCGTTTCGCGATCGAGAGTCAGGGACGCAGTGAATGCGCTGCTCTCGGCCCGCGAGTTGAGCTTCACCCAGGTGGCGAACCGCTCGCTGCTGCAGATCGCGCCAGTGCGGGAACCGCTGCCGGCGTTACGCTCGGCGTCAAAATGAAGGCCTACCGAGGCCGCCTAGCTCCATCCCCCACCGGGCTGCTCCACGCCGGACACGCGCGGACCTTCGGCATCGCCGCCGATCGCGCCGTCCAACACAACGGCCGGCTCATCCTGCGCAATGAAGACCTCGATCCGCAACGCTGTCGTCCCGAGTTCGTCGCGGCGATGTATGAAGACCTTCGCTGGCTCGGCATTGAGTGGTCGGAAGGCCCCGACGTGGGCGGCCCGTTTGCGCCTTATTCGCAAAGCCAGCGCCGGGAGCACTACGTGGCCGCATGGAAGAACCTGCGCGATCGCGGATTGATTTATCCCTGCACCTGCTCTCGCAAGGACGTCGCCCAATCCGCTTCCGCGCCGAACGACGTCGACGACGAACCGATTTATCCCGGCCACTGCCGCCCGCGCACCGACGCTATGCGGTTTCCGGAACCCAATGGAGTGAATTGGCGCTTTCGCGTGCCCGACGGTGCCGAGGTCCACTTCACCGACCTTCACTGCGGGCCGCAACAGTCCACCGCCGGAAAAGACTTCGGCGATTTTATCGTCTGGCGTCGCGACGATGTTCCGTCCTATCAGCTGGCCGTGGTGGTCGACGACATCGCCATGCAGATCACCGAAGTCGTTCGTGGGGCCGACCTGCTCAAGTCCACAGCGCGCCAGATTCTGCTGTATCAGGCCCTGGGCGCCGAGATTCCCGCTTTTTACCACTGCCACCTGTTGCGCGACGAAGGTGGTGTCCGCCTGGCTAAGCGCCATGACTCTCTCAGCATCAGGCGACTGCGCGAGACGGGCCATGCGCCGGGGCAAGTGCGCGCTGGTACAATCAACGCCTTGTCCGACGAAAATATCCGACGACAACGCCCCATGACCGCCGACCGCAAACTGATCATCGCCATTGACGGGCCTGCCGGGGCGGGGAAGAGCACCATCGCTTCGCGTCTTGCGCGCAAACTCGAGTACGTCAACCTGGAGAGCGGTGCGATGTACCGCGCTCTGGCCCTGAAGGCCATCGAGCGCGATATGTCTCTTGACGACGAACCGGCGCTGGTCGCGCTCGCAGAATCTTCCAAGATCCGGCTAGAGCCGGCCGCCGGCGGCAATCGCACTCTGCTGGACGATTTCGACGTTTCCGGGCGCATTCGCGAACGCGACGTGACTGAAGCGGCTTCGCGTGTTTCCGTGCATCCCGGCGTGCGGCAGTGGATGGTCGACCGCCAGCGCGAGATGGGTTTGGCCGGTGGCGTGGTGATGGAAGGCCGGGACATCGGCACCAAAGTTTTTCCCGATGCCGACGTAAAGATTTTTCTGGATGCCGACCCGGTAGTGCGCGAACAGCGGCGTCTGGCCCAGCAGAAGGTGAAGGGCGACGTCGCCGCCAGTGTGGCGGCCGATCTGCGTGAGCGCGACCTGCGTGACCGCACCCGGGCC
>Ga0075029_100000026_pt1 | contig 56973 bp, 57 predicted proteins | sample LitLauG_LLR_2013_FD_71391 | JGI IMG/M metagenome (GOLD analysis project Ga0075029, IMG submission 71391) | Freshwater sediment microbial communities from North America - Little Laurel Run_MetaG_LLR_2013 | ecosystem: Environmental > Aquatic > Freshwater > Creek > Sediment | place: USA... | reverse complement strand
CGCGGCGGCGATCGCCGCCGCGCTACGAGATCGCCTGGAGACGGGCCTGGGGCAGACGGTGGTGGTGAGCGGAGCCCACGCCAGCGCCGAGATCGCCGGGCCCGTGGGTCCCGTCAATTCCACCGGCATGATGCAGGGACACCCTCTGGGCGGCTCCCCCAGCTATCGGCTCTACCCCTGCGCCGACGGCCAGTGGCTGTTTCTGGGCACCCTGTTCCCACATTTTTTTGACAAGGCGATCGACGCCCTAAGTCTTCGCGAACGCGCCGCCCTGGCCCCGCCGACAATTGACCTGGGCCGTTTGATTGAGGACGTATTCCTCGAGCGGCCGCGCGCCGCCTGGCTTGAATTGCTCACCGCCCATGGCGTCCCCGTCGCGGCCGTCGACGCGCGCGACGACTGGCTGGCCAGCGAACCCATCGGCGAGATCGGAATGCGCGTGGAGCGCGCGCACCCCGAGGTCGGGATGGTCATCATGCCGGGTGTCCCCGTTCGCCTGGCTAATACCCCGGGCGAGGCCGGGCCGCTGATGGGCGAGGCGAGCGCCGATGATCTGGCCGTATTCTCGGCGGCGCGTCTGCCCTCACCCAAACCCGTAATCCCCCGTGACCAGCCGCCTTTAGCCGGTGTGCGTGTGCTCGATCTGGGAACGGTGATCGCCGGCGCCTACGCAGGGACCATCCTGGCCAATTTCGGCGCCGATGTGATCAAGGTCGAATCGGCGGACGGAGACCCGTTCCGACCCTACGGCCCCGGGTTTTCCAATCACAACCGCGGCAAACGCGGACTGGGTCTCAACCTCAAGGACCCAGAGGGCCGCCAGGCATTCCTTGATATGGCGCGAAGCGCGGATGTCGTGCTGGACAATTATCGCCTGGGGGTCCGAGCCCGCTTGGGTATCGATTATCCCATCCTGCGCGAGATCAATCCTCGCATCATTTCCTGCTCGATCAACGCCTACGGTTCGACCGGCTCGGAAGCACACCTGCCGGGTTTCGATCCCTTGCTGCAAGCGCGCAGCGGCATGATGGCCGCGCAGGGCGGAGCCGGCCAGGAACCGGTGTTTCACACCGTGCCGATCAACGACGTAGCCACCGCCGCCATGGGCGCTTTTGGCGTCATCGCGGCCCTCGTCGCCCGCGAGCGTACGGGCGTGGGTCAGAATGTCGAAACGTCTCTCGCGGCCCAAAGCGCCTTTTTCCAATCGGACGCCCTCACCACCTGGTCCGGCGCGCCGACACCCAGCGAAGGCGAGCGGGATTGCATCGGGGTGTCGGCGCTCGAGCGGTACTATCTGTGCGCCGATGGCTGGATCACGCTCGCCATCCGGGCTCCCGTTCAGGCGGAGGCGCTGCGACGGATCCTGGGCGCCGCGGACTGGTCGCGACGGTTCCCCGACGTCCTGAACCAGTCTCGCCGGGGTGAACTCGCCACCGAAATCGGCGCGCGGATTCGTGGCCGCGCACGCGACGAGTTACTGACCTGCCTGGCGGCGGAGGGTGTTCCGGCCACGCCGGTGTTCACCACCGAGGAAGCGCGTGGTGAGGCCTGGCTATGGGAGGCCGGTTTCTTCGACGTGAGCGACCACCCCATGTGGGGCGAATTGATCATGTGCCGTGGTTATGCCGAATTCGGCCGCGGCGGCGCGGCGTTTGCAAGGGTCGACCCAGGCCTCGGCGAACACACCGTGGAAGTGTTGCGGGACTTCGGGTTCGATATTGAACGCATCCGGCGCCTGGCTGAGCGTCGGCTGATCTTCCGCCGATGAAGCGGCTGGCGGATCGCGACGCGCTTAAAGGAGCGCGTTCAGACGCGCGATGGCGGCGGAGTCCAGATATTCATCCAAACGCGTAATGCGCCCATCCTGCACCTTCACGATGACACAGGCGTCGAGGGTCCAAACACGTCCGCCGGGAACCTCGCCTTCGAGAACGTGCTGCTGTAAGAATCCGTCACCGAGCGCCTCACGGCGAATGACCCGATAGTGGCGCTTGGGCAGCTTGCGCGCCATCCAGGCGAGAACCTTGAGATTGTCTTCGACGGACTGCTCGACGCCGTCGTTATTGTGCCAGATGCGGGCGTCCGGCGCATAACATGCGCGGACGGTGTCGATATCGCCCGTCTCGATGGCGCCCAGGAAGCGGTCGGCGAACGCCAGCATGTCTGATGAATTCAAAGCTCGGCCTCCGCGCGCCGAAATTAGGCTGTCCAGATAGAGCCCAACTGAACCGAGGGCGCAAGATCGGCGGGATTTGACCTCAGTTCGATCAGGGGCCCACCACGGTGAGGTACCTAGTCTTCAGTTCTCGTTTGATCAGGTAAATCAGACGCTGCTTGAGCTCTCTGACGATTTTTTTGGTCTGCTTTTTTCGGAGATTTTGGCTTTTTTTTTTGGCTTTGCCCTTGTCCTTGACCTTGGCCTTCTTGGCCGGCCGAGATTTTCCGTCTGGGGCGGGTCCCTGTGAATCGCCATCCGCGGCGACGGCGAGAACCCCTAAGCTCTTGAGAAACGCCTCCCGCTTCTTGGGCGAAAACAGCGCCAAAAGACGTTCGTCCGCTTCCCGGGCGGCGTCCGCGCCAGCTTCGAGCGCATCTCTACCGGCGCTCGACAATCTGACTGTTTTGGCGCGAGCGTCAGTGGCGGATCGTTCGCGTTCCAGAAGCCCTTTGGCCAGCATCCGCGCCACCAAATCCGCGAGAGTCGACCGATCGATGCCAGTCGCCCGAACCAGGTCGTTCTGGGTCAGACCTTCCTCTCCAGCGGCGGCGGAGAGCACGGTGAATTGACGTTGCGTAAGCGATGTCGCCTTGGCCGCTTCAGCGTGGAAATCGAGGGCGAGCTGGAGGGCGCGGTGCAACAAATGGGTGACCGAGCGATTGAGACCCTCCTGGCCTACAAGATTTCCACTCTTCGCCATTCGCCACCCCGGTTTCTTCCGGCGGCCTATAGTCCGCCCCGCGCACCCCTACGCGGTGTGACACGCAATCCTTCCGTGGACAGCGTACATCAGCATTAGTGATCTTTTTTTGCGCGGGAAACAACCCCTCAGACGTTTTGATCTCGAGCGTGCCTGAGTAGGAGAGGAGTCTGGGCCACCGCGAAAACCACAGTGGCGATTATAATGCCCAAGCGAAACTCCGCCCACGTCTGGGTTGTTTGCGTCCGACGCACATATTCATTCGCGCCGGCGCAGATGAAGAAAAACCCCGCATATCTCAACGCAAGCACGCGCCATATGCGCTCACTCAAGTGAAACGCCGACCCCATAAGCGCCTTGAGAGGGTTCTTGCCGACGGCCAGACCGAACAACAGCGCGGACCCCAGGATGACATCGACGATGGTCATCTTCATCTGGATGATGTCAGCGCGATGAAACGCCAGGCTGGCGAGGCCAAACAAAAGCGCCATGGCCCCGGTGAAGGTGGGAATTGGCGCCAGCCGCCGCTCGACGACCAATCCAAGAATTAGCGAGATCGCCGCCCCGCCGACCACGAACCATGTCGCCAGCGCGAAATCGTGAGTCGCCAACAATACGCCGACAAAAGCCACGGCCGGCGCGCCATCGATGAGCGAACGGAGCCACGCGGGGCTTTGCGACTGTCTATCCATGAAACGGCCCCTCCAGACCGACCAATGAGCGCGAAAAGGCCTTCGCATCGAACGCTTGAAGATCTTCGACGCCTTCGCCGACCCCGATCAGCTTAATCGGCGAATCCGAAGCCTGGGCGACCGGCACCAGCACCCCGCCGCGCGCGGTGCCGTCGAGCTTGGTCATGACGATCCCCGTCACGCCGATGGCGTTGCCGAACACATTTTCCTGGGCCAGCGCGTTCCGTCCAACCGTGGCGTCAAGCACCAAGAGGACTTCGTGTGGCGCTGCGGGATCGAGTTTGTGGAGCACACGGATCATTTTCGTCAGTTCGTCCATCAGACCCTGCTTGTTCTGTAGTCGCCCCGCGGTGTCGATGAGAACAACGTCGAAACCTTCTGCCTGAGCCCTCGCCAAGGCGTCAAAGGCCAGCCCGGCAGCGTCAGCGCCGTTGGGTCTGGACATGAACGACGCGCCGGCGCGATCAGCCCATACCTTAAGTTGCTCCACGGCTGCGGCGCGAAACGTGTCGCCCGCAACCACCAACACGGTGGCGCCCCTGGACGTGAGGTCGGCGGCGATCTTCCCCAGTGTGGTCGTCTTGCCCGATCCGTTCACGCCGATGAACAGAACCACGTTGGGTCGAGGCCCAGCCAGAGGGTCGAAGGCGCCTTGGCGCGGGGCGAGCTCAGCGGCCACGGCCTGCGCGAGGGCTTCCTTGATCTCCAATTCGCTGGAGGACTTGCCAAAGCGCTGCACCGCGAAAGCTTCGGTGATCCGGGCGGCGGCTTGAGGTCCGAGATCGGCTTCGATGAGCATTTCCTCAAGTTCATCCAAGCGCGCCTGATCCAGAGGTCGGGCGACAAGCGCGTGACTGATCTGGTGCGTGAACTGTTTGGAGGATCGCGACAGCCCTTCGGTCAGCCGTGAGAGCCATCCGGACTTGCGCTCGCTCACCTGGCTGGCCTCCAGCCGCCCAAATGGGCGGCGTGGTGGTCATGGCCGACTATGGCGCCTTCCAGCACCGAGCCTGCCGCCGCCTCGCCCTCAAAGGTTATCTCGGTGAAATCCTCTGCGCGAGCCCGTCCCGGTCGTTCGACGAGCGACCGCGTCGTACGACCGACAAGCGACTGCAGATGGCGTGAAAGCGCCTGGTCACCGGCTTGTCGCAGCGCGGCGGCGCGCGACTTAACAATTGCGGGCTCGACCCTCGGCATCCGCGCCGCCGGGGTGCCTGACCTTGGGCTGTAGGGAAAGACATGCACAAAGGCGAGCCCCGCCTGAGCGATCAGTGACAGGCTGTTGGCGAAAGCCGCTTCGCTCTCGGTGGGAAAGCCAGCGATGATGTCGGCGCCCACGGCGATGTCGGGCCTCGCCCGCCGCGCGGCGTCGATCAGCCTGAGCGCCTGATCACGGCTGTGACGTCGCTTCATGCGCTTGAGAATCATGTCGTCGCCGGATTGTAGCGAGAGGTGGAGGTAGGGCATGAGCCGGGGCTCGATCGCCAGGCAGTCCAAGAGATCATCGTCGATCTCGGCCGCGTCAATGGATGATAGGCGCAATCGCGGCAGGCCGGGAACGCCTTTTAGGATCCTCTTGACCAAGCCGCCCAGTGTGGGCGCGCCGGGCAGATCCGCGCCCCAACTCGTCAAATCCACTCCTGTTAGGACAATCTCATTGTATCCGGCCGCCGAAAGGCGCGCGACATGATCAACCACCAGACCCGCGGGCACCGAGCGCGACGGACCGCGTCCGAAGGGAATGACACAGAAAGTACAGCGATGGTCACAGCCGTTCTGGATCTCGACGTGCGCCCGAGCGCGATCCCCCATGCCGCCAAGGGGATGGCCGAGGGCGAGGTCGGCAGCCATGATATCGCCCACGCGCACCCGCGGCCCGGGATCAATCAGGGCGCCGGGTCGGACTTTTTCCGCGTTGCCAAGGACGAGATCGACCTCAGGCATCGCCGCGAAGCTGGCTGAGTCGATCTGCGCGGCGCATCCTGTGACGACAAGGCGCGCATCGGGATTTTGACGCCGGGCCTTGCGGATCATCTGCCGAGCCTGGCGTACAGCCTCTGAGGTGACGGCGCAGGTGTTCACAACGACGACGCCTCGCGCGCCGTCCGCCAAGGCCTGTTCGCGGATCGCCTGAGACTCGCAGGCGTTCAACCGGCAACCGAGGGTGATGACCTCGACCGCGGTTGCCGCAGGGACTCTCTCAGCAATGGTGAAACCGTCGGCCATGGGATCCTGGATCAACATCGCCATCGCGATGAAGCGGCGCTCATATCAGAAGCCCGCCGGCGCCGCGACTCGAAGGTCTCAAGCGGCAGTCTAGGACGCCATGTACTCGGCGAATGCAGCCTGCCAATCCGGGTGCCAGCGCGACAGCGGCGGCCGATTTTCAGTGATATCTCGCGCCGCCCAGACAATACGCTTGTTGTCGATCGCGCGGGTGACGTCATTGTCGGGGCAAAGGATGTAGAAATCGCCTTCGCCAAGGCGATCCAGGGCGAAGTCGAAGACCTGATCGGCGGTCCAGGCGCCGGGCGGCTTTTCGCTCGCGCGCCTGGTCATACCCGTAAACGTGAATCCCGGAATGAGCAGATGAGCGGTGACCATGCACCCGGGCATCTCTCGCAAGGTGTGCTGGAGGCCCTCCGTCAGAACCTTCACACCGGCCTTGCTGACGTTATAGGCCGTATCCCCGGGGGGTGTGGTTATGCCCTGTTTCGAGCCGGTATTGATGATCACGCCGGGTTCATTCTGGTCGATCATCGCCTCGGTGAACGCCTGGACCCCGTTCAAAACGCCACCGAGATTAGTCTTCAGGAGGCGGGTCCAGTTCTCGCGATTCTGGAACGCGTGCCCGCCGCCGCCAACGCCGGCGTTGTTCATCAGAACCGCGACTTCACCAAAGCGCTCGAAGACGCGGTCGCGCAGGGCGAGAACCTGATCATAGTCGCCAACATCGACGACGTAGGTCTTGATCACCGCCGCGCGATCGGCCGCGAACCTGACCGTTTGTCCCGCGCGGGCCAGGGCCTCGCCGTCCCTGTCGACCATGACGACGTTGAGGCCGTAGCGAGCCAGCTTCTGCGCCGCGGCCAAGCCGATCCCGCTCGCCGCGCCGGTGATGACGGCGGTGCGGCCGGGCTGTACGGCCGGGTGGAAAGGGATATCAGGGCGATCTGTCGGTAGCCAGCCGACTTTGTCGAGCGATGCCGGACCGGTCATCAAGACGTGGTTGTCGGCTTCGCGCCACTCGATTAGCAACTCGCCGCCATCTAGCGCCACGACGGCTTCCCGATCGCAAAGATTCCGGCGATAGGCCGCCACCAGCGCGGCGCAGGCCCCAACTCCCGAGGCCGCGGTCTCACCGACCCCGCGTTCCCAGACCCTCAGGCGAAGATGATCCCGGGCAAGCACTTGCGCGAAACCTACGTTGGCCCGGGTTGGGAACACCCAGTGGGTCTCGACCACCGGACCGACCTCATTGATGGGCGCGGCATCGGCGTCGTCGACGAAGAATATCGCGTGGGGCGAGCCCATCGCCACGCAGCCAGGCGCCCCGAGGCCGAACCCCATGGGAACGGGCAGTTCCTTGGTGTCCATCGCCCAGGCCAGCGGAACATCCCACCAGTCCAATCCCGGCGGCCCCATGTCGACCGTGATCTGGCCTTCGCCGACCCAATGAGCCTTCATGACCCTGCCGCCGACCTCGATGGTCACGGTGTCGAGCCCCGAAGCTTCCATCATCAGCCAGGCGACGCAGCAAGCCGCATCGCCGCCGTACTCGACCTCATCGCCGTTGGCGTCCCAGATCCGGATCCGGGTATGGGCCTGCCCCGAGGAGGTCATCGACACGAGCTGATCGCAACCTGGTCCGCTCTCGCGACTGGCAATGGCGCGAACCTGCCTGGGCGTGGGCTCAAAAGGCTCGGTGTCGGCTACGACGATGACAAAGTCGCCGCCGAGACCGTGCATCCTGACGAACGGCCGACTCATATCAACGACCTGGTGGGAATCGGAACGGCGTTCATGACCCGCGAGGATGGCGTACGCGCGTAAAGGAACGATTTATGGTCGCCATACGGCCTAGCCGTCGCAATCAGCAGGACGTGAAGACCTCGGCCAACAGGCGGCCTTCGGTCGCCCGGGTCGATCCCTCGCGCCATGCAATGACGATCTCTCGACGCGCCAGTCCAGGCGAGAGATGACGCACCGCAACGTCGGCCGCCCGCGCCAGGCCAGCATCGATCGCCATCGCGGGCAGAAGCGTAACGCCTAGACCGGAGCCGACCATCTGCACGAGCGTCGGCAGCGAGGTGGCCGCGAAACCATCCTCACCCGCGGCGCGCGATGCGCCAACACCGCAGGCCGACAGCGCATGGTCGCGCAGGCAATGACCATCCTCAAGAAGGATGAGTGTCTCGTTCTCCAGCTGGGATGGGGCCACCGTGGCCGATGCACACAGGGGATGGTTCTGGGGGAACGCGGCCAGGAGCTCGTCATTGCGCACATGAGCCCATGCCAGCCCGCCCGCTTCGTAAGGCAGGGCGATCAAGACGATATCAAGTAGACCTGATTTAAGATCGGCGATCAGTCTTTGGGTCATCTCCTCACGCAGGAAAAGGCGCAGGCGAGGAAAACGGGTCCGAAGCAAAGGCAGCGCCGCGGGCAGCAGAAATGGCGCGATCGTCGGGATCACGCCCAGGCGGAGCCGCCCCTCCAGGGGTTGTCCCGCGCTCCGGCATGCCTGGACCAGGTCCTCGGCCTGGGTCAGAATCGCCGCCGCCCGTGTCACAGCTTCAACCCCCGCCGCCGTCAGGATCACTCCAGACCGGTTTCGGTCGACCAACGGCGTACCGAGAATCCGCTCGAGTTCCTGCACGCCAGCGGAAAGCGTGGGTTGGGTGACGTGAGCGGCCTCAGCAGCCCGACTGAATGAACCGTGCCGCGCCAGGAGTTTGAGATACTGAAGTTGCCGAAGGGTGGGGAGCATGGCTGGCAAGATAGGCCGCGCCGACCCGAATTCCACCCCAGATCGCGCTGCCCTAGGCCAGCCCCAACGCCGCACTGGCACATGGCGGGCACTTAGGTCTCATTGCCGCGGCGGCCGAGCGCGCGATTTCGCGAGCGGTTGGCCGTACAGGCGATCGCCCGGCATCAGAATTGTGACTTCCCGCCTTGGCGACCGCGCCGAGCCACGCTCGACCTCGGACCTCTCAGATCGCGTCGAAGGCGAGTGGCCGCCCCCAGAATCTTTCCGCCAAGCCGTTTTGAGAACCCGGACGACCTGTCGTCAAAAAACGACGGCCGCCGTCCGAACCGGTGTCGAACTCAGGATGTCGCGCAAGATAGGCTTCAATTGCATTCGCCGTCGCCGCCGGTTGGTGGATCAAGGGCGTGTTGGTAGGCAAGGCGCTCCGGAACAAATCGGCGGTGATTTCATAGTGGGTGCAGCCTAGTATGGCGCGATCGGGCGGGCGCCCAATTCTCCGAGTCAATGTCGCAACGTGAGCCTCGATCACCGACCGCAACCGCTCTTGAGGCGCATCAAGCTCGATGAGGTGCGCGAGATCAGGGCAGGGCTCGGAGAATACGGCGACGTCCTGTCGACGCTTGTCGATTTCGATTTCATAGACCCGGCTGCGCGCCGTGGCCGGGGTGGAAAATATGCCTAGCACGTCGAGCTTTTCGACCTTTTCGCCGCGTCGGTCGGCCTCATGTTCCCAGGGCAGACCTGTCGCCGCCTCTATCGTCGGAACGATGATGCCAAGGACGTTCACAGGCCGGCCGAGTCGGCGTCGGTAGTCTGGCAACCAGGTCTGCTGCAGACGGCGTAGAGCCACGGCGGCGGCGGTATTGCAGGCCAGAATGATCAGGTCACAGCCCGCTTCGAAAAGGCGTTCACAGCCGGCGCGCGTGAGATCGACGATCTCTTCCCCACTTCGACCGCCGTAGGGCGTATTTGCCTGATCGGCGAGATAGACAAAATCCGCTCTCGGCAGACGCGTGACCAGGGCATTATGAATGCTAAGCCCGCCGATACCGGTGTCAAATACGCCAATAGCCATGGCGGGCGTGTAAACGGCCCGACCGCGCTCGTCCATCAGGGGGTTCGAGATGACCAGCGTGACAATCCATCGTACACCATCGTGACGACCCAGCGGCAAAGGTCCCGCCCCACGACGCGCCTTGGGCGGGCGGGCTGTCGTGATGAATCTAAGGGACCGAAGAGATGAGCCGCCCCAACGCTGAGACATTTTCGTCGCCCGAGAAACCTGATTGGGCTGATTGGACTGGGAATCGGTTCGCGGCGCCCCCGTTTGATCGTATTCGGGTCGCCGAATTCAAGCCTGCCCTCACGGCGGCGATGGCCCAGAATCGCGCGGAGATTGAAGCGATCACGGCCAACAATGCGCCGGCGACGTTCGAGAATACGCTAGCGGCGCTTGAGAACGCGGGCCGGACGTTGGGCCGCGTGTCGGCCATGTTCGGCGTCTGGACCTCAACTCAAAGCGATACGGACGTTCGGGCGATAGAGCAGGAAATGGCGCCCGTTTTGGCGGGATTTCATGATGAGGTGGTGCAGAACGCCGCCCTGTTCGGCCGTGTCGAAGCCGTCCACGAATCACGGACCACGAGCCGCCTCACGGCGGAAGAGCAACGATTGACCGAGGTGATTTATCGTCGGTTCGCACGCCAAGGCGCCGCTCTGGACACCGAGGCGAAGGCCCGTTTGGCCGAAATCAATCGACGCCTGGCCACGCTGGGCGCGACCTTCAGCCAGAACGAACTGGCCGATGAAGAATCCCGTTCTCTGATCTTGACGGACCCCAGCGACCTCGCGGGGCTATCGGAGTCTCTGATCAACGCCGCAGCGGCGGCTGCAAGGGCGGCGGGCCATGCGGAAGGTTGGCTGATCGCCAATAGCCGATCGTCGGTCGAGCCGTTTCTGATCTATTCGTCGCGGCGGGATTTGCGCGAACGGGCGTTTCGAATGTGGACCGGGCGCTGCGATAGCGACGACGCGCACGACAACAACGCCGTCATTGTCGAGACTCTCCGGCTCCGCGCCGAAAAGGCCCGCCTGCTCGGCTTCGATACGTTCGCCCACTGGATCGCCGACGATCAGATGGCCAAGACGCCGCAGACCGCGATGGACCTGATGTTGAAGATCTGGGAGCCCGCCAAGGCGCGGGCGCTGGAGGAAATCGCCGCGGCGCAGGCGATCGCAGACCAGGAGGATCCGGGGGTTGAGATCGAACCGTGGGACTATCGATACTATGCCGAGAAGGTACGTAAGGCCACCTATGACCTCGATGCGAACGATATCAAACCGTATCTGCAGCTCTATAATCTTCGCGATGGCATGTTCTGGGCGGCGGGTCAGCTCTTCGGCCTGAGCTTCGTCCGGGTCGACGACTTGCCGACGGTTGATCCGAGTGTGAGCGTCTATGAGATGCGGCGCGGAGACGAGCACGCGGGACTATTCTATTTCGATCCGCTGGCGCGGGCCGGCAAACAGTCTGGCGCATGGATGAGTGAATATCGCACTCAAGAGCGTTTCATCGACGTGGTGTCCCCGATCGTTTCCAACAACGCCAATTTCGTCAGAGGCGCGCCCGACGAGCCGTTGCTGGTCTCCTGGGACGACGCTGTGACCCTGTTTCACGAATTCGGCCACGCCCTCCACGGCCTGATGTCCAACGTGAGCTATCCGACGCTGGCCGGCACAAATGTGGCGCGGGACTTTGTGGAGCTCCCGAGCCAGCTTTTTGAGCGCTGGCTGCCGACCAGCGATCTGTTGCGGCGGTTCGCGCGACATTTTCAGACTGACGAGCCGATGCCTACGGAGCTGGTCGAGAAGATCAGACGCGCACATGCCTTCAACCGTGGGTTCGATACCGTGGAGTATCTCGCGTCAGCCATCGTCGACATGAAGGCGCATCTGGCCGTCGAGCCGCCGACCGATCCTCGGGCTTTCGAGGCTCAGGTCTTGCGCGAAATTGGCATGCCACGCGCGATCGTGATGCGTCACCGCATGCCGCACTTCGGCCACATCTTCGCTGGGGAAGGGTATGCGGCCGGCTACTATGACTATATCTGGGCCGACACCCTGACCGCCGACGCCGCCGAAGCCTTTGCGGAGGCGCCACAGGGCTTCTACGATAAGGATCTTGCCGCGCGGCTGCGAGATTGCATCGTCGGCATAGGCAACGCGGTCGAAGCGGGCGAGGCGTTCCGCCGCTTTCGCGGTCGCGACGTGACCATCGACGCGCTGATGCGCGATCGCGGCTTCCCGATTGTCGCCTCAGCCTGATCCAAGTGTCGCGAGGTTCGATCGGACCCGTTCCGGCCCAGGCGGGGCCATATCAGGGGGGTGCAATTAATCATGGTCTGGCTGATCATCGCCATCGCCGTCGCGGGGACGCTGGGCTCGTTCACGGACTGGCTGTTCATGGGCCTGTTGTTTCACGAGGCGTATAATCGCCACCCGGAGATCTGGCGTTCGGGCATCCGAGACGGGGGCGATCAAAGAGCCATCGTATGGTCCTCAGTGCTCGGTTACCTGATCACCGCTTCCGTGGCCGGCCTGTGCCTGATCGCACATGCGAAAGGGTTGGGTGTCGGCGCGGCCGTCGGTCTGCTGGCCTCGATACCCGTAAGCGTCGCGATCGCGGTGAACGGGCTTTTCATCAAGCTCGACGCCAAGATCACCGCCGCCCATTGCCTCGGCTATTCCGCCCGAAATCTGCTCGCCGGGGCCGCGGCCGGTCTGGCCCTGGGGCTACACGGGTAGAGCCGACAAAGAAAAAGGCTCCCCCCAATCGCTGGAGGGAGCCCTGATCCGCCAGAAGCTGTTGCATTTCGATGGACGCGAAACGCTGCTCTAGGTTTTTGTATTGACGCGCGTTTTGTTCCGAAAACCCGGAGAGAGGTTTTCGGAACGCGCTGTAGCTATGTCAGTCTATTCGGCGGCTTGCGCCGGGTTCGCGCCGAGGATCGCCTTGACTTCAAGGTATTCCTGGAAGCCGTGATCACCCCATTCGCGACCGTTGCCGCTCATCTTGTAACCGCCAAACGGGGCCATCATGTCGCCGCCTCCGCCGTTGATCGAAACCTGACCGGCGCGCAGACGCGAGGCCACTTCCTTGACCTTGGCCATGTCGGTGCCGGAGATGTAGGCCGCCAGGCCATACTCCGTGTCGTTGCCGACCTTCACCGCCTCATCCACGGTCTGATATCCGAGAATGGAAACGACTGGACCGAAGATTTCCTCCTTGGCGACCGTCATGTCGTTGGTCACATTGGCGAACACGGTGGGCTTGACATAATAGCCCTTGTCGAGCCCCTCGGGACGGCCAACACCGCCGGTGACCAGGGTCGCCCCTTCATCGATGCCGGCCTTGATCAGGCGCTGGATTTTTTCCCATTGGGTCTTGTTCACCACAGGACCGATCTGAGCGTTGCCGGTCGGATCGCCAACCGTCGTGGACTCGGCGGCCTCCTTTGCGATCTTGATGACCTCATCCATCTTGGCGGCGGGCACCAGCATACGGGTCGGCGCATTGCAGGACTGGCCCGAGTTCTGCATGACGTGCTTAACGCCGCCGGCGACTGCGGAGGGCAGGTCCGCGTCCGGCATCATGATGTTGGGGCTCTTACCCCCCAGTTCCTGCGACACCCGCTTGACCGTGGTGGCCGCCGCCTTGGCGACGGCGACACCGGCGCGCGTCGAGCCGGTGAAGGACACCATGTCGATCCCCGGATGGCTGGAGATCGCCTCGCCCACTTCCGGGCCCAGGCCGTTGATCAGATTGAACACACCGGCCGGGACGCCGGCCGCATGCATGACTTCGGCCCAGATCATCGCCGAGAACGGCGATTCTTCGGACGGCTTGAGCACCATTGTGCAGCCGGTGGCCAGAGCGGGAACGACCTTGCAGGCGATTTGATTGATCGGCCAGTTCCAGGGGGTGATCATGCCGCATACGCCAATCGGCTCCTTCACCAGGCGCGTTGGGCCGCGGTCTTCCTCGAACTTGAACTCCTTGAGCACCGCAATGCCCGTGGCGATGTGGGCGATGCCGATCGGCGCTTGCGCGCGCTGAGCCAGGCTGGCCGGAGCCCCCATTTCCTCGGTGATGGCGTTGGCGATGTCGCCGAAGCGCTTCTGGTATTCAGCTTGGATCCGCTCGAGCAGATCAATACGCTCTTCACGCGAGGTTTGGGAGAACGTCTCGAAGGCCTTGCGCGCAGCCGCAACGGCCTTATCGACGTCGGCCGCCGAACCGGCGGAGATGTGACCGCATACTTCTTCGGTAGCGGGGTTGATCACATCGAGGCTTCGGGGGGTGACGGGGTCGACCCATTTCCCGTCGATGTAGAACTTCATGTACTCGCGCATTGGTTTCTCCCTGATCACGAACCGTGGCTGTGAGCCCGGCGATTTCCGCCAGGACGTCTCGGCAAGCCTTATGAGTGAACATGAGACTGACGGGAAGAGGATTCACGCGCCTTTGGATTGGAATCCAAAGGCGCTCGCCCGCGTTGCGCCAGCCCCCAGGCGCACTGAGCCGCGGTGATGCGCTTGCGAGGCGAACTCCGGATCGTTAAGTTGCGCGGCGACGGGGTATCGTCCTCAATCTCCTCGGAACGCGCGCCATGATCGCCATCGGAACCATTCTCCTGTTCGTGATCGCGTTCGCCGCGCTGAACCGGATCGAGTTCGGCCGTTTCGACTGATCCCGCCCTTGGCAGGCCGGGGTGGGCGCTCGTAACGGGCGCATCGCGGAGGCTTGGCCGCGTCCTGGCCCTTACGGCCGCGCGCGCGGGCTTCGACCTTCTCGTTCATGCAAGATCAGCCAGTGACGGCGACGAAACCGTTAGCCTGGCCCAAGCGTTTGGCGTCGATGCGAGGGCGGTAGGCGCCGACTTGACGGCGGACAGCGCGCCCGCCCAATTGATCGCCGCCGCGCCCCGACCACCGACCCTGCTGATCAATTGCGCGTCGGTTTTCGAAAATGACGCCATCGCCGATCTAACCCAGTCCGGATTGGATCGAGCCTACCGAACCAACCTGAGCGCGCCGATCTTCCTGGCTCAGGCGTTCGCGAAGGCGCTGCCACCCTCCAGTCGGGGGCAAATCGTCAACATCCTGGATCAGAAAGTGTGGCGGCTGACGCCCCGCCACTTCAGCTACACAGTCACCAAGGCCGCGCTCTGGACCGCGACGCAAACCCTGGCTCAGGCTTTGGCGCCCAGAATTCGGGTGAATGCGATCGGTCCAGGACCGACTTTGGCGAACGTGTATCAGGATCCCGCGACGTTCGCCGCGGAAGCCGCCGCGACGCCTTTGGGGGAAACGGTTGGCGTGGACGAGATCGGCGACGCCCTACAGTACCTCCTGCAGGCCCGCTCCGTCACGGGCCAGATGATCGCGGTAGACAGCGGCCAACATCTGGCCTGGCGCACACCGGACACCGACTATGGTTGACACCGAGATCATACCCTTCAGCCGCTCCGCCAAGGTATTCGTCCGAGGGTTGACGGTTCAAGCCGAGATCGGCCTCTATCCCCACGAACAGGGTCGCACCCAACCTCTGGTGGTTGACGCGGAACTGACTATCACGCCGCCATCGGTGGATTGGGACACCATCGGACGCACCGTCAACTACGAGCGCGTCCGGGAACATGCCCTCAAGATCATCGCCACCGGCCACATCGGTCTGGTGGAGAGTTTCGCCTGGCGACTCGCGCGGGCCTGCCTGACCGATCGACGAGTGCTGGCCGTGAGAATAAACGTCGAGAAGCCCGAGGCCTTGGCGCCCCATGCGCGGGCGGCGGGGGTGGAAATCACGATGGAGCGCGCCCGACCGACCCAGGATTCAACTGCGCTCACGTAGATCGGCGAGCAAAATGCCTCGCCGGGAACGGCTAGGGTTCGCGCCGTACCAGCTTGGCGAAGCCATCCATTAACGCCAAAGAGATCGCGCCCGGCTTGAATGTATCCGCGGCGATACGAGACACGGGCGTAACCTCGGCGGCGGTGCCCACGATAAAGCACTCGCTGAACGACGAAAGCTCATCAGGCTTGATGTGACGTTGCACCACCTCAATCCCCTTGGCGCGGGCGAGCGCGATAACGGAACGCCGCGTAATGCCATCAAGGAAGCAGTCCGGTTCGGGGGTATGCAGAACGCCATCTCGGATTAAGAACACATTCGCCCCTGTGGCTTCCGCCACGTATCCGCGCCAGTCCAGCATCATGGCGTCGGCGAAGCCTTCACGCTCGGCGGCATGTTTGGACACGGTGCAGATCATATAGAGACCGGCCGCCTTCGAGGCCGTGGGCGCGGTGTCCGGGGCGGGACGTCGGTACTTCGCCCAAGTCAGCTCGATGCCCTTGGCCTTTTGCTCCGGGTCGAAGTAGCTCGGCCATTCCCAAGCGGCGATCGCTACGTGAATGGTGCTGTCTTGCGCCGACACGCCGATGGTTTCGGACCCGCGCCAGGCGATCGGGCGGATATAGCAATCGGTAAGGCCGTTGCGTTCGCAGGTTTCCTTGCACGCAGCGTCGATCTGGGCCACCGTATAGGGGATTTTGAAATCAAGAATTTCAGCTGACTTGAAAAGTCGCTCGGTATGCTCGGTGAGCTTGAAGATTTCGCCTCCGTACATACGCTCCCCCTCGAACACGGCCGAGGCGTAGTGCAGGCCATGGGTGAGTACGTGGACAGTCGCTTGCCGCCACGGGACGAACCCGCCATCCAGCCAAATCCAGCCGTCGCGATTATCGTAAGGGACTAGAGACATTGGGCCTTGGACCCCCTTTCCTTCGGAGCCGTGCCTTAGACGACGCCAGCGAGCGGGCGTCAAATGAAATGGCCGCACGGTTTCGAGCGCGAGTAGGCGCGCAATGATCGCGGCGCGTAAGAGCGAGGACGCCCGGCGCCATCTGCTGGTGATCGATGATGACAGACGTCTGCGGGACCTGCTCCGGGAGTTCCTCACTCGGCGCGGCTATCGGGTCAGCGTCGCCGCGGACGCCGCCGCGGCCCGCCATCTGCTCGGGGGACTTCGTTTTGACCTCATCGTCGTGGACGTGGTCATGCCCGGCGAGAGCGGTCTTGCGCTCACCCAGTGGCTTCGCGGCCGCTCGACGACGATCTCACGAGCGCCGGTCCTCATATTGACCGCCCGAGGAGATCCCGACGACCGGATCGAGGGCCTGCGTGTGGGCGCGGATGACTATCTCGCCAAACCGTTCGAGCCGGAGGAGTTGGTCCTGCGCATTGACGCCATCTTGCGTCGAACGATGGAGCAAGGGACCGAAGCGCGACACGTCAAACTCGGCTCCTTTGTATTCGACACCGCGCGTGGAGACCTCAGGCTTGATGGATCGCCCGTGCGATTGACGGAAAGCGAATCCCAGGTCCTGAGGGTCCTGGCCGCCGCCGCCAACAGTCCCGTGCATCGCCAAGACCTCGCCGAAGGGGGATCTGAGGCAAGCGACAGGGCGATCGATATTCACATCACACGCTTGCGCCGCAAGGTTGAGGCGGATCCTGGCAATCCGCAGTACATCCGAACGGTCCGTGGTCGCGGCTATATGCTGACACCCGACTGATGCGCCTACCGAAGCCTTGGCCACGCCCGTTCTGGCGCTTCGCCAAGCGCCTCACGCCGACCTCTCTCTTCGGTCGCAGCCTATTGATCATCGTCTTGCCGGTGGCGTTGATGCAGATCGCGGTGACCTATGTCTTTTTCGATGCGCATTGGCAGGTGGTGAACAGCCGCCTGACCGAGGGGTTGGCGGGGGACGTGGCGTGGATTGTGAAGAGTTACGGGGAGGATCCCAGCCCAGCCAATCTGGCCAAGCTGACTGAGCGCGCACAAGCCGATCTTTCCTTGTCAATCGAGCGCCAGCAGGGGGGCGTACTGCCCAAGGGGCGGCGTGGGTCATTGTTCGTCGCCTCCGACCGCTCGCTCAGCCGCGCGCTGAGCAGGCGCATCGACGCGCCATTTTGGTTCGACACCGGACGATACCCCGCCTACGTCGACGTAAGAGTTGCGATACCTGGGGGTGTCTTGCGGATCATCGCTCCCAAGGATCGCGTGTTCGCGACACGGGGCCAGATATTCATCCTATGGCTCACGGTCGCCACCGTGCTGCTGACTGGCGTGTCACTGCTTTTCATCCGCAATCAAATCCGAGCGATCGAACGTCTTGCCCTCGCCGCCGATGCCTTCGGCCGAGGCGTGGACTGGGAGTTCCGTCCGCATGGGGCGCGGGAGGTGCGCCTTGCCGCGCGGGCTTTTCTGGAGATGAAGGCGCGCATTGAAAAGCATGTCGAGCAGCGCACCACCCTGCTGGCGGCTGTCAGCCACGATCTTCGTACGCCTCTGACACGGCTGAGGTTGGAGTTGGCCTTGGCCGAGCCAGGACCTCGCGTCGCCGCAATGAAAGCAGACCTTCAGGAAATGGAGATGATGATTGATGACTATCTTGCTTTCGCGCGCGGGGCGGGTGGTGAGACCGCCTCTAGGGTGAAGGTGGCGGAACTTCTCGACTACGCGGCCCGCGCGATCGCCCGCCAGGGGGTGACGGTCACAGTCACGGCGCCGCCGCATCTTGCCGTGGAGGTGCGACCGAATGCCTTCAAGCGCGCGCTCGCCAATATGGTCGCAAACGCCGCCGATCACGCCAGCCACGTCGAGCTACGAGCAGAGGCATCCGTCGCCGGCGGCATTGAAATCTTTGTGGATGATAACGGCCCGGGAATTCCGGGAGACCGCTTCGAAGAGGCCTTCGCCCCATTCAGTCAACTGGAGTCGGCGATTACGACCACAACAAAAGGGGTGGGCCTAGGACTGGCGATCGCCCGCGACATCGCCCGCGGTCACGGCGGGGATCTCAATCTGAGCGTGTCCCCTCTGGGGGGGCTGCGCGGCACGTTCACCCTGCCCTAGCCGAACTCAGAACCCGGCGCCGACCGTCCCAAGCCGCCGACGCATGGACTTCAAGCGGAGGTCTATTTCGGCCATTGTTCGATTGAGGGCTCCCGAGTCGTCTCGCCAAACCTGCGCGACGCGCGCCCAGACCGCGGTCATCGCCGTCAGTCGGGCGGCGCCCGCGTCCACGCCGGCCGATTCAAGTATCGCCCGCGCGGTCGCCGGATAGTGGGGAAGGAGCGCGAAGGCAGGCAGCTCCCGAGAAATGGCGACCAGCGCCTCGCGATCGCGCTCCATGGCCTCGACTCTCGCCATTGTCGCATCAAACAGCCGGTCGTGTATGTCTTCGCTTTCCGAATTGGCCGTCGCGAGCGCGGCAAGATCGTAGAAGGCCGAGAGTTGCGCCAGCAGCGCGGGTTTGCCGTCCGCAAGGCCATAAAGTGTCGCTAAGGGCAGGTCGGCCTTGGCGGCGATGTCACGCAGGGAGATGTGCCGCCACGGACGCTCGAGCGCCAAGGCCAGCATTGCCGCGAATGCGGCCGACAACGCTTCCGATCGTTCGCTGGGGCTCATGACGCGAGTTCGCGGGAGCGGGCGGCCGCGGCCCGCACCGCGCGGACCATGAGTTGATCAAGAGCTCCATCGGCGGCAAGGACACGTAGCGCGGCCTCCGTGGTGCCTCCCGGAGAGGTTACCTGCCGGCGCAACTCACTGGCCTCCGCGCCCCCGCAGTCAAGCAGCGCCGCGGCGCCGATCAATGCGGCCCGCGCGAGCAAACGCGCTGCTTCCGGCTCCAAGCCGACATCCTTGGCCGCGTGCTGCATCGCCTCGACCATCGCGTAGAAGTACGCGGGCGCGGATCCGGACGCGGCCGTGGCGGCGTGGATCATATCCTCGTCGGCCAGATCGATCACCGCGCCCAGCGGCGAGAACAAGGCGCGGGCGGCGGCGCGGGCTTCCGCGGTCCGCGACCACAGGCTTGCGGCTCCCTTGCCGACGGCCGCCGCCGTGGTGGGCATGACGCGCACGATCGGTTGGCTGGCGAATATGGCGCGAAGGTCCGCGGCCGCGACACCCGCCATGACCGAAATGACCGTGGCGTCACCCGCCAGATATGGCGCGAGTTCAGCGACCACCACGCGCCAGGTCTGGGGCTTCACGGCGATCACCACCGTGCGAGCCGTCAACAATTTTGACCGCGGCGGGTTGAGGCCGGCTCCGGCGGCGACCGCGGCCCGCGCGGCCTCGCCAGGCGTCGGATCGATCAGGATCAGGCTTCTCGCGTCGACCGCGCCAGAGGCCAGCCACCCCGCAACGAGTGCGCCGCCCATATTGCCCGCGCCGATCAGAAGGATCGGAAGGTTCGACGAGATTTCGGCCACTCTACCGGCCTAGGCGGTGCCGACGGTCTCGAACATGCACGCCGCCATGGCGTCATCAACCGATTTTCCGCCATTGATGAGGAAATCCAGGGCTGGATAAAATCTATCGGCCGCTTCCATCGCCGCGTCGATCAGCATCGCCGTCTGCGCCATGCTCGGACGTTCGCCCTCAGGGAGGGCCAATGCGTGGCGGAAGATTATATCGCCGGTTTCGCCCCACACCTCGAAATGACCCAACCAGACGCGCTGGTTGATGCGATTGGTGATATCCTGCGCAGCCGCCCTCAGCGCCGTCGGCGCCTTGAGCTCCACCGACAAACAAAGTTGCAGGCAGTCCGCTTCCGGCCGCCACGCGAACCAGAGCTCATAGGCTTTCCAATCCCCGGTGAGCGTGAAGGCGAGGTCGCCATCATCGTTCCGGTCGAAGTCGAGATTCTCGGCGCTGAGAACGCGCTCGACGACCTCCAGCGGATCGAGCGTGATCAGGGTGTCGTCTTCTTCGGGTCTGGAGATGTCCATGGGGCCGATCAGGCTCCTCTTGAATGGCTCGCGCGCGTCAGCACTGGGAAATAGCGAAGGACATGAGCGACGCTAGACTGCTTCGCGCCATCCGTCTTGGGGGGATCTTACGGGCTTTCAGCCTTTTTCGCCGATTTTCAAACGCGCGATTTCTTCTCGTAGCGACGCAACCTGCGCCTTCAGCGCTTCAAATTCGTCACGTCGAACGAGGTCAAGTTCCGCAACCCACCTATCGGATTGGGCGCGCAACGCGGATTTGGCTTCCTCGCCCGCCGCTTGGGCGAGACCCATAGCGGCCTGAGTGAGTTTGGCCATCTCGTCCAGAAAAGGGTTTTGCGTTTGCATCGCCGGCCTTGTAGCCCATTTTCGGCAAGGAAGCGACCGCCGAGACCGTTTCGCAACTGACGGCGATCAGGTTAGACACGCCACGCATGGCCATACCCTTTCCGGACATACCGCGCGAGGTCTTCGAGATACCGGCGTTTTCTCTAGGCGCCGTGACGCTGGGGCCTTTCGGCGTTCGCTGGTACGCCCTAGCCTACATCGTCGGCATACTGTTGGGCTGGCGATATGCCGCTTCGATCATCGATCGGCCCGACCTTTGGGGCGACAAGGGTCCTCCAATCACAAAGCCCCTGCTTGAAGACCTGGTGGCCTGGGTGACTCTCGGGCTCATCCTTGGCGGCCGGATTGGTTATGTCCTGTTCTACATGCTTCCTCTGGCCAGCGGTCGTGAGATTCTGGCCAATGACCCAATGGAGATCCTGCGGGTCTGGCACGGGGGCATGAGCTTTCACGGCGGCTTTCTCGGGTTCGCGGCGGCGCTTTCGATATTCGCCTATCGCCACCGGATCGCGTTGTTTCGCCTTGGTGACCTGATGGCGGCGGCCGCGCCGATCGCAATCGCGCTGGTTCGCATCGCCAATTTCATAAACGGCGAGCTATGGGGGCGTCCGACAAGCTTGCCCTGGGGGATGGAGTTCTGCGGCCGGAACATCGACACCAACCCCGACGGCAGCTGTATTGCCGGTCATATCACGCGGCATCCCAGTCAACTCTACGAGGCTACGCTCGAGGGCCTGGTGCTATTCTTAGGACTTCGGTTCATCACCCATCGCAGGTTTGGCCTGCAGCGACCTGGCTTGGCCATGGGGGTATTCTTGTTGGGCTACGGGCTGGCGCGGATTGCGCTGGAGAACGTGCGGATGCCGGACGCTGGCCTGCAAAACCTGCCGTACGGGTTGACGGTCGGAATGATCCTGTCGACGCCGATGCTCATTGCGGGGGCCTGGCTGACGTGGCGCGCCACACGGCCAGCCAAACCGGCCGATGCCGCCCAGCCTCTCTGACCGGATCCGCCAGTCGATTTTAGACTCCGGTCCGCTGCCCGTAGACCGATACATCGAGCTGTGCCTGAACGATCCGGATGATGGATACTATGCCCGGCGCCCGAATTTGGGGGAGTTCGGTGATTTCATCACAGCGCCTCTCGTCTCACAGATGTTTGGAGAACTCCTAGGCCTGTGGGTCGTGGAGGTGTGGCGTCGGTTAGGCTCGCCCGATTGTGTACGACTTGTTGAACTTGGTCCGGGGCTCGGCGTCATGATGAGCGACATGTTGCGGGCGGCGAGCGTGCGACAAGACTTCCGGCAGGCATGTCAAATTTGGCTCGTCGAGACCAGCTCGGTCTTGCGCGTCCGTCAAATGTCGGCCCTCGCAGGGAATCCGGAGGTCCGCTGGGCGAAACGTCTGGAAGACATACCCGCTGGCGACCCGACCATCGTCGTCGCCAATGAGTTCTTGGATTGCCTGCCCATTCGACAGGCGGTCCGCGATCTGGATGGATGGCGGGAACGATGTATCGGAACCCGGCCGCAAGGCGGGTTCGAGTTTGTTTCCGGTGAAATCGTAGCGCCGCCACACGCGCCGGAGGCGCCACCGGGCGCGATCTTCGAATGGTCCCCCGCGATGACCGGGGCGGCGGGCGTGATGGCCGACATTGTCATGCGCGATAGGGGTGCGGCGCTCATGATTGACTATGGTTGGGATGGGCCAGCGCTTGGGGACACCCTGCAGGCGGTGTCCGGCCACAACAAGCGGCATCCTCTTGAACACCCTGGCCAGGCCGATCTGACCGCCCATGTGGATTTTCCTAACGTCCTGGCCGCCGCGCGCGCCGCGGGCGCAAGGGTGACTCGCATTCGCGATCAAGGCGACTTCCTGGAAGACCTGGGCATTTCAGCCCGAGCCGCGCGTCTGGCGACCATCCACCCGGAGCGACAGCCTCAGATTCTCCGCCAGCACGAGAGGCTGACAGGAATCCACGAAATGGGCAGGTTGTTCAAAGTCGCGGCGATCGCATCGGGCGACCTTTCGCTGCCAGCCCTGGAGCTCGTGCAATGAACCACCCGCCAATGCTGCAGTCATCGCTCCTGGCGGGCGCGGGTGGCGTCCGTCATGGTTTCTTCACGCGAAAGGGGGGCGTTTCAAAGGGACTCTACGGCAGTCTGAACGTGGGCGTCGGATCCAACGACGATCCCGCCGCCGTCGAAGAAAATCGCGCACGCGCGGCAGGGGCGTTCGGGCGAGCGCCTGAGTTGCTGACGACTTGTCACCAGATTCACTCCGCGGTGGTCGTTGTGGCCGATCGGGCGCTGGATGGCCAGCGACCCCAAGCCGATGGCGTGGCGACTTGCACGCCGGGTCTATTATGCGGCGCGCTCGCGGCTGACTGCGCACCCGTTTTGATTGCCGATCCCCGCGCACGGGTGGTGGTCGCCGCACACGCGGGCTGGCGTGGCGCGCTCGGCGGCGTCGTCGGCGCCGCGGTGACCGCGGCGCGGCGACTCGGGGCGTCGGCGGACACCATGGTCGCGGCGGTCGGACCCTGCATCGGCCCTGCCTCGTACGAGGTCGGTCCGGAGTTTAGGGATACTTTCTTGGCGGACGATGTCGAGTTCGACCGTCATTTCGCGCGGCTGGGGTCGACGGAGAAGTGGATGTTCGATCTTCCCGCGTTCGTATTGGGCCGGCTCGCCGCCGCGGGCGTCCGCGAGGCGGAGTGGACCGGTCACGACACATTTGCGGACGATGGCGAATTTTTTTCGAACCGCCGCGCCTTCAAACGCCAGGAGCCTGACTATGGCCGGTTGCTGTCGGTGATTACTCTCGATTGACGAGGCGAACAGTCGGGGACTCGAAACGGGGCGTAAGGCGAAGACGAACTCTGGCGCCTTGCCTCACTCCACACCGCTGCTAAAGCGGGCGCGGCTCGGGTTCTCACCCCAGATTCGCTCGCGCACGCGGAGATTTAGATGAAGCTGCTCGCAGGCAACTCCAATCGTCCACTGGCGGAAGCGATCGCCCAATCCCTGGACCTGCCGCTTACGCGCGCGCAGGTAAAACGTTTCGCCGACAACGAAGCGTGGGTCGTGATCGACGAAAACGTCCGGGGCGAAGATGTCTTCGTGATCCAATCGACAAGCTATCCCGCTAACGACAACCTGATGGAAATGCTGGTGTGCGTCGATGCGCTCAAACGCGCGTCGGCAAAGCGCATCACAGCCGTCACCCCCTATTTTGGCTACGCCCGCCAAGACCGGAAGACCGGAGGCCGCACCCCCATCTCAGCGAAACTGGTGGCCAATCTTATTACCCGCGCGGGAGCCGACAGGCTGCTGACGATGGATTTGCACTCAGGCCAGATCCAGGGGTTTTTTGATATCCCGACCGACAACCTGCAGGCGGCGCCACTGATGGCGATGGATATACAACGCCACTACGCGGACACGGCGGATATGTTGATCGTATCGCCGGACGTCGGCGGGGTGGTTCGCGCGCTTGCACTGGCGAGCCGCCTGAACGCCGGGCTCGCGATCGTCGACAAACGGCGAAAGGGGCCAGGGCAGTCTGTCGTCGCAAATATCATCGGCGATGTCGCCGGCCGACGACTGATCATATTCGACGACATCGTCGACTCCGCGACAACGCTGTGCAGCGCGGCGATGTCGCTCATGGAGGCTGGCGCGGCCGAGGTCTCAGCCTATATCACACACGGCGTACTCTCTGGGACGGCCGTTGAACGGGTGAATAACTCGGTGCTCAAGGAACTGGTCGTCACCGATTCGATCGATATCGATGGACGACTTGGCTTGAGCGAGAAGGTTCGCGTTGTCAGCTGTTCGACCCTGATCGGCGAGGCGATCCGCCGCATCGCGAACGAGGAGTCTGTATCGAAGCTATTCGACTGAGATCGCGCGAGTCGAAACCGCCATGCATTCCTATTGCCTGGCGGGCTCACTGGTCACAGTCCGGTGAGAGCGGTTGCGGAATTGAGACGCCGACGGTGATAGTGTCGAAGTCGCCGAGTCGCGACGCGTTTTCGCCGGTCACGAGCACTTCACAGGACTTTGAGTAGCATGTTCGAGTTTTCTCTCCGCACCAATCGCGGTCGATTGGCGATCGCCGCAGTTGCCTTGGTGTTCGCGGCCGCGGGCCTTTCTGGCGTTGCGCGCACTCGTCTCGCCCCGCCACCACCGCCGCCGATTGCGGAGCCGCCGGGCGGGATAACCTTGCCAGATCGCCTCGTCGCCGATGCGGCCGCCTATGACAGCTATATTCGCCATGCCTCGTCGATATCGCCTGCTTTCACTGACCCCGGTTCAGTCACTCAGGCTCTGAGGGTGGCCCGCGCCTATCGACCAGATGCGCTCGTTCGCGGCGCGATCGCCTATGCGGCGATCGCCGCACTGCAGGACAAGGCGTTCGTCGACTCCATCCGATCGGCGGGCACAACCACGGAAAACCGGCGTCTGATGGTCGGATATATTCTGATCAACCCGGTCTACGTCTATCAATTCAAGGATGTTGACGTTGCGGCAGGGTTGGCGCGTCAGGCGGTCGGCCCAGCCGCGCTGAACCTCCTTGTCGCCGGCAAGGCCGTTCGCAAAGCCGCCTACGAAATACAACACCAAGGTTGGTCAAAATCGGAAGTCATCGACCTACCCGGACGGCTCGCCGCCACAGAGGCCGCGGGTCGTAGCGAACTGGACCTCGACGCCGATGACTATGCGCGCCTGAAGCAATCCATTTCTACTCCGACGGGCGTTTCACAAGGCGCCGATTCGATGTCCCAGCCCTATCCAAACCTGGTGGCGCGCGCCTTACAAATCGCCGCCGTCGCCGCGCTGGGCGAGGCGCGCCCTGAAGACTACGACCGACTCGCGTCGGCTGCGGTCGACGATTCGGCGACGGCCTGCCTAGCGGAAGCCAAGCTTAATTTTCATCAGTGCCTGGCGGTTGCGAAGCCAAACTATGAGGATGTCTTTTGCACTGGCCAGCATGCCATGATGGACACAGGTGTGTGTCTAGCGAAACTTGCCGCCACGGACGTTCCAATTGAACCTGCGCCCCCCGCGCCGGTTACGATTGCAAAAAGGGCTGGCCACAAGCATCGCGGCGCCTGACCGAAGCCGCGATTTGGCGCGAGAATCGCGTGGCCCCTCGGAAAGCGTTGCAACGGCCACGGGTTTTGTGTATCGACCCCCACTCATTTCGCCGCCCCCTTCTGAGGGCGCGGCCCCATATCGCCGCGCGCGTTTCACAATCGCGCGGCGTTTTTATTTGAGGCTTGGCCATGGCCGATATCGTATTGAACGTACAAGTCCGCGACCGCGTGGGCACGGGCGGCGCGCGCGAGGCCCGCAACGCCGGGCTGGTTCCGGGCATCCTGTATGGGGGCGACAAGGCTCCGGTGCCGATCGCGGTGAAAACTGGTGATTTTCGCAAGGCGTTGCACACGGGCAAGCTGCTGGGTCACCTGGTGACCCTGCAATATGGCGAGGAATTGCAAACGGTCATCGCCAAGGCGGTCCAATTCAACCCGGTAAGCGATGAGCCGGTCCATTTCGATCTCTTCCGGGTTGACGAGCATGCGTCGGTTCGCATTTCCGTGCCGGTTCACTTCCGCAACCATGACGCATCGCCAGGCCTGAAGCGCGGCGGCGCCTTGAACATCGATCACCACGAAGTCGACGTTATGGCTCCCGCGGACGCGATCCCGGAGGAGATCGTGGTCGATCTGACCGGATTGGAAATTGGCGCGGCGATCCGCGCGACCGACCTCGTTCTGCCTGACCGTGTCCAGATTCACGCCCACCATCGCGACGCGATCGTGGCCTCAATCAGCGGCTCCGCCGCCCAGGCCTCGGAAGAAAACGCGGCGAGCGCGTAGGCCTTGAACGCGGCGGGCTGAGGCCCGCCATGGAGCCGGATATGTTGATCCTGGTCGGGCTCGGCAATCCAGGCCCCCAATACGCGGCCAATCGCCATAATTTTGGAGCGATGGCGGTGGAGGCGATCGCGCGGCGTTGGGGTTTCAGCCGCGAGCGCAAGCGCTATTCCAGCCTTTGCCAGGAGGGTCAGATCCCCGTTCCCGGCGACGGATCGCGACCCGCGATATGCCTAAGGCCGCAAACTTTCTACAATGAGACTGGGCGCGCGGTGGCCGAGGTCATGCGCTTCTACAAGCTCAAGCCATCGGACGTTGTCGTATTCTACGATGAGATCGATCTCGCGCCAGGACGGTTCCGCATGAAAACAGGCGGCGGCGCGGCTGGAAACAACGGGGTAAGATCCACGACCGCCCACATCGGCGCAGATTTCCGCCGCGCGCGATTGGGAACGGGACACCCCGGCGCGAAGGAACTGGTGATGAATCATGTCCTTTCGGACTTCCACAAATCGGAACTGACCTGGGCGATCCCCTTGCTGGATGCGGTGGCGGAAGCCGCACCGTACCTGGCCGCCAACGATGATGAACGGTATCAGGCCGAAGTGCTGAGACTGGCGCCCGCCGCGAAGCTCGATCCGAAGGCGGCGCGCGACTAGAGCCGGCGCTGCGGAAGTCGATATCAACGGGGTTCGAAAGATTCCGAAAGGCGGCGTCCGTCACAGCCAACTGGAGCGTGGCGGCACTTCCCCGACACGGTAGCCTAACCAATCACCGCCGTGTTGCGTCGGGTGTGCTGTTAAGGAATTGTCGCCCTGTGGGTCCCGTCAGGCGACGGCAACTAACCGGAAACCGGGATCCGAGATGGCTGGACCATCTGCGCGAGACCACGTCTGGCTTGCCACAGGAACCGTATCAAGATTGCGTCAAAGACGGCGTCCGCCCAAAACATCCGGGCCGATTCAAACGCGTGGCCGCTGGAAAGAAAATCAATCAGATTGAGGCCGATCAAGGACGGGATGAGCATCGGTATATCCACCAATCTTGTGACGGCTCCAGCTCACTTTCACCCGCGACGCGCGCGATTGTGATCCAATGGCCAACACGGTTAACCGCATTTCCTTCACAAATTCTTGGGAGCACCACAGAAGGAACCGGTCCCAAAAGCTTGCATGGACCATCAGCCACGCTTTTGTGCGTACGCAGAGTCGTGGAAAACACTTATGCGCCGATCCAGCCCGCTTTTGACCGCGATGGCGATCAGTGCGGAGGATCGACGGGCCTAAGCCGGGCGCGCTTCCGTCAGCCCACGATAGAGATCTGGCCGACGATCACGGAAGAATCCCCATGCCGCTCGATGAGCATTCAAGAATTCGAGATCGAACTCTGCGACAATCACGCCTTGATCGTCGCGCCCAAGTTCCGCGGCGATGTCACCCCGATGATCACAGATGAAGCTTGATCCGTAGAAGGTTTGCCCCCCCGCAACAGATCCCGGCCACGCCTCAAGTCCGGTTCGGTTTGCGCCCACCACCGGAATGACGTTCGAGACAGCGTGGCCCTGCATCGCTCGCCGCCACGGAACGGAGGTGTCCAGGTTGACATCGTGAGGCTCGCTGCCGATCGCCGTTGGATACATCAGCACATCCGCACCCATCAGAGTCATCGACCGGGCGGCCTCAGGGTACCATTGATCCCAGCAAATTCCGACACCCACTCGACCGTGACGCGTCGCCCAAACTTTAAACCCAGTGTCTCCCGGCTTAAAGTAGTATTTTTCCATGTAACCCGGGCCATCCGGTATATGGGATTTCCTATATATACCTAACGCACTACCATCGGAGTCTATCATAACTATCGTATTAAAATAATGAGGACCCTCTTTTTCAAAAATGGAGACCGGAATTGCGACACCCAATTCGGCGGCCAAGGGAGCCAGGGCCGCGACACATGGGTGTTCCCGCCAGGGGCGGGCGACTGAGAACCAGTGTTCCTTCTGCTCCACGCAGAAGTATTTGCCCTGAAACAGTTCCGGCGGCAGCACAACGTGGGCGCCTAAGTCTGCAGCCTCCCGCATATATTCCGCGACGGTCGCGATGTTGGCGTCAAGGTCGTCGCCGAACGCGGCCTGAATGGCCGCGACTCTTAGCGTCTTCGCCATCATGCCGGCTCCTGTTGGGTGATGCAGTGAAACGACCCCCCACCCGTTAGAAGCGCGCGGCTTGAAAGGCCGATCACCTGGCGACCAGGAAACACCTGTTCGAGCGCTTCGACCGCCAGATTCCCTCGGCGGTCGTCATAGGTCGGGACGACGACTGCGGCGTTGGCGATAAGAAAGTTCATGTGAGATGCGGGGGCTACATGGCCATCGATCAACACCCGGCCCGGCGAGGGCACGCGCACGATCCTATGCGGCGAGCCATCTCGTTGGCGGAAAGTCGCAAGACTGGTGGCCACCGCGTCATACACATCCGCGTTCGGATCGTCCTCGCCGAAGCTGACAGGGCAGGCAATAACACTTTGGCCGACGAATCTCGCCAGGTTGTCGACGTGGCCGTCAGTGTGATCGTTCATCAATCCTTCCTCCAGCCAATGCACGCTCGTCGCGCCTAGGGCGGCTTGGAGCTGTCGCTCAACTTCAGCTTCTGTCTGACGGCCGTTCCGATTTGCGTTAAGAAGGCATTGGCGGGTCGTAAGCACCGCGCCGGACCCATCGTGGTCCAGCGCGCCGCCTTCGAGCACGAAGTCGACTTGCCTTAGATGCGCTCCGGCATGCCGGGCCACCTGTTGCGCGACATCGGCGTCCCCTGGCAAATCATATTTGCCGCCCCAGCCGTTGAACCGAAAGGCTACGGCTTCGCCGGGACTTGTGAAGATTGGTCCGGTGTCGCGAAGCCATATGTCGCCGAAATCGCCTGGAACAATCGTCACATTCGGGACGTCGACGAGAGACTTTCGGGCTGTCTCTTCAGCTTCAGGTGTCGCCGTCATGACCTTGACGTGTTCAGCGCCAGGGCCCGCGAGTGCACGGATCAGACCCACGACCTCTCGCCGCGCTTCGTCCAAGTTCTGTTCCCAAAGGTCGGGGTGGCTTGGGAACCCGACCCACATTGCGCGGTGGGTCGACCATTCGGCGGGGACTACGGCGGACATGGTCGGGCTATAGTCGGCCAGCGCTGTCTCGGGAAAGAGCACACACCACTTCGAGGGAAAGATTCTCAGACCGGGGGCGCCGTCGCCACAGAGTTAGAGACGTAGGCGGGTCGACGAATGCGCCCACATGTTTGGCGGCGATATGTGTGCAGCCCCACCATCATCGATGCCTCGACGACAACGCCGCGCTTTCAGGTCGCGACGCCGTTGGCGTGGGGGTGGGCCGCTTCGTAGGCTGCTATGAGCGTGGACGAATCCACGGCGGTGTACTTTTGGGTGGTTGCAAGGGAGGCATGGCCCAGCAGGTCCTGAATGGCGCGCAAGTCCGCGCCAGCTCCCAGCAGGTGAGTGGCGAATGAGTGCCGCAAAGCGTGAGGCGTCGCGCGGTCGTGGAGCCCGAATTGGCCACGCAGGGATTGCATCATGGCCTGCACCGCGCGTGGACCCAATGGTCCGCCCCGGATCCCGCGAAAGAGCAGGTCGTCGGGCCCCGTCGCGAAAGGCAACACCGAGGCATAGTTCTGGACCGACGCGCGCACGGACTCGATAACGGGAACGAGCCTGACTTTTCCACCTTTGCCCAAGATGCGAAGCGACGAACCCAGAGGGACGTCGCGAGCGCGGATCGCAAGGGCTTCTGAGATGCGCAAGCCGCACCCCCAAAGCAGCGTGAGGATGGCGGCGTTGCGCGCCCGCACCCACTCGGGGTCGCCAGCGTCTTCGCTCACCGATTCGATAAGTGTGCAAGCCTGTTCCTCAGAGATCGGCCGCGGCGCACCCGGTTTGATCGGCGGCCCCCGGACGAGGCCGATCGCGGCGTTGGGCGTTCCGTGGCGCCGCGCGATATATTGGTGAAAAGACCGAATTGCCGAAAGGCGCTGCGACACTGAGCGCGCCGACAACCCCTGCTCTCCGGCTCGGATTGCCGCCAGATAGGCTCTTAGATCCGCCGTCGACACAGCCTTGAGACTCGGCAAGGTGACTGGCCCACCGCAATGACGTTCGAGAAAACTGAGATAGCTGGCGACGCCGGCCCCGTAGGCCCGCAAGGTCTTAGGGCTCGCGCGCCTTTCCGCTGACAGATAGCTTAACCACGCGAGTTGGGCCTCCCCGCCCGTCAGGGTCGTGGCCAGCGCTGGGACGCACGTTCGACAACGCGAGCCAGGAACGTCACCAATTCATCGCCCATGTCCGGTGTGAAAGCATCCTCGTCAAAGGCGCCGAATGCGAGCACGCCATCACAATGGTCGCCCCAAAGGGAAAGGCGGGCCAGGGCGACGCTTTGGATGACGGTCGCCTGGCTCCCGAAAAGGCCGGCTGCGATGGGTAGACGACCCAGGCGCGCCATATGCACATATCCGATCAGCATGTCGGTTTGGCCTTCCGCCAGGGGAATCCAACCACTGGGCGCGTGACAATTTTCAACCGCGATCACACCCTTGGCGAGACCGAAGCGCCGACGGGCGAGTTCGTCGACGCGCAGAGGCAAGTCGGCTAGTGACGACGCTTCCAGAACGTCCAGAACCGCCGCGTGCGTTTGGTTCTGCGCGGCGAAATTCGCCTGCGCCATGGCTTCCAGACGTTTGCGTTCGTCCGACTCACGCTGCCGCGCGGCGCTTACGCGCGACAAAGCCACGGGCCCGAAATCCACTAAGTTCGCGGCATCCAGGCGCAATCCGAGATTCGACATGAGATGGGGATTGTCCCGCAGCCAGTTAGGATTGTCCAAAAGGAATGATTTCACCGCGTCCGGACTCACCGTGGATGTCGGATTTTGCGCGCGGCTAAACTCGATTAGATCAGACGTCATACTCGAGCCGCTCTCCGATTGGCGCATCGATGCGTCCGGTTGATCCATACCCACAAAAAAGCACCCCGCGGTTAACACCCGGTTGCGTGTGGTCAGCCCGCTCGACGAACGCGGCGGACTGGGCGAAGTAGGCATGATGACGGTCGCACCACTCACTGCCGGCGCTTCGGGGCGGATCGCGCGCATCATGTTGGCGGCGCCGCTGCCGGAGCCATTCGACTATCTGGAACCTTCGGGCCTCGACCTCGAAATCGGCGACGTGGTCAGCGTCCCACTTGGCAGTCGAACGGTTCGCGGGGTTGTCGTCGATTTTCGATCCGCAATTGGGGCGAACCGTCCCCTGAAGCCCGTGGCCGCACGCGTTGACGCGCCCCCTCTTTCCGCAAAAGCGATTGAATTCCTGCAATGGGCCGCCCGATATGCGGTCGACTCGCCGGGACAGCCATTGGCGATCGCGCTCCGCGGCCTCAACGCCCCGCCGCCGCGAACGAACCGCAAGTTGACGGTGGGCGTCCTACCGCCGGCCCCGATGACGAAATCGCGCGCCCGCGCGATCGAAGCCGCGCGCTCACCCGCCGATCGTGGCGAACTCGCCAAACGCGCCGGTGTGTCCCCTGGTGTCATAAAAGCCCTCATCGACCTTGGCGCCTTGGTGGAAGTGGAAAACGACGCGGCCGGTCCCGAAATATGGATCGGGGCGCACCAGACGCCAGGCCAGCTTGATCCCGGCCAGGAAGCCGCAGTGGCGCAGTTGAGCCACATGCTCGCAGTTGGCGGCTTCAACGTGGCGCTCCTTGATGGCGTCACGGGATCGGGCAAGACGGAGGTCTATCTCGAAGCCGCGGCAAGGGTGCTGGCTCGAGACGCCACCTCCCAGGTTCTTGTTCTTCTGCCCGAGATCGCGCTGACTCACGCGGCAATCGATCGGATCTCCGCGCGTTTCGGAGTTTCGCCCGCAGAGTGGCACTCCGGCGTGTCGCCGAGCAAAAGGCGCAAGACATGGGAATCCGTCGCGGACGGAACCGCGCGCCGACCACCACGCGCGCGGTCGGCCCTGTTTCTACCGTTCAGAAAATTGGGTCTCGTCGTTGTCGATGAGGAACATGATGGCTCGTACAAACAAACTGACGGGTTCATCTATCAGGCGCGCGATCTGGCGGTAATGCGCGCCAAGATCGAGTCCTGTTTGGCGGTGCTCGCGTCCGCCACGCCGTCGCTTGAGACCATCTGGAACGCCCAGTCGGGCCGGTACCATTGGCTGCGCCTGGGAGAACGCCACGGGGACGCGGAGCTGCCCGACATCGAGCTGATCGATCTTCGAACAAATCCTCCACCCGCCGGTCGATGGTTGTCGCCTCTTCTCAAGGATGAGATGGCCAAAACCCTTGCACGTGGCGAACAGACGCTGCTGTTTTTGAATCGCCGAGGGTACGCTCCATTCGTGCTCTGTCGAGCGTGCGGAGACCGACTCAAATCGCCCGACAGCGATTCTTGGCTGGTGGAGCACAGGTACACGGGCAAGTTGGTTTGCCATCTGACGGGCTTTCAGATGGCGAAGCCGACGAACTGTCCGTACTGCGGCGCCGCCAACACCCTGGTTTCGATCGGGCCGGGGGTTGAGCGGGTGGAAGAAGAGGTGCGCGGTGATTTTCCCGAGGCGCGCGTCGCTGTGTTTTCTTCGGACACGGTTACTGACCAGCAATCGGCGCGCGAACTGGTCGATTCGATGGCGCGGGGTGACATCGACATCCTCGTCGCAACCCAATCTGCCGCGAAAGGTCACAACTTTCCCCGGCTGACACTGGTGGGCGTCGTGGATGGCGACCTCGGACTGAGAGGCGGCGACCTCCGGGCCGCCGAGCGCACTCACCAACTGCTTACGCAGGTGACGGGGCGAGCCGGCCGACACGCCCTCGCCGGGCGCGCGCTGATACAGACCTGGAACCCAGACCACGAGGTAATGCGCACGCTGGCTTCGGGAGATCGTGACGCTTTCATTGCGCTCGAACTCGCCGAACGAAAAGCCGTTGGGCTCCCACCCTTCGGCCGCCTCGCCGCCCTGATTCTCACCGGTCTCGACCACCACCGGGTCGAGGCGGTCGCGCAAGCGATGGCGGCGGCGGCGCCAAATGCTTTTGGCGTGCGTGTGTATGGCCCCGCCGACCCGGCGATCCCCATCCTCCGGGGTCGTCGTCGCAAACGTTTGTTGGTATCCGCGGATCGCAACGTCGACGTTCAGGCGTTTATCGCCACCTGGATCAGCCGCGCGAAGCCGCCAGCGTCAGTAAACTTGACGGTCGACATTGACCCCTACAGTTTCTGGTAAGGCGCAAGCTATGCGTCCCTCAGCCGTCCTCCAGGGCCATAATGACATTTCACCGCGATGTCGCGCCCACGCCTCGCTCGCGATTCGGACCGCGCCGAGTTTTGGCTGAAATGATTTTCAACGCAGCGGGACGTGCGCGACGGATTGTCGCATAAATTGTCGGCAGGACGCCCATTGCACAGATTTTAGGCATCGGACGCACGATGTGTAGGGACCTACGGGATTTCCCTACGGTCATTTGCTTTCAGTAGGACTCGCCCCTCGGTTTATTTCCGGACAAAGCTGGTGGCTGCAGCCAAACCCCCAGAAAAACCACAATTACCCTGAATATTTTTGTATTTAACAACGATCCCTCAATACATTTTCTTCGACCCAATGCACACTTCCGTATATTGGCGCCAAACTCGCTTGAAAGCGGATTTTATATTCGATATTAGGACCCGGTATATTAAACTGAATCGGGCGGATCGCGCGCCCGTCGCGTCAATCAGCGCTGAATCACGAAAATGGCATTGGGCGAGTCCATAAAGACTCTTTTCATCTCGGCGTGAGAAGGCTAACCCTTCGCGCCAGACGCGGGGGATTTTTCCGAACTCATGAACAAACGTATGCGTGCCATTGTCGGTTCCATAAGCGCCATGGTCATCGCGTGCTCAAGCACGCTGGCCGCCGCCGAGGATTCCTACTGGCAATGCGTCCCGTTCGCCCGCCTCCTGTCGGGGATACAGATTTTCGGCGATGCACACACTTGGTGGCGCCAGGCAGTCGGTCACTACCCGACGGGATTCACACCCAAGGCCGGGGCTGTCCTCTGCTTCAAACCGACCGGCCGTATGCGACTAGGGCACGTGGCTGTGGTCAGTCAGGTTCTGACGGACCGGATTATTCAGATCACCCACGCGAATTGGTCGATAATCGAAGGCACGCGGGGCCAGGTGGAACAGAATGTAACGGTGATCGACGTATCGCCGTCTGGTGACTGGAGCGAGGTCAAGGTCTGGTATGATCCCACCCGTGGGCTAGGTTCGACGACCTATCCGACCTACGGCTTCATCTACCAGGACGATTCCGCTTCACGGTTCGCCGTCGCGCAAGATGTGGCGGTGCGGATGGCTCAGAACGCGGCGAATGAGGCGGTTGCGGCGGTACGTCCGGGCTCGTCGCCGCTACAGATGCTGGGTCAGGTTGCCGACTCGACAGACCGGATTGCCGCCTTGATCCAGATGGCAACGGGCCAAACGCCCGCCGACCCGAAGCGATAGGACACGGCGAACGTGTCGCATCGGGCGCATTGATGCGTCTTGCGACTTGAATGGTCTTCGTCGGTCCCCTAGCAACCGGGCGGATGACTGACACATTCGCCGCATCGTTCGTAGAAAAACGCGTTTCCCTAAATGGCCGGGGTTCCGGCGCCCTCAGTTATCTCGATTTTGGCAACCCGGCGCGCGCGCTGGATTTCGTCTTTCTTCATGCCAATGGGTTCAACGCCCTGACGTATCGACATGTCCTGGGTTCTCTCGCGAAGGACTGGCGATTTGCGATCGTTGACCAGAGAGGGCACGGGGCGACGACACTTGAGACCGATGTTTCGAGTCGACGGGATTGGGTCGACCTTCGCGACGATCTCCTGGCATTCCTTGACGTGTTGGGGGTTGAACGCGTCATACTTGCCGGCCATTCCATGGGCGCCACGACATCCCTGCTGGCCGCGGCGGCCCGGCCCGAGCGATGCAAGCGCTTGGTTCTCTTCGACCCGGTAATCATGCCCCGCGGGTTCGAAGGCCCCCCCGAGGATGCGCCCATCGTAGTCGGCGCCAAAAGGCGCAGGGCCATATTCTCGAGCCGCGCTGAGGCAATGAAAGCCTACCGCGGTCGCGGCGCTTTTGCATCTTGGCCGGACCCCATCCTGGCCGACTACGTGTCGGCGGGCTTCCGCGACCGACCCGACGGCCAAGTTGAACTCGCCTGCGCCCCTGAGTGGGAGGCCTCGGGCTTTGCCGCGCAGGGCCACGACCCGTGGACGGCCTTCGATGAATGCATTTGTCCGATCAGAGTTGTTCGGGCGGAAAGTGGGTCGACGTTTCGTGTCGACGATCTGCGGCGATCCGTGAACCATCCGATCGAGATCGAGACCCCGCCCGGGTCAACACACCTGTTTCCAATGATTCACGCGGACATGGTCGCGTCTCGACTTCGCGCCGCACTCGCAGAGGCTGCGTAGCCTAATTCGACCTCAGAACAGGAGGTTCGGCGTGACCAATCCCTGCAGCCGGGAAATATCCCGGGCCGCGAGCGGGACAATTTTCCGCCCCTGAAGGTCAAGTGCGACCGCGACTGCGCAAGCGGAGGACCACGGCTTGCCGGTCTCGGGGTCGAGCATCCAGTGAACCATCGTCCGCGTTCGCTCGGTTACGGCCGTCAGACCCGTCTTGATGATGAAGCGATCGCCGGCGCGTGGCCACGCGTGGTAGGCAAGGCGATATTCCAGGACCGCGCCCCCGACCGCCGCGCCCACCTGTCCCTGCGGATCCTCGGTCGGACCAAGCACGTTGGCCAAGGCGGGTACGCCTTCGGAAATGCGGCCGATGACGGTCTCAGCCCTCATGCGTCCGAATACGTCGCAATCCGTGTGGCCAATTGCGCCAGCCGCGATAGTGTTAAGGCCAAGTCTGTTCGCTTGTTCGAGTGTCGCCGATCCCGCGCTCGGTGAGAGATCAAGGCTGCGAGGCGCTGCAGGCTGTGGTGTATCGACCTTAAGGCCGCCTGCCAGCGTCAACGTACGCTCGGCCCACGGAAACGGGCGTTCATCCCGCGATGTGACGTGGGCGAGCCGGGTCTGAATGCTCGCCGCGACCTCGCCAGAACCGGAGTGAATGAGCAGCTGAAGGATCCGCGCCTCACAGCTATCGATCGACAAGACGCCAGCAAGCATATGGAGGGGCGCTCTGGGTCCCGCTTCGCGCATGAAGCGGACATGATGATCCTTTACCATCAGCGTGGCGGGCGAATTGGCTCGAAAGGCTCCCCCGAGACCGACGGCGCCGGCCAGGCCAACCAGTCCCTCCATTGCGCGCGCGATATAGAAACGAACGTTCATGTGACCCATCGCGTCACATTCCCAGGTGTTGACGCTGCCGCGCCAGACTTCGATGCCCGGGAGGATCATTCCGAATGACAGTCCAGCGCGATCATATGTTCGCGCGCCGAGCCGATATGAAATGCGCTAGCCATGGGTTGATAGAGCCCACAGCCCGGACCGAGGCAAGACCTGCTCGTTCCGCCGCCTAGGCTTGGGCAAAGAGTTCGGCGAAACGACGCTTCCGACGCGATCTCCAACCGCCGCGATGGTAGGCGTCGGACGCGATGAGCGGCACGACCGTGCTTGCCTCGGCGAAGACCATCTGTTCCCACGTCACGTCGACCTTCCCCCACGAACAGGCCTCTTTTAGAGTGGAGGAGGAGCACGCGCCGTCTCTGACGTCCGCGACAGTGATCTGGACCGCGTATTTGTGCATCTCAGCCTCGAGGCCGAGAATCTCCGCACAGACCACGGTGTCCTGGGCGAAATTCTTCGGAACCCCTCCACCGACCATGAACAGGCCCGTGGTGCCAGCCGCGATCTTGATGTCGGTAAGCTCCCGGAAGTCCGCGACCGAATCAATCGACACGTAGGGACGCTTCGCCCGAATCCGCTCGACCTGATGCTTCACGAGACCAAAGCCCGCGGAACTGTCGGTGAAAGCCGGGCAAAATATCGGCGCCGCCTCCATATACGCGGTTTGAATCAGGCTACCGACTTTCTTCGCGTGCCCAGACGCAAGCCATCGGCCTATCTCGTGAATAAACTCCCGCGAAGAATAAGGCCTGGGCTCAAGGCTGTCGGCAATCTCCTTGATCGCGTGGTCGCAAGCCTGAAGCTCCTCTTCGTCGATATATGTATCGTAAATCCTATCGATATAGAGCGCGCGCAAATCGCGATCATCCACGCCCGATTGGGCTTGATAGTGCCTGAAACCAAGTGCTTCGAAGAAGTCCATATCGATGATCGAGGCGCCGGTCGCCACAACGGTATCGACCATGCCCGCTTTGATCATGTCCCGATAAACATGCATGCAGCCGCCCGCGCTCGTTGAACCGGCCAAGGTCAACCAAACCGAACAGGCCTCGTCTTCGATCGCCATCGAAAAAATGTCGGCGGCGCGCGCGGTGTCCCGAGAGGTGAAACTCATCTGACGCATCGCGTCGATCACGGGACGGGCGTCGTACGCTGTCATATCCACGTGCTCGACCGTTTTTGAAAGCAACTCGGCCTTGGTGTTGGCTGGGGGTGTATTCATATCAAATCGCCTTGAACTGCAGGACGCACGTTGGGGGCCGCCCGATTGGGCGGCGCCCAGAACTGTAATGGGTGTTGACCAAACTAGCGCCGACGACGCTTCTTGGTCTTGTTCCGCGTCATTCTGATGACGAGGCCGCTCTGCTGGCCAGGATCTGACAGCTCGCGGGGCGCCAATCCAAATTGCGATGCCATTGGCGCGTCCGTAACGATCGCAGTATCGATGTCGCCGTATCCATTGAAGCGACTTGCCATCGCCGCGCCGTAAGCGCCCAACATGCCGATCTCAATGAAGTCGCCTTCGCGCACATCGCTGGGCAGCCAGAAAGGCCCTGGCATGTGGTCCACGGAATCACAGGTCGGTCCGAAAAACTGAAACGGACGGAGGTGGTCATCCGCCAGACCTGATGGGCGAACCAGCTTGACCGGAAAGCGCCATTTGGCGTGGGCCGCATCGAACAGCGAGCCGTAGGCGCCATCGTTGATGTAGAGTTGATCGCCCTTGCAGAGGTCGACACGCACCAGCAAGGACGCGCTCTCCGCTACGAGTGCGCGACCGGGCTCGCACCACAGTTCAGACGCTTCATGCACAAGCATGTCGTCCAAGCCTTTTTCAATTTCCACCATGTACGCGTTCAGGTCTGGAGGCGTCATGCCAGGATAGATCGACGGGAAGCCGCCGCCGACGTCGACCACGTCCGCGAAGACAGCAGCGCGCGCCAGTGCGGTGGACGCCTGCGCCATTGCCGCTCGGAATGCGGTCGGTCGCATGCATTGGCTGCCGACGTGAAACGAAATTCCCATCCGACCATGTGTCGCCTGCCGGGTGGCTCGCAGCAATTCGGGCGCGTCGACCGTCGACACGCCGAACTTCCCGTTCAGCGTATAGGCGGCGCCAGGCGCATCCACGGCCAGGCGCACGATGAGGTTGAGGTCTTTTGCCCCACCCGTCGCCGCCAGAATTTTCGCCAATTCCTCATGGCTATCGAGGACAAACGTCCTGACGCCATATTCGGCGTGGGCGATCTCGATCGCGGCGCGGCTCTTCACCGGATGCATGAAAGCCATGCGCGCGCCCGGCGCGTGCTCCGCGACCAGTTTGATCTCCGCCAGTGAGGCGACGTCAAATCCCGTCACCCCCGCGCCCGAGAGGGCGCGAAGGACCCACGGTGAAGGGTTGGCCTTCACCGCATACAGCACGTCACCCGTGAAGTGTGTCCTGAACCAGCGCGCCGCTACGGCGACGGCGTCAGGTCGCGCCAAGGCGACAGGACGTTCCGGCGACCGCTCACGGACCAGGTCCAGGGGCGTATGGTACGTGTGCAATTCACGTAACCCCCTGTAAATTGTTGAACCCAGGCCGGCGTTAGCAGCGCTTATGAGGACATCGGGTCCGCCGGAGTGGGCGCAAATAGGGGCGAACCCCCCGCATGTAAAGCGAAAATTGAGGGTAATTTCCGAAACCGTTCCGCTGGACCTCTTCGGGTTCATCGTGCCATGTCGCCCAACACCATGAGACGTCTCACGCCCGACCTGACCATGCCCCGGGGTTCGGCCTGATGCCGACGCCCGCGATCCTCGCCGCCAGGGGCGTCTCCAAGACGTTCTCCGGAGTGTTGGCGCTTGACGACGTGACGGTTGAGATCGTCAGCGGGCAGATGGTCGCGCTCATCGGACCTTCAGGATCCGGCAAATCTACCCTGTTGAGGTGCTTGGTCGGGCTCACCCGGATCGATCGAGGCGCCGGGACTATCGAGGGGTTTGGAGAGGAAGTTCAAGCCAATGGCAGACTGATCAGCTCGATTCGAACGATCAGACGGCGGGTCGGATTTGTCTTCCAGCAATTCAATCTCGTCGGACGCCTGACTTTATTCACTAATGTCGCCCTGGGCGCTCTCGGCGCTGTCGGTTTTTGGCGCGGCTTGTTTGGCCTTTGGCCACCCGAAATCAGGAGGGCCGCCACCGCGGCTATGGAGCGCGTGGGCGTCGCCGAACACGCCGGTCAGCGTGCGGCCACACTGTCGGGTGGGCAGCAGCAACGAGGCGCGATCGCCCGTGCGCTCGTACAGGCAGCGGAGGTCATCCTGGCGGATGAGCCGGTCGCATCTCTCGATCCCGTCGCGGCGCACAGAGTAATGGAGATACTGCGCGCCCTAAACCACGATGACGGAATGACCGTCGTCGTCACGCTCCACCAGGTTGAATATGCGACGCGCTATTGCGATCGGGTGATCGCGCTGAAAGACGGACGTGTCAGTTTCGACGGCCCCGCATCGGCGCTTGATCGTGATATCCTGTCCCACATCTATGGCGAACAATTTCAGGACGCCGCGGGTCGAGGAGCAGCTGAATGAAGGGTGGGTTTTGTAGAGCGTGGCTTATCGCGATGCTCGCGGCGGTCACGGCCTGTTCGAACCGCGGTTCCGCGCCCGAAACCCGGCCGGCCGGCGAGATACGCTTCTCCGTGCTTTCCACGGAATCTACGCGCCAGATGTCCGCCTATTGGCGACCGATCCTCGCGGACATGCAAAAGCAGACAGGGCTAAAGGTCACGCCATATTACTCGAGCAACTACACGCTCCTTGTGGAAGCGATGCGTTATAATAAAACCGATGCCGGCTGGTTCTCGAACCAGTCCGGACTGGAAGCCGTGCGACGAGCCGGCGGTGAAGTGTTTGCGCGCACTTTCGATCCATCCGGTGTCGACGGCTATACGTCGGTCATCATAGTGAATTCCAAGAGCAAGCTTACGCTCGACAAGATTTTATCCTGCGACAAGACGGTCACATTCGGCCTGGGTGACGCACTGTCGACATCGGGCACCTTGGCGCCTCTGACTTATCTATTCTCTCCGCGAAACATAAAACCGACGAACTGCTTCAAGCAGCTGCGTTCAGGTTTGAGTCACCAGACGAATCTCGTGGCGGTCGCGAACGGTCAGCTGGATGCCGCCACCAACAATTCGACATCGCTCCTGCTAGATCGCCAGAATGGAGGCCATTTGGCCGACAGTGTGCGGGTGGTGTGGCGTTCTCCTGTGTTGCCGGAGGATCCGATCATCTGGCGCAAAAGCCTGGATCCGGACGCCAAGGAGAAACTCCGGCAGTTCTTTCTGACCTACGGTCAGGGGGATAGCCCTCAGGCGGCGCTGCAACGGAGCTATCTGGCGAAGGTCAACGTCGGCGGGTTTAAGGCGGCCGATAACAATCATCTGCTGCCCGTCCGCGAAATGGAAGCCACCGAAAAGCTCGCGGAAGCTCGTGACAGCGCCGACCCCGCCAAGATTACGAAAGCGCAGGCGATTTTGGACGGGATACGTCAGGAAAGGCTGACACTGGAGGCGCGCACCCAAGCCCCGGCCGCGGCTCAGTAGGGATGAGCGGGGACCGATTTCGCGGGCCCGCAACCGCCGGTCAGATGGCTGATCGATGGTCCGGGGTCTTGATTTGGGGCGCGCTGGCCGCCCTGCTGCTTGCCAGCACCCGCGGCGCCGAACTCGGAAAGATCACAGAACTCGTCAACGGCGGCCAGAACATGCGCCAGTTCGGCGCCGAATTCATCAGGCCTAACTTCTCCGACCTTCCGCATGATTTCGCCGAGATGTGGATCACCATCCAGATGGCGTTGTGGGGAACGACGCTCGCCGTGCTCCTGGCGATCCCGCTCGGCGTGCTGGGGGCAAAGAATGTCGCGCCGATCTGGGTGGTGCAGCCGGTGCGTCGAGTGATGGATATTTTGAGGTCTGTCCCCGACCTCGTAGTCGGCGCGATCTTTGTCGTCGCGATCGGACCCGGCCCATTCGCTGGGGTCATGGCGCTTACCGTCAACACCGGTGGGGTGCTCGGGAAATTGTTCTCGGAGGCGGTCGAGGTCATCGATCGCGCGCCCGTGGAAGCCATTCGCGCGACAGGCGCGTCGCCGATTCACGAGATCGTCTGGGGCGTTATTCCCCAGGTGGCCCCCCTATGGACGAGCTACGCACTTTACAGATTTGAATCGAACGCCCGCTCGGCGACGGTGTTGAGTCTGATTGGCGCCGGCGGAATTGGACAACCGCTGTTTGACTCGATCAACAGCTTCGCATTCGATCAGACAAGCGCCATCATCATCGTGATCCTTGTGTCGGTCACAGGCATTGACCTGATCTCGCAGATCATCCGCGCCCGCCTCGCTTAGCCTCATACGGCCTCAACCTCGGTTCTCGCGCCATTACATTACGTTTCAGGCCGCATCCGCGGTCGGACGGCGTCGCAGGCGCGCCAACCTGCGCAATCGACGCCAGAACCGGCTCTTTTCAGGTTCAGGATAGGGCTGCAGAAGGCGTAGAAACTCCTCGGCGCAGGACCTCCAGCTGTAGGTTTCCGCTACGGCCCTCACCTTTGAACGGTCAATTTCGAGCGCGGCTAGGCAGGCCTCGCGAAGCCCTCCCTCGCGGCCCGGCGCCAACACGCCGGCTCCAGTGCCAGGAATGATATCAATGGGCCCAGGGGCCGAGAAGGCGGCCACCGGAGTACCTGCGCCCCAGGCTTCCAGTATCACCAGACCGAAAGTGTCGGTGAGCGACGGAAACACGAACACATCGGCGCAGGCGTAGTGAGCCGCCAGATCCGCGTCGAACTTGGCTCCAACGAAACTGACGTCCGGGTATCGCGCCCGGAGCTCGTCACGCTGGGGGCCATCGCCGACAATTACCTTCGTGCCCGGCAAGTCGAGCTTTATGAAGGCCTCAAGGTTTTTCTCCACCGCCACGCGACCGACGTACAGCCAGATCGGTCGCTCCAAGTCCGCAAAGATGTCTGGTTCATTGTCGCCACGCGGCCGAAACAGCTCCGTATCCAGGCCTTTTGACCACAGAGAGATATTTCGAAATCCATGCTGCTCCAGCTCGGAGCGCATGGTGGGCGTAGCGACCATGAGTCGACCCGACGGTCGGTGAAACCACTTCATATAGGCATAGCCCGCCTTGACCGGTACGGGCAGGCGCGCGGACACATACTCGGGAAACCGCGTGTGATAGCTGGTGGTGAACGGCAGCTTCCACTCGAGGCATACGCGCCTCGCGGCGAGGCCGATCGGCCCTTCCGTGGCTATGTGGATCGCTTCGGGTTCGAAAGCCTTGAATCGCTCTTGAACCTGGTCGTACGCGCCAACCGCCAGGCGAATTTCCTTGTAGGTCGGTAAGGGCACGGTGGTGAATTGATCGGGACTGATGACCTCGACCAATTCGCCCATCTGGCGCAACTCGGAGACAACCCGCGTGAGCGTCCGAACCACGCCGTTGACCTGGGGTTCCCAGGCGTCAGTAGCCAATAATATTCGCATCAGGCGATGGACAGTTCCGTTACGTCCGACGCGCAGGGCGGATCGGCGACGATAAGGCTATCATGAAACAGAAACACGGATTCGCCCAATATGGGATCCCCAATGTATTCGCCGAGGGATCATGGGCCAACGATGCGACGTCAGCCCTCAGCCAGTTTCGGATCATCCAACGACCCCTCTTTCAGCAACCGCACCACGGTCTCGCCGGCTTTCGGTCCGCGAGGGCGGTCGCGTAGCCTCATGCCTTTAAGGAACAGCTTGACAGCTTCCCAGTGGATGGCCGCCACAACGCCGAGGGTGAGGAACGGGTAGGCGACCAAAACCCGGAGCAACGAGGTGTCTGATATCGGCGTGCGCCGACCCCGGAATGATGCGTGGATCATGGGTGCGCCCGCGGCGTCCCGCGCGTTCACAACCGTAACGATCTCTTCCGCCGGTTCGGTCAATCGAAAGTCGTACGTCAGGTTCATATCCATGAAAGGCGACACGAAGAACTGCTTGTCGCACCCCTGCCGGATTATGCCGTCCCGCGCATCGGTGACCGGCAGGACGTAGGCATGGCGCTGGCCGAACGTATTGTTAACTTCGTAGATCGAAGCGTAGACTCGTCTTTCCGAATTGAAAAAATAGTAGATCGTCAAAGGGTTGAATACGAACCCGAACAAACGTGGCATGCAGAGAATTTTGATCTGGCCGCCCTGATCAGCGAGTCCCGTCTTGGCCAGAAGTCGCCTCGCCCAAAGTCTCGGGTCCTTGCCGTCTCGGTCACCGTGATCCACGTCGTAAAAGCTGACCAAATTGAATTTATTATGGGAAAAAAACCTCAACTCTCGGTCAGCACTCGACGCCTCATCAAGATCTATGAGCATTTGGAAGAGCTTGTATTTAAGTCTGTGGCGTTTCGGTGCGTATCGCTGGTGAATCACCGAACCCAGATAGAGGCATGTGTCCATCACGGTCATGCGGCGACAGCCGTGACCGCATCGCGGGGCGCGAGGTGGATTCTGCCGGATTCGTTAGCGACCGACCAAGGCCGCCTTACACCGCCGATGGCCTCGGCGACCGCCAGCCCCGCCTGAAGCCCATCTTCGTGGAATCCCGATCCGAAATAGGCGCCGCACCACCAGACGCCGCCCTGTCCCTGAAGCTTCCACAGGTCACGTTGGGCGCGGATCGCCCCTGAATCAAAAAGCGGATGCTCGTATATCTGTTCATTGATGATCTTCGCAGGATCGGGTTCGACGATCGGGTTCAGTGTGACGAACAGAGGCGTCTGGCGGGGAAGGTCCTGTAGGCGATTCATCCAGTAGGTCACGCAGAGTTCACGGTCGCCATTGCCGGTCGTCCGGCCCAGATAGTTCCACGCCGACCAGACGCGCCGGCGTCGCGGCATCAAAGACGCGTCGGAGTGCAGGATTGTCCGATTGCGGGTATAGGAAAATCGCCCCAGCAGATCTCGCTCCATCGTCGTTGGCGCGGCGAGCAATTTCAAACCCTGGTCCGCGTGGGCGGCGATGATGACATGATCATACGTCTCCGCCACGCCGGCGGTGTCGCGCACCTCGACGCCTTTGGCGGTGCGGACCACTTCAACAGCCCCGCAGCCGGCGCGAACCCGGTTGGCGTAGGCCGCCGTCAATCGCGCAACATAGGAGCGGCTTCCGCCGGTGACGGTCCGCCATATCGGCCGGTCGGTGATCTTCAGCAGACCGTGGTTCTCGCAGAAGCGGATGAATGTCGCGGCGGGGAAGTCGCGAACGTCGCGCGCCGGCGTCGACCAGATCGCCGCCGCCTGTGGCAACAGGTGGTCATCCCGAAACGCGCGCCCATAGCGCTTCGTCTCCAGATACTCACCCAGACTTACAAGGCTGGACTCCAGCGCAACAGCGTCGCCAGGCGCGGTACGATAGAACCGCATAAGTTCCGACAACATCGACCAGAAGCGCGGGCTTACAAGATTTCGCGGCTGAGAGAACAGGGTGACGAGGCTGTCGCCGCCATATTCGACCCGGCCCCCATCCAGGCTCACCGCAAATCCCATGTTGGAAATCTGCGTCGGCACTTGCAGATGATCGAACAGGGCGACCAGGTTCGGGTAGTTTACGGCGTTATAGACGATGAATCCGGTGTCGACCGGAATCGCCTCCCCCGTTGGGCCGGCGGCGTCCATTGTGTGGCTATGACCACCCAATCGCGAGTCGATTTCATAGACCGTGACCTCGTGAGCCTTAGACAGCAGCCACGCCGCGGACATGCCTGAGATACCCGACCCGATAACAGCGATCTTCTGCCGATCCCGATTCTGTGGAATGGTGGATGTCAGGGCAGGGACTCCGATGCGCGATATCGCCACAGAATTCATTCCGGTTGGGCCTTGTCTACGCCATTTTCCGCGATTTGGATCAATTCCCCTGGTTCTGTGCAGGGTCGACTGATCCGTTACGCAAGCGACGTTCGTACAAAGGGCCATGAATGCAACCATCGGGATCGAACTCGCCCGCTCGCTCGGACTTTCGCGCGGTCGGCGCACGTCGGGCATGACAGTGTCAACGCCGCCCGACAAGGCCGCCGGGGCTACGATGTCGGCATGCATCGTTCGTATCGCCGATCACGGCGACCGTGACGCGTTCGGTCAGATTTTCAATTACTTCGCCCCGCGTGTGAAGTCATACATGATGCGGCTCGGCGCCGAGCCGAATATCGCCGAAGATCTTGCCCAGGACACCATGCTGACGGTCTGGCGGCGCGCTCAGAGTTTCGACCCCGGCAAAGCGGCGGCGTCCACGTGGATATTCACGATTGCGCGCAATCTGCGCATCGACCTCGCACGGCGGGACTCCAAACCATCGCCCAAGCCCGATCCCTCGGATATGCCTGAAGCGCCGATGGCGCCTGATGACGCCATCGACGCGCTTGAGGACCAGTCGCGGCTGAAGACGGCGTTGTCCAGGCTACCGCCGGATCAGGCGGAGGTGATCCGAGCCGCATATTTTTCAGACAAACCCCATGCGCAAGTGGCCATCGACCTTGGCATCCCCCTCGGAACGGTGAAATCGCGCATTCGTCTCGCCTTCGCCCGTTTGCGCGAAGCCCTTTCAACCGAGGTGGATTAATGGCGCGTTTTCATCCTGCGGAGGATGTGCTGCTAGACTACGCGGCCGGGGCGCTGCACGTGGGCGCGCGCCTCGTCGTGTCCACCCATCTCGCGAGCTGCGAGGTTTGCAGGGCCACAACAAACCTTGCCGACGCGGTGGGAGGCGCGCTGCTCGATGACCTCCGTCCATCGTCGCTGTCGGCGGACGCCCTGGCCCTGGCCCTGGCGAGGATCGAGCGGCCCGCTCCCCCCTCGGCGCCATCGTTCAAAGGTCCGCACGATTGGATCCGCGTGCCTGACGAAGTCGCCAATGCCTACAGGTCTCGCCGACGATGGGCCGCGCCCGGCGTGTGGGTGGCGCCGGTGACGTCCAATTCAGACGGCTCCAGAAGCTACCTGTTGCGTGTGGGCGCCGGTATGAGCGTGCCCCTTCACACCCATACCGGCGATGAGATGGTGCTTGTCCTGAAGGGGGGCTATTCGGACGGCGGTCGACTTCACCATCCTGGCGATTTCGCTCTGAATGACGCCAGCATCAATCACAATCCGCGCGTGCTCGCGGACGGGGAATGCGTTTGCTTGATCGCGGCGGATGATACGCTCGTGCCGCTGAGCTGGGTGGGCCGTCTCTTTCAACCCTTGGTTCGCATCTAGTGAATCTGTTGATCTCGCTTGGCGTCGGACTGCTCACGCTTGGCACTCCGGGGGATGCGCGCGTGCACGCGGGTGTTCACTACGGTCCAGGCGCACGGGAACGCATGGACGTCTATGCGCCGCGCCGAACCGAGCCTCACACGCCGGTGGTGGTGTTCTTCTATGGCGGCAGCTGGCAGTCCGGTGACCGCTCGCTCTATCAATTTGTGGGCCGGTCTCTGGCGTCTCGCGGCATCGTCGCGGTCATCCCTGACTATCGGCTATATCCGGAGGTGCGCTATCCTGAATTCCTGAGAGATGGCGCGAGCGCCGTCGCCTATGCGAGGCTGCATGCCCGTGATTGGGGGGGTGATCCCGATCGCCTGTTTCTCGCCGGCCATTCCGCCGGGGCGTATAATGCAATGATGCTGGCCACGGACAAGCGATGGCTAGGCGAGGTTGGTCTTGTTCCAAACCACGACGTCGCAGGCGTGATTGGCCTGGCGGGCCCATATGACTTCCTGCCGCTCCGCGACCCTATTTTAAAGACAATCTTCGGCCCGCCGGACACCTTGCCGGCCACTCAGCCTATCCACCATCTTGATGGCGCGACGCCGCCGATGCGACTGCTCGCCGGTGACGGCGATACAGTGGTCGACCCGGGCAACAGCACCCGCATGGCCGCCGCGGTCAACGGGCAGGGGGGCGCCGCCCAGGTGAAGATCTATGCTGGGCTGGGCCACATCAGCCTGCTCACAGCGATTTCTGGCCCGTTTCGTCGGCGAGCCCCCGTTCTTGACGACATGGTCTCGTTTGTCCGAGGAGGCGCCCCCAGCATATCCGCGGCGGTTCGGCCGACGCGAAGCCCAATCGCCGACACCATAGGAGCCACGCCATGAGCCTAACCGCCGCCGCTGGGCGGGCCGTTGAGCGCCTGCCCGTGCCGGACGTCCTGACCCGCGCCGGAATCGCATATCTCGTCGCCCAGGCGCGCCGAAAGCTCGCCGCTCAGCCGACCAGCGTTGAAGCCACCTTCGCCGCCGAAATGCGGCAACATCCGATCGCGGTGAACACCGCCGAAGCGAACGCACAACACTATGAGGTTCCCGCAGAATTCTTCCGGCTTGTGCTCGGACCGCGGCGAAAATATTCAAGCTGCCTATACGATCAGGCGGTCACGACCTTGGCTCAGGCGGAGGAGCGCGCCTTGACCGAGACCTGTCTGCACGCCGATCTGGCCGACGGCCAGGATATCCTGGAGCTTGGTTGCGGTTGGGGCTCGCTCAGTCTTTGGATGGCGGAGAAATACCCGGCGGCCCGCATCACCGCGGTATCCAATTCCCGTTCGCAAAGAGCGGCGATCGAGGCGGCGGCGAGTGAGCGCGGCCTGGCCAATCTGCGGGTGATCACCCAGGATATGAATGACTTTCAGGCCGACGCCCAATTCGATCGCGTCGTGTCGGTCGAGATGTTCGAGCACATGTCCAATTGGGAGGCGTTGCTGGGGCGGGTGGCCGCCTGGCTCAGGCCAAATGGCCGGCTGTTCCTGCATGTCTTCACCCATCGTGACACACCCTACCGATTCGATATGAACGATAAGGACGACTGGATCGCCCAGCACTTCTTCACGGGCGGAATCATGCCCAGCCATGGCCTGGCGCGGCAGTTCCCCGACCTGTTCGAGGTCGAGGATGAATGGCGTTGGAGTGGGGAACACTATCGGCGCACGGCGATGGATTGGTTGGCGAACTTCGACCGCCACGCGGACCGCATCACGCCAATCCTGCGCGAGGTCTATGGCCGCGACGTCGAAATGTGGAAGCGACGGTGGCGTGTGTTTTTCCTTGCGACCGCCGGCCTCTTTGGCGACAGTCGCGGCTCCGCTTGGGGGGTCAGTCACTATAGACTGAAGCCGGTGCGGTCGGGAGGGGCCTGATGCTGCGTTATCTGATCGCCTGGCTTGGAGCCGGATTGGTGATGGGTGGCCTGGATTTCATCTGGCTGACGACGACCAACGCGAGCCTTTACAGACCTGTGCTTGGGTCCATCCTCCTTCCAACCGTTCGGGGCGTCCCGGCGATCGCATTCTATGTGGTCTATCTGGTAGGCGCCGTGATCTTCGCCGTCAGGCCGGCTATGCGTAGCGGCGATTGGCGGGAGGCGACCCTGATGGGCGCCCTGTTCGGCTTCTTCGCCTATGCCACCTACGACCTGACAAATCAGGCCACATTGGTCGTGTGGGAGACCCGCATCACCCTGCTGGATCTTTGCTGGGGCACGTTCTTGACCGCCTGCGCATCCACCGCCGGCTTTTTCGCGTCCCGCCTTATCAAATCGTCCTGAGGCCCTCTATCTGGCCCGCGCGGGTTCGCCCTGGCCAAACGCCCAATCCACGATCGCCTTGAGGCCAGCATGATCGATCTCGTCGAACATCGCCGGACGATGGCTATCCAGATCCAGAACGCCGATCAGGTTGGACTGCCGATCGAAGACTGGGACCACGATTTCACTGCGGGTAAGGGCGTCGCAGGCGATATGATCCGCAAACGCCTCGACATCGGGCACGATCTGCGTTTGACGCTGCGCCGCTGCGGCGCCGCACACGCCGCGACCGAACCGAATTCTCAGGCAGCCTAAAGGTCCCTGATAGGGGCCAATGACCAGTTCCCCTGGCGTATCGGGGTCAACGAGATAGAACCCGACCCACGACACCCCATCGATCGCCGCGCCCACCATCGACGTCACCGTCGCCAGTCGGGCGATCCGATTCGGCTCGCCCTCAATTACCGCCCGAATCTCGTCCAGCAGCGCCAAATAGCGTTCCGCCTTGTCATTCGGCAGCTGATCTGGAGAAAAGGACTCGGCCACGGCCCCCACCTATCTCATCGAAGGGTCGTCAATCCAGGACTAAACCATATCCACGCCGTGCACGATAAGACTTGCAATTCTTGCTGCAATGCAGCATTTCAGCGAGACGATGCATAGACGCCATGGTTCGCGGGCGCGACACGAACAGCGACACGACGTCACCGGGGGAAGAATGCGGCAGCCTGCAGGATGCGGTTTCGAATTGGCGCAAGACACGCTGACGCTGCTTGATGAGGCGCGCAGGGTTGTTGAGATGCGTGTGGCCAAATTGGCGCGTGGCGGCCCGGACGCCGGCGCGGAGACGGCTTTGATGATCACCGAGAAGACCTGCGCGTTTTTCGAGACTCAGGCGCTGTTCGCCACGGCGCTGTTCGCCGGAGAAGCCCACCTGGCGCCGGGGCGCGCGGTGTCGATGCTGCGTCAGAAGGTCCAGGCCAACCAGCGTCGCCTCTCCGAAGGAAAATGAAGGATCGTGGGAGATGAAAACCTACAATCTTGAACTCCGACATGCGCGATCCAAGCGCAAACTGAACGCGCTTCCGGACAATCGCCTGGAGCCATTGAAGCAGCGATTGCCTAACGACGTGGCCGCGATCGCCTGGGCCCAGACCGAGCTGCTGGACTTCGCCCGCCGCGCGCGCGGCGCGAATTATCAGTATGTTGAGGCGGCCCTGCTGGAATTGCTGCCGTTCGGCGTGACGATCGATGGTAAGGATTATCGCCGGCTTGGTCGCTGGGTCTGCAACGCCGACGGTTTGAACTGGCGAGAGTCGCCATACGAGACCTTAGAAGATCTTCTTTAAGATCAAAAACTTATTCTGGTTTCGAGACCGCCTCGCGCGGCGGCGTCACACCCATCCATGCTGTCAAGCTGATGCTGGTAGGCCCGGTAGGATTCGAACCTACAACCAGACCGTTATGAGCGGCCGGCTCTAACCGTTGAGCTACGGGCCCATGGGGGGCAGGGGCGAACCGCGCGGTTAGCATAGGCGGCGACGCGCGAAAAGCTTGGCCGCCACGTCGCCCGCTACAGTCCGGCATTCCGGAAGGCCTGCTCTAGGCGCGCCGAGATCTCGTGGCCGGGCATGGCGGTCTGACCTTCCATCACAGCGGAATAGTTCAGATCGCGGGAACCACTCGGCGCGTGGCCTTCCGCCCAGCCGACCGTGCGCGAACCATCCGCCGAGGTGTTGCAGCTCGCCGCTCGACCACCCGGGGCTTTCGCCAGAGCCAGAGCCTGGGTGGCGGACAGGAATCCTGGTCGATCGCAAGCCGGCAGCCCGCGCAGGCAATTGAAGGACTGGCCGTATCGATAGACCACGCGATTTGTGGCTGGCTCGGCCAGGAGAACGCACGTCGCTGGGTCGCCGATGACATCTCCGATGGCGTGATCCAACGCGTCCACCGGCAGCAAGGCGCCAGGCGGCTTCGGCGCGCAGGACGCCAGCCCCACGAGCATGCAGGCAATCGTCAGAGGCCGCGGGGCCCGAGCCGCGTTCGATCGGCGGTCAGACCCACATCCTGAACTCAGCTTTTCCATCTCAACGTCGTCGCCTCCACCGGGTTCTGGAAAGGACGGCCTTCCGCGCGGCTGGTCGCCCATTCGCGCTTCAACGCATGATACCATCGCGCCTGCCGATCCGCGTCATCGACCCATAGGAGACCGGCGCCGTCACGCAGATTGGGCGCCTGCAGATCCACCATGGCGCAGTCCTGCTGGAGGAAGCGCCGCGCGCCCCAGGAAATAAGCGGCTTGAGCAACGTCACGACGGGGTGATCGGACCAGACGATCTGGGTAATGCGGGTGGCGGCGTCGGCCAGCGGGGTCAGGCAGGTCAGCGCCAGAAGCTGGCGCGATCCAACGTTCACATGCTCCCACCGCATGCCCGGCAGACGAAAGGTGATTTCGGTCTCTGGTTGTCCGCCCAGGAGCGCATAGGCGCGGGAATTCGAAGACGGCTTGTGGCGCGTCATGGCGAAACCGGCCTCGCGCGGCTCGAACACCTTCGCCTTTTCATGAATGGAGGCGCGGCTTCGCCACCACCACTGGTGGTGCACGAATGGGCCGTGGGCCGGGTCCATCAGGCCGACCACCGCGTGATCGATATGGGCCTCGAACACCAGGCTCGTCGCCAGTTTCGGCCCGCCGCCCACGACACCCGGGAAGCGCGGCGGCGGACCGTCCGGCGCCTCCGCGACGCGAAAGTCTTTCGGCGCCCAGATGAAGACCATGCCCTGACTTTCGGCGACGGCGTAGCTGGCGACCTTGATGCGGCTGGGATCGAACATCTGACCGTCGGCAAGAAACGGGATCGCCACGCAGCGCCCATCGCCGCCAAAACGCCATCCGTGATAGGGGCATTCCACGCTTTGCGCGCCATCGGCTTCGGTCCGCAGGGTTCCAGCAGACAGAGGGGCCGCGCGGTGTGGGCAAGCGTCACGCAACGCGAAAAGTTCGCCGCGGCTTGAGCGCCCCACCATGACGGGCTGGCCCAGCAACTGATAGCGTTTCAGCGCCCCCGGCCGGACATCGCGCGACAAGGCCAGAAAATACCAGCAGCTCGTTACGAACCCCTGGCCAAAGCCTTTGGGCGCGATCCCCGGGCCGGCTTCGCAATTCTGGTCGGTGCGAACCATGCGCCATCTACGCGGCCCGGCCCGTAACGCGCAATCGGGTCGGGGTTGCGACGCTTCGTTCACGCTCGCGCAGTCTACCGGGATATGGCAAAATCGCGCCGGAGGTCGCGCAACTGGACTTGGCGAAACCGCCGAGACGCGACGCTTTCCTAGGGGAGTGCAAAGATCATGCGAAACACGCTCAGCATCAGCAAACTCGCGCCGATCGCCGGTCGCGCCGGCGTGAGCCTTGGCTTGCCCGCCGCCATCATGGCTCTCGCCCTGACGACCTCGGCGTCGGCGCAAGACTCCGCGGCGGGACGCTGGGCCGTGGCGGGCAATGTCGATGGCAAGAACTTCACGCTCGACTGCAGATTTCAGCAATCCGGAGCCGCCCTTTCCGGCGCCTGTATCGACGGCCCGACAGGCGATTCCAAGATCAAGGGCGGCCGCTCGCACGCTCTCACCAAGGGCCACGCGACCGGAACCAGCGTCAGTTGGACCTATGTCAGCAGCTATATGATCTTGTCATTCAACGTCGACTACGCCGGCGTACGCAACGGCGACCACATGAGCGGCACGATCGCCGCCGCCGGCAAGAAGGGAGCTTTTACGGCTCGCCGAGTTAGCGCCTGATCGGCGTGGCGCGGGATTGACCTTGCCGCGCCGGCCCCCGATGCTGGCCGCCAACGAAATTTGGCCAAAGCACGAGGGAATCGCCAGTGGAACTCTTTGACCTGAGCGGCAAGGTCGCCGTCATCACCGGCTCGTCCAAGGGGATCGGCAAGGCCATCGCCTATCGCATGGCCGAGCACGGGGCCAAGGTCGTTATCTCGTCACGCAAGGCCGGTCCCTGTGAGGCCGTGGCCGCCGAGATCAATGGGAAGTTTCCGGGCGCGGCCATATCCGTGCCGGCCAGCATATCGTCAAAGGAAGATCTTCAGCGTTTGATGGACGAGTCCCGTAAGGCGTTCGGCAAGATCGACATCCTGGTCTGCAACGCCGCCTCCAATCCCTACTATGGGCCGATGAGCGGCATCAGCGACGATGCGTTTCGCAAGGTCCTGGAAAACAACATCCTCTCCAATCACTGGATGATCAACATGGTCGCGCCGGAAATGAAGGCCCGCCGTGACGGCGTGATCATCCTCATTTCCTCCGTCGCGGGCCTGCGCGGGACGCCCGTGATCGGTGTCTACGGCATCTCCAAGGCGGCCGACATGCAGATGGCTCGCAACCTCGCCCATGAGCTCTCGCCGGACAATATCCGCGTGAATTGCATCACCCCGGGCCTCGTCAAAACGGATTTCGCCCGAGCCTTGTGGGAAACGTCGGAAGCGGAAGGCCGGTCCAGCGCCCGCTACCCACTTCGCCGGTTAGGAGAGCCCGACGATATCGCTGGCGCCGCGGTGTTTCTCGCCTCCCGCGCCGGAGCCTGGATCACGGGCCAGAAGATCGTGATCGACGGCGGCGACACGATCTGATCTTGCCACTCGCCGCGCCATGACCGAGCCCGCCGAGCCCGGAGCCTGGCGCGACCTGATCGCCGGGCCCGCCGCGCCGAGGGCGGCTTTGATTGTTCTCGGAATCTGGCTCAACGCCGCCGATGCCTTGGTGACCGCCACGATCATGCCCAGCGTCGTGCGCGACGTCGGCGGCGCGGCCTACTACGGCTGGGCGATCGCGGTCTATCTCACCGGCTCGATCCTCGCCGGCGCGACGGCGGGCCGCCTGTCGCAAAGGACGGGCCTGCGGCCGGCGATGATCGGCGCGGCTCTGGCCTATGCGGTCGGCTGCACGCTGTCGGCGTCGGCCCCAACCGTCGGGATGTTCCTGCTCGGTCGCGCGCTGCAAGGCGTCGGGTCGGGCTGGGTGGTCGCCTATAGCTATGTCGCCATCGGCGTGGCGCTGCCCGAAAGGCTCTGGCCGCGCATGTTCAGCGCCGGAGCCGCTGTGTGGGGAGTGGCCAGCATCCTGGGGCCGTTCATCGGGGGTGTGTTCGCCCAGTTGGGCCAATGGCGCGGCGCCTTCTGGATGTTCGCCGGCCAGGGCCTCGCCTTCGCCGCCGCCGTGCCCGTATTCTTGCCACGCGCCGCTCCGGAGGCGGATGACCGCCCCCTTCCCTGGCGAACGATTGTCGTTTTGACCGCCGCCATCGCGCTGATCGCCGCCGCCGACGTTCTCCCGGACGCTACCCTGGACATGGGGCTGCTCGCCGCCGGCGTTTGCGGCCTTGGGCTCGCCGCGAGGGTCAACGCGGCGCCGGGCGAACGTCTGCTGCCTCCGGACGCGGCGCGGATTTTGACGGTCGCCGGCGCCGGCTACGCCATGATCTTCACGATGGAAATCGCCACCCAGGTGTTCAACGTCTACGAAGCGGCGATACTTCAGAGCGTCTACCGCGTCTCGCCCCTGGTGGCCGGCTACACCGTCGCGGTCATGGCCTTGGGCTGGACCGCCGCGGCATTCCTGGCGGGCTCGCAACCCGAGGCCCGCCATGGCGCCTTCATCCGCGTCGGCGCCGCCACCATCGTGTTGGGCTGCCTCCTCATGACCCTCGCGATTGGCCGCGAGCCTTTGGGCTGGATCGTCTCGGCCGGCGCCATTGTCGGCGTCGGTTTCGGACTGTCCTGGGCCCTCACCGCCAGCCGTATCCTCAAAGCGCTCCCCGATGACGAACGGGCCATCGGATCGGCCGCGGTGCCCACCACCTCGCTCATCGGCGGCGCCGTCGGCGCGGCCATGGCCGGCGCCGCCGCCAATGTTCTGGGCCTGGCCCACGCCTTCACCCCCGCTCACGCCCAGGCTTCGGCCCCGTGGCTGTTTGGCGCCTTTCTGCCCCTCGCCGGTTTGGGTTGTCTGGCCGCGCTGCGGCTGACATCTGAACCTGACGCCTAGTTCGGGTTCTGTGAGCCGTCGGCGGACGGGGCGCCTGTCGCCATCTGTCGGGCCGAGATCGCCCCGGGGACGACGGCGGCGTTAAGGCGCACGGCGTTGATCGCCGGTGTCAGCCTGGACATCACCGAGGCCGGCGCCGCGGCGGGCCCCGGGGTCGCCTGGAGCAGACCCGTTTGCGCGGGCGCCGTGTCGGAAAGCGCCGCCTCGGGGCTGGGAAGGAATTTCAAAAGCTCGGGAGAGACCGTCATCTGGGGCGCGTTGCGCTGGGCGGCTTCCCCATTCTCGCCCATCCGGCTCATCCCGACTTCCGCCTTGTTGGCCAGTTGGTACAGATCTTCGCTCGCGGGGTTGAGGCGAAAGTCGCCGTCGGAATCGTAGGGTGAGCCGATAGCGCGCTTAAGCTCGGTGGGAGTGAACAGATCCCCCGGCAGCTCCGTCTGATCGGCCGCGCCGATCATGTGCATCAACACCTGTCGCGCGGCGTCGTGGTTCGCCTTGGCCGCCGCGAAGCCCGGAAACTGCTTGTCCGTATATTGCACCAGGGCGTCGTTCAGGCCCGACAAGGCCTGGCCCATCCGCTTTTCGTCCCCGGTCTGGGCCCTCAGCTCATTCGCCCGCCGCTCGATGATATTGTGATAATCCATGATGTTGGCGCCGCCCAGCGCATCCTGGTCCATTGGAGTGAAGGCGTTGGCGACGATCCAGTTCTTGAAAGCCTCCTGCTTGTCGGGGTTGATCGTCTCCAATTGCCGCACCGATTGAGTGAAGATCGGCGGCAGGTCGGTGTTGACATCCACCTTGCCCACGATCGCGCCCGCGGCGGTCTTGGCGGCGTCCACCGCGTCGCCGACGTGCCGCAGGGTTGCATAGCCCGGCGCCACCGTGCCTGGCCGTCTCAGGCCCAACGGCTTCAGCGCCCTATTGGCCACCACATCGTTGAACGCCTCGATCACCTGGCGCTGCGCCGGTGTCATCGGCTGGCTCATGCGTCCCTGCGCGGGCGCGGTGAGATCGGCGTCGCCGACGAAGCGCGCCAGGCCCTGGGGAGCGGATGGCGCCGTCGCCGCGTCGTCGGGCGAAAGGATCCGGGCGGAGGGCGCCTGCGCCGCCTCGCTCGCCGGCGGCGCGGCGGCGCGTTGCGAACCGGGCGCCCACGGCTCGGAGACGCCGCCGCCGACGATAGATCCCGCCACCTGCGCCAGCTTCTGAGCGGTCGCCCCTCCCCCCGCCG
>Ga0075029_100000025_pt1 | contig 57027 bp, 46 predicted proteins | sample LitLauG_LLR_2013_FD_71391 | JGI IMG/M metagenome (GOLD analysis project Ga0075029, IMG submission 71391) | Freshwater sediment microbial communities from North America - Little Laurel Run_MetaG_LLR_2013 | ecosystem: Environmental > Aquatic > Freshwater > Creek > Sediment | place: USA... | reverse complement strand
CCCGGCGAAGGCCGGGATCCAGAACGGGCCAGGGACACTCGCACGCCGCCGACCAACACACACGGGTCACGGCCGCCTCCCTGGACCCCGGCCTTCGCCGGGGTGAGCGGGATCATTGGGGCGGAGGCTGCGCAAAGCCAGCAACCTGCCCCCCAAACCCTCACTGGTGCGGTCGAGAAGACTCGAACTTCCACGGGTTGCCCCACAGCGACCTCAACGCTGCGCGTCTACCAATTCCGCCACGACCGCCCGTGGTGAGCGGCGGGGGGTAGCAAAACCACCCGCTCTTGTGAAGCCGCGCTTTGATTTATCCGTCCGTCGCCGTCACAATGCGCGTTCATGCCCACGCGCGCCGACCCCACGCCGTTTCGCCGATCCGACGACCAGGCGGTCGACTGGGCGATCGGCGAGGGCCTGACCCCCTACCCCGCCGCGGTCGACTTCATGGAACGTCGCGCCCAGGCGATCGCCGAGGGTCGCGCGCCGGAGCTGGTCTGGCTGGTCGAACATCCGCCCCTCTACACCGCCGGGGTTTCCGCCAAGCCCGCCGATCTGATCGATCCCGACCGATTGCCGGTGTTCGCCTCGGGACGCGGCGGCCAATACACCTATCACGGGCCCGGCCAGCGGGTGGCCTATCTGATGCTCGACCTGCGCGCGCGGGGCCGCGACGTGCGCGCCTTCGTCGGCGCCCTGGAGGCCTGGATCATCGCCGCGCTCGAACGCCTGGGCGTGCGCGGCGAGACGCGCGCCGGCCGGGTCGGCATATGGGTGAGCGAGCCCGGCGAGCCTGGCCGCGAGGCCAAGATCGCCGCCATCGGCGTGAAGGTGCGGCGCTGGGTCAGTTTTCACGGCGTCAGCCTGAACGTGGACCCGGACCTGGATCACTTTACCGGCATCGTGCCCTGCGGCTTGCGCGAGCATGGCGTCGCCAGCCTGGCCTCCCTGGGCGCTCCGTGCGGCATGGCCGAGGCCGACACGGCTCTGCGCGCGGCCTTCGACGAGGTTTTCGGTCCGTCGCGGACCGCGCCATGCGCCTGATCGACCGCTATCTCTTCCTGCAGCTGCTCGTCCCCACCCTGCAGGCGAGCCTGGCCCTGGCGGGGGTGGCAATGATCTCCGAGGCCCTGACGTCGCTGGGCCTGATCCTCAATCAGCATCAGAGCGTGCTGGTGTTTCTCCAGGTCGTGCTGCTGGCCAGCCCGCAGCTGATCGTGCTGATCCTGCCGGTGGCGGTGTTCGTCGCCACCCTGATCACCTTCAATCGCCTGCGCCGCGATAATGAGATCACCGTCTGCTTCGCCGCCGGCATGTCGCGCTGGCGGGTGATCTCGGCCGGCGCGCGGCTGGCCGCGCTCGTCGGCCTGACCTCGCTGGCGATCAATCTCTGGCTGCAGCCGCTGTGCTATCGCCAGATGCGCGACACCCTGGAGCGCGCGCGCACCGACGTGGTCGCCGCCCTGGTGCGCGAGGGCCAGTTCACTCACCCCGCGCCCGGGGTCACCGTCTTCGCCCAGGCGGTGGATCCGTCGGGCGAGCTGCGCAATGTGTTCATCGACCAGCGCGACGAGGCCGGCCGCGACACGACCATCACCGCCGCCGCCGCGCGCTTCCACGTCCAGGCCGGCGCGCCGACCCTGGTGCTGACCAACGGACAGAACGCTCAGCTGACGGCCAGAGGGGACCTCAACGTGCTCTCCTTCGATCGCTATGCCCTCGATCTGCGCGCCCTGGCGCCGCCGGCCTCGGTGGTGCGCTACAAACTCTCCGACCGCTATTTGCACGAGCTCTTCGCGCCGGATCTTCGCTTTGCCTGGGAGCGCGCCAATGTCGCGGCCCTGGCGGCCGAGGGCCACGCCCGCCTGGCGACACCGCTCTGGCCCCTGGCCTTCGCCTTGCTGGGCATGGCCGCGATCGCCGGCGGCGCTTTCAACCGCTTCGGCTATGGGCTGAGGATGGCGGCGGCGTCGGTCTGCGCGCTTCTGGCCCGCCTGATCGGTTTTGCGATGCAGTCGGGCGCGGCGCGGACGCCGGCCCTCAACACACTGCAGTACCTGACGCCGGTGCTGATGATCGCGGTCTGTCTGGTCATCCTGCTCAGCGCGTCGGCGCGAACGCGCCGCGGTAATCTCCAATTCGCCCCGCTGGCGCGGAGGGGCGCCGCCGCATGAGGCTGGTGCGCTATGTCACCCTGCGCGCGGCCGCTGGTGTCGCCCTGGCCCTCATCGTCGTCGGCGCCGTGGTGGAACTGGTGGCCTTCGCCGAGGTGTCGCGCGCCGCCAGCGCCCGCGGCGACATGGGCTTTGCCGATGTTTTGCGGCTGTCGCTGATGAAATCGCCGGCGGTGATGCTGCAGCTGACTCCCTTCGTCTGCCTGTTCGGGGTGATGGGCGCCTTCGTGACCCTCAACCGCCGCCACGAACTGGTGGCGATTCGCGCCTGCGGCGTGTCGGCCTGGCGGATCGTGACGCCGGTCGCCGCGGCGGCCTGGGTGTTCGGGCTGGTCGGCGTCACGGTCATCAATCCGCTGGCGACGGCGATGAACGGCCAGTACGAACGGGAAAAGCTGGCCATCGCCACCGGCGCGGACCGCAACGGGCCTCGCGACATCTGGCTGCGTCAGGCCCGCCGGGGCGAGCAGACCATCATCCACGGACTCGCGCCGGGCGGCGGCGACCCGACCATCCGGCTGAAGGCCGTCTCGATCTTCGTGCAACGTCTCGATTCGAGCGGCGGGCTTGGCGTCGCCCGCCGCATCGAAGCCGGCGAGGCGGTCCTGACCCCTGGGCTCTGGCGGCTGCGCGAGGCGCGCGAGGCGTCGGTCGGCGCCGAGATGATTCGCTCCGACGAGCTGACCTTGCCGACCGAGCTCGATCAGCGGAACGCGCTCGACCAGATCATCTCGCCATCGGCGACATCCTTCTGGCGGTTGCCGGCCATGGCGCGGGCGGCGAGCCACGCCGGTTATTCGGCCAGGTCCTACCGTCTGCGCTGGCTGCAACTCATCGCCCAACCCTTCCTGCTGGCGGCCATGACGCTGCTGGGCGCCGCCTTTTCGATGCGGCTCATTCGTCTGGGCGGCCTGGCGGCGCAATCGGCCTTGGGGGTGGGCCTGGGTTTCGCCGCCTTCATGATCAATCAGGTCTGCGGCGCGCTGGGCGGCAACGGCGCCCTGCCCCTGATCCTGGCCGCGTGGGCGCCGCCGCTGCTCACCGCGTTGTGCGCGATCAGTCTGCTCTGCTACACCGAGGATGGTTGACGTCGAGCGCCGCCGGTTTGGGAGCGCGTTCTGTTCGCCGAACACGTTCACACTTCGGCGGAAAGCGCTCTAGACAAAGGATCATATGAGAGTTCCACGGGCCGACGCCCCGCCCAGATCAGCGATGTGGATTCGCGCCCTGACCGGCGGCGCGATCGGCGTGGCGATGGCTTCGTCCTGCGCGCACGCCAAGACCCTGGCGACGATGGCGCCGCAGGCCGCGCGGACGCCGGCCGTGGCCAAGACCAGCGCGCCGGACGGACTCTCGGGCGGCGGCTTCTATCTCGAGGCGGACACGGTCACCCGCAACGACCTGACCCACCACATCATCGCCGTGGGCGCCGTCGAGGCGCGCTACAAGGGCCGGGTGCTGCGCGCGGACCGCGTCGACTATGACACCCAGACCCAGCGGGTGATCGCGAGCGGCAATGTCACCATCATCGACGCCAATGGCGAGAGCCAGTTCGCCCAGTCGATCTCGCTCGACAAGGCCCTGACCGAGGGCTTCGCGACGGAATTCGCCGCGCGCATGACCGGCGATGTGAAGATCGCCGCCGAATCGATCGAGCGTAAAAACAGCCACATCACGGTCTTCCACCACGTGGTCTACACCCCGTGCCAGGTCTGCGCCGAGACCGGGTCCGCCCACCCCACATGGTCGATCCAGGCCAAGACCGTGGTCGAGGATTCCAAGTCCAACCGGCTGCAGTTCTCCAACGCCACGATCAAGGTGCTGGGCGAGGACGTGCTCTACATTCCCTACCTGGAGACGGCCAGCCCGAGCTCGGCTCGCAAGACGGGGTTCCTGTTGCCGCTGGTGACCCTGACAGGACCGCGCGGGGGCACGTACGAACAGCCCTACTATGTGGCGATCTCGCCCTCGCAGGACATCCTGCTCTCGCCCCAGATCAACACCCTGGTGAACCCTTTCCTCAAGGTCGACTGGCGCAAGCGATTTTACTCCGGCCAGTTCGAGGTGCGCGCTGGCTATGGCTACGACCAGGACTTCACCTCCGGCGGCGACAAATTCGGCCCCAACACCTCGCGCAGCTACATCCTGGCCGACGGCGAATTCCAGGTGTCGCGAAACTGGAAATGGGGCTTCACCGCCGACCGGGCGTCCGACAAGCTGATCTTCGACAAGTATGCGGTCACCGACGTCTACACCAACGGCGATCATCAGGATCCCGGCCTCTACGCCACCGACGACCGCCGGCTGATCTCCCAGCTCTACGCGGTGAGGCAAGACGAGAACTCCTATCTCTCGATCGCCGCCATCAGCGTCCAGGGCCTGCGCGCCACCGATCAGCAGCGCACAATCCCCATCATCGCGCCGTTGATCGAGGCGCACTGGCAGGCGCCGATGGCGATCCTGGGCGGCCGGCTGCGATTGGACGGCAGCGCCGTGATGCTCACCCCGGACCAGACTCTGGCGCCGGCGGCGAACGGGACCACCTCCACCCTGCCGGGCCAGGACGATCGGCGCGCCACGGCGCAGCTGGACTGGCAGCGGCACTTCACGCTGTCGAACGGTCTGGTGATCGACCCGTTCGTCAACGGCCGCGTGGATCTGTTCGACATCACCAACATCCCCGCCACGTCGAACATTGCCGGCGGCGGGCCGAACGCGACTCTGGCTCGCGCCTTCGGATCCCTGGGCGCCAATGTCAGCTACCCCCTCATCCGGCGGACCGGTCCGGCGACGATCATTCTTGAGCCGATGGCGCAGCTCTCGTTCGCGCCCTACACCAAGGCCGACCGGCGCATTCCCAATACCGATAGCGTCGACTTCGAGTTTGACGAGACGAACCTTTTCCAGTGGAACCGCTCGCCCGGCTACGACCTCTATCAGGGCGGACAGGCGGCGACCCTGGCCGGCCGCGCCACGGTGATGATGGATAGCGGCCAGACCGCCAGCCTGCTGGTCGGCCGGCGCCTGGCGTTCCAGTCCGATCCCGCGACGCCGGCCTTCACCGGACTCCAGCCGGCGCTGTCGGACTGGATCTTCGCGGCCGACGTCAGCCCCTACAAAGGCATCCAGTTCTTTGGCCGGCTCAGGCTGGACTCCCGCGACTTCACCCTCAATCGGCTGGAAACTGGCGCCTCGTTCAAGACCGCGCGGGTCGAGGGCTATGTCAGCTATCTGAACGAGGCGCGATCGCCGTCCGGTCCGCGCGTCAGCAGCCTGGACCTGCACGCCGCCGTTTACCCACTCAAGCATTGGGGCGTCACAAGCTATATGATCGTCGACAGCGGCTCCTGGCGCCGGCGCGAGCTGGGCGCGGTCTACCGCGACGACTGCCTGCGGGTCGAAGTGATCTATCGCCGCGATGAGACCTTTAACGGCACCTTGGGCCCCTCCACCTCCGTGGTGTTGCGTCTCGCGCTCGCCACCTTGGGCAATTCGCACTAGAATGGTTGAAAACCGGATCGACCCGACCGACCGCCAATCCCACCCTCAACACAGGACTCTGATGCGCAGACTGTTCGCCTTCTCGGCAATCGCGGCCGCCGCGATGTGCGCCATCCCTCTTAGCGCAACCGCGCAGACCTCGTTCGCCGCCACCCCCCTCGGCGCGCCGGCCCAACCGGCGGCCCCCGCCCCCGACGCGCTCTCCGAGGCGGTCGTGCTGAGCGTGAACGACGAGATGATCTCGTCCTATGACATCGTTCAAAGAATGCGCCTGCTGATCGTCACGGCCGGCATCCAGCCCTCCGATCAGGACCTGCCGGAGCTCCAGCGCGAAGCGGTGCGTTCCCTGGTGGACGAGCACCTCGAGCTGCAGAGCCTGCGGCATGAGGAAAAGGAGCAGAAGTTCGACCTCATCGCCAACGACGCCGAGGTCGACGACTACATCGGCGATATCGCTCGCAGCGCCAATACAAGCCCGGACAAGCTCATCGCTAACCTGAACGCCCAGGGCGTCGCCACCCAGACCTTTCGCGATCAGCTGAAGGCGGAGCTCAGCTGGCAGGACTGGATTCGCGGCCGTTACGGCCAACACCTCGCGATCGGCGATGATCAGGTAAAGGCGTTCGAGAAGCGCCAGGAAGCCGAGGCGGGCAAGCCTCACTATCATCTCGCCGAAATCTTCATCGACGCGGGCCGCGCCGGCGGCATGGCGGCGGCCGAGCAAGGCGCCGCGCAACTCGAAAACGAATTGCAGAAAGGCGCGCCGTTCGCGGGCGTCGCGCGGCAGTTCTCGAACACGCCGTCCGCGGCCAATGGCGGCGATGTCGGCTGGATCGCCGCCGGCGAAATGCCGCCGGAGGTGGATCAGGCGCTTGAGAACCTGCGGCCGGGGCAGCCTTCGCCGCCGATCGAGGTGAAGGATGGCGTCTACATCGTGCTCGTGCACGATCGACGCAGCGGCGGCGCGTCGCTGGTTCTCAAGCTGAAGCAGCTCGCGATCGCCTTGCCGAAAACCGCCACGCCGGACGACGTCACCGCCGCCGAAGCCAAGCTCAATGAGGCGCGAGGCAAGATGCAGGGGTGCGAGAACATCGAGGCCGTGGCGGCCAAGATGCCCGGGGTCGTCGCCGGGGATCTGGGTGAGATGGAAGACAAGGATCTCGCGCCCGCGTTCAAATCGGTGGTCGACGGCCTGCCCGCCGGTCAGGTGTCGGCGCCGGTTCGCACCGACGTCGGCGTTCACATCATTGCGGTGTGCGATCGCCACTCAGGATCGACCAACCAGCTCACCCGTGAGCAAATTGAAAATCGCCTCATGGGCGAGGAGCTGGCGATGATCTCCAAACGCCAGCTGCGCGATCTGAGGAATTCCGCCACCATCGAGACGCGGTGAGGTCGCGGGGCTCCTGCTGGATTGGTGGGGTCTCACAACCCAGACCCCGCTCATCGGGGCGGGTCGCGCATGGCTTCAAACTCACTCTAGCCCAGGACCTGGAAGCCGGCGGCGCGGCCCCATCAACGTCGCTGCCGCGCGGTCAGACTTGACCGCAGGTCCTGACGCCGTCGCCGATCGGCTGGGCGCGCTTCCGCCGTTGCGCGCCCGGCTGGAGGCCCTCGGCCTTCTCGCGGACAAGCGGCTCGGCCAACATTTTCTGTTCGACCTCAACCTCTGCCGCAAGATCGTGCGCCTGGCGGGGGACATCGACGGGGCGACGGTGCTGGAGATCGGCCCAGGCCCCGGCGGATTGACGCAGGCGCTGGTGGAGGCCGGCGCCCGGGTCATCGCCATCGAGAAGGACAGCCGGTTCCTGCCCGCGCTCGACCAGATCGCGGCGCTTTGCGATGGCGCGCTGAGCGTGATCGAGGCCGACGCGCTGAAGATTGACGAGGTCGCCCTCATCGCCGATCTGGGCTCGGGCGCCGCTATCCATATCGTCGCCAATTTGCCCTACAACGTCGGCACCGCGCTGCTGCTGAAATGGCTGCTGGGGCCGCTTCGGCCCGCTTCGATGACACTGATGTTCCAGAAGGAAGTGGCGGACCGCATCGTCGCGCCGACCGGATCGGCGGACTATGGCCGGCTGTCGGTGATCGCCCAGACTCTGTGTGAGGCGCGCACGGTCATGGACGTTCCGGCCCGCGCGTTCACACCGCCGCCGAAGGTGGATTCCGCCGTCGTGCGGCTGGTCCCGCGCGCCCATCGACCCGTCGAACCGCTGCTGGATGCGCTGCAGAAGGTCACGCAGGCGGCGTTCGGCCAGCGGCGCAAGATGCTGCGTTCCTCGCTCGCCAAGGTCGGCGGCGAAGGACTCTGCCTGGCCGCGGGCGTCGACCCCTCCGCACGCGCCGAAACGATATCGCCTGAGGGCTTTCTGGCCCTCGCCGAAAAGCGGGTTCAGCCGCAGTCCGGCCGTGACGCCCTGGCCAGCAGCGACTCGCGACCCACTCGCAGATCGCGGCCATCGCGCGACGCCGGATAGGGCTGGTCCGACTTCAGGCCCCGCCACAGGGTCAGGTTGAAGGCGCCGGTGTCGAGGTGATCCTCGTGCGTGAAGTCCTGCCCTTTCATCGCCGCCGCCCAATAGGCGGCCGAGCGGGCTTTGACAGGGCAACTGGCCTCCGCGCTGGTCAGGGGCGGCAGGGGCAGCGTCGTCGACCGCAGGAGGCTGGAGGGACTTGCCTGATAGGTCCACTCGGCCTTGTCGGTGTCGAACACCTCGGCCATCGGTTCGGCGAGGGCGTCGTTCAGCCCCATCGGTCCTAGACCCAGAATCTCCTCCATGGTGCGAACGAGATTCACCGTCGCGTAGCGATGCGAAACCACCGCGCCCTGCTTCACATAGGGGCCGACGACGAAGGCGATCGAGCGGTGGGCGTCGACGTGATCGGGGCCGTCCTGGGCGTCGTCCTCGATCACGAAGATCAGGGTGTCCTTGGCGAACGGGCTGTGGGCGACGGCGTCGGCGACAAGGCCCACGGCGTAGTCGTTGTCGGCCAGTTCCGTCTCCACCGTGTTGACGCCGTCTATGCCCTTGCCGAAGTCGCCGGTGTGGTCGTGGGCCAGCCGCAGAAGCATCAGGTTGGGCGCCCGGCCTGTCTGGCCGAAGCCGTCGAATTCCCGTTTCCATTCCTGGAAACGCCAATAGTCGGGGAAGGACTGGTCAAATCCCCGAAAGTAAGGATCCGACACCGACATCAACGACGCCTTGTCGGGGTGGAACACCGTTAGGCCGGTCTTCCAGGGCTCGCGCTCCAGCGGTATCCGCGCCTTGCCGGCAAAACCGAAATAGAGGCTGATATCGCCATAGAAACCCCAGTTGCGCACCGTCAGGCCCGATTTTAGCGCCTGATCCCAGATGTAGCCGTGCTCTTCGTCGCCATCCGGGCCGTCGGCGGCCGCGACGTCGCGCAGGCCGGCCAGCACGTCGGGGTCGCGAGGCGCCATCGGATTGCCCTTGGCCCGTTCGGACGCGGGCAGCCCGACGTTCACATTCCGGTTGGTCCCCTCCTGGTCGTATTGCAGGCCGCGGTCGGCATAGTTGACCGGCGCCTCGCGCTCGGTCCAGTCGTTCGTGCGCGCCGAGACTGTCCAATCCCAGCCGGTGTTGCTGCTCTCGCCGGTGTCGTAGAAATTGTCGAGATCGACGAACTGGCGCGCCAGGGCGTGCAGATTGGGGGTCATCGCCCGACCGAATTCCGTCAGCGCGGGATCGCCGTTGCCCACCTCGAGGTCTCCCAGCACCTGATCATAGGTGCGGTTCTCCTTAACGATGTAAATCACGTGATGGATGTGCTCGCGCAGGAAGGCCATCTTGCGCGCATCCTCCGCCGACGCCTTATCGAAGACGTGGTTGTTCTCGGCGACCTGCCGGGTCATCGCCGCGAGATCGGCGGCGTGGGGCGGCGGAACGGTCAGAAATCCGGCCTTCTCACGCTGCCAGACGTACTGATTGTGCGATTTGCACTCATTCCCCGCGCCCGGTCCGGTCTTCAGGTCCTTGCAGTTCAGCGGCACGGGTCCTGGCACGCTCTTGCCGTTCACCACATAGATCTGTTGTCCATCCGGCCTCACCGCGACCGCGGTGGGGTACCAGCCGGTGGGGATCGCCCCCACCACCCTCGAACGCGGCGGCGCGGCTGTTGCGTCATCGTCATCGCCGCGGGGCCGGGAATGAACCGCTTTTTTCCCTCGCAAGGTCTCGCTCAAATTGACGAAGGCGACGGCGTTCTCGCCGCCATTGGTGACCAGCAGGGTCCGTCCAGCCGGCGAGAGCGCCAGCGCGTTCGAGCCGGCGCCGCCGAGCGAGCCCCTGCCCCACACCTCGGGCCCAGCCGTGCGGATGGTCTCGATCACGTGATTGTCGCGGGTGTCGAGCGCCAGAACGCCGTCGGTGTTGTCCATCGCCACGAACAGCACCGACCCGCGCCCCTTCAGCAAGGCGATCGGCTGGCCCTTGGTCTTGATGCGGGCGCCGAGGGTCAGCCCTTTGGGTGTAAGGGTGAGCGGGATCACCTCGCGGTCACGCTCGCTGGTCACATAGGCGTGCGAGTTGGATATCCAGGCGACCGCGCGGGGAAACGTCCCGCCGGCCTGGCCGCCGCCGGGGCGGAGGTCGCGCTCGGACACCGCGCCCGTGGCGAGGTCGATCAGGCTGACCGAATCGTTATCGATATTGGTGGCGAGCAGAAACTTGCCGTCCGGGCTCGCCGCCAGGCCGCCGGTCTCCGGGAAGACGCCCAAACCAAGGCCAACCCTGTGACCAAGCTTGAACTCGCGGCCGGCCTGGAAGGCGCCCCCCTGGCCGACAAACTCCAGGACCTTGTCGTCGACGCCTCCGGAAACGAAAAACCGGTCGCCCCCCACTGACCAGGTCAGGCCTTGGAAGGAGTTGGGAATCTTGAGGACCTGCCGCTTTACGGGAGCCGCGCCGGCGATGTCCCAGACAAAGACATATTCCATGGACCGATCGGCGATCGCCTTGCCGTCGGCGCCGAACACGCGGTTGAACCCACTGGTCAGGATCAGCAGGCTCTTGCCGTCGGGCGAGATGGCCATCGCCGAGGCCTGGCCGGCGGTGTAGCTCGGGTCCGAGGGCAGGTCGGGATTTAGCGCTTGGAAGACCGCGCCCGGCGTGGCGCCCGGGGTCAAGGTCTGCCCCGTCGGCGCGACATCCTGCGCTCGGCTGATCGAGCCTAGACCGACCCCGACAACCGCGGCGAGCGCGGCCGCCGCCCTGCGACCCCACGGACCATGCAATCCAGCAAGCTCTCCATTACCGACCATGACCTACATCCCGCCGAACACCATCTGTTCGGCACCATCGGCGCATTTCGCGACAAGGCCAAGACGGTTCGCGCCTCAGGTCTCGACGAAGGCGCGCTCCAGCACGAAATCCCCTGGGGCCGACACCGAACCCTCTTCGTAGCCATAGGAGATCAGTTGTGTCTTCAGGTCCGCCAAGACCGACGGGCCGCCGCACAGCATCAGCCGGTCGCGCTCCTTGTCGAGCGGCGGCAGGCCGATGTCTTTGAACAGCTGGCCCGAAGCGATCAGATCGGTGATCCGGCCCTGGGTCTTGAACGGCTCGCGCGTGACGGTCGGATAGTAGATCAGTTTCGGCGCGATAAGCTCGCCAAGATCGGGGTCGTTCGGCAGGTCGTGGCTGAGGAACTCGCGATAGTTGAGATCGGCCACCTCGCGCACGGTGTGGGTGACAATGACCTTCTCGAAGCGCTCATAGACTTCCGGATCCCGGACGAGGCTGAGGAATGGCGCCAGACCCGTGCCGGTGCCGAGCAGATACAGGTTCTTGCCCGGCCGCAGGCCGTCCAGGATCAGGGTGCCGGTGGGTTTGCGGCCCACCAGCACCTTGTCGCCCTCGACGATATTCATCAGGCGCGAGGTCAGGGGGCCGTCGGGCACCTTGATCGAGTAGAACTCGAGCTCGTCGGCATAGGAGGCGCTGGCGATGGAATAGGCGCGCAGCAACGGCTTGCCGTCGACTTCCAGGCCGAGCATGACGAACTGTCCGCTGACAAAACGGAACGTCGGATCGCGCGTCGTGCGCAAGGTAAACAGCGTCGAGGTCCAGTGACGCACATAGGTCACGGTTTCCACATTGAAGGCGCCGCGAGACTTCGGCGCCTCCGCGACGGCGGCGGAGGGATTTGAAATGGGACTTCAGCCTTTCCTAAAAGGGTCCGGGCGACCCTAGAGATCGCCGCCCAGGAACGGGGCCGTTCCAGGCGCCCGCGCGGTATGTATGCCGCATTCGGTTTTTTCCAAGCCGGCCCAGCGGCCCGAGCGAGCGTCCCCGCCCTCCTCGACTGGCGCCGTGCAGGGCCAGCAGCCGATGGAGGGGAAGCCCGCGTCGAGCAACGGATGACGCGGCAGTTCGTGGAGGGCCATATAACCGTCGAGGTCATCCTTGGTCCAGTTGGCCAGGGGATTGAACTTCACCTTGCCCTCGGCGTGCTCGACCACCGGCAGGCGAAGCCGGTCGCCGCCATGAAAGCGCTTGCGGCCGGTTAGCCAGGCGTCGAAGCCTTTCAGCGCTCGGTCGAGCGGCAGCACCTTGCGGATATGGCAGCAGGCGTCGGTGTCGCGGCGCCACAGGTCCGACCCGGGATCGCCGACGGCCAGGTCTTCGAACTGCGGTCGCAGATCGCGCACATCCGTCAGGCCCAGGCGCGCGACCAGTTTGCGGCGATAGTCCAGGGTCTGGGCGAACAGCATGCCGGTGTCGAGGAAGAGCACCGGCAGGTCCGGCTTTACCTCCGACACCATATGCAACAGCACGGCGGACTCGGCGCCGAAGGACGACACCAGGGCCAGCCGATCGCCGTGGGCCGCAACGGCCGCGCGCACGATCTCGATCGGCGGCGCGTCGCGCAGGTCCGCCTCAACCTTTTCAACGGAGCCGGGGGTCGCGAAGGCTTGATCATAGGCCATGTTCAGTCGCCCATCCTTTCCACAAACGCGGGTTCACGCTCGTCGCTCGCGCGCTGATAGACGTGACGAAAGCGGGTGATCGATCGGGCCCACTGTTGCGGCGTCGAGTTGTCCGTCGGCGCAAAGGCGTCGAAGCCGCACCGCGAGAGCTGGGGCGCCATCTCCAGAAAGACTTCGCCCACCGCGCGAATCTCGCCGCGATACCCCAGTCGGTCGCGCGCCACGCGGGCGGCGCTGTAGGACCGACCGTCGCGAAACTTCGGAAAGCTCAGCGCCAGCACCGGAATGCGCGGCAGATCCAGAACAAGCGTCTCGGGCGCCTCGTCGGATCCCAGCCGTACGCCGACGCCCCGTCCCGACGCCAGAAGCTCCGCGCCTTCGCGCTGAAAACGGGCCAGCGAGACGATCACCTCGCCCTGCGGGACAAGCTCATCGTCGTCGACATCGGTGAAGGGGTCCTCAACCCAGGTCGCCTCGCCGTTGGACCACCTAATGAGCTTCGGCATAGACGGCCTCCTTGAAGGGCGCGAGGCCGGTGCGTCGGAACGTGTCGATGAAGCGCTCACCGGCGCGTCGTTCGCGCAGATAGGCCGCGACCAGATCGTCAATCGCCGGGGCGACGCGGTCGGCGGACAGGGCCGGCCCCAGGGCCTGCCCGAGCGCCGCGTCATCGTCGGCAGCGCCGCCGAGGGTAAGCTGGTAGAACTCCTCCCCCTTCTTATCGACGCCCAGGATGCCGATGTGCCCCACGTGATGGTGGCCGCACGCGTTGATGCAGCCGCTGATCTTGATGTTCAGCTGACCGATCTTTTCGGCGAGCGCCGGATCGGCGAAGCGCCGGGCGATATCCTGAGCGATCGGGATCGCCCGGGCGTTGGCGAGGGCGCAGTAATCCAGGCCGGGGCAGGCGATGATATCGCTGATCAGGCCGATATTCGGCGTCGCCAGACCCGCCGCGACGAGACCGGCATGGACCGCCGCCACATCGTCGAGCTTGACGTGGGGCAGGAGCAGATTCTGCTCATAGGTGACCCGGACTTCGTCGAGGCTGTAGCGTTCCGCCAGGTCGGCGACGGCGTCCATCTGGTCGGCGGAGCAATCGCCCGGAGTCTCGCCGATCGCCTTGAGCGACACATTCACCAGCCCGTAGCCGGGCTGCTTGTGCGCGGTGACGTTGTTGCGCGCGAAACGGGCAAGCGCCGGGTCGGCCGCCTTCGCCGCCTCGAACGCGGCGGAGACCGGCGGCAGCACGGCCATGGCCGCGGGCTGAAAATCGGCGCGGATCCGCGCCAGCTCGGTGTCGGGCAGGTCGATCGACGCCTGGTCGGTCAACTCCCACTCTTCCTCGACCTGGCGAGAGAATTCCGCCACGCCCAGGGCGGCCACCAGGATCTTGATCCGGGCCTTGTTGGGATTGTCCCGCCGACCGGCGCGATTATAGACCCGCAGGATCGCCTGCAGATAGGACAGCAGGTGCTTGGCCGGCAGCCGGTCGCGGATGACCGAACCCAGATGCGGCGATCGGCCAAGGCCGCCTCCCGCCAATACCTGGAAGCTGAGCGCGCCGTCGTCGTCGCGCAGCAGCCGCAGGCCGATGTCATAGACGCGGATGGCCGCCCGGTCGGTTGGCGACCCCGTCACGGCGATCTTGAACTTGCGCGGCAGGTAGGAGAACTCAGGATGGAACGTCGACCACTGGCGGATCACCTCGGCCCACACCCGCGGATCGTCGACCTCGTCGGCCGTCGCCCCGGCGTGCGGGTCCGCGGTCAGGTTGCGGATGCAATTGCCCGACGTCTGGATGGCGTGCAGCCCGACCTCGGCCAGAGATTCCAGGATGTCCGCCGCGTCGCGCAGCTTGATCCAATGCAATTGCAGATTGGTGCGGGTAGTGAAGTGGCCGTACCCGCGGTCGTAGGTGCGCGCGACATGCGCCAGCCGGCGCAGCTTGGCGCTGTCAAGAACGCCGTAGGGTATGGCGACCCGAAGCATATAGGCGTGCAGTTGCAGGTAGAGTCCGTTCTTCAGCCGCAGCGGCTTGAACTGCTCCTCGGTGATGTCGCCGGCGAGGCGCCGCGCGCACTGTTCGCGGAACTCCGCGACGCGGTCGGCCAGTATCTCGCGGTCAATGTCGTCGTAGCGATACATGAGCTTTACTTCCGCCGGATCAGATCGACCCGTCCCTTGGATCGCGCCGCGCCATGCGCCGCCGCAAGAACGGCGATGTCGGCGCCGCCGGCCGCCTGCTTGCCGTGTTCGAGTTTGTTGGTCGGGCCAAGCGCCCGCAGACGCTCGCGATAACTGATCGGCGCCACGCCGCCGTCCACGGCGGAGACATCGATAAGATACGGTTCAATTAGTTCAGTCACGTTCGACTTGGCGTGGGCCTCGGCCGCCTCGGCCGCCGACTCGTCATCGAAAAGGCGCGCGGCGGCGAACCGCTCCGACCAGGTCTCCCCGGTCCAGAACACGACCTCGCCGTCAATCAGCCGATTGGCTGTAAGCGCCTTCACCGAGCGAACTCCTCATCGCGCGATCCAACATAGGACCGGCGCTGGGTCATGCCCTTGGGGCTGCCTCAAGGCAACTGAGGAGTTCTGTGGCAATCGGAAGGAAATCTACGGCGACGGGCGCGTTGACCTCGGCCCGTCGATGCCCCTTTGTTGCGGCCATGATCCGAACGCGCGCCATCTCCTTGGGATCCCTGACCTTCACCATCGACACCGCCGGTCCGGAAGGCGGCGCGCCGGTGCTGTTGCTGCATGGCTTTCCCGAGACCCGACGGATGTGGCGCCGGCCGCTCGCCGCCCTGGCCGCAGCGGGCTTTCGCGCCTTGGCGCCTGACCAGCGCGGCTATTCAACAGGCGCGCGTCCGACCGAAGTGGAGGCCTACGCAACCCAACATCTCATAGCCGACGCCCTTGCTCTCATGGACGCCTCGTCCGCGCCGACCTTTCACCTTGTGGGGCATGATTGGGGCGGACAAATCGCCTGGCTGATCGCGGCTCTTCACCCGGAACGCGTGCGGACACTGAGTGTTTTCTCGCGCCCACACCCCGCCGCCTTCGCCGAGGCCCTGGCGCAGGACGCCGGCCAGGGCGCGCGTTCTGGGCACCATCGCGCCTTTCGCGAAGCGGACGCCGTCGCCCGAATGCGCGCGGCGAAGCTCAAACCCTTGGGCGACGCCTTGGTGAGCCAAGGCGTGCCGGCCGTCGACGCCGAGGCCTATATCGCCCAACTGCTCGAGCCCGGCGGGATCGAAGGGGCGATGAACTGGTATCGGGCCAGCGGGATCGCGGGGGCCGATACGCCGAAGGTCTCGGCGCCGACCCTCTACGTCTGGGGCGAGAATGACGCCACCGTTGGCCGTTACGCCGCCGAGGCGACCGCCCGTTGTGTCACCGGCCCCTACAGGTTCGTCGCCATGAAGGACGCCGGCCACTTTCTGGTGGACCAATATCCCGACGCTGTCGCCGACCTGATCCTGCAACACGTTCGCCGTTAGGCCGGAGAGCCGGATCGGACCTATGTCTTGGTCCGGTGATTTTGATACCAGCGCTCAAGCTCGCGCGAGAGGTGGGACAAGGGCTCGCGTGTCCCCGCATCCACCGACGCCGTCATAGCAACCAGGTCCAATCGCGCCTCCAGGGGCGGGGCGTCGCCAGGGTAGCGCCGCAAAATCACCGATAGCGCTGTGTCGTCGGCCGACCACTGCGCCTGGCTTAAGCTCCAGTCCGACCCACCGAGCTCGGCGACAAGGTCTTCACGCGGCATCGCGAAAAGCGCGGCGCTTTCGATCCAATGCGACATACGCACCTCATTGGATGCGATCACCAGCGCGAAGCGCCCGCATGGCGAGGCCTCGGCGCGCAGATATGGGCGTCCGACGCCGTCGATCAGCTCGGCTATTCTTGGCCTAGCCATCACGTCCCAGCGACACGCTCTCAATGTTCGTCAACGCCCGCTCGAGCATAAGCGCCGACGGGCGATCCTGTGGATAGAGCTTGAGCGCCGCGCCGAACGCTTCGGCGGCGGCGCGCCAGTTCTCGGTGGCCATCCGCGCCATCCCCAAATCGTAGGCGGCGACCACGTCGTTCATGTTGGGGAAGCTTTGGGCGGTGTGGTGGGAGAGGAGCTCGAACAGGCGCTCCGGTCGTTGGCGGCCGCGAACAGCGACGGTGTCGATGTGGCGAAGCTCATATTCGCCCCCACTCGCCTTCGCCGTCGCCTCACAGATCAGAACGCCGACGCCATAGGCCTTGGTCAGGTCTTGCACGCGTGAGGCGAGATTCACGCTGTCGCCGATCACGGTGTAGTCCATGCGCTTGGGCGACCCGATGGTTCCGGCGATCAGTTCGCCGGTGGCGACGCCGACGCCAAGTCTGAGCGGAGGCTCGCCGCGCTCCGCGCGCCGTTCATTGAGCGAGGCCATCATCCGCATCATTGTCTCGGCCGCGGCCACGGCGTTGGCGGCGTCGCGGCCGCTGGAGATCGGCGCGCCGAACACCGCCATCACGGCGTCGCCGATGAACTTGTCCACCACCCCATCGTTGGCGCTGACCGCCTCGACCAGTTCGGTGAACACCTCGTTGAGCATGTCCACGGTCTGGCGCGCCTGCAGGTTCTCCGCCATCGAGGTGAACCCTCGGATGTCGGCGAAGAGAACGCTGGCGACGCAGGTGGACCCGAACATCAGATCATCCTGCTGCTCCAGCACCCGATCGACCACACGCTGGGTCATGAACCGCCTCATGGCGCCCATCAGCCGCTTCTGCTGGCTGATGTCCTCGAACAGGAGCAACAGGCCCACGGACACCTGGTCGTTGACCAGGGGCACGATGGACAGGTTCACCGACACCGACCGGCCCTGGTGATGGTGGATTTCGACATCCAGCATGGCCCGCGCCTTGTTGTCGGCCCGGACCGATTGGAGCTCCTCCAGCAGCCAGGCGTCCTTTGCGGAAAGCACGTCAGCCATCCGCCGACCCTTCAGTTCGGCCCCATCCACCTCCAGGATGGACTGGGCGGCGGCGTTTATCGTCGCCAGCCGGCCCTCGGCGTCGAGCGTCATCACCCCGCCGGCCATCGAGGCGAGGATGCTGTCGCTATAGTTGCGCGCGGCGATGACGTCGGCGAACAGATTGGCGTTATCGATTGCGACCGCCGCGTGGGCCGCGAAGGCCTGGATGCGTTCGGCGTCATCGGCGGAAAACGGCTTGCCGTCCCGCCGGTTCAAGGCCTGCATGACCCCCAGTCGTCGTCCGTCGCGCGCCACGATCGGCAAGGTCAGCAGCGATCGGGTGTGATAGCCCGTGGTCTGGTCCACGGTGCGATTGAACCGCGGATCGGCGTAGGCGTCATTCACGATCTCGCAGTCGCCGGAAGTGAAACTGGCGCCGACGATGCCGGAATGCGCCGGCAGCCGGATGGCGGTTTCGTCAACCCCCTGAGCCACCATCGACCAGAGTTCGTCCGTGGATGGGTCATGCAGAAAGAGCGTCGCCCGGTCCGCGTGAAGAAAACGGGACGTCGCGTCGATCACCATGCGCAGCAGCTTGTCGAGCCTCAACTCGGACGTGACCGCGTTGGAAATATCCATCAGGCTACGCAGATCCGAAGCCGTGTTTTCCGCCGACGTCATCGCGTTCGACCAGCGCTCGGCGAGGATAATCAAGTGGCAGAACGCGAACACCACCACGCCCATGGCCGCGAAGTCATAGCCGAACACCTGTTTTTCCATGAAGATATGGTACTGGACGAGCGTCTCCTCGATCGTGGCGATGACGAAGACCACCATGCCGATCAGGAACATCACGGCCCCGGTCCGCTGACGCCAGGCCGCGAAGCTCACCACGGCCACGACATAGAGGAGCTCGAACACCGCCAGAAAGATCGGGTACCGGTCGAACGCGGATGCGGTGAACGTGTCGCCGCCGGCCAGCAGCACGGCGATGAATGCAATCGAGACGATGAACAGTCCCTGCGTCGGCCAATAGACCCATCGCGACACTTCATGCGGAAAAAGCGCTCGGGTATAGGCCAACAGACCCATGAAGGTCAGCAAACAGGTAATATACTCAATCCCCATATGCAGGGGGAACGACAGATCAGGGTATTGCAACAGGATCAGGTTATCGTGACCCAGTACCATGGCCGTGGGCGTCAGAAGGATGCAGGTCAGCGCAAAGTACAGTGACGGGTAATCTCGCGGCCGGAACGCGAACACCACCGCTCCATAAAAGAACAACATGATCAGGCTGACGATGAACAACAGCTGTTGCGACGCCTGAACCGCCATCCAGGAGTCCATCGCGCCGGGAACCCCCAGGATCGGCGCATTGTCGAAGCCACTGCTCGCGTGGCGAAAAGCCGCGACATCAACCTCAAGGCTGATATCGCCGCCATTGGCGTCGATCGTGATCGTCTGAGCCCGCCAATGGTACTGCGTGGTGGCCCGAGTCTCGCCGACCTCACCGGCGTGGCTAAGGACCCGGCCATTCACCAGAACGCGATTGGCGTGAAAGATGGTGGGAACGAACAAGGTGTAGAATCCGGGCCGCAGTCCGCGGATCGTCAGCTGGTAGGACGCCAGCCCGGAGATCGGAAACATGCGACCCGATGGCGACGCCACGGTGTCCCACCCGCCCGGCACCTGCGGATAGGCGACGTCGCCGGCCCGAGGCCCGCCTGGCGACGTCGGCGCGCGCCAGACCATGCGCCATTGACCTTCCAGTGTGACAGGTCGGCGCCAAGTGGTCCAACCCACGTAGGACACCACGCCCCGAACGGGTCGTGGCGCATCCCGTTCAAGGCGGTTGACGTACAGGGGCGCGCATATGGCGCAGAGGATGGCCAAGACGACCAGTGCATAGGACAACTGGCGCAGGTCGATCGGCGCGCGATCGGATCCACCGCTGGTCTTGGCGTTTGCGCCGATCTTGGTCACGCGCCGGCCATCCGACGCTCAATCGGCGCCCCCAAATTCATCGACAGCTCGACGCGATCTTATATGGCACGACGCCCGTCCTCCGACCCTCGCGCCACCCTAGCGAGGGATTTGGACCGCGTCGATGGAACCTCGTTCCTGCCTGGGCTCGCGCGATATCCGACAACGATCGGCTAGGTCTGCACGGCGTCCAGGCCACGTGGCTCCGCTGCGGGGAGCCCTCCGATGTCTGCCAACGCCATCGCCTCGCCGACTATGAGCACTGCGGGTCCCGAAACACCGCTTGCGTCGGCCCCCAGGGCGGCGAGCGTCGAAAGCAGGCGCCGTTCGTTAGGCAAGCTGGCGTTCTCGACGATCAAGGCGGGTGTCGCAGCGGACCGACCGGCCCCGATCAACCGCGCCGCGATGAGGGCGGCGGTGGACGCCCCCATGTAAACGACGACGGTCTGATTGGGTCTGGCGAGCGCCGCCCAGTCCAGGTCAGGCGCCTCGCCAGCGCGCGCGTGGCCCGTGACGAAGGTCACCGCCTGGGCCGACCCCCTGTGCGTGAGCGGCGCCATGGCCGAGGCCGAGGCCGCCAGCGCGGCCGTCACGCCGGGAACCACGTAGCAGGTCACGCCGGCTCTGCGGCAGGCCTCCACTTCCTCGCCGCCGCGTCCGAATACGAACGGATCCCCGCCTTTGAGACGCACAACAGTCAGGCCGTCGCGCGCGAAGGCCACCAGCATCCGGTTGATCTCGTCCTGCGGATAGGTGTGGCGAGACTTGCGCTTGGCCACATTGATCCGCCGCGCGGCGGCGGGGGCGAGTTCAAGAATGGCGGACGAGACCAGACCGTCGTGAACGACCACGTCCGCGATGCGAAGAACGCTGAGCGCGCGCAGCGTGAGCAGCTCTGGATCGCCGGGTCCTGCGCCGACGAGCCAAACCGCCCCCTGCATTGGGGGTTCAACCGGTCGGCCGTTCAGGACGACCAGATCGCGGCGTCGCCCGCGAGTCGGTGGCGGCGAAGAGTTTCCGGCGGTCACGGCGCTTAACCTTCGACAACGGACGCGACAGTTCGTCCACAAGGCTTCACTGCGCCGCGGCGGCGCCAGCCGCAATGCAGGACTTCTGTGTCGCGCGCCAGGAATACTTGGGTGAGGGTCCCTAAGCTGGCGCGCCCCGGGGTCACCTTGGCTCCAGCGAGCCGGTGATCGACGCCCGTTGCGACAGCTCGATCCAGTTGCCTGCGGGATCCTTGATCATGGAAATGCGCGCCACTGAACCCAAGGTCACCGGCGCGGTGGCCTCCCGCGCGCCGTGAGCCAAGGCATGAGCGTGATCACTGTCGACCGCGAACACCTGTAGCGTGATATAGCGCCAGCCCTTGCCATCAAACGGGGACTCGACGGGCGCGTCCGCCTGCTGCTCCACCAGGATCAGACCGTCGCCGACGCGAAACGCCCCGCCTCCATCCCAGGTTTCCTCGGCGAGACCGAGCGCGTCGCGATAAAAGCGTCGCTGCGCTTCAAGGTCACGAACGCCAAGCCGTACGGCGATCTGGGCGATTCCCTGCCAGCCTTTGGGAACCAGACGGAGCTTGTTGCCGTCGGGGTCCATGAGGGCGGCCTCGCCCGCCGCCCCGTCGCGCGCGATGAGAAGCTCCTGGTAGCCACTGGGCGGGGTAATGGGCAAGGTTTCCGCCAAATGGTTGATCTTCAACACCGAACCCGAAAGATCGTGACGATGTTGGTCCATGCCTCGGCGGATCGTCAGAATTTGATCAAAGGTCGCGCCGGCCTCGTCTTGCCAAAACCCTAGCATCGGGCCCAGGTTGTTGGTCGACAGGCCGATGTCGAACTGTTGTTTGGCAAGACGCATCGCGGTTAGCTCCTGGCTTCGATTTGGTCACAACTTTCCGAACAAAGTTTCCGGTAGCCATCTTGCCCTTGTCAATGTCATGGGTTGAAATTCAGGATATTGATTCGTACAGCATTGTGACGGCTTAAATGACGCGTAGTGTCGGGCCCGCTGGGGTCGGGACAACGGCTCTGCTGCACTCCAATGGCCTGCGTTCGGGGGGTACGCCGGTGATGGGACCACTTCAACACTGGATTTTGAACACCCTGGCGCGCGTGCTCATTCTGGGCGCCGGCGGGGCGTTTTTCGGCGCCTTCTATTCCATCGGCGGGTGGCTCCGACGGTGGTTCATCGCGATCTGGATTGGCCATGCGACGGTCTATCCGGCCTTCAACTACGCCATGGTTGGGTGGGTCTCCTCTGTCGGAGTGGTCGTGGCGCTGGTCTGGTCGGCGAGCCACGTGGTGCGGGACGTTAGCCTGTCGAAACGAACGCGACGGTCGCTTCGGGATATCGTGACGATGCCCGACGTCGAGCGCACCCAGTTGATCGAACAACTCAAGCAAGGCTGACCCGCCCGACAGCCGTAGCGCCCGACCGCCGCCCGCCGCCAGCTGACGGCACGGGGCCTTTAGGTTGTCTAAAGCACAATTGGCGGAAAATTCGGCGCACTCTGGTTGAATGATGTCGCGCACGCACCTATTTCGCGAAACATTCGCGGAACGGGGACGACAGAAAAACTATGGAGACGCGTCGTCGATTGCCGCCGCTGAACGCCCTGCGCGCGTTCGAAGCCGCCGCGCGACACCTTAACTTCAGTCGCGCCGCCGATGAGTTGTCGGTGACGCCGGGGGCGGTGTCGCAACAGATCCAGAATCTCGAAGACTATGTCGGCGCCGCCCTGTTCAAGCGGACGCCAAGGGGGTTGCTGCTCACGGACTCGGCCCAGATCGCCCTCCCCGCCCTGCGCGAGGCCTTCGACCGACTCTCCGAGGCCGCCTCTCTGCTCACGGCCGCGGTCGATGGTCGCCGCCTCACGCTCACCGCCCCGCCCTCCTTCGCGGCCAAGTGGCTGATGCCGCGCCTGGGGCGTTTCGAAGCGGCGCACCCCCAGGTTGAAGTCTGGCTCTCCGCCGCCATGGACGTGGTGGATTTCGCCTCCAGCGATGTCGATCTGGCAATCCGCTACGGCGCCGGCGCCTACCCCGGCCTCGAAGTCTCTCGGCTGATGCGCGAGGCGGTGCTGCCCGTGATGAGCCCGGCGCTCGCGGCGGAAAATCCCATCGAATCGGTCGCCGATCTGGAGCGGCATGTCCTGCTGCACGATGGCTCCCCCGTCGCGGACGAGAGTTGCCCCGATTGGGCGATGTGGCTCGCCGCTCGCGGCGTGCGCGGTTTCGACGCCAGTCGCGGTCCGCGGTTCAACCAATCAAGCCTGGTCATCGAGGCCGCGGCGGCCGGCCGCGGGGTGGCGTTGGCGAAGCGCGCCCTGGCGCAGGACGATCTCGACGCCGGACGTCTGGTGGCGCCGCTGACGATCTCTACATCTGTCGACTTCGCCTACTATGTGGTGTTTCCGAAGACCAAGGGCCGCCTGCCCCAGGTAAAGTCCTTCGTGACCTGGTTGAGCGCGGAGGCGGCGGCGCACGAGGCGGCGATGGAAGCCTTGAACCACGGCGCGGGCATCTAGCGGGCGGACGCTTTCTTTCCACCGCTTGCCTCGGGCGGCCTCGTATGAATAGCGTCGTCACCAGAAGAATTCCCTGGGGAGACACGCGCCATGCCGACGAGCCTATTCAGCGACCTGCTGGTGATCGATTGCGCAAGCTTCGTCGCGGGACCGGCGGCCGCGACGATCATGTCGGATTTTGGCGCGCGAGTGATCAAGATCGAGCCACCCGGCGCCGGCGACGGCTACCGCATGCTGATCAAATACCGCGGCGCCGAGGATACGATCGACTATTTCTGGGCCCTCGACTCCCGCAACAAGGAAAGCGTCGCCCTGGATCTGAAAGACCCGGACGGTCGGGCGGTGCTGGACGCCCTGATCGCCAAGGCGGACGTGTTCATCACCAACTACCCCTTTCCTGTGCGCGAGCGCCTGCGTTTGCGACCCGAGGATGTCCGCCCCCTCAACAAACGCCTGATCTACGCCTCCATGACTCCCTATGGCGAGCACGGACCGCAACGCGACCGCACCGCCTTCGACGCCTCGGCCTGGTGGTCCAGGTCGGGCCTGATGGATATGGTTCGCGCCACCGGAGACACTGAACTTGGCCTCAGCGTGCCGGCCATGGGGGACCATCCCACGTCGGTGGCGATGTACGCGGCGATCGTGACGGCGCTCTACAAACGCGCGGTCACCGGCGAGGGGGGCGAGGTCAGCACCTCTCTCCTGGCCAACGGCCTTTGGGCCAACGGCTGTCAGGTGCAGGCGGCGTTGTGCGACCTTGAGCTGCTTCCGCGAGGCGACCGAGGCCTGCGCAATCCGCTTGTTGAATTCTACACCACCGCCGATGGACGCGAGATCACCCTGACCATCGTCAACGCCGAACGCGAGTGGCCCTTGCTGTGCAAGGCGATCGGCAAGGCCGAGTGGATCGACGATCCCCTTTTCGCCACGATGATGAGCCGGATGGAGAACGCGGCCATCCTGACCACCTGGCTCGACGACCTCTTCGCCGAACAGACCTGGGACTACTGGGATGAACGCCTTGCCCCCAGCGGCGTCACCTATTCGATCGTCGGCCGGATATCCGACCATCCCTATGATCCTCAGCTGGAAGCCAATGGCATGTTGCCGGAATTCGCCGACGGCGACGGGCTCAAGACCGTCGACAGCCCGTTCCAGCTGATCGGCGAGGAGAAGCACGCCCCGCGCATGGCCCCGACGATCGGCCAGCATACGCGTAAGATCCTGGAGGAACTTGGATTGCCGGAAGCGAAGATCGCCAAGATGACGCAGGGCCTCTAGCCGATGCGACTCCCCACCGACCCGGCTGGACTCACCGCCGCCAATCCCTTCGCCGGTCACCTCGGTTTTGAGATCGTGCGCGCGGGCCCGACTGAGGTGGTGGTCGAAGCGGTGATCAAACCTGAGCACTGCACGGCCGGCGAAACCGCGCACGGCGGGTTCCTGATGGCCCTGGCGGACTTCACCGGAGCGGCCGGGGCGGTGATGGTGTTGCCCAAGGACGCCGGCGGCACCACCACCATCGAGAGCAAGACCAATATGATCGGCGCCCCCAAGGTCGGCGCCCGCCTGCGCGCCACGTCCACGCCGGTGCATGTGGGCCGCCGCACGTCGGTCTGGTCCACGCGGATCGAGACCGAGAGCGGCAAGCTGATCAGCCTGACGAGCCAGACGCAGTTGGTTCTCTGAACGGCGCCGAGACCATCGGGACGCAATGATCCCAACACAGAGACGTCGGTATGATCCGCGAAACCGGGAAAGGATCCAGCCGCCTCGCGGGTCAATGCAGAGTCAGTTTCTCCAACTCCGCCATCGGAAGGGCGTTCCCAACGCGGGGCCAGCGCGGCGGCCATTCCCGTTGCCCCCGCGCCGGCGATCAGGACGTCGCAATCAGACACCGTCCGCGGCCCGGCATCCCACGAGATCAGTGGCACGTCGCGTGTTGGTGTTCGACCATTTGCTTGACGGCATAGGTGACGTCCACGCCCGTCAACCGGCCCCTCCGACTGACTTCGCCGAAGTCGGTCTTTGCCATCGCATAGGCTCGACACGCCTCGTATTTGCGGTTGGCCGAAGCCAGGATATCGCCCAGCGCCGCGCGTCCCACGGCGAGATCGCGCAGGGCCTGGACCTGATCCGGGTGGGACCGGGCGAAGGCTTCACGTTCAGCGACCTGGCTGGACATGAGGGCGATCGCGGCTAGGTAGCGGTGATTGGCCGCAAGCGCCTGCGCCTGGGCCAGCCGTAGGATTCTGAGATCGCGCAGGGCGTCGCTGTCCTCGGAATCGAGATCGATGAGATGTTGCGCCAGACGCGCCCCAGCCGCCAGCGTCGCGGTGGCGAGGGCAGGTTTGCCGAATTCGATCAGGGTGGTGCCCAGCTCCCAGTCCGCGCGCGCGGCGGCGCGCAAGGCTATCGGATCGTTGCCGGCGCCTCCAACCAAAGCATCGGTCAGCGACGTCTGCTCGCGATATCCACGCTCCGCGCCGATGGCGTCGCCCCGGTAGTAGGCGCCTTCAGCCACCAGACTCCACGCCCGCGCGGCGGTCAGACGGCCCATCTCACTGGCTTTGACCACCGGCGGCAGGGCGCGCCATCCGTCAAGCGCCTGCTGACCCAGGGCCGATTCCTCGGCGTAGCGCCCTTGCCACCCGCGAAGCGAAGCTCCCACGATTGCGGTTTCGACGGCGAGGCTTTGAACGGTCGGCGTCGCGGCGCCGACGCGTTGCGCCTTCGCCAGAGCGTCCTGGCTGGCCAGCCAGTCGCGCTCGCCGACGATCACATCGTGGTCCGCATTTTCCGCGAAATCGCTGGCCAGGGACAAGGCTCTCGCCAGCGCGAGCCAGGCTTGGGGGGCGCCTGGCCGCCGCGCGACGAGCGCCCGGGCCAATTCAACCGATTTCGCCAGGTTCGAGCGCGCCGCGACCAGGTCGCCGAGATTGGACTTACCGGGCGCGCCCTGCACCGCGGCCAGGCGCAGAAAGCCTTCGATCGTCTCGACGTGCAACGCGTCCGACGCCGCGGCGTCCCGGGCGAGATTGTCGAGGTAGGCCTGCCCGCGCCGGGCCACGTCCTGCCGTAGGCGCAGCGACTGCGGCGTGCGATCGAGGTGGTCATAGAGGTCGAACAACAGGTACTTGGCCAGGCCCCGCACCTGCTCGAAACGATTCTCCGCCAACGCGCGCTCGCGCCGCGCTTCGGCGTAGAGGCCTGTCATTACCGCCGAGGTGGCGATCAGACCCGCGACCGCCAGTGAGGCGGCCAGAACGGCCAAGGGGTGGCGCCCGATGAACGCTGATACGTGCGATCGCCAATCCGGGCTCATGGCCGCGACGGGGCGCCTCGCGAGCCAGCGCTGGACGTCGCCCATCAGCGCATCAACGCCGGCGTATCTTGCTGTCGCCTCGGAAGCCGTCGCCATGGCGCACACGGCATCCAGGGCGCGTTCGCGGTCCGAACTGGCGACTGGGGCGCCAACGCCTGCCGCGGCCGAGCGCATCGCCCTCAGCAAGATCCCAAGGGCATAGATATCGTCTCCAACCGACGGCCGCGCCCCTTGCATGCGCTGCGGACTGGCGTAGGCGGTTGTGACGGGATAGGCGCCCTCGCCGATGCTTCCCGTCGCCGCGCCCGCGTCGCCCAACATTTGCGCCACGCCGAAATCGAGCAGCCTCGCGCGGCCTTCGGGGTCCACCAGAATGTTCGCGGGCTTGATGTCTCCATGCGCGATCAAGGATTGGTGGGCCGCGCGCGCGGCGTCGCAAACCTGGAGGAAAAGCCGCGCCACGGACTCGCTCGAAAGTCGGCGGTCAGCCACATATCTGTCGATCGGAACCCCAACGACAAACTCCATCACCAGATAGGGCGAACCGGTCGCATCAATCCCGCCATCGATAAGTGTCGCGATGTTGGGGTGTCTAAGCTTCGCCAGAGCCCGCCGCTCGGTATCGAAGAGATCTCTCGCGCGCTGGTCGAGATAGGTCGGGCGCATGAACTTGACCGCGACCTGATGCTCGAAAAGGCCGTCATCCCGCTCGCCGAGATACACCCGGCTCATGCCGCCCTCGCCGAGCAACCCCGAGAGACGGTAGGCCCCGACTCGTTCCGGCGGAACAAACTCCATCTCGGCCTCGGCCGCGGAACGTTCCGTGGGGAGCAAGGATCGGGCCGAATCCTCCCGGTCCAGCAAGGCGATCACCGCCGAAGCAACGTCCTGATCTCCGGCGGCGTTCGCGGCCACCCAGGAAAGCCGTTCCTCAGCGGGCCGCCCAAGCGCCCCATCCAGAAGTTCAAGAATGCGCCGCTCCCGCGCGACGTCCATCGAGCGTCAGGCGCTCTTGAGTTCGTTCGCGAGCCAGGCCCTGGCGACGCGCCAGCGCCGCTTTACCGTGCTGGCGGACTCCTTGGATTCGGCGGCGATTTCCTCGATGGAGAGGCCGGCGAAAAAGCGGCGTTCCACCAGCGTCGCCAGTTCGGCGTCGACCATCTCAAGGCGGGTTAAAGCCACGTCCAGCGCCTCGATATCGAGGGCCGGCGCCTTTGGGTCCATCCAGCCGGTCAGGACGGGCGGCATTTCCCGCTTTTTGGCGCGAGCCCTGCGAACTTCGTCGATCAAGGTCTGGCGCATGACCTTTGCCGCCAGCGCCAGGAAATGGGTGCGCCCGTCTGGCCCGTCGCCCCTGGCGTTCATCACCCGGATGGCCGCTTCATGGGCGAGATCGGTCGGTTGGATGCGTAGCCTGACCGCGTCGCCATTCAGCACGCGACGGGCGATACGCCGGAATTCATCGTAGTGCGCGTTCAGAAGCGCATCCACGGCGCGGCGATCCCCGCTGGCGTACCGTCGCCACAGCGAGGCCGTGTGGCCACCAATGGGCGCCTCAGCGGCAATGCTCATCAAATCCTCACTACACACTGATTTTCACAAGACAACCGTCTTGGCAAATCAGGATCACCACTAGGTTTTGCCGCCGGTCCCCCTCCCGGGCGACCCTGCGCATAAATTTTTTGTAAATTTTTGACCCGTTTTCCGCGCCGTTTGCGCTCCCCCTTATTGAGATTGACCCGCTTCGGGTTTGGGCAAAAGGGGACTGGGACAATGCGAGCGATTCAAAGGGCAAACCGCAAGATCGTGGCGATCTGCGCGGTTCTCTCCTCAGGGGCTGCCCTGGCGGCGGCGAGCCCGGCGGCGGCGGCTTTCTACATCAGCACCGGCGCCAACACGGGCACCTGTTGCGGTTATGAGGGATCGTTTGTCACCGCCAGCGCTCAGCTGACAACAAACCAGCCGTCGACCAATGGTACGGGGATTACGGTGGACTATTCCGGTTCGTACGGGAGCTATACCCAGAGCACCACCAATACGACCAACCTGACCGCGGGCGCGGTTTCGGCCCAGATCAGCGCCGGACAGGGCGCCTCCGCGGCGTCAGGCTCGGCAAGCTTGCTGACCGGTCACGTCACGGCGACCGCGAGCGGCGTTGACGCCCAGGCCTCCGGCAAATTTTACACTGATTTCACCGTCGACAACACCACGGGTCAAAACGTCTACCTGCCGATCGGTTGGCGCGTCGAAGGCAATCCGCTTCTCGGGACAACCTCTTGGGACGGCGTCAGTTCGTTCCTGATCTTCGATATCAACGGTCAGCGAAGCACCAGCGACGGCCAACTCACCTATGGCGTTGATCCTTTCAATACCCACGCTGTGACGACGGGTCCGACCAACGGCACGCCTGATTTCAACAATGGGTTCTCGGTGACGGATCTTGGCGGATACAGTCGGCTGCTGAGCGACACGATTGAGATAAGCCCGGGCGTTAGCTCAGGGACAATCATCGGTTACCTCGCCCTGGATTGTCGTTCCGGCGCCGTTTGTGATTATGGCCACACCGGCGCCCTCTCACTCGGGTCGGCTTCGGGGGTTACCTTCAGCTTTGACGCTCCCGGGTTCCTTACGGGAGGCGGTGTGCCGGAGCCGGCGTCTTGGGCCGTCATGCTCGTTGGTCTTGGGATGGCGGGGGCGGGATCCCGTCTGAAACGCCGCCAGCTGGCAGGTTGATCGAAAACGACGGCGATCGTTCCTTGCGCTCGCCGCCGATTTCAGTATGGTCCGCCGCCTCGCGCCCAGGGGTCGGAGCCATCGGGCCCACGCGGGACGGGTGCATAGCTCAGTTGGTAGAGCAGCTGACTCTTAATCAGCGGGTCGTAGGTTCGAATCCTACTGCACCCACCATGAAAATCAATTTCTCAGCCGCATCGCGGCTGGAACGCCGCGTTGGCAGACGAAAATAGCCTTGTCGTATTGCGTGGCCGCTGGCGGCGCTATGAGAAACACCTGGGTCCGATGTTCGAGGCCCTCGCGGCGAGCGACTAGCCGACACCCTCGCCACATTGAGAGGACGCCGCCGCGCGGATCTGATGAAAAAGATCCCGCTGCGCGTGGCTTCCGCCGATCAGCTCCAGACTGGGCATGGCGGCGTCCAGGTGGCGCAGGGCGACGTCGGGCTGGCCTGACAGAAAGGCGACGATCCCTTCGGCGAGCGGCAACGCGACGCGCGCCCAGGCGGGGCGACAATAGGCTGGCGCTCCGGACGCCCGCTCGCGGAAAGCATCAAGCAGAATTTCTGCCTCGGCCCGGCCGGCCCGCGCCAGACCGTAGAGGTATTGCACCGCCAGGAACGGTTGCTCGACGTCGACTCCGCGCGCGGCCAGCCGATCGGCGAGGTCCCGCCAGCGGTCGCCAACGTCGCACCCCGCCAACTCTAGCCTCGCGAGCAGCGAAACCGCGCCGATCTGGTCCTGCGAATAATCGCGGTCATGCGCCCAGCACTGGGTGTCGTAGATTGCTAACACCTCGTCCGGCTTGCCCTGGCCGAGACGAAACAGGGCCAGATGCCACCAGTTGTGGGTGACCATGAACGAGTTGAGATCGGTCCATGTGGGCGAGGCCGCGGTCATGAACCGCTCGCCCTCGTCGATCCGGCCCAGAGTCAGCATGACGTGCGCCAGGGCGTGCTGCGCCCAAGGCTCTCTCGCGGTCATGTCCAGCCCGCGCCAGGCGGCGGCCTCGGCTTCAGCCAGCCTGTGTGACTGCTCGTAGGCAAAGGCGAGCATGCCGGGCATCTGCGGCACGTCCGTGCACGCGGGGGCGGCGCTCAGCGCGATCCGCAGCATCCCGGCGGCATCGCCGCCGTTGAACGATAAGTATTGGTGCAGCTTGACTGTGACGAGGTCGCGGGGCCAGCCTTCGACCATGGTCTGGCTTAGCCGCAACGCCCGGGGCACGTCCCCGTCGCGCCACGCTCTGAGGAAAGAGATGAACGCCGCTTCGCGCTCATTCGCGCCACGGGCGGCTTCCGCGCGGTCAAGATACGGATCGGCGCGAACCGGCCCTTGGGGGGATTCGAGCAACATGAACAAGGTCGCGGCATAGGCGTTGGCGAGCGCGCTGCCCGGCGCCGAGGCGGCGGTTTGCAGAATTGAGGCGGCGCGGGTCTCATAGGTCAGGAAGCCGCCAACGAAGTCATCCAAGCCGGCGAGCAGATCCGCGTCGCGCGTGGAGACCGGATTGCCGAGGTAGTCGTGGCCCGATGACGTCACCCTAGTCTCCCAAGAGCCGAGGCGGGTTGAATCTCGGACCGCGCCAGAGCCTCGATTGTAGCGCCGTCGGCCAAGCTGTCGACCGCGCCGGGCCGGGTGCAGGCCAATGCGCCAGCCGCCACGCCCCATTCCAGCGAGGCGGCCGCATCGCCGCTCCGCACCCACCGCGCGGCGAACGCGCCGATGAAGGCGTCGCCGGCGCCGGTCGTGTCCACCACATCGACCGGATGCGATGGCGCCGACAGCACCGCTCCCGCTCGGCTATGAAACAGCGCGCCCGCGGCGCCGAGGGTTACGATCACGCCTACCGACACGCGTCTCGCCAAGGCCCGTCCAATCTCGTCGATCGCGCCCGCGTCGATCAATTGGCGCGCCTCGACCTCGTTGACAACGAGGAAGTCGGTCAGAGGCAAGAGGCTTGGATCGACGACGCTCGAGGCGGGCGCGGCGTTCAGCAACGTCGCCGCGCCGACAGCCTTGGCCAATCTGAAAGCCGTGACGGTCGCGTCCTGCGATGTCTCCAATTGAGCAATGACGACTTTCGCCCGGGTGACGAGCACCCCCACCGCCTCGACATGATCCGGGCTGAGATGGGCGTTGGCGCCGGGATCGACAACGATCATGTTTTCCCCGGCGGCGTCGACGAATATGGAGGCCTGGCCGGTTCGAATGGCGGGGTCGACCATGCGCGCGACGCCGCGGGTGTCGATCCCCGCTGACGCCCACACGCGCAAGGCCTCGTCGCCAGCGGCGTCTTGGCCGATCGCGGCGATCATGGCGGTTGAGGCGCCGCATCGCGCCGCCTGGATCGCCTGATTGGCGCCCTTGCCGCCAGGCGCCTCCATCCGGCCAAGGCTGAGACTGGTTTCGCCTGGCTTGGGGAGCGATCTCACGCGGTAACTGATGTCGAGATTGTAGCCGCCGAGCACGACAATGTCGGCGGGTCGTTCCGGCGGGCTCATGTCGACGGCTCCAGTTCAGCTAAGGGCGCCGCCTCGCGATGGTTCGCCCCGGCATGGCTCGTCTCACGCCAGACATCGCGAAACAGGGCGCTCTCGCGCAGCAGGCGCCGCAGGGGGCCGCGAGCGGCGACCCTCCCCTCGTCCAGCAGCAGGATTTCATCGGCGTGCCGGTAAGCCTCCAGACGATGTGAAACCGCCAGGACGGCCGGCCTGTCCTCACCCAGGTCGAACAGACGCCGCCAGAACAATCGTTCGGTCCGCACATCGAGCGCGCTGGAGGCGTCATCCAGAACCACGATCTCAGGTCGCCGCACGAACATGCGCGCCGCCGCCGCGCGCTGGATCTGCCCCCCGGAGAGCGTGACTCCGCGCGTGCCGACTACGGTGTCCAGTCCGTGCTCCAGCTGATCGATATCGTTTTCGAGGACGCCCAGCCGCACCGCCTCGGCCAGCTCGGCCTCGCTGGCGTCGACCCCCATGAGGATGTTTTCCCTCAGGGTTTCACTGAAGAGCCTAGGCGTTTGCGGCGTATAGGCGCATCGCGGCGGCGTGAGAAATGTCGCCGGATCCTCGATCGGTTCATTGTTCCAGGCAAGGCTCCCGGCCTCGATCGGCAAGAGACCCAGGACCGCGCGCAACAGCGTGGTCTTGCCGGCGCCGACGCGGCCGGTGACGATGACCACCTTGCCCGGGGCGAGGGTAAGGCTGACGTCGTCAACGCCTCGGTCGGCGCCGGCATGGCGACAGCGAATGCTGTCGACGGAAAGCTCGCGCAGAGGCGGCGCGGCCTTCGGCGCGGACCGCCCGATGGGGGCCGGTGCGGTGATCGCCTCGGCCGGGGCGTCGCTCAGCAGGCGGGTCACACGCGTCAGGGCGACGTCGGCGGTGCGTTTGCGCGCCAGTAGCCGGCCGAGCCACCTCGGCGCCGAGGTGGCGGCGCCGACATAGGCTGCGAACAGGGTGAAGTCGCCGACCGTGAACTTGCCTTCGCGCATCACATTGGCGGCGAGCAGCAGCACCAGACCCAGTGCGAAACTTGAGGTCCCCACGCCGAAGGTTTCAAGCAGCGTGACGTAAACCCTGTGCCTCACGGCGGTGCGGCGGCGCGTCTCATTGAGGGCGTCCAGGCGCCCCAGCATCCGCGTTTCCGCGCCGGCGACGCGGATCGCCTGGACCGCCGTGAAGGCCTCGCCGACAAACGAGGTCACGCTCGCCTCCGCCTCGCGCGCCGCCCGGCTGTACTTGTGGATGCCGGCGGTGATGCGCTGGGTGATGATGACGACGATGACCATCGGCGCGACGACGGCCAGGGTGACCTCGCTGTTGATCCGCCACAGGATCGTCAGAGCCAGGACCGCGAAGACACCCTGCCCCAGGGTGTCGACCCAGCCTTCCATGAAATTGACCAGTTCCAGGAGGTCGTCGCGAAACCGGCTGTAGGCCTCGCCCGGAGTGCCGGGATGCGGTCTGGGACCTGGCGCGAACATCAGCCAGCCCACCAGGTTGGTGCGGATCATCGCCCGCGAAAGCGAGGCGAAGGTCGTGTAGGCCCAGTTGCCAAAGAACACCGCCGCCAGCGGCGAGATTTGAGCGGCGAACCACAGCGCGACGAGAGTCCAGACGTTGAGGCCGGTTCGCGCGTGGCCGCTCAAGGAGTCGAAGATCGCCCGCTGGATCAGGCCCGGCAACAACGGCAGGGCGTAGAAGAGCGCGTAGAGGGCCATGGCGCCGGCGAAAAGCGCCGGCCGCGCCATGGCCACGCGCCAGGCCTGGACGAACGCCTGCTGGCGCGGCGGCGCTTCCATGGCGGCGTCGGTCAAGCCAAGACCTCGTCAACGCCCGACCGCAAAAGCCCCGCGAAGGCGGATGTGGGATCGTCCGCGAGAGACTGGCGCTGACCGAACTCGACCAGTCTTCCCCGCTCGAGAATGGCGATCTTGTCCGCCCGATTCACGGTCGCCAGCTTGTGCGCTATGATGATCGCCGTGCGGCGCGCGCCCGCGCCCTCATTGCCCAACAGGCGATCGAGTGCTCCCTCCACTTTGCGATCGCTGACTGGATCGAGGCGCGACGACGCCTCGTCCAGCACGACCAGCCCAGGATTCTTCAGAAAGACCCGCGCGAAGGCCAGCAGCTGCCCTTCCCCGGCGGAGAGGCCGGCGCCCGCCTTGAGAACCGTATCGAGCCCGGCGGTCTGCCGGTCCAGCCACTCGCCAAGGCCGATCTCGCTCAGCACTTCGACGATCTGGTTGTCATCGATCGTAGGGTCGAAGAGGGTCGCGTTGTCCCGCACGGTGGCGTCGAACAGTTGCACTTCCTGGGTGACCAGACCGATGCGGCCGCGCAACTCCATGAGAGTCGCTTCGCGAATATCCTCGCCGGCCAGTCGGATGCACCCACCGGTGGCGTCGTAGAGCCGAAACAGCAGTCGGCTGAGCGTCGTCTTGCCGCTGCCGGTGCGACCCAGCAGGCCCAGCACCTCGCCCGGCGCCAGACGCAACGACACATCGTGAATGACGCCGTTGCCCGGCTGATAGGCGAAGTCGAGGTGCTCGAACGCCACCGACGGCGGTACGGAACGCTCCGCGGTCCAACCGACCCCCGGACCATCGACCACCTGGGCCGTTTCGCCCAGCAACGCTCGAATGCGCGTCAGACTGGCGGCGGCCGTCTGCAGCTGCTGGAGTTGCTGGCCGATGATCATGATCGGACCGGCCATCATCCCGGCGTACTGAACGAACATGAACACCGTGCCGATGGAGGCGGCATGGCGCAGGTAAAGCCAAACGCCCAGGGAAAGCGCCACGGTAAAACCCAGTGAAAAGAGCGCGCTGGCGATCATGTAGATCCAGAGCCCCCGTCGCGCCGCGGCGATGTTGGCCTGGGTGACCGCCGCGAAAAGGACCGCCAGACGGCGCATCACATGCGCGCCACCGGCGTTGGCGCGGATGTCGTCCAGTCCGGCGATCCGCTCCTCGAAGAAACCGGAAAGCGCCGTCCATACCTGGCGCAGATGTTCCCACTGGCGAAGCGCCAGGCGCCGCGTGGCGTGCAAGGCGACGCCGGCCAGGATAGCGAAGACTAACAGCGCGCCCCCGACGCGCGCGTCCTGAAGAATCAGCACTGTCAGAATCCCGGCCAGCAGCACGCCGCCTCCAACGATCTGCAGAATGAACTGCGAGAAGAAGTTGGCCAGAGCGGCGACATCGCCATCGACCCGCTCGATCAGCTCGCCCGGAGTGCGGGAGGAATGAAACGCCATGTCCAGACCCAAGGCGTGCGCCGCCAGATCCCGCCGCATGCGGTTCGTCGCCGCCCAGGCGATCTGTTCGCTGAAGTAGGTCGACCCGATCTGCAGAATCTGCGCGCCCACGGCTGCGGCGATGAACAGTCCCGCCAAAAGCCATAGCGCGCTCAAAGGCGCGCGGCCGTGCGATCCGACAGCGGCGTCCACGAACCGGCGCACGATCTGCGGCGAGGTCAACTGCAGCGCCGTGCCGACAACCAGGAAGCCGCCCAATGCCGCGATGCGCGCGCCTTCCGGACGCAGGTAGCGTGCGAGCACGCCGCGCCCCGTTCCCACATCAATGGCCTGCGTCATCCCGGCCCCCTTTGCACGCCGCACCCTTTCGTCGCGCTCAACCGTAGCGCAGCTTGAACCCCAACATGATCAACGACAGGACAAACGTGACGCCGTTCGAGGCGATCAGCGGAAGGTCCCCGATCAACAGGCCATAGACCAGCCACGAGAAGATCCCCGTTGAATAGAAGACGAACATTCCCAGCGAAATGTCCGCCGTGGACCGGCTCCTCCAGGTGCGGACCACCTGCGGCACGAACGCCACGGTCGTGCAGAAGGCGGCGAAAAGGCCGATCAGAGTTACGCTGGCCATTTGCACGCCGAGCTCAGGCGCGTTCCGCCGCCTCGGCGCCCAGACGCCTGGCGTAGCCCTCCCCGACCAGCCGAGCCATCTGATCGAAGAGGGCGTTGGGGTCGGAGCGGCGCAGGCGGGCGATTTCCGCCTCCATGCCTTCGGCCAGGATCAACTCGCGAACGCCTGCCCTCATGGCGTCCAGGATTCGCGTCGCCGCGACGGCCGGGTCCATGCCGTTGTCGATGGCGCTGTCGCTGAATCCGCGGGTATTGGCCTTGGCGTCCAGGGCGTTCTTGGAAACCTCCGTGCGCACGGAACCGGGCGCCACCACCAGGACCCGCATCCCCAGATGGGCGGTCTCCGCGCGGACACTGTCGTGATAGCCGATCAGGCCGTGCTTGGCGGCGCTGTAGGCGCTGCGCAGCGGCGAGCCGACGATGCCGGCGACGCTGGAAATCGCTACGATATCCCCGCCGCCGGCGGCGATCATGCGCGGCAACAAAGCCTGGGTCAGCGCGATCGGCGCCATGAGATCCACGTCGATGATGCGTTGATAGACCGCGAACACCGTGTCGACGGCCAACGATCGCTGGGAAATGCCGGCGTTGTTGAAGAGGCCGCTGATCGCGCCGCCATGATCTGCCGCCCAGGCCCAGGCGGTGTCGACAATGCCGGGCAGCGCGGCGAAGTCGGTGGCCTCGAACGGCAGGGCCAGGGCGCCATGCCGTTCGGCCAAGCCGTTCAGCACGTTGGTGTTACGTCCAGACAGTATGAGTTTAACCCCTGCCCTGGCCGACGCCTCGGCGAGCGCCGCGCCGATACCCGACGTCGCGCCGGTGATCCACCAGATCCTGCCTGCAAACATGTCCATCCCCTCGGTTGCTTTAGTTTCGTTTGGCGTCATTTGACCACGTCGCGGCGCGCCGTTCCACATCGGCTTCAAGGTCGGCCCAGAACGGGTTGTAGGGCGCCACGCGACGGCGAGCCGCCCAGTCCCAGGGTCGACGCAAAGAATTCGAAAGCGGTCGGCTGACGCGCAGAATTCCGTCGACGCACTGTGCGCTGACCTGCCGCGCCAGAAAACCCGGCCGCGCCCCCCACTCCAGATCGGTGGCGTTGGCGGCGCCCCGATTGAGACGGTCGGGCGCCAGCTCCTCGCCAACACGGCCGAGAAGGGGATTCACGCAGAGGGGGGGGCCGGTCATGACGACGAGTCGATCGCTGGGCCCCCAGGTGACGCTTCTGTTCAGGATCCGGCGAACGCGAGCGGGGTCAAACGTTCCGGCGGAGACCCAGGCGACTTCGCAAGCGGCCTGCTCCGCCCCATGGCAGGCCGGCGCAAAGGCTGGGACGCCGAACCTGGGATCCGGCGTCGGGGTTTCGATCAGGTAGGCGGCGACCAGCCGATGCCTCAATCCGGCCGAGCCGCCAATCACTTCGCCCAGCAATCGTGCGGCCAACAGTCCACCCTGTTCCACGCCAACGACAACGAACGGTCGGTCCGGACCAATTCTTTGCAGAAAAGACGCGAACGCAGCCTTGATGTCGCCAAAGGGGAAGGCCCTGGCCTCCATGGCGTCGTCGAACAGCGAGAGCGAGGAATAAAGGCTGGCCTGGCGATACCGCGGCGCGAACACCGGCCCTACCCCGGCGAACGGCGCGGCGTAGTTAGGTAACATCACCCGTGTCACCCGCCGCGCCGCCTCGGCGTCCGCGGTGGATCCGTTCCAGTTGCGACCGCCGTCAAAGGTGGTGGGATGAATGAAGAACACCGCCGGCCTGTCATCCTTCGGATCCGAGGCGTCTGGCGCAAGATACCATGCCTGCGGCCGGGCGTAGTCGGGCGCCGGCGGCGGACGATAGACCGCATAGGGAAGGCCCGGGTCCAGAAAGGCCTCAAGGATGTCGTCGCCCCAGATGAATGCAACGGCCGTGGCGAGAAGGCCGACCGAGGCGATAGCGAGGATGGACCAGAGGGCGAGACGCCGTCGCCGGCTCGCCGAGGTTCTGGTCACCGGTAGGAATCCGGCCGGGAGAGATAGGTCCCGACATAGTCGGCGACGCCGTCCTCCAGCGATGTCGGCCGGCCGGGCCAGCCCGCGGCGCGCAGCCGTTCCATCGGCGCCTGCGTATGGTACTGATAGGCGGCGATCAGCGCGGGCGGCATGTCGATATAGTCGATGCGCGGTGTGCGATCGACGGCGTGGAAGACCGCCGTCGCCAGATCGGCGAACGAACGCGCCTGGCCGCTACCCAGATTGAAGAGGCCGCTCACGTCCGGATTCTTAACCAGCCACTCGACCGCATCGACCGCATCCCGGACATAGACAAAATCGCGAAGTTGGCCGCCGTCCGGATAGTCGCGATTGTAGGAGCGAAACAGCTTCACGCTCTCGCCCGCGGCGACCCTGGGCCAGATCTGGGCGATCACCGATTTCATCGCGCCTTTGTGCCCCTCGTTTGGGCCGTAGACGTTGAAGAACTTGAGCCCCACACACTGGGGCGGCGCGCGCCCCCGCGCGGTCTGGCGCGCCACAAAGAGATCGAACAAGGCTTTAGACCAGCCATAGGGATTGAGCGGACGCAGCGCCGCGAGGGCCTCGTAGCCGGGATCATCCGCGAAACCTCGCGCGCCGTCGCCGTAGGTCGCCGCCGAAGAGGCGTAGATGAGGCGGGCGCCATGATCTGCGCACCAGCCGAAAAGATCACGCGACAAGGCGAAATTATTGGCCACGATCTTGTCGACGTCGGTCTCGAGCGTGGAGGAAATCGCGCCCATGTGGATCACGATCCGGGGCGACACCGCCCCGGACGTCAGCGCCGCGAACAGGTCTTCCGGCGCGATCAGATCGCTGATCGCGTGCTTCGCCAGGTTGCGCCACTTGCCAAGGCTCGCCTCGCGCAGGCGATCGCAGACGATGACGTCATAGGCCGGGTCGGCGGCCAGACGCGCGACGATGTTGGAGCCGATAAAGCCGGCGCCGCCCGTGATCAGAACGGGGATCGGCTCGTTCATAGCGCGACGGGGCTCGCGGCCTTGGCAAGGTCGTCGAAGGCGAGAAGATCGCGCAGCAGAGCTTCCATCTGCGCGAGGGGAACCATGTTCGGACCGTCCGATGGGGCATTGTCCGGATTTTCATGGGTCTCCAGGAACACCGCCGCCACGCCAATGGCCACCGCGGCGCGGGCGAGCACCGGCACATATTGGCGTTGGCCACCCGAGCTGGCCCCCTGCCCTCCCGGCTGCTGCACCGAATGGGTAGCGTCGAAGACGATCGGACAGCCGATCTCCTTCATCACCGGCAAGGCGCGCATGTCCGAAACCAGCGTGTTATAGCCAAAGGAGACGCCGCGTTCGCAGGCCATGACATCGACGGCGCCGGCCTCGGCCGCCTTGGCGACCACATGTTGCATGTCCCACGGCGCCAGGAACTGCCCCTTCTTGATGTTCATCACGGCCCCCGTGCGCGCCGCGGCGACAATCAGGTCGGTTTGACGACAAAGAAACGCGGGAATCTGCAACACGTCGACAGCCTGGGCCACCGGTGCGCATTGGTCGGGCTCGTGCACGTCGGTCAGAACCGGCAGACCCGTCTTTTCCCGCACCTCGGCCAGGATCGGCAAGGCGGCGGCCATGCCCAGGCCTCGCGCGGTGGCGATCGAAGTGCGGTTGGCCTTGTCGAACGAGGATTTGTAGATCAGGCCGATGTTCAATCGCGCGGCGATTTCACTGAGGGCGTGGGCCGTCTCCAGGGCATGGCCGCGGCTTTCAATCTGGCAGGGGCCGGCGATCACGGTCAGGCGCTCGGCGTTGCCAATCCGCGCCGCGCGGCCGCCCTCGACCTTGATTTCGATCACCGAATTAAGCGCCACCGGGCCTGTTCTCCCTGATCCAGCGCTCCTGAACCGACGTAAAAGACAATGCAAGCCGCGAACGTCGCTCGTGGCCCTGGAGACATCGGCAATGGCCAGTTGGGAAGGTCTCGATTGGCCTGGCGTTGACCTCCGCGGGGAAGAACCCGTTGAGTCGATGATTGTATTTTCCGCCGCCGTTCGTGCTAGACCGGCTGGGTTCCGCCGGGGGGTTCGATGACGCAAAGTCACAGATACGAGGCGCCGACGGTCCGGCGCGAGGGCATGGGAGTCGCGATGAGCGCGCCGCATTTGGGAGCAAGTGAAGTTGGCCCGAACGATCCGGAACTGCTGGCCTCCCCGTCCGCTTTCCGCACCGCGGTTTCCATCGCCCGCCGAAAGTGGGAACACGGCACGCTGATCTTTGTCCTGCCCTCCGGGCGGGAAATCCGCATCGACGGGCGCCTGCCCGGCCCGCTCGGACGCCTGGTTGTGAAGGATTTTCGCTTTGTCGCCCGCGTGCTCTCGGCGGCCGACATCGGCTTTGGCGAGGGGTACATGGCCGGCGAATGGGACACCCCCGACCTTGCCGCGCTGATGGAGGTGTTCACCGCCAATTTCGATCATCTGGAAAAACTGGTCGAAGGCAATCCGGTGATGCGGGCGATCAACTTCCTCACCCATTTCTTCAACCGCAATTCCAAATCCGGATCACGTCGCAACATCTACGCCCACTACGACCTGGGCAACGCCTTCTATGAACGCTGGCTCGATTCCTCGATGACCTATTCCTCGGCCCGCTATGCCGAGCCGGGCCAATCCCTGGTCGACGCCCAGCGCAACAAGTACCTCTCCCTGGCCCAGGAAATCGATCTGCGGCCCGACCATCACGTGCTGGAGATCGGCTGCGGCTGGGGCGGTTTCGCCGAGTTCGCCGCCAAGGAGATCGGCGCCCGCGTGACCGGCCTCACCATATCGCCGGCGCAATTCGAATTCGCCCGCAAGCGCCTGTTTAACCTGGGCCTCGCTGAGCGGGCCGATATCAAACTGGTCGATTATCGTGACGTCGCCGGCCGCTATGATCGCGTCGCCTCGATCGAAATGTTCGAGGCGGTGGGCGAGGCCTATTGGCCGGCCTATTTCGCCAAGGTGCGTGAGGTGCTCACCCCAGGCGGCCGCGCGGGCCTGCAGATCATCACAATCAAGGACGAACTCTTCAAGGTCTACCGCTCGCGCTCGGACTTCATGCGCAAGTACATCTTCCCTGGCGGCATGTTGCCCAGCGAAGCGCGGCTCCGCGAAGAGACCGCCAAGGCGGGCCTGGAATGGAGCGCCATCGCCCGCTTCGGCCAGAATTACGCCGACACCCTTGCCGAATGGGCCGACCGGTTCGAGGCGGCGTGGGACGACATCAAGCTGCTGGGCTTCGACGAACGTTTTCGGCGGTTGTGGAACTTCTATCTGCGTTATTGCGAGGCAGCCTTCCGCACCGGCCGCACGGACGTGGTGCAGCTTGGGTTGGTGCGGGCCTAGGCATAAGGCCGAAGCAGCGTCTCACCGCGCTGGCGGCATCTCGAAGGCGTCCGACTTACCCTCTGGACGTTGTGAGCGGATTCAACATTGCGAGCCCCGACCGTTCGTTCGTGACGATATTTTAACGTTTTCGCGCAAATGGCGAAAATAAACCTCGTCTATTCGCCGACTTCGATAAACACTATTTACCCATCACTCGAATATAATTATCCCCTTAAAAGATCACGCTACATAGACAGCACGCCGTCGCGGACGGCATTGCGTATCTTAACGGCCGCCTGGTGCCGAAGAACCTCATGGAAGCGCGGCAAAACTGGCGCATCCACATACAGCGCCAAGGCTTCCCGGATCACTCGCCAGGCTATGTCTACATTACCTTTGTCCAATTGCGACAAGGCGTCATTGAGCATGTTGACGGTGTGCGCCGCTCGCCCAGCTGGAACCGCGGCTCCGGCGATGTCTTGCGGCAACGTGGCCTCAAAGATTTCGTAGGTCTTGCGAATGTTCTCCATCGACACGAAGCTGCGCGCCAGACGCCGGGTCTGGCTATTGTTGTGGGCTCGAAAGCACGCGACCGCGCCTGGTTCATGGAACCATTCCACGTGTAATCCGCTACGCACGTACCATTCCCAGTCGGCGGTCTGCGGCATGTCCGTCCGAAATGGGCCGACCAGTGGGAAGGCTTCGCGGCGATAGACGACCGCCGCGACATTCAGGGGACACATCGTCGCCAGGCGGGTGAGAAAATCACGCGGCATCAGGCCTGGTCCGTCGCGGAACGCCTCAGGTCTCCATGTTTCGCCACCAGCCTCACGATGCACCTCATAGTTGCCAAATCCTACCCCGACCGAGGACGGAGCCGCCTCAAGTCCCCGTCTCATTGCGCCGTAGAACCCGGGTGTCACCCAGTCGTCGTCGTGCAGAATATGGATGAAATGACCGCGTGTTCGCCCGATCGCCTGGTTGAGGCTCGGATAAAGTCCCAGGTTTACCGGATTTCGATGGAGTTGAACGCGGCCCCGACCGAGCGTTTGCACAATCTCATTGAAGTCCTTTGGCCCACAATCGTCGACCAGCATGATCTCCATGTGCTCCGGGCCGGGGTCCTGGTCCAGAATTGAATCAAGGCACTGTTTTAGGTAACCGCGTTGCTCGTAGACCGGAACGATCACCGACCAGAACGGCCGATCGCCAGCCACATCGGGTGTGTGATAGGCTTGCGCGACCGGCTTCGAGGATCCGGCCTCGGAGTCTTTCCGCCAATAGACGCCCCAGCCATCGATATCGACAATGGGTTCGGAGATCCCGTTTCGCAACCGGAAGTCGGTGACCGCTCGGCGGCAGGCCTCGATACAACCATAGTCGTCAATGATGACAAATCCGCCGCGCGAAACCTTGTCATAGAGCGCCGTCAGTGAGTCCATGGTCGATTCATACATGTCACCGTCCAGGCGAAGGACGGCGAGGCGCTCGATTGGCGCCACGGCAAGCGTGTCCTTGAACCAGCCTTTCAGGAAACAGACCTGATCGTCGAGCAGGTCATATTTGGCGAAATTGGCGCGAACCTCCTCCACTGAGACCGCAAGTTCGGGAAACTCGTGATGCTTGTCACCTTCATCGGCCGGATATTCGGTCACATTTGGCGGCGGCAGCCCTTCGAATGAGTCCGCGACGAAAACCCGGCGATCGGCGACGCCGCGCGCCTTCAGGACCGCGCGCATCATGATGGAGGCGCCGCCTCGCCATGCGCCAGTCTCGATCAGGTCGCCGGGCACGTCCTCGGCAATCACGCGGTCGACGGCGCGCCGCAAGCTGCCAAGGCGTTCCCGTCCGATCATGGTGTGGGCCCGTTGCGGCCAGTCACGCCCAAGGCGGCGCATCTCGTCATGAAAAGGCTTGGCGGTCCCCGGCTCGCGCCAATCGGTAAAACCGTCCTCGTAGATAGAGTTCGTCAGACACCTCTCCATCAGTTCCAGGTAGAGGTCGGCGGGATCGGATTTAAGGTCAGTCATATCGGTGCGCTTCAAGGGAATTTGAGATGGCTCACTCCGCCCCAAATCACCGATGCGGGTGGTGGAGGCCGAGATCGATAGCATGGCCCCGCGCCGTCACCCAATCCAAGCGGCGCATTCAGCCGCCGGGAAGATCGCGCGAGAAGCCGCTTGCCTCGACGGAAGGAGTTGCAACCGCGCCCCAGGCCTGGGATGTAGCGGTCATGCCACCCGCGGACATTCGCGCCGGCGTCGTCGACGCCATCGGACGCACCCCCCTGATCCGCCTGCGTGGGCCAAGCAAGGCCACCGGGTGCGAGATTCTCGGCAAGGCCGAGTTCATGAACCCCGGTCAGTCGGTCAAGGATCGCGCGGCGCTCTACATCGTCCGCGACGCCGAACGGCGCGGGGCGCTGAAGCCCGGCGGGCGGATCGTCGAGGGCACGGCCGGCAATACCGGCATCGGCCTCGCCATGGTCGGATCGGCGTTAGGCTACCCTACCACCATCGTCATCCCGCGCACTCAGAGCCAGGAGAAAAAGGACGCTATCCGCCTGGCCGGCGCCACACTGGTGGAGGTCGACGCCTTGCCCTATTCCAATCCCGACAACTACGTCCGATATTCCGGCCGACTGGCTGAGCAACTGAACGCCTCGGAGCCGGCCGGAGCGGTCTGGGCCAATCAGTTCGACAACGTCGCCAACCGTCAGGCCCACGTGGAGACGACCGGGCCGGAGATCTGGGCCGACACCGGCGGCGCGGTGGACGGATTCATCTGCGCCGTGGGCTCGGGAGGCACACTGGCCGGCGTCGCCCAGGCCCTGCGCGAGCGCAGCCCCAAGGTGGCGATCGGCCTGGCCGACCCTCACGGCGCATCCCTTTACAACTGGTACGCCCACGGCGAACTGAAGGCCGAGGGCGGTTCGATCTCCGAGGGGATCGGCCAGGGCCGGATTACGGCCAACCTGGAGGGGTTGGCCGTCGACTTCCCCTATCGGATCGACGATCAGGAGATGATGGACCAGGTCTTCGCCCTGGCCCATGACGAGGGGCTGGTGATGGGCGGGTCGACGGGAATGAACGTCGCCGGGGCGATCCGTCTGGCGCGGGACCTGGGCCCGGGCCACACCATCGTGACGATCCTCTGCGATCACGGATCACGCTATCAGAGCAAGCTCTTCAACGCGGCCTTCCTGGCCGAAAAGGGGCTCGCCTACCCGGAGTGGCTGCCGTCATGACCGACCCGCTTGTCACCACCCAATGGCTCGCTGACCATCTGGCCGACGCCGATCTCCGCGTGTTCGACGCCAGTTGGTTCATGCCGGGGACGCCGCGCGACGCAAAGGCGGAATTCGTCGCCGGGCACATCCCAGGCGCGGTCCGCTTCGACATCGACGCTCTGAGCGACCAGACCTCGAGCTTACCGCACATGCTGCCCGACCCCGCCGAATTCGCCGTGGCCATGCGTCGGCTGGGTCTGAGCAAGGAATCGGTGGTCGTGGTCTACGACTCCGAAGGCGTGTTTTCGGCGCCGCGCGCCTGGTGGATGCTGCGCGCATTCGGCCACGCGGCGGTGTTTGTCCTGGACGGCGGTCTGCCCAAATGGGTCGCCGAGGGCCGCGCTGTCGAGCAGGGCTGGCCGACGCCTGAGCACGGGGATTTCAAGGCGTACCCTCGGCCCGACCTTGTTCGCGATCTGGCGGCGATGCGCGCGGTCGTCGCGGCAAAATCGCCGACGATCCTCGACGCCAGGCCCGCCGCACGGTTTCACGGCCAGGCCCCCGAGCCCAGACCGGGCCTGCGGTCGGGTCACATGCCGGGGGCGGTCAACGCCCCCTGGTCCCTGCTGGTGGACCGCGGCGCGATGCATGGAGCCGACCGACTCGCGGCGCTCTTCGCGGGCCTGGGCGTGGACGTGGCCAAACCGGCCATAGCCACTTGCGGCTCGGGCGTGAGCGCCTGCGTCATCGCCCTGGCGCTGGCCCGCGTGGGCCATCCCGACACCCCGGTCTACGATGGCAGTTGGGCCGAATGGGGCGCCCTGGCGGACGCGCCGGTCGCGGCGGAGGCGGCGGGTTGATCCCTGTCCGCCGGCGGTTCGCTCGATGATCAGGCCTTTTCGGCGCGACACCGCGCTCTTGCACACGCCGACGGCCGCCGACCCGGCCCTGCGCACGGTCGGTCCTGTGATCCAGAAGGGCTCCACGGTGCTGCTGCCTGACGCGGCCAGCCTCTATGACGATGATCGCATCACCTATGGCCGCGCCGGACTGGCGGCGCATCATGCGCTGATCGATGGCCTCAAGGTGCTGGAAGGCGCCGTGCACGTCAGCGTCTATCCATCCGGCGTTTCCGCCCTCTCCGGGGCTTTGGCGGCGCTCTTGAAGGCGGGAGACGACATTCTGGTCACCGACGCGGTCTACAAGCCGACGCGTCGGTTCTGCGACCGCGTCCTCGCCCGTTTCGGCGTTTCCACCCAATACTATCGGCCGCGCGCGAGCGCCGAGGAGATCCTGGCAATGGCCAGGCCAAACACACGGCTGATCGTGCTGGAATCCCCCGGCTCCCTGTCGATGGAGCTGCAGGACGCCCCCGCAATCGCCGCCGCCGCTCGCAAGGTTGGCCTCCTGACCCTGATCGACAACACCTGGGCGGCGGGCCTGTACTTCCGGCCCCTGGACCACGGGCTCGATGTCTCCGTGCAATCCCTGACAAAATATGTCGGCGGGCATTCCGACACCTTCATGGGGTCGGTGGCGGCCAAGGATCCGGCGATCATCGAGCGCCTTGAGCACGGCGCGCTCGATTTCGGCTGGGCGGTCAGTCCGGAAGACGCCTATGCGATGTTGCGCGGCCTGCGCACCTTGCCGACGCGCCTGGCTCGACATGACGCGAGCGCCCGCAGGGTCGCCGCATGGCTGGCCACGCAGGCGAGCGTCGCCGACGTCGCCCACCCCGCGCTCCCAGGGTCACCGGATCACGCGGTCTGGCGACGCGATTTCACCGGCGCCGCCGGACTGTTCGCCTTCACCCTGTCGGACGCCTGCCCGCGCGCCGTGGAGGGCGTGCTGGACGCGCTGCGGTTGTTCGGACTCGGCTTTTCCTGGGGCGGCTTTGAGAGCCTGGCGCTGCATTGCGGTCCACAGCTGGCGATCCGGCGCCATGCATCCAACCCGCCGCCGCCCACGATCCGCTTGAGCATCGGTCTGGAGGACCCGGACGACCTGATCGGCGACCTGGATCAGGCGCTTGGCGCTGGCTGACACGCCTACCATTCCTCGTGATCGCCTCTCCTGCTCGGCTCCCTCCCGGGCGGGCCAACATCGAGATCGACTGAACCGACGGCGGTCTGGCGACCCCGGCAGGACTCGAACCTGCAACCGTCCGCTTAGAAGGCGGATGCTCTATCCGGTTGAGCTACGGGGTCGGCGACTTTGGCCGGGGCGTCAGTGCGTCCACGGCTGTTTGCGGTGGAAGGCGAAGTTGTCGGCGTAGGCCCGGACGGTCCGCTGTCTCTGGGCTTCGACGGCGACCTCGAAGGCGAGGCCGTGGCGGGTGGCGTAGGCGACCGCCTCTTCCTGGGTTTCGAACGACAATCGAATCTGACCGTCGGTGTCGGTGGTCTGGGTCCAGCCCATCAAGGGGTCGGGGGAGCGGGCCGCCGCCGGTTCGAACTGCAGGATCCAGCGGTGAGTCTTGGCGCGGCCAGACTGCATCGCGGATTTCGCGGGACGGTAGATGCGCGCCAACATGGCCAGAACCTCTTGAAATCTAGACCGATCCCTTGGTCGGGGCGGCAGGATTTGAACCTGCGACCCTCTGCTCCCAAAGCAGATGCGCTACCAGGCTGCGCTACGCCCCGTCGAAGGGAAGGCGCCCTCTTGCCACGCGGCCGTGGTCATCGCAACGCATCGTTGTTCGAGAACCCTGCGTCCCGGCCGAGGAGGCTTGAGCGCCGGTGGTGACCGCTCTGAATGCGATCCCGCTAAACCGCCCAGGGGGGACTATAGAATCGCGATCGCCGACACCGCGACACCCTTGGGCCCTTCCGCCAGGGCGATGACGACACGGTCGGCCGGGCGCAGATCCTCCAGACCACAACGACGCATGATTTCGATGTGGACGAAAACATCACCTGGCGTTTCGTCGCGCACAACGAAGCCATAGCCCTTGGCGCGATTGAACCATTTGACCGTGGCCGGCTCACTTGGGGCGTCAGGTGAAGACATCGGGCCGCCGGCGCCCGAGGCGTCTGTCGGCCGTATCGCCGCGGAACCTTGCGGATGCCGGCGAACGATGTCGCCTTCAGCCGGCCAACTCGACGGAATGGATTGCGCGTCCAGATCGTCAACCTCAATAATTTCAGCGACTTGCCAGCCTCTCTGTCGCCGAACGACGTCACAAACGATCGCCGCCCCCTCGACGGTTCGGTCGCGCCCGACGTTTTTGAGGGATGTCACATGTATGAGCACGTCGCGGTCGTCCGTCAGCGCCGACTTATCCGGCACCACAAAACCGTAACCCTTGCCGGAATCGAACCATTTTACGCGCCCCGTGATCCGCGTCACGTCTTCGCGCTCGACAACATCCATACTCATTACGCTGCCCAGCCCAAGTTTTTGCCCCCCCGCCGAAGTATGCGGCGCTCGCAACGTCTGGATACTCCGCCCCGATATTCACAGCGTCAATCCGCAAGCCTTTGCGGCATGGGAGATGCGCGCTTTTGTCGCGAATCCGACACACGATGACTATAGGAGACGACGCCGCGCATTCGCTGTGGCGTGGTAGGCCCTACGGGAGTCGAACCCGTCTTCCCAGATTGAAAATCTGATGTCCTAACCGATAGACGAAGGGCCCGCTGGCGCGGAGCGGGCGGTATATCCGCGCGGTCGGCGCCATGCAAGGGCGTCGATTGGATCCGTCGCCGATGGGTCCTGCCCTAGCCGCCCGAGCTGCTGGCCATGGCGGCGTCATCAATTTCCAGCTGCACCCGTGATTTGCCGCCCCAGTGATCGGCCTTGAGGCGGCCGGCGACATGAATCCGGCCGGTGGCCCGGGTGATCAGGTCGCCCAGCGGCGCGCCCTCGCAGCGCCAAGCCACAGCGCCCAGACGTTCGCCCGCCGATCCGACGAGCTGACAGCGCAGATGCCCTCCCCGCATGATCATGGCTCGCTCCACGCGCACGTCAGGGGCGGCGACGGTAATGTCGGGATTGCCAGGGCCGAACGGCGCCAGGCGCTGAAACGCCTCGAGCATTGCTCCGGCGGCCGCAGGGGAAACCAGGGCGTCTATGTCCAGAACACTGCTGTCGTCGGCTGGCGGCTGCGAGGCCACCTGTGCGCACAGAAACTCGCGGAACTCCGGAATGACGTCGGGGCGCAGGGTGAGGCCCGCGGCCATCGCGTGGCCGCCGCCCGTAAGCAGAAGCCCGTTCTCGCGGGCGAGATGAATCGCATGACCAAGATTGACGCCCGGCTGCGACCGGCCCGATCCCTTGCCGACGTTGGCGCCGCGGTCCAGGCCGATCACAACCACCGGGCGGCCGTAACGCTCGCGCAACCGACTGGCGACGATGCCGATGACACCGGGGTGCCACCCCTCCCCGGCAACGACGATGGCCGGTGCGGCGGGGTCGAAATTGGCCCCATGTTCCAGGGTCGCGATGGCTTCGCCCAGGATCTCGGCCTCAACCCCTTTGCGCTCGTCGTTCAGAACATTCAGCTGGTGCGCTAGCGCCGCGGCTTCGGCGGGATCATCGGTCGAAAGGAGCCGCGCGCCGAGGTCCGACCGGCCAATCCGGCCCGCCGCATTGATCCGGGGGCCAAGCAGGAAACCGGCCTCGAACACGCCCGGCGCGTTTTCGCCGATCCCCGCGACCGCTTTCAAGGCGTTCAAGCCCGGGTTTTCCCATCGCGACAGGACCTTGAGGCCCTGGGCGGCCAAGGCGCGGTTGAAGCCCGTCAGGCTGGTGACATCGCAGATCGCGCCCAGCGCGACCAGATCGAGCCATTGGAGGGGGTTGGGCTCTTTGCGGGTCTCGAAGAGACCGCGACGGCGCGCCTCGCGGTTCAGCGCGGCGAGCAACACAAAGGTCACGCCGGCGGCGGCCAGACCGCCCTGGCCGGATCGGCAGTCGGGGCGGTTGGGATTGACCAGCGCCGCGGGTCCCTCGGGCAGTTGACGCATCATGTGATGATCGATCACGATCACGTCGAGCCCGAGCGAACCGGCTTCGGCCAGGGCGTCTTCGGCCGTCGCGCCGCAATCGACGGTGATTACCAGCTCGTAGTTCTGTTCGCGAAGCTTGCGGAAGACGGCGGGACTTGGTCCGTAGCCCTCGGTCAGGCGGTCGGGCACATAGATCGGCGTCTCGCGCCCCATGTGCCGAAACCAGCGGACCAGCTGCGCGGCGCTCGTGGCGCCGTCAACATCATAGTCGGCGAAGATGATCATCCGGCGATCGTGCACAAGCGCGTCGATCAAAAGCCCGGCGGCGGCGTCCATGCCGGCGAATGTGGAGGGGTCGGGAAACAGCGACCTGAGCGTCGGCCGCAGGAAACTCTCGCCGAATTCCGCGGCGACGCCCCTTGAGGCCATGGCGCGGGCGGTCGGCTCGGGTACGCCAAGGCCCAGCTGATGGGCGCGGGTCACCTCTGGATCGGCGGGACGCATGCGCCAGCGGCGGCCGTTGGCGGATCGGCTGACGCCGAGAAACCCGTCCGAAGGGTCTCCGGCGCACACCATCAAGCCGGGCGCTTCATTCTCACTTCGCGCACCGTCGCATTGGACGAGCTCATCACCAGGGTGTGGGTGTGAACAAACCCGTCGGCGAAGCGCACCCCGTCCACCAGGGCGCCGTTTGTGACGCCGGTGGCGACAAAGATCGCGTCGGCGCGAACCATCTCGTGCAGGTCGTATTTCTTATCGAGATCGGTGATGCCATGGCCGTGGGCGCGAGCCCGCTCGTCGGCGTTGCGAAACACCAGGCGGCCCTGGAACTGTCCGCCGACGCACTTAAGCGCGGCGCAGGCCAACACGCCCTCGGGCGCGCCGCCCTGGCCGATATACATATCGATCCCGCTCGATTGATCGGCGGTGTTCATCACACCCGCGACGTCGCCGTCGGTGATCAGATGCACCCGCGCCCCGATACCGCGCAGCGACGCGATGATCTCGGCGTGCCTCGGCCGGTCGAGCACACAGACGGTGATCGCCGAGGTCGCGACCCCCTTGGCGCCCGCCAGGGCCTCGACATTTTCGGCCGGGCTGCGATCGAGATCGATGATCCCGCTTGGATAGCCGGGACCGCAAGCGATCTTGTCCATGTAGGTGTCGGGCGCGTGCAGGAGGGTGCCGGCCGGAGCCCAGGCCATCACGGCCAGCGCATTCGCCATCGCCTTGGCGGTCAGCGACGTGCCCTCAAGCGGGTCCAGGGCGATGTCCACGCGGGCGCCGCCGCCCTTGCCGACCTTCTCGCCGATATAGAGCATCGGCGCCTCGTCGCGCTCGCCTTCGCCAATGACGATCACGCCCTCGATCGGCAACGCATTGAGCGCCGTGCGCATGGCGTCGACCGCCGCCTGATCGGCGGCCATCTCATCGCCCCGCCCCGCGAGAAACGACGCAGCGATCGCCGCCGCCTCGCAAACCCTGACAGCGTCGAGAACAAGCCCGTCATCGAGCGTCGCTGATGTCATGATGCACTCCGCATGTGTTCCGCCGATAAGAGCGGGATTCTTAGATTCGCGCGATTCGGATCGTGCGCGGCGGTTCGATCAGCGCCGGCAGCGACGCCATCGCGCTTACCGCCTTGGCGATCGTCGTCTCGGGGGCCGTGTGGGTGGTGAGGACGATCGGGACGCCGCCAGCGCCTTCCACCGGCTTTTGCAGGAAGCTGTCTATCGAAACCCCGGCTTCCGCAAGCGTTTCGGTGATCGAGGCGATCACGCCCGGCTGATCCTTGACGAGGACGCGGACGTAGGAACGGCCCGACGTGTTCCCCGGCCCGACGGCCGCGGGATCTCGCAGGGTCTCCGCGCGCGAACTGAAAACGGGCCTGACCCCGCCCACGGTCACATCGACGATGTCGGCGGCGACGGCGGCGGCGGTGGGTTCGGCGCCCGCGCCCGGACCTTCCACGAATATGCGCCCGATCGCCGTCCCCTGAACGAACAATGCGTTCAAGGCGCCATCGACACGGGCAAGCGGGTGATCGAGCGGGACGAGGGTTGGGTGCACGCTCACCGCGACCCCGCCATTGAGGCGCTCGGCCGTCGCAATGAGCTTGATCCGGTAACCCAGGTCCCGCGCCATGCGGATGTCGAGCAGTTCGACCGCCTCGATCCCCTCGATATCGGCCAGCTCGAAGGCCGGTGCGTGGCCGAACGCCAGCGCGGCCAGGATGGTGATCTTGTGCGCCGCATCGAAGCCGCCGACGTCGGTCGTGGGATCGGCCTCCGCGTAGCCAAGAGCCTGGGCCTCCGACAGCACCTCGCGAAAGCCGCGCGCCGTCGCTTCCATCCGTGTCAGAATGAAGTTGCAGGTGCCGTTCAAAATGCCGGACACGGATTGGATCCTATCCGCGACCAGGGATTCGCGCAGGATCTTGACGGCCGGGGTGCCGCCCATCACCGCCGCTTCAAACAGCAGAAACGCGCCATTGGCCTCGGCCAACCGGGCAAGCTCGCGTCCGTGCATGGCGATCAGGGCCTTGTTGGCCGTCACAACGGGCTTGCCAAGACGCAGCGCCGTCTCCACCGCCGCCTTCGCCACGCCATCCGCGCCGCCGATCAATTCGACGAAGAGGTCATTCTCCGGAGACGCCGCCAGCGCGACCGGATCGTCGAACCAAGTGAACCTGGAAAGATCGAATGGTCTGACTGAGTGGCGGTTCCGCGCCGAGACCCCGGTGATGGCCACGGTCGCGCCCCTGGGCGACAGGTCCGGGCGCTGGGCGAGAATCGAGACAAGGCCGCCGCCCACGGTGCCGAGGCCCGCCAGCCCAATACGCCAATGGGATTTCATCTTGTCCAACGGTCAGGTCGCCGCCGGCGCGTATTCGCTAGCGCCGCTGACGATCTGGCCGGCTCGGTCGAGCAGTCGCTTCACATTGCGCGCCGCCTGCCGGATCCGGTGTTCGTTCTCCACCAGCCCGATGCGAACGTACCCCTCGCCGTATTCGCCAAACGCCACGCCCGGGGCGACGGCGACGCCCGCCTCCTCGATCAGCAGCTTGGCGAAGGCCATTGACCCGAGCGCTCGCAAAGGCTCGGGCACCGGCGCCCAGGCGAACATCGACGCCGCCGGGACCGGAATCTCCCACCCGGCTCTGGCCATGGCGCTGACCAGGGTGTCGCGGCGGGCGCGATAGATCGACCGAATCTCGGCGACGCAGTCCTGCGGCCCGTTCAGCGCCGCGGTCGCCGCCACCTGTATGGGGGTGAAGGCGCCGTAATCGAGATAGGACTTCACCCGCGCCAGTGCGGCGCACATGCGGGCGTTGCCAACGACCATGCCCACCCGCCAGCCGGCCATGGCGTAGGTCTTGGACAGAGAGTTGACCTCCACGGCGATCTCGCGCGCGCCCTCGACCTGCAGGACCGAAGGCGGCGGATTGTTTTCGAAGTAGATCTCCGAGTAGGCGATGTCGGAAAGCACCAGCATGTCGTGCTTTCGCGCCAGCTGGATCGCGTCCTTATAGAAATCCAGATCCACCCACTGCGCCGTCGGATTGGACGGGTAGCTGAGAATGAGCACCGAAGGCGGCGGCGCGGAATGCCGCACGGCCCGCCCGACACCCGACAGATAGGCCTCAGGCGATAGCGCCGGCACATGCCGGATCACGCCCCCGGCCATGATGAAGCCATAGGCGTGGATGGGATAGGCAGGGTTGGGACAGATCACCACGTCGCCTGGCGCGGTCAGCGCCTGGGCGAGGTTGGCGAAGCCTTCCTTGGATCCCAACGTCGCGATCACCTCTGTTTCAGGATCCAGGGCGACATCGAACCGGCGCGCATAGTACCCCGCCATGGCCCGACGAAGGCCCAAGATCCCCTTGGAGGCCGAGTAGCGGCCCGACTTGGGGTCGCGCGCGGTTTCGACAAGCTTGTCGACGATGTGCGGCGGCGTCGGCATATCCGGATTGCCCATGCCGAAGTCGATGATATCGACACCTTCGGATCGCAGCCGCGCCTTCAGACGATTGACCTCCTCGAAAACGTAAGGCGGCAGGCGTCGAATTCTATGAAAATCGGGCGTCATTTCCGGCGCCGCTCCGGGGGAGTCACCAGCCGGCGGGCCTCTTCCAGAAAGGCGTTCGCGTCCTGGTTCTGCGGGCCTTCGGCGACAGCCGGATAGGCCGCCGCCGCGCGCGAGGCGCGGGCGAAATCATCGGCTTGTCCGACCTGCAGGCTGAAGGATTCAGGCGATGTGTCCCGTGCGACCCGCTGACCGGCCCGCCGGGTCTCGACCACAACGCTCCTAAACGCCGTTGCATTCCTCACATCGGTGGGCGTTAGTGGGATGTCGCAGAACGAGGGATATCCGCGCCTTGACGAGAGTGGCTTGATCGTCCCGCAGACGTCTCTATGCTGCAACGCAACATTTTCGCTCAATGCGGAAGAACCGATGGCCAAAACCGACGACGCCGTCGCGGCAAAGGCCAGAATGTAATCTCGGGGTGTCATTAGGACCGTGGTCATAGGCCAGACCGCCGTCCAGCGGAAGGGCGCCAAGCCCGCGGGAAGGGAATTCACGATGCCACGTAAAGCCAAGGTCTCCGAACCAAAGGTGGAAAGCGTATCCACCGACCAGGCGGCGAAAGCCGCGCCTCCCCCCGACGCCGCCAGGGCGTCGGCCGCCGAAGGGGCCACGCCGAACCCGTTCGACTGGATGGTGGCCGGCGAGCGCCGAGCGGCCATCGAAGCCTTGTCGGTGAACCTGGCGCGAGCGGCGATGACGGCGCAGGCCGCGCTGGCCGACTCCGCGCTGCGCCAGGCCGCCACAAAGCCGAACCTGAACATGGATCCCTTTCATGTCGGCCCCGCCCTCGGCGAAGTCATGACCCATCTGGGTTCGCAGCCCGATAAACTGATGCGCGCGCAGGCCGATCTCTATGCGCGGCACATGCAGCTGTGGGGAACCGCGGCCGCCAGGGCCATGGGCGGCGCACCGGAATCTGTCGCCCCCGCCGACAAGCGTTTCAAGGACGCCGACTGGTCGGAAAACCCGATCTTCGACATGGTCAAGCAATCCTATCTGATCACGTCGGAGTGGATGACGGCCTTGATCCATGACGTCAGCGGGGTGGATCCCATCACCCAGAGGCGGGTGGAGTTTTTCACGAAGATGCTCACCGACGCGTTTTCACCGTCCAATTTCCTGCTCACCAATCCCGTCGCGCTCCGCGAGGCGATCGACACGCGCGGCGAGAGTCTGGTCAAGGGCATGGAGCATTTCGCCGCCGACCTCGCCCGTGGCGGCGGGCAGCTGGCGATCAGCCAGACCGACTATTCCATGTTCACGGTGGGCGAGAACGTCGCGACCGCGCCGGGCAAGGTGATCTTCCAGAACGACATCATTCAGATTCTTCAATACGCGCCATCCACGGAAACGGTTTTCGAAGTCCCGCTGCTGATCTTTCCGCCCTGGATAAACAAGTTCTACATCCTGGACCTGCGCGAAGAGAACTCGATGATCCGCTGGCTGACCTCCCAAGGTTTCAGCGTGTTCGTCACGTCCTGGGTGAACCCGGATGGCCATCTCGCCGACAAGACGTTCGAGGATTACCTCAACGAAGGCATCTACGCCGCGCTCGACGTCGTCACCCGGCAGTCTGGCTGCGACACGGTCAACACCGTGGGCTATTGCATCGGCGGCACGATGCTTTCGTGCGCATTGGCCCACATGGCGGCGCGCGGCGACAAGCGCGTGACTTCGGCCACCTTTTTCGCGGCGCAGCAGGATTTCTCCGAGGCGGGGGATCTGCTCATCTTCGCCAATGAAGACTGGCTGGCCGACCTGGAGGCCAAGATGGACGCCGGCGGCGGGGTCCTGGCCGGTCAGACCATGGCCGAAACCTTTAACGCCCTGCGCGCTAACGACCTGACCTGGTCGTTCTTTGTGAACAATTACCTGTTGGGCAAGGATCCGAAGCCCTTTGACCTGCTGTTCTGGAATTCCGACCAGACCAGAATGCCCCGCACGCTACATTTGTATTATTTGCGTAAATTCTATGTCGAAAACGCACTGGCGAAGGGCGAACTCACGCTTGCCGGTGAACATCTGGACTTGGGGAAGGTCAAGACGCCGGTCTACATTCAATCATCCAAGGAGGACCACATCGCCCCGGCCGTCTCGGTCTACAAAGGGGCGAGACTGTTTGGCGGCGACGTGACGTTCACCCTGGCGGGCTCCGGACACATCGCGGGCGTGATAAACGCCCCCGCCGCGAAGAAGTATCAGCACTGGACCAACCCGGCGCTGCCGGCGACGCTGGCCGACTGGATGGCTGGCGCGACCGAAACGCCAGGATCCTGGTGGCCACATTGGGCGGAATGGCTGGCGAAGCGTTCCGGCGGCCAGATCCCGGCGAGGGATCCATCCGCCGGCCCCATGAAGGTGATCGAAGACGCGCCAGGCAGTTTCGTGAAGGTGAAATCCTGACCGTCAGGTCGGGGTGAACGTCAGAGCCACCCCGTTATTGCAATAGCGCAGGCCGGTTGGGCGGGGACCGTCGTCGAAGACGTGGCCCTGGTGGCCCAGACATCGCGCGCAATGGTATTCCGTGCGCTCGACAACGATGGCGAAGTCGGCCTTCTTGCCCAGCGCGCCCGGGATCGCGTCGAAAAAGCTCGGCCAGCCCGTGCCGGAGTCAAACTTCCACGTGGATTGGAACAGTGGCAGTCCGCAACCGCGGCAGGCGAACACGCCTTTTCGGTGTTCGTGATTGAGGGGACTTGTGAACGGGGTCTCGGTGGCCTCCGACCGCAGCACGGCGTACGACGCGGCCGGCAGGCGGGCGCGCCAGTCCGCGTCCTTGAGCTTTCGCCAAGGGGACGTGGCCCAGGGATCCGGTCGCGCTTGCGCTAACAGCGGCGCGACTACGCCGGCCGCGCAAAATCCGATCAGGAGTTGTCTTCGGGAGTGTGACTGGCTTTTCATGCGACCTCATACGTTCGCGCGCGCGCCAGGGTTACGTGACCGCGATCACATGGACGTTATCGCAGCCCGGCGGCTTCCTCGATCCCCATCAGGATATTGAGATTCTGTACGGCGGCGCCGGCGGCGCCCTTGCCCAGATTGTCCAGCACGGCCGCCAGGCGAACCTGGCCGATGTCATCGGACCCGAACACATGGAGGCGCAGCGTATTGGACCCCTTGACCGCTTCGGGATCCAGGGTCGGCGTCGCGGCGCAGGCTTCCAGGCTGACCACCTCGATGAAAGGCTCATCGCGATAGGCGGCCGAAAGAGCCGCATGGATGGCGGCGACGGTGGTCCCGCTCGCCATCATCGCCAGGTGCAGCGGAATTTCCACGATCATCCCACGGTCGTACCGCCCGACCGCCGGAGCAAACACCGGCGCATGGGCCAAGCCCGTGTGGACCCGCATCTCCGGCAGATGTTTGTGCTTCAGACCGGTCGCGTAGGTTCTGAACACCGCGCGCGTGTAGTCGGGCGCCGAGGCGTCCTCGAATTCCGTGATCATGGAGCGGCCCCCGCCGGTGTACCCCGAGACGCCATGGACGCTGACGTAAGCGTTCTGTGGCAAGAGTCCGCTGGCGATGAGCGGGCGCAGCAGCGCGATGACCCCCGTGGGCCAGCAGCCGGGATTGGCCACCCGCTTGGCCTCACGGATAAGCTGTCGCTGCCCGGGAGCCATTTCCGGAAAGCCGTAGGCCCAACCGGTCGCCGTGCGATGGGCGGTGGAGGCGTCGATGATCCTGACGCGCGGATTTTCCACCATCCCCACGGCTTCGACCGCGGCGGCGTCGGGCAGGCACAGGATCACGACGTCGGCGGAATTGAGGCGGTCGCGCCGCGCCTCGGGGTCCTTGCGGTCGCGTTCCGGAATGCTCACGAGCTCGAGATCGCGCCGCGCGGCGAGATAG
>Ga0075029_100000024_pt1 | contig 57107 bp, 54 predicted proteins | sample LitLauG_LLR_2013_FD_71391 | JGI IMG/M metagenome (GOLD analysis project Ga0075029, IMG submission 71391) | Freshwater sediment microbial communities from North America - Little Laurel Run_MetaG_LLR_2013 | ecosystem: Environmental > Aquatic > Freshwater > Creek > Sediment | place: USA... | reverse complement strand
CTGTTCGCGGAGAATTTTATCATTGCAGATTATCAATCTGCCTAACTGTTTTCCCTACTGCGTGTTGGCTGGTGATCCAGGGGTCACGAACAGTTTTGTTGCATATTCCTTGGGCACGCCAGCAGACTCGGGTCATAGAGATAAGCTCAGGGCGCATTCATGACGATTCGGATGTCTGAGTGCTGTGCTGTCTAGTGCGGGATGGAATTCGCTGACGATTTCAGTGCGGATCGAAGTACGCTCATGCCCACCTGTCCGTGCGGTGCTTTGAGGAAAGTTCCCTCCTCGTCGGCCATCGCTACTCCGTGGAAGCGATATCCCACCATTGAGGCAGCGTTACTTTCACGCTCTAGAGAATTGATAGGGTTCGACTCCGGATTTCAGTCGTTATTGCAGAGCTCGCCGGTGGAGAATTTGCACTAGATCGGTTGGTCTGAATTCAGGACGGCGAACGGAGACGAGACTCGGTGGCCTGCATCCTGTGCATCGATGACAACCGGGATGTGTTGGGAACCCTTGGGGAAGTCTTACAGGCCTCTGGGTACGGCATCCTTACCGCCTTATCCGGGAACGAAGGGATTCTATTATCGCTTCAGAACTCGGTAGATCTGATTGTGCTGGATTATGACATGCCAGGTATGAATGGCGATCTCGTAGCGCAAGCTATTCGACGATACCGGCCAGAACTTCCAATTATTCTCTTTACGGGCATACCCGATGACATACCCGAGAGTGCGAGACAAAACGTTAACGAAGTCGCTTCCAAAACCGATTTTGCCGGACTAGTCGCCGTTGTCGCTAAGCTGGTCAAGAAGTCTCCGGGCAAGCAAGAAGCGACCTGAGCCCGAACTTGCGCGACCGCCGACACGGATGGTCTCAAATCTACATCTCCCAAAATACATCGGCGGCACGAGCTTGAAGGAATATCGCTGCTGTCGGGAATGGTCATCTGCTCTGGGGAACATTAAAACAAGTTAAGGATAGGCGCGCCGATTGCATGAATTCGGATAACCGCATCGCAACTCGCCACATATTTGAAGAGCGGATTCTGATCCGGTTCTGCCGAGGCAGCCAGAAGTTTGCGGCCCAAGGTTGGGCTCGCGACCTGAGCGAAAGTGGGTTGGGAGCTTTCGTAGCAGAGAACCTCATGATTGGTGAACTGGTTACACTTCAAATCCCGTTGGGAGTCTCTGGAAAAGAAGTAGTCGCCGCGAAGGTGTCTCGCCAGGTGGGAACTCAATACGGATTCCAATTTATGGCGTTGAGCGCCGAACAAAGGATCGCGATTCAAGCAGTGGTGAAAGGACAGAAAACGGTTCCATACCGGCACGAAAAAGACTGATCATTATGAAGGCTGTCCTCGGGCAGAGAGGAGAGGGCCTTAAAACATGGTTGTCCGCGAGTGAGAGGCAACGAATTCTCGCCAAACTCATCAATGCATGCCACGATCTGTATGACGCACCGACGTCGTCGGTTTCGGGTGCGCGATACGATCCCGTAATCGTTCCTCAGGCAATCAGGAACGAGCTCTCCGTCCTGCGAGATGATCTGGCTCATCTCATTCGCAGGCTGGAGGAGAGTTCATAATGCTCAATAAGACAGCGAGACCAACTCCTCCCGTGTTCTGTCCGAGGTTGAGCTCAGGAAACGCAACTTGGTACCTGTAAATCCAAATCTACCGAGCCAATCAGGCTATTCCAAGGGGCGGCGGCTGAGGGCGTTGCTGGAGCCCCTGGGAAATGCTGGCGTGCCCTCAAACAAGCCTAGGCGCCAGCATCAACAGGAAGAGAGCTAGCATGGAGCGCCTGCAGTTGTTGATCTGCAGCCAAGATTCCAGTCTGGTGAGACTCATTCGTGCGGTTTTGCAAGACCTAGGTGTGCCGGGCTGCTATTTCGACACTGACTCTAGTCTGGCCCTCCAGGTCCTGAGAAGCCGCCATTTTGATGGAATCATTCTTGATTGCGATGACCTAGCTTGTGCCCGGGAGATCTTGACCAGAATTCGCAAAAGCCCTTCAAACCGGCAAACTCCTGTGATTACCATTGTCGCCAATCCGACGGACTTGCTGGCTATCCAAAGCTCCGGCGCCAACTTCAATATCTGTAAACCAGTCTCTCCAGCAGCGCTCAAGGCCCATCTGGACAAGGCGTTTGATGCCATGCAAAAAGAACATCGTCGCTACTTCCGCTACACGGTCAGCCTGCCGCTATTTGTCGGTACCGAGAAAGATGGTTTTACATCCGGCATGTTGATCAATGTCAGTGCGGAAGGGCTAGCAGTCTTGCTAAGGAGATCCGCGAAGCTAGAAGGAGCGGTTAGTCTCAACTTCGACTTGCCAAGTATAGACCCCTATCGCATCGACGCAGAAGGAGAGATTGCTTGGATCGACGCCGAGGGCCGGATGGGGATCAAGCTAGTAGATATGCCAGACGCGGCTCGGCGGAAGTATGCCGAATGGCTAGACGTTCTGCACGCGCAACGTGAGTTTCGCAGATTCACGGAACAAGCCAGCCAAGGCGATCCATAGCACCCTAATCTCAAGACGGTGGGTGATAGTCCAGGGCGCAGCGACGTAACGCTGTGCTTGGCACGAACAGGAGATCACAGAAATGCCGCGACGCGCTGATCCCTTTCTGGAAGACAGAATTCTGAATGCTGCCATCGGCCTATGGAGAAAGGGGGGGGATAAGGAGCTTACCATCCGTGCGGTGGCCGAAGCCGCGCACACCAGTACGCCTACTGTCTATCGCCGCTTCAAGAATCGTGAGGAGATTCTGCGAGTTTTGCTGAGGCGCATACACCAGGACCTGGGGAGCGCGTTACAAACGTGCCGTTCCCTCCGAGAGGCGAGTGAACGACACATTGAGTTCGCCCTGAACCACTCGCATGAATATAAGCTGCTTTCTTTTGCGTATGAATCGAAGCCTTATGATGCGGGCGGCCGGCGTCGCTCACGGGCGTGCCGATCTAGAATTGCCGGAGTTGAATTTGTCCAAGCGATGAAGGCAAAGCTGGCGGAATGGCTCGGTGTTTCGCCGGAGGACTGCGAGCACCTCGCATTGGCCCTTTGGGCGCTGAACCATGGCACTTCCATGCTACTCATCTCCGGAGCAGTGCGCGACGATCTTTCCTCGAAATTGCTACGGTCCCATAAGGCCGCCGTTATGATACTGGTCAAGAACGCTTCCGCCTTTGTAACCCCGAGGTGAACAGTGCCCAGCAGGGATCCCACGCTGGGAGCTATACAGCAAGTTGGAAGGTAGGAAGCTCGATTGCTCAAATGGATCCCGCCGGTTTTGCTAGGACCATAGGACTGAGTGACCTCTCAGGCTGGCTGAAATAGAGCTGATAAGAGGTATACACGCCGTACATCACTGGTAAGAGTAGGAGCGGGATCTGCCAACCGATACGATGGCCGGCCGCGGTAACGAGTGAGGCCACGCCCGCATTAAGCACGTAATACGAGAACGACAGGTGGAAGATGCTGGACCATGTCCGGAGGACGCTTCCACCTTCGGTCAGCGAGATGATCGTCGCGACCGGAATGGTTTGAGCGAAGAAAAAGCTCGCCGCCGCTAGGCACAACAGCAGCGAATCCGAACCCCAGGGCACTGTTGTCCTGCTTTGAAAAAACAGTTCAGCCAGCGCGACCGCCACAGCCACAGTGCTCACGTTGAATAGCATCTGTACCGGTCTGGGCTTGCCACTATCCTTCGGAATGCACTGTGCCGCGGTCGAAACCGTGGCAATCAGCAACGCCTCGAACAGACTAAAGTCAACTATCGCGATCAGGATAGAGGGCAATAGACCGACATGTTGCCGTGCAATCCGGGGAGTTTCAGCTTGAGCCTGGCAGCCAGAATCGCGAGCACGAGCATCGTAGCCAACTGGGCGGGATGCCAGTAACGCATGTTGAGCAACCCGTAACTCAGAGAGGCCAAGCCCCCAGTACCATCAGCCTGACGAACAGCTTCGCGATCTCCGGTTGAGGTTTCATCGCTCATCCTGACCCTGGCTGATTCGCGCTCAGTTTTCGCCGTATATGGCAACTGCGGTCGATTCCCCATCGGGTGTACTAGATGTTCCCCAAACCACTCCCGTACCCCAGACCACGCCATAGCCCAGTAGAGTACTAGTGCCCCAGCAAACTCCGCTGCCCCAAAGTACTGAATTGCCACTCACATCGGTACCCCAAATAACTCCGGTGCCCCAGACCACCCCGGTGCCCCACACCACGCCAGAGCCCCAGATGACACCGTTGCCGCTGACGAGGACCATGTTTCCGTTCGCATCCTTGTTGACGCTCGGTGATTGGGCGCTGCCCACCTTGGAGGAAGCCAGATCGGTGCTCGACAACGCAGCTTGGATGTCCAGCAAGCCGGCGCCAACAGTGAATATATCTGCCTGGTCGTTGTAGACCTGGCCGGTCGTTGGATCAAGGACGGTGCTGTAAGGAATGAGATTCTTATAAGCCGTCTTCATCAGCCGTGCCTTTACTTGATCAGGCGTTAGGCTAGGGGTTTTTTGCAGCAACAGAGCCACGGCCCCACTCACCACAGGTGTGGCCATGCTCGTGCCGCTCAGTACATAGTAGGTATCGGATGCTGTGCTGTTGCCGTTTGTCTGGTACAGAGAGTTGGGAATTTCATTACCCTGGTATTCCTGATTCAGAGTCAACCCAGCCGTGTACAGCGAGATGACGCGATTACCGGGCGCAACCAAGTCAGGCTTGATCAGGTGATCGTAGAGCGTTGGGCCCTTGGAACTGTAGCTTGTGATTACGTCGCCAGCCCGGTTCGGTGAGCCCAGCGTGTTCATCGCTCCAACGGTGACTACGTAAGGATCGTTACCCGGAGCGGTGATAGTGCCGTACCCATTCGTCTTCTCAGAGTTGTCGCGGCCGTCGTTGCCCGCAGCAACTACGACTACGATGCCTGCCTTCCAAGCCGCTTCGACTGCTTGATCCAGAGGGTCTTTGGTATAGCTTTCATACACTGGTCTTCCCAAAGACAGGTTGATGACGCGGATGTTATAAGTGCTTTTTAGTTGGACTGCCATTTGAAGTGCCGCAATCACCTGACTGTCCGTCCCTTGGCCATTTTGGTCGAGCACCCGAAGATTGACCAGGCTGACGTTGTCGGCGACGCCCCGAAAAGTATAGAAATATTGGTTTCCGGTGGACTTGGCGCCGGTTCCGGCGATAATGCCGGCGACGTGGCTACCATGGCCGTACTGGTCATTAGCGCTGCCCGAGGTACCGCCTACGAAATTCTGGCTGAAGACGACGAGATTGCCGTTCTGGCCGTGGAAATCGGGAATGTCGATCATTCCGCTATCGATGACAGCCACGCCGATGCCGGTACCATTTAAGCCCTGCGCCCAAGCTACGGGAGCGTTAACAGTTTCGTTATGATAGTCGAGGACGGCCGTGGCAGAACCGTTGTTGGTGCTGTAGAGCAGCCGGTCAGGCGAGATGTAAGCCACATCCGGATCAGCTACAAGGCCCTCCAGAGCGGAAACAGGCACGGTGTAAGCTCCACTCTTCACCAGTCCGAGCTCCCGATTGAGCTTTCCGCCCCGGTTCAACACCTTCTGATGGTGCCTCGCGGTCGGCGTCTGGGTGAACTGCACGATCACGTTGATTTGGTCAGAGGCGTTCTTTCCCTCTAGGTCTTTGGACAATTTAGGCGAGCCAGCGAAGGCGAGACTGGCGCTCAGAATCACCGCACAGACCATCAAGGACCTTTTTTTCCAAGCGGCGCTTTCACATTGTCTGCGGATCATTGCCGTTCCTCTATTCCGCCGTGCGATGTCAATTTGTGCGGCATCGCAGATCAGGCAACTTCTGCCACAGACGTATAAAGCACGCGCCGTTCCAAAAGGCCTTGCTCGTAACTGATTGATTTCTAGACCTAAAGATGAGCGTGCTGCGCAACCATAAGGACAGAGCTGTCCCAGGATAGCCCACTTGGGACAAGTGACGCCCCGCGATCGTAACCATTGATTGATTACCAGCAAAGTATTGAGCCCGCGACCCGAAACTCACGAGCAGACACACAAGACGCGATTTTCGATCTACAAACAAGGAAGGAAATTGTTTGGCATGCAGAACAAACCTACTAGGCAGCATTCAGATTCTCGAGGTCCACCGAGCTGATGAACCTGTGAAAGCTACGCGACAACGGCATCACTGTGCAACGGCTTCCTGACAGAACGTTTGACGCCGAACCAGTGTCAGCCCGAACAAGTGCATAAGTCGTACCTCGAAGCACGAGTGAGGCTGGAATATCGTGTGTTTCTCTTGCGGCCGAAGAACGCTCAATATTGCAAACAGTCTTGTCCGTTGCTCATCGGTCTACGATACGGGATACGATTTGGTTAAAGTTAAGACGCTGGGGTCGGTTTACGTCCCGCTAGTAAAACGAGATTGGTCTTTGCGGTAATGTGGTTTCTGCTTAGTTCTCGCCGTTAATCAGGATGCCAATCGATTCCGTGTTGTCTGTTGTGCTGGTGCCCCACATGGCGCTCGTACCCCACATGGCGCTGAATCCCTGCGTTGTGCCGGTGCCCCACATGGCAGAGCTCCCCCAAATAGCAGAACTGCCCCACATCGCCGACTGGCTGCCTACGAAGACATTGGCTCCCCATACAGCAGAGGCCCCCCACATGGCCGAGGTTCCCCACATGGTGGATAGGTCTTTGACGAAGTAAACGCTGTTGGTCGTCGGGTCGTACTGCGCCGTCGGTGATTTGGCAACGCCGGAAGCGAGAGCAGTGCTCGACAATGCCGCCTGGATGTCCAGGTAGCCGGCTCCAATCGTGAATGCGTCGTACTGGTCCGTGTAGGTGATGCCCGTTGTTGGTTCGGTGTAGCTGCTGGAGGTCGGAAAAGTCTTGTAGGCCGTCAGCATCAGCCGTGCTTTAACCTGGTCCGGCGTCAAACTTCGCTCCGACTGGAGGAGAAGTGCGACCGCGCCGCTGACCACAGGCGCCGCCATGCTAGTACCGCTCAATGTGAAATAAGCCATCGAGCCCGTGCTGGGAGCGCCCGAAGTGTAGTAGCTCAGAGGAACGATGTTGGCCGTGTAGGTTGTGGCGATCGCCGACGTCGGATCGGCCAGTACCGAAATCATGCGGTTGCCCGGGGCCACGAGGTCCGGCTTCACGATATGGTCAATCGCTGTGGGCCCCTTCGAGCTGTAAGTGGCAATCAGATCATCGGCACGCGTCGGAGTTCCCATGGACTTCATTGCACCTACAGTGATGACGTAGGGGTCGTTGCCGGGAGCAGTAATGGTGGCGTAGCCATCGGTTCCGACCGAATTGTCTCGGCCGTCATTACCAGCCGCAGCCACCACCACGATTCCTGCCTTGTAAGCCGCCTCGACCGCCTGACAGAGCGGATCAACCGTGTAGCTTTCGAACACCGGCCGCCCCAAAGAGAGGTTGATCACCCTGATGTTGTACGTGTTTTTCAGTTGAATGGCGGTTTGGATAGCAGCGATGACAGAGCTGTCAGCTCCCCTGCCGTTACCGTCGAGTACGCGCAGGATCACCAGATTGACGTTAGGAGCGATTCCTTTGAAGGTCTGAGTGTATTGCGATCCCGTCGAGTTGTACCCGTTGCCGGCGATGATCCCGGCCACGTGGGTTCCGTGCCCATAGGCGTCCAGCCAGCCGTTGCCATCGTTCACCCATGACTGGCTGTAAACAACCCTAGTAGCCCCCGTGTGCCAGTTGTTAAGGTCGGATTTCTTGAAGCCGACAGTCTTTTTGTCGCCAATGCCGCTATCTATGACCGCCACGCTGAGTCCGCTGCCGTCTAGGCCTTTAGACCAGGCGTAGGGAGCATTAACCGCTGGCGCCGCGTTGCTAAGGGAATTCGATACAGCGTGGTCGAGTGAGATATGAGTGACTTCGGGGTCAGTCGCCAGATCATCAACTTGGTCCCGTGTCATGGACGCATGAAGTCCATTCACCAGAGACAAGTCATGTTTGACCGTGCCGCCGCGCTTGCTGATCTTGTCATAGTGCTTTTGCGTCGGCGGGACCGTGAACTGGACAATGACATCCAAAGCACCATTACCGCTCTGTGCCAAGTCGGAAGCCACTTTCTTATTGCGAGCCGCAGCCGGTATTGCGAGCGCCAAGACTAAGGTCAGCAGAACAGTCTTTCCCATGTCTCGCTTCCCCAATTTTAGAAATTTGCTGTGTTCTTTCATTATTGCTCCGAAGCTCATTCCCCGGTCCTTTAGTGCACATCGACCTGGTCGGGAAGCGCATTCCCCTCCAAGTCTTTGGCCATTTTTCGCGATCCGGCAAAGGCCAGGCCAGCGCTCAGGATCACCGTGCACAGTGCTATCCCCAAAGCGGCGCTCTCACACTGTTTACGTTTCATTGCTATGTCTTCTAAACTATGCGATCTCATTCAATGGGGCTTCGCAAAATGATTCCCGCGTTGGAGATGCAGCAGCACGTGCCATTCCAGACGAACTTGCTTGCAAGTTATTGGCTTCTTGGCCCCACCCTGAGATGAGCCGAGAAGAATAGGGACAGGACTGTCCTAACTTGGGCCATTTGAGACAGGTCGTGCCCAGCAAGTGTAACCGTCAGTGTTGATTAATATCGAGGGTGATAGGTCAGTGCTCGCAATTCACGAGCACGGCCAAATTTTCGCGCAGGCGAGATGCCAGTACGCCTTCGAGATTGATTTCACCTACACCCGCCGGACTTAGTCCAGCCACGAGTGTGCCTTCACTTCGCGCTGAATCGGGCTTAAAGAATCGGAAACTGCTATTCGGCGAACGACTCCATGGGTTTTGGCTGAACACTCCATCCCTCATCTGCCATTCTTCGATGCAGCCAACGCCTTATTTCCTGGCGACTGCCAAGGCTAAGATTTATGAAGGCGATCCCCGCGCGACCGTGCTGATCCTCCCACGCCAACCGGGCTACTAGCTCCAAAGGCGTGTCCGAATCAGGCAATCGAAATCGAACCTGCAATTCGCACTCGGGGCCTAGGACTGTAGTTAGGCCCTCGAGTCCCATGCCTCTTTCGCTTAGATTGCTGGTGGTACATGTCAGCTCCTGACCCTGTCCTGTCACAATCGATGCCAACGTTGCTATTTCTCCGCGAAACTGGTGCCGTTCGTCTTTACTTAAAGATCCGAGGGCCACCGCCGGTAATGTGTACCGAGCTGGGAGTGCATATGCCAGCAGTTTTCGACTGAGAGTGCGCCGCGATATCCCGAGTTGCGCCGCGGCCTGACCGCGATGGCCGCCAGCAGCATCCAACGCTTTCTTGATTGCCCGCGCTTCCTGTTGCACTAGCAAGGTGGCCAGTTGAGGGGCACACTCACTATCCTCCCCTGTTCCACCATCATTGGTCTGGATGTCTGTAATTTCCGGTGGGACTTCGCCAGCTTGAATTTGAGGACCCGCAGCAAAGACCATCATACGGCCCACAACATTCTGCAGTTCCCGAACATTTCCGGGCCAGGAGTAGGACTGAAGAACTCGCAAGGCTTCCGGAGAAAACGTCAGATCGATCTCTCCTTGGCCGAGAAAGTGCTCGGCCAGGGCCACAATGTCCTCGGGTCTCTGGCGGAGCGGCGGCACGCAAAGCTCGAACTGACTTAGGCGGTGGTAAAGGTCTTTGCGGAATCGTCCCGCGCGTACTTCCTCTTTCAGGTCGCGATTCGTGGCGGCGATCACGCGCACGTCTGCGGTGATCTTGCGATGCCCGCCGAGCCGATAGTACGGAGCCCGGTCCAGGACACGTAGCAGTTTGACCTGGACCTTGAGATCGAGTTCTCCGATTTCATCGAGGAAGATAGTCCCCAAGTGAGCTAGTTCGAAAAGCCCAGGTTTTTCCGAGTCAGCTCCGCTAAAGGCACCTTTTTCGTAACCGAATAATTCACTCTCTACTAAGTTTTCGGGGAGGGCAGCACAGTTGATGTCCACGAACGGTTTGCCACAGCGCAAGGAATGCTTGTGGACGGCATGGGCGACCCTTTCCTTGCCCGTACCGGTTTCACCGACGATCAGTACCGTCCCGACATGGCGTGCCACTCGCTCTACCATGCCCATGAACTTGTGCATGACCTCGCTGGCTACGATGAAACCATCCCCGATGGGATCGCCAGTAGTCGTGAGAGCTGTCATGTTAGCCCCAAAAGCCCAAGTCTGGTTTGGCGAGTCTTCAACTGCAACGCTAAGTGCCTACAAGGAAATCGCACTTCCATCGTTGCACACCAATTCCGCAAGCGGCAACTTTGTGATCGCTCACAAAGTCACTTTGGTAATTAACCTAAGATTGTTCGGGCTAGCCTACTCTTGGCTGACATGGGACAGTTGTGTCCCACGTCGATTTCCTGCTCCTCCCGCAACTGGCTCGTTTCTCGGAGGATCTTGGGCGTGTCTTGCTTGGGCGACTCGCGTGCATTTTCAAGATGGGGGCAGGAGGCAGTAGGACCGAACTTCCGTAACGAAGTGAACTCGAAAACCAAAGTAATGTTTGACCGGTTGCCGCCATTCTTGGATGATTGCTTCAAGAGATAAGATGGCTAATAACATGGCTGATTCTATGCCGTTACGAGCAAGAATATATATAGCCATTACCGTTGCGGCTGGGGCCGCGGTCGTGGCGACGGCGCTCGTGCATTGGCACAGCTATGATCCGCTGAAGTTTGCCTGCTACCTTTCGATCGCGGCACTCGCCTCCACCATGAAAGTGCGGTTACCGGGCATTGAGGGTAGCATGTCGGTGCACTTCCTTTTCGTACTGCTTGGCATTCTGCAACTATCGGCAGCGGAAACGCTTGTCATCGGCTGCGCGGTTGCTTTGCTGCAAAGCTCTTGGAAGGCGTTGCGTCCACCAGACCCGGTAAAAGTGGTCTTCAACGTCGGCATGACTTCGAACGCCATTTACGTCACGTACCTTGCTGGACATTGGGCGACGGGCCTTGTCACGAATAGTATGCCTGTGCTCGTGGTTGTGATCGCCAGTGCATACTTTCTGAGCAACACGGTGCCCGTAGCCATCGTAATCGCGCTCGCCGAGCAAAGATCGCTGCGAAAGATTTGGGCAGAGACGTATTTCTGGTCATTTCCGTACTACCTGGCTGGCGCCGCCTTGGTGGGGATGATTACCTTCGTCAACCGCTATCTTGGTTGGCAGGCTGTGCTTCTCGTTCTGCCCGTCATGTTTTGGATTTATCGTTCTTACAATCTCTATTTGGGTCGGCTGGAGGAGGAAAAGAAACGTGTAGAGATCGAAAAACAACAGGTGGAGATCGAGAAACGCCGCGTCGAAGCGGAGAAACAACATGTGGAACAGGTCTCTGCCCTCCACCTGCGAACGATTGAAGCCCTGGCTCTTGCCATCGACGCCAAAGATCACACCACTCACATGCATCTGCACCGTGTGCGGACGTATGCGCTCGAAATCGCTAAGGAACTGGATCTAAGCGAGCTAGAGATGGATGCCCTCCGAGCCGCCGCTCTGCTGCACGACATCGGCAAGTTGGCAGTGCCGGACCACATCATTAACAAGCCTGGCCGACTGACGCCGGAAGAATTCGACAAAATGAAGATTCACCCAGGGGTGGGTGCGGAGATCCTGGGAAAAGTCGCCTTCCCTTATCCCGTGGCCCCGATCGTACGGTCGCATCACGAGAAATGGAATGGCAAGGGCTATCCGGACGGGCTCAAAGCCGAAGAGATCCCGATCGGCGCTCGCATCCTAGCGGCAGTAGATTGCCTGGACGCGATCGCTACGGACCGCCAGTATCGGAAAGCCCTGCCCCTGGACGAGGCGATGAAGACGGTGGCAGCGGAGTCAGGCACATCATTCGATCCGAAGGTGGTCGAGATTCTTCAGCGACGATACGTGGAACTGGAGAGATTGGCGGCCAGCAGCATGACGTCCGATGACGCGCCAAGGATTGCCGCTGATTGCAAGGTGGAACGAGGCCAACAACCGGCCGCGGGGTTTGAAAACATATCCGGCAACCGGAACCGCGCAGAATCGGATTTTCTCTCTTGCATCGCATCTGCCCGACAGGAAGCACAAACGCTTTTCGAGCTAAGCCAAGACTTGGGTAACTCACTTAGCCTAGATGAAACCCTTTCCCTCGTGTCGGTCAGGCTACGTAAGCTCATCCAGTACGACTCGATAGTCACCTTCGTTCGAAAAGAAAATCTCTTGGTGCCCGAGTTCGTCAGCGGAGACAATTTCAAGCTCTTTTCATCACTTCAAATTCCAATTGGGGAAGGTCTCTGCGGCTGGGTCGCGGAGAACTCGAAGCCAATCATCAATGGGAATCCCGCCGTCGAGCCAGGATATATACAGGATCCGAAAAAGGCTGCAGAACTCCGCTCGGCCCTGGTTGTACCGCTGGAGGGCATCAACGGGCTGGTGGGCGTGCTGGCGCTTTATCGAGACCAGGAAAATGCGTTCACTGGCGACCACCTGCGCGTCTTGCAGGTGATCACTTCCAAGGTTGCACTCTCTATTGAGAATGCCTTGAAGTATAGCCAAGCGGAGAGCTCCGCCACCAACGACTACCTGACTGGACTACCTAATGCGCGTGCGTTGTTCGTGCAACTGGACCGGGAGGTTGCGCGGTGCCAGCGCGAAACTTCGACCGTCGCCGTCATGGTGTGCGATCTGAACGGATTCAAGCAGATTAACGATCGTTACGGCCACTTGGAAGGCGACAAGACCCTCAAGCTCTTTGCCAACTTGTTGCGGGAGGTGTGCCGTGAGTATGACTTCGTGGCCCGCATGGGCGGCGACGAGTTTGTCATCGTTGCGCCCAACATGAAACTGGATGCGGTCAGAGAAAAGGCCATCCTCCTCAACACCTTGGCGCAACAGGCTGGCCGCCAGGTGTGCCGCCAGAATGTCTTGTCATTGAGCTTGGGGGCGGCCTTCTACCCGGAAGATGGGCCCGATGCCGAAAAGCTCCTGGCCGAGGCCGATCGGAAAATGTATTCCGCCAAGCAAATTCACTACGCGCACTCGGAATTGGCGTCGCCTAGAGTGGAGTCCCACTCTCGTCCGCTTTCCGTGAACTAGGCCCGAGACGTTATGAATAAAATACACATCGAGCACAGAGCACCAGCAAGCAAGGATGATCTCGTCGTTGTGGGCCGGCGATTTCGAATTAGTTTCCCAAGAAGTGCGGCATTCACCATCAGACAACGCGTGGCCAGGATCGCGCTCCTGTTTTTCCTGGTTCTGAACACCGCGATCTTGGGAGCTCAATCTGGCGGCCAGTTGCGGTTCTGCTTGCGGTCGGAACCAAAAACTCTCAACCCCATGCTTGTCGCTGACGAGTCTTCGGAGACGGTTCGCTATCTCACGGGCGGGGTGCTGATGCGTTTGAACCGTTTAACGCAACAGCTAGAGCCCGAACTAGCCACATCGTGGAAAGTCAGTGACAACGGCAAGACGATCACCTTCCATTTGCGCCAGAACTTGCACTTCTCCGATGGCACCTCATTTTCGGCACAGGATGTTGCCTATACTATAAACAGACTGATGGATCCTGCCTTGCACACGCCCAGCGGCGACTCGTTTCGTTCCGGGGAAGGCAAGGTTATTACACAGGTAGTGAGAAGGGATCAAATAACCGTCACGTTTCCTGTCCCCGTAGTTGGCCTGGACAGGTTGTTTGACCAGATAGCGATCATTTCGGCCAATTCCCCACAGAAAGAAATGGCAGTGCTCGGTCCGTACTACGTCGCAGAAAACAAAGCCGGTTCCTATCTTCTGCTGAAACGGAATCCAAATTATTGGAAGCACGATGCGGCCGGCCATCAGCTGCCCTACATCGATTCCGTCCTCCTTGATATACAGCAAAACCGTGATATAGAGATGCTCCGTCTGGCGCGGGGAGAAATCGACTTCATTAACTCGCTAGACGCTGAGTATTACGACAAACTAGTGGCACAAGCTCCCGGCACGGTTTACGACTCAGGCGTCTCGCTAGATTCGGAGCAGATGTGGTTCAACCAGGTGGCGAGTTCACCGATCCCGGCATATAAGAAAGCGTGGTTCACTTCCACAAATTTCCGGCGTGCGATCTCTGAATCCATCAATCGCGAGGATCTGGCGCGTGTGGTCTTCCGCGGTCACGCTCGACCTGCGGTGAGTTGGGTGTCTCCTGCCAATAAATTCTGGTTCGACACGAAGTTGTCCTCACATCCCTTTAACCAGAAATCCGCACTGGAGACGCTGGGGCGAGACGGGTTTCATATGGAGGACGGCACACTCCACGACCGTGATGGACATGCCGTCGAGTTCTCCATCATCACTAACGCTGGCAATAAGTATCGCGAGCGCATGGCAACCATGATCCAGGAGGACCTGGCGGGCATTGGCATTCGGTTGAACGTAGTTACGCTGGACTTCCCGTCGCTCATCGAGCGCATCACTCACAGCTTCGACTACGAAGCCTGCCTGCTTGGCTTGGTCAATGACGACTTGGATCCAGATTCGCAGATGAACGTTTGGCTCAGCTCGGCCGAGAGTCACCAATGGAATCCGGGCCAAAAAGTTCCTGCGACCGCCTGGGAGGCGGAGATTGACACACTGATGCATGAACAAGCTTCTGAGCTAGACATGAAGAAGCGGAAGCAAGCCGTTGACAGAGTGCAGGAGATTGTTTGGCAGCAGGAGCCGTTCGTCTACCTGGTCAACAAGAACGCTTTGTCGGCCGTATCGAAGGCTGTGCACCATGCCCATCCGGTAGTCTTGCGTCCCCAAGTTTATTGGAACATTGACCAGCTGACGATTGGGACTGATGTGGCGAGGAGTCAGTGATGGATCCCGCCTCGCTGATACCACGAGGGCCAAGTAGTTTGACCAAGTCGGACGGTCGCATCGCGACTCGCTATGTGTTCGAATCGCGAATCTTGATTCGCTTGTGTCGAGGCAGCCAAAAATTGGCCCTAAACGGATGGGCTCGCGACCTCAGCGAGAGTGGCTTGGGAGCTTTTGTTGCCCAAGGACTTCTAGTAGGAGAATCGGTGTCGCTGGAGATTCCCTTGTCTGAACACGGAAAGCAAGTCATAGCGGCGGTGGTAACTCGTCAACTGGGCACATTATACGGATTCAAATTCACGGCGTTGAGCGCGGAACAGCGGTTCAGCATCCGGGCCTCCCTGGAGGGAGATCCCCTAGTTCCGTACTCGCATCGAAGCGAGCTGCTCCCCGAAATTAGTCCATTCAAAATGTGACTTCTCCATCTCAAGATGACCCGCCAAAGGTTAGAGGTGGAGGGGTGGAGGGGTGCGCAAGAGTCGATTCAGAGAAGAACGGACCAGTTTGTGCTGAAAGGCGGGTATGACTGGTGGTCATGCATCGCAACGAATAGAATTTCGAGTGTGGGGTCCGAGCGCGAGGTTATCGAAGGCATTGTGCAAGACATTGCAGCATTGCAAAATCTGTCACATTGACGAATACACCGGTGCATGAGAGAGTACGGGCGCTTCACAAAACGGGGGAAGTATGAAAAAAGTGCCTTTCGTCACGATGAGTGCCAAGTCTTTAGTTGTCTTGGTCACCATCATGCTGGCCTTGACTATGGCGGCTGTTCCCGCCGCCGCAAATATCATCACTAACGCGCAAGCCAATAGCAGTTGCACGGGATACACACTGAATCTTGCGGCCAAGGATCTGAAGATCGGAACGGTTTACAAGATCACTTGGCAGATCAACGGTCTCCCCGAAGTGGTGAACGATCAGATTATGTTCACCGCCACCGCAACCACCTTCAGCGGCAAGGTCACGAAGACTTGGGCCGATTATGGAATCACGCTGTCCGGTTCCTACTCGCTTTCGGGCACGTCAACACTCGTGGGGCACAACAGCATAGCGATCGCTTTCAGCCCGAACACCTTGACCTGCCCGGCGCAATGTAGCGCGCAGACCACCAACACTTCAAACTTCAACGGGACATCCATTAATGCCAACTCGTACATTTGGTTCAATGCGAACTTCACCGCGAGCGGAATTCCGAGTACCGGAGCGACTGTGTTCTTCCAGGGATCAAGCATCCAGTTCATGGCGAACCAGAGCTACAACTTGCCCGTGCCCAATGCTGAAATCACATTCTCTCCGACGGCGACGTGCAGTTCTTACAGCTTCGACACCGCAACCAACACTTGGCAGACGATCGTGCCTGTGAAGGGAGATGATGAGATCTTCCTGACTGGCCTGACCTTACCGGTACCCGCCGGCTTTACTCAGGTGCAAGGGAACGTGACTTGGCTGGGTACGATGAGCAGCAACGTGGCGGGCGTATCCGTGCAGTGGAAGTGGGGCGCGGCTGTCTACAGTACCTTCAGCGCCAACTACAACACTCTCGCAGTCAAGCCGGGCCACCAAACCTCATGTTCTTACAACAACGGCGACCATGCCGGAACTCCAGAAGGGATCGACCCGATCAGTAGCGGGCCGTTCAAAGACTTTGTCATTGGTGGAGCCAGAGGCGGCGGCGGTTCGAACTGGACTGGATCATGGAGTGGCACCACAAGCGCCCAGTGCCAGGAATAAGCTGACTTATCTTTCGTAGTTACGATCGTGAATCAGCCCGCTTGACGATACTAATCTCAAGCGGGCTTTTTTCGCGCGCACGGTTTGCCAGTCTGACTTCGCTACGTCCACGATTTCTACTGTAGCTTGGTTGCCGGATCCCCCAGAAGGATCCACGTGCGCCGGATGTCCAGGTTGCGAACCGCCCGCTTGGCGAACCCGGCCGCCTCGCCTATTGTCAGCGATTTGCTACCGTAAAGCTCGGACACCATCGCCTGATTTAGAATCGACTGCCCTGCTGAGTCGGTCAACCCGGACGAGGCCCATGCAGCTACCGCGCCGCCCGACGGCGCGAGTACGATCGCCTTCGCCAGGCTCACGGTGTAGACGTCCTGGAAATAACCGTTCAAGCAGGTCATCGATATCAGGAACGGCGTTTGCGAACCGTTAGTCAGGACGGCGACATCTTTCGAACTCAACAACCCGCCCGCCCACAGTTCGTCCGAACCGTGACCGACGAAGTTGACCAGCGACTGCCCCGCGTTGAGGGCGGTGATTAGATCGCCGTGTGCGTTGGCATCGCTTCCTTGCGAGATGACCGAAACCGTCTCCGTGCCGGGAATCAGGGACTGCACTGCGGAGATGTAGGACGTAAATGGGTCGGTGGCATCGTCTGTACCGGACACCAGCAGCACCTGATTACTCCAAGCACCGGAGCTAGAGGTCTCGTAGTTCACGATGCGATTGGCCAACATGCTGGCATCGCTGGCGGTTCGTACTGGCAACCGGCCCACCGCCATTTCTGGCAAGCCATCCTCGCCGAAGTCGGCAAACCAGTCGTCCGATGCCGTTTCCAGCAGTTGCGTATCGATCAGGTAAGTGGGCACGAAGTCGTCTTCGCCCACTCCCAGGTAGTTCCGCGGATCGAAGGTCGCGTCGCCGACTAACAACACGAAGTGTGGCTTCAGCGACCACTCCGCTTTCGCCGTCTGCAAGAAACTCTTGAGCGCGTATGGGCTCTTTATACCGAAATTGAATTCGTCGTATAGGTTCTGAACGTTGATGGCCGCCACTGTGTGGCCCTGTTTCTGACGCAACGTCTGCAGCGGGCCAATGCTGGACAGGAAGTCCGCATGGCTGATGATCACTATGTCGGCTCCCTCCTGCGGCGCGTGCCAACTCGATGGGTTATTGGATACTAGGCTGGCCGGGTTGCTGGATTGAGCGAGGGTAAACGCCAGCAACGTCCGCGTGCCCGATCCCTGCGGGACAACAGATACTCCGTAGCTGGTGCCTTGGCGGGTAATCGTTGGCTGCAAAGCAGTGATCGCGCCCGGGTTGGTGATGTCCACCACCCTGATTTCCGAATTGCTGAATCCGCCGATCGTTTGCTTCAGTCCCGCAGTGGTGGTCAGGCGCAAGTAGTCATCATCCGCGGTGTAGTTGTGTGGATACGTGAGTTGCACCGTGTTGACCACGCTGATGTCCTCTTGTCCTCCCTCCTCGGTCAGCGTCAGCACATTGTTCGAGCCCTCCTTGAGCGTCGAGATCGGAAGTGCCAGCTTGGCCATCCCAGCGTTCTGGCCGCTGAACTTCACTGTGCCCGCCTGGTAGTCGTTCAACTGCACTCCGACCACGTGAGCTCCGCTGGATACGCCCTGCATCAACACTTCCAACCGGGCAATGGCTGTGGCTGTCTTATCCAGGTGGGTGATTCTGAAGGAATTGGTGGCCGGCGAACCCGACGATACCACCGGTCCGAAGAAGTTATCAGCGTCGACGTTCAGCAGCGCCGCAAAGTAGACGGTGCGCGGATTCCACACGACGGTCGCGGGGAAGTTTGATGGACCGGCATCGGCCTGGATGATGGCCTCAGTCGGCACCCGCTTGCCTTCGGTCGATCCCGCGACTAGCCAGTAGACCTGCGAGCCCGACCAAGTCGTGTTCAGGGGATAGCCGTAGAACTCCACTACCCCTTGCGGACCTAGTTTTCCGTCTACCTGCCCAGTCACCCTCATCGGTTGTTCTACTCCGTTGACGTATAGCTGCAGCAGCCGGGGATCGACACCGGGGCTCAGGCCCGCCGCCAGGAGTTGCGGCTGCGTAAGGCGGTACCAGCCTTCGGAGCAAACCGAGATCCTGATGGCCGGACCAGCCGCTAGCGCGTATTGCTGTTCTTGGGTTCGGCGCGTGATGGGTGGTTGCCCTTCCGTCCGCTGGAACTGCCGAGATCCGGAATCGACCGGTCCGCAACTGTGCACTCCGCCGTCCGGCGCGAGTGCTGGCGATCTTCCCAATTCGCTCAGCATCTGCGGTTTCAGCCCACTGCGCTCTGATTCGGCGATCAGCGGACTCAAAGCGGCAGACCTGGCTTCGGCGGCCGGTTCGGGGAAGACGGGCCCCAACATCGTAGTGTCGCCACTGAGGTCAACTTCCTCCACCCAATACGTACTCTTACCACCGGCCGGGGGATTGTCCAACCAAGCGTGCAAGTGGCCCGCGGTGAAGGTTGTCGTCGGTCCCGCCAGCAATGCGGTCCCGGCCAATAACGAAGGGTTCAGCTTGACGCGCTTTCCATCCTTCTCGCGATAGAGATTGAATCCGAGACTGGACACTTCGTATCCGGTCTTCAGCTCGATCAGGTTGCCAGCGGCATATTCTGTGGCGGTCAACGAACTGACCCGGACCGCTGTGGTGCTGCTCGGGATGAGCGGAACTGCCATCATGGCCCAAGCTGAAGGTGCCGAACTGAGGGTCCACGAAGCCGAAGTCGAGGGACCGCTAACACCTCCTGCTCCCAGAATTTTGCTGTTGGCACAAGTTGAGCCAGGCGAGCACTGCCACTCCTGTGTTATCCCGGAGCCCGGACTGGCGGTATTGGGCGAGCCCGCGACGAGTGCGTTGTACACGACCCCCCCAGTGCCCGGGCTCGTGATGCCAGTCACAGAAGCGCTCGTAGTACAGCTGGCACTACACGAATTTGTAACTTGCGTACCGACGGAAGCTACACCAGAAAAGGCGACCGCTCCAGAGACACATCCAGAAGCGCCGTTCAGCGAAATAGTAATCGAGGCTGTGCCTGCGGTGATGCTCGGCCCCAGCTTATAGACGTAAAGCACTCCATTGTTGCCGCCCACGAGAAGGCTCCCAATCAGCGTGAAGGTTTGCGCAGAAGTCGTGTTAAAGACCGGTGCGGATTGCACACTCCCGTTGATCAGCGCGACAGCGAGAAGAATGAGATTGGGGCTACCTATGCTGGCATTGAATGAGGTAATGCTGCAGTCATTGCCTGAAGTATAATTACCCGTCGCAACCTTCGTGACTGCCACACTGGCGCTCGCTAAAGTCGACAAGGCCACGCCAAGAACGATCAACGCGACTAGCGTAGGGATGCGACGAGAGGCTCTGAAGGTTCTGGACATGCAACTCCGCTTCACCCCATAAGTTCCGCTCTCTAGACCGAAGCGCACGTAAGCGCTCACATGAAAGGCGCGACTCATTATGGCCCTCCCTATCTGAAGATCGATGCTGCGCCGTCCCGCTCCGCGCTAACACCTTTCCGATTATCTGCATTGCTCGCGCTGGCTCGTCGCCTTATCAGACCGAATGGGGAACGCCAATTTGAGCGCTTGGCGATCAGTAAGTGGCGTACCTGGTCTTTGCACCGTGATGCGCGGACCCTGAGCAAGTGTTTCGCCTTCGCTTTTCGACCGGCGAGAGCGATGCAGCGACCATCACGTTCTACGGCGACCAGCCTGCCCAGAATCTGCTCCGCCACGACCGGCTCACCTGCGCCTTGGTCGGCATCGCCCCGCGTCAGCAACACTCGCTTTCCGTCTCGGCTTGCAATTCCCACCACGCGATGCCCGATAAGGCCGCGCCCGGTTCGGTAAAGGACGATGTCTGTCAATTTGACCTCCGTTGCCGTGATCGGCTCGACTATGACAGCTTCTCCCAGACAGATAGTCGGCCACATGCTACCGCCTTCGGCGCGGAAGCGCAGACGGTATCCGCTCCGCAAGACGTTGGTGGCCAGGTCGATGAAAACCTTAGATCTGTCGAGCGCGTTCATGCTGCGTACACCCGCGCCAACTCGACTGCACGCTCCTCGGGAACAAATCGAAGTTGGGCGCACGGCAACGAATCGATGAGTTGGTGAAAAAATGCGAGCGTAAAAGCCAGCCCGGAGCGGCTGTAGAACGGCACGAAGCTGCACGCCAGTAAGCGCGCCAAGGCTTCCCCGCACCTCAGCGGAACGATTTCATTGTCAGTACCGTGTCGCAGGAAGAAAATCTGCCGCAGGGGCGTTCGAGCTGGTAGCGCCAGTCTGGCTTCGCCATGCCACGGCGTACCGTACATCCAAGTTGCTCCCGCCCAGGACCGCAAGATGATTCGGTCATCGCTCAGCACCCGCACGCCTGCGGACTTCTGCCATAGTCTCGCCATTGTAGTCTTGCCCGCTCCCGAATGACCGATGAACAAATAGCCTTGGCCGTCGGTGTCCTCGAGCCCACAGGCATGGACCTCAACCCCGCGTCCATGCGCCAGCAGATTCATCATCAACAATTCGTCGAGCGGATAGTTCAGGGCATCCGCTGGATCACGAGGGTCAAAATAACTGCGTTCGAGCAGAACCTCGCCGCTGGTAAAATCCGCGCTGAACGTCGCCCGCTTATACGGCAGCGTCCCGTACATCGGTGAGGTGAGATGAAAAACGTGAGTTTCAAGCTCGCGGGAAAGTCGCCAAAGTCCCCCGGAATCGAAAACGAAGTTGGTGTGGGCGGGCTGACATAGCTTACCCCATGCGGTCGTCACCTCTACGTCGGCAGCTCCATTCGAAACCAGGAAACTTTCTGCTGCTCCGTTTACACGTAGCTTCATGTCCGGATCGCCACTCCTGATGCGCACACCGACATCGCCGACCCTGAGTGTCAATGTGTCAGCAGCGCAGCTGCTTGCGGTTTTGTCTTCGTCGGTCTGCTTCAAATTGAAACGCCGATAGCCCGCTTATGACCCTTGGGTGAAGCAGGATCCGATGGGCATACAAGTGCTGGACCCGCCGGGACCCGCCGCCGCCATACTCTTGCAGTGTCCCAGGACAGCCTCGTCCGGCCGTAATGATACCCGCTCCATCTCAGGCTTCTTGTATGCCCTCTTCAGCGGGAGGTTCGGGTCCAATTTCCCACTCATTGGTGCCTCCGGTGTTTGACTTCGATCGTCTGCTACTGGGACCGTGGCGTCGCCGCTTAAAGACCACAGGACGAACATCCACCCACCGCTATCCGCCGTTCGTTTAGGATCGGAAAAAGCGGGTTTGAATCAGTGAAGTCCATCCACTGCTCGCTCCCATGCTTGTGCAAGGATTCCGCCGAATTCATGAGTACCCCATAAGCCGACCCACCCGCGCAATACTCGCAATTGCCATGAGCCGGAACCGATAGCTCCAAGGCGTGTGCGCGCAGGTGCGCGACGTGGCACAGAAAATCCACGGGCGCCTCCGGGTCGCCGTTCTCGAGTTCACCGTTGGCCGGGCACATGCCGCACATCGGCTTGATCTGACACATCGTGCACTTAGTGACCCGGGTTATCTTCTTTGCCCTCACCTGGCGCAGGAAAAGATCCCAGCCCTCGCGGAAATTGCCACGGCGAAGGTCGTACCCCTCAAAATGGGAGAGGACGCAGATACTCATCTTGCCCTCAGGATCGATGGCGCAACCGCCAACACCCCCGCCGCATTGGTACAGTTCATCGCTGTGCCCGCCCTCCTGCATCTGGCCATTGTACCGGGCCGCAAATTTCCTCCACTCCGCCACGCGATCCCGGTCCTCAAGGTCCATCTTGACAATCTCCCAAGGCTGCAGACGGACCTTTAAGGGACTTTGGGAACAGTCAATGCGCGGGCTCATCATGGCGTCGAACTTGAAGGTCACCCCCAGTTCGTCAGCGAACTTCTTCATGGCACCGACTTCATGCTTGTTCACAGAGATGGCAACCGACTTCAGCGTCAGCGGCAGTTCGCGATCTAGCAGTAGATGGATGGCGCGCAGGCAGCGGTTGTAGGAACCGGGAACGCCGGTGAGGCGCTCGTAGGTCTCCGGGCTGTGCCCGTACAGCGTGATTTCGATCGAAAAGGGGCGCCATTCCACTAGGTAATCGGCGATTTGAGGCGTGATCAACGTGCCGTTGGTGAACAACGTGATCAGGAATCCCTTTTTCTTGGCGTAGGTGTAGATGTCCAGGAAATCTTTGCGGGCAAAAATCTCCCCGCCGGTGTAAAGAATCCAGAGGCAGCCAGCCTCCGCTAGTTCATCAAGGATACGGCAATGTTCGGAGCAGGTGAGCTCGCCGCGTTTCGCGTCCATGTCGCCCATGGGCAGGTTGTTGTAACAATGGACACACTTCAAAGGACAGCGCCGACTAATTTCAATGGTCGCACTGGCGGCGACGCGTTCGGCTTGCATCCGATCATGCAAGTTCGCGCTGAAATCTTGATAGGACCTCGCTCCCACTGGGGTTATAGGCATCAGGAACCCTTGTCTACTGATGGCTCGATAATTCCCGCACTCTGCAGCGTACTCACAAATTCCAGTGTGTCGCGCTCCGAATCCTTCGGTGCTACGTCGAACTCTTCGCTCACAGCTTGCACGATGTCGCACACGCTGGTCTTACCATCAAAAAGATTCCAGATGAAAGCGCCCACGTCATTGAAGCGGTAAATTGCGTCGAGGTCGCCAATCTGTCCACAGACGGGAACAACCACCACCTCACCAGCAATCGTCCGTGTCACAAAGTCGCCTTTCCTGGCGAACCGGACGGCAGAGATCCCGATAGCTTCGATGTGCTGATGTGACATTTCGACCCCGACGCCAGGCATTCCGCGTCCCCTAAATCCTGATGTGGACATCATAGGACAATTCTGGCCCGAGCGCGCTAGATGTTTTCATCGTGCTTCTCAATCGAGAATAGATCACTGTGGCCGAAGCCCACGGCTTGAATATTGAGTACCTGGTCGCCATCAAACCCCCGGCGCCCCGAGGGTCCCGACTCCACGATTGTCACATGCGCGAGAGGGGCGACCGGTCAGCCGTCCCATAGTGATTGAGCACATCCTCAACAAGATGGGCCTCTCGGATGTTCTTCCAGTCAAAGTTCGGCCGCAGGATTCAGCCCTTTCTGCGGCCAAATTGGTTCGCACCTGACAACGTGCTTGCGGCGCAGTCCAAAAGCGAAAGATCTCTTCGCGGGAGGTGCTTTCAACAAGGCAAAACAAATGAAGATTTTCGGAGGTTCTTGCCGATGCTTTGTGACCCGACTTCCGCCTCTTGGTTAGAAATTGGAGACGTCCCTCTGTCAGATTGTTTGAGGCTCATAAGTAGTTTGGCGGATTCTAATGGGTGACCGGAAATCAGAGCGGGTTGTGAACTTGAACGACAATCGTGTAGCCGGCTGGAGCTGGTTCGCCGCCGCCCCAACCATTCATTGGTCACCGCGCACCGAGACCGGAGCCCAGGAGATTTATGCCCTCGACCGGGAAGCGCGGTAGCTCTCTCCACAAACAGCTAGTGCGCATTCCCCGGATGGTTCGGCAACTCAGGAACTGGGGACGTAGCTCTTCGACGCTGCAGAGTTCGCAGAATTGCGGTAGTCATTTCTTGCGACTCGCCAGTTCCACATTCTCTACGGGGGCATGTCGGAAGTTATAAACCCAGGACAGACTGACATAAGACTTAAGAGGCACGCCAACAACCCGATCTACCGGAGCCAGATCCCCGGCCAGTTGCAACGCTTCCACCGTCTGTCCCGTGTAACCGCGCGCGATCAGCGAATTCAACCCCAAATCCATCTGCCCTTCGCGGAAGGAACGCAGAAGAGAAAAGCGAAGCTCGCGGACGGGAACACCGATGAATCCGCCACCTAGGGGCTTACGGCCGACGGCCTCGAATTCACTGCGAGCCCGGAGGCCGAAAGGAAGACGGTTCACAGTGCCGGCCACATCCCAGATGAGCCGCGGCGCCTCGGGAATGTCCTCGCCCGTCATCCGGTCAGTCGCGGTCGCCCGCGCCCACGAGGCTTGCAACGAGCCGAAAGAAAAATAGCGTCGGGCGGAAGCAGTCAACGAGCGAGTGAGGGACGGCCCGAGATTCTGCTGCAGGCCGGTATCGGGATCGATCTTGACAAGTTCCTGCGAGTTGCTGACGCGCACCAGCGTGATGCTGAAATCCGTGCGCGCGATCTCTTTGCTGACCACCAACTGCATACCGCGAGACGGGACGATCACCGTCGGCGTGACAGAAGCCCCCGTGCTCGTGCCAATCCGCGGATCGTTGGTGTGAAACGCTTCGCCGAAACTGAACGCAACCTGGGGAAGAAATTTTTGCTTGGGCGGCAACAGCGTGAGCGTCCCCTTGGGGAGCGTAATACCGGCCAGCTTGTTGAAGGAGTTTGCGGGGGCCATTTTGTCCACGTTATCGAGCAATACTTCTTCGCGTCGCACTCCTAGGTCGTAGTGGAAGAACCTCGTCAGGGCTCCATCGACCGAGGCGAAGGGGGCAACGAATCCTAACGTAAGGTCGTTCGCCGTGACCCGCTGAAACACTCCACGCTGGTCGGCGCGATCCAAATCGAGATTGCGCGGAGCATCGCGGCGCAGGTCAACCCCAACGAGGATCGAAATTCCCTTATGTGGTTTGACTAAATAGGTTGTGTTGCCGCCGGTGACCGTTCGGAATTCGCTCTGGCGGATCAGTCCATCCCCGAAATCGGAGCGCAGATCGAGGCTGTAGGTGCGAAAGAATCCCGAGAGTTCGACCTGCTGGCTGTCCGTGATTCGCCAGGTGTCGGTCGCAACCAGAAGTGAGTTGTGCGTCCGGTCCTGCTGGCGCGCGTCAATCGTGTCTCCGGGAACGGCAACCCCTGTTGGGATCAGCCCTGGGATGAAGGAAAAGCCGTAGTACCCGATTCCGAAAAGAGTAGTGTCGTGCGCCTTGGTTTTGAAAGCGCGGGAGGCATTGAGCTTGTACTGCTGACGATGTTCGGGGCGCTCAAGAAATCCGTTGCCGAAGGACGTCTGCAGAGTCAGCCAGCCAAGAGTGGCCGGATTCGTGGGGCTCCATCCGGTGACGAAATCGGCGTCGTGCTGGTCCGTGGTGAATTGAGTGAAGGGCAAAAGCCGGTCGCGTAGGCCATAGCCCACCGCGAGATTCACAGCATGATTGCCCTCACGCACATTGAAGGCCCCGCCATCCGCCGTGACTGAGGCGATGCCGTTTGAGATAAGCACGTTGGGATCCGCATATCCGTTCCCGTGAGCGTTGGCGGGAAGGTTATTGGGAAACAGGAAGTCGCCAATCTGGAAAAACTGTGCGACCGGCTCGCCGTGATCTCCTGCCACTCCGGGTGCGAAATATTGCGGCGCCTTAATCCCTCCCGACGCCGTCTCGATGGGCAGTCCGGGAATCGAAACGGGCGCACCCGGCCGGCCAGGGTTCGCTTCGAGCAGTTGATCATGAATAAACGTGCGCTGCGCGGGGTCCGGATTCGTGGCGTCGGGAGCGGCCGCTACCACCGTAATCTCAGCAACGGTAGAGACAGTCTGGAATTGGATGTCCTGCTCGCTGGCACGGCCGGGGAAAACGGCGATCTCGCGGCTGGTGGTGGCGAATCCCAGCGCTTCAGCAGTGAGTTGGTAGACGCCGGTGTCGACCGATCGAAACTCAAAGTGGCCTTGCTCGTCGGAGGTGATCCGTAGCTCAGAGGCGTTTGAAGCTCCCAGAAGTCTTATCTGTGCGTCGGCGATCACTGCCCCACCCGGATCCGTCACCCTACCGGCCAGCGATCCATGATGCTGAGCCTGAATCGGCGCGACGCTCGCAGTGATAAGGAGGAGAACCGCGACTACAGCCGAGATTAACGACCTCATAGTGTTCTCCTCCTTTCCTTGGTTCCGCTACTCTTTCACCTCGGCCCGGCCAAGTCCGGCAAGCACGACGCGCGCTTGCTCCGATCCAGCGGCGTGAAGGGAGACCGACTCGTTAAGGTAACGTTCGGCGCTTGCGCGATCCCCCAATGTCAGGGCAATCTCGCCCGCATGAGCGAGCAGCTTGGCATCGCGGATTCCGACTTCTAGTGCCATCGAGATCTGCTTGTGGGCTTCGGCGTCCTGCCCATTGACGTGCAAGGCCCAGGCATAGGCGTCGAGGGTGTAAACATCGTGCCGCCAGGAGAACTCCTGCCGGGCAACTTCGAGGGCCCTCGCCGGCTGGTGGGCATGATCCGTATAGTAAAAAACCAGTTCGCGGCTCGAGTTGTCTTTGCGGCTCGCCTCGGCTAGGGACTTTGTTTCAAACTCTGCAAACGCTTTCTTCGCCTCGGTCTCATGCCCCGCTAGCTCCAGCGCTTCCGCCAAGTCGTACAGATTCTCCGCATGTTGCGCGGCTTGATAACGCTGACGCAGCAGGGTTACGGCGTCCTCGTAGCGCTCCTGCGTCATGCGCACCCTAGCCAGATTGCTCAGCGCGTAGTGGTAGCTCGGGAACAGCACCAGCGCCTGCTGCAGAATGTTCTCGGCGTCATCGCTTCGTCCGGCGACAGAGCGCAAGTGGCCCATCTGGCTAAGAATCCACGCACGATCCTCGGTCTCGGTGGGAACCGTGGCCTGGTACGCCATGTCCATCAATTCGTAAGCGCCGTCCACATCGCCGAACATTTCCCGCAAATATGCAGCACGAGTCATACCGGGAAGATTTCCTGGGCGTAAATTCAGCATCCACTGCGCCGCACTTTCTGCGTCCGGATAGTTGCCGAGTTCGGCGTTCGCATCCACCAGAAAGCCGTAGACCAAGATGTCATCTGGAACTTTCTTGTTCAACAGCTTTGCGGCTTCGAGCGCGGCTGGGAACTCGTGACGCCCGAGTAGCAGCCACACATGAATCTTCGCGCTTTCAAAATTGTCCGGAGCTAGATCCGCCGCCTTATTCAGGGCCTCTTCTGCCTGCGCATAATAGGCTACGTCGGATGTTTCGCGGGCACGCCGCGACAGTGCAATCGCTAGCTGGTTGTAGCCGGCGAACTGGCCGGGCTTCTTGGCGATTTCTTTTTTCGCGTTGGCGATGCCTTGTGCGGCCGGCGAAAGCGGCGGAATGGTGGTGCTTGAAGTCTGCGCAACGCCAGTGGCGGCCAGACTCAGGACGATGCTCAGTACAGGCAGCGCGAGAAAGTTTTCCATTGTTCTCCTCATTTCTGACTTCCTTCAAGATGATTTTTGATGGAGCTTGTGGCCGCCGCTTTTTCAGTAGCGGCCACAAGACTGTTCGTGGAGCGTTTAGTTGGTTGGGCAAATCCCCGTCGATATGCCCGTGCAACCGGCCTGACCTGGGCCGATGTGCACCGAGTTGCGCCCGCTATTCGCTGGCATGATGTAGGGGAACGCGTTGTTGTAACCCTCCGGATTGAGCTGAACGCCGTCACCAATCGCCGTTCCGTACTTGGTGGAATCGACCAGGATTCCAGCCACGGCACGTGCAGCGATGTCGACGACATCGTCAATCGGCCTGCGTCCGTTGGGGAATCCCGCCAAGTCTCCCGCGAGGAAGCCCAGACGCTTCTGGCTTCCGACGGCAGTGGGGGGAATTCCGGTGTTCAGGCGAAGCAGATCGGCGACCGGGCCCGCGTCACCAGCCCCGCAACCGGGGCAGATCGGCGGTTCGTACTGGGCAAGAATCAGCAGATCGGTTCGTGGTGGCGGCGCAACTGGAATGCCGAGCGCACCGAACAGCGTTGCCAGCACGGGATTCAGAACGAACGGCGCGAACTGCGAGTCGTTCTTCGGCTGGTCCATGCTGAAACGGTCTTTCGATCCGGTTCCGATGATCAGTTCGTTGATCAGCGGATTGCCTTCGCGCTGCACTTGCTGGAAGGGACCGTAGTTCTTGTCCGGGTAAGGCGACCGGCGCACGGTGATTTTGTTGCGCGAGGTCGTTCCCCAGGTTCCGATTACGGCTTGTTTCTGGCTGGCGTTGTGGATTTGGCCATCGACAGTCAACATGGTGATGGGAACTTCCAGCACCATCGAGTTGACGTTGAAGCCCGCCACGGCATCGGGAGCGTAGTTGTGCGTGTCGTCCGCGTCTTCTGCGGGCGGAAGTACGCCGCCTACACCCATGCGGAAGTTAAGGGTATCGAAGGCTGCGCCCAGATCGATGAAGAACGGGTCATCGGCGGTTCCGGCCCAAACGGTGGTGTTGTTGCCCAGGCTATAGATTCCCTGGTTGAACAGGGCCTGATAGTTGGGCATGGTCTGCGGGCCGACGTTGGAAGGAACGGCATAGAGCGTCTGCCCACAGCTCAGGCAAGTGGACACGCCATTCTTGACCATGGTGACGGTGTAGGTTTGCCGCAAACTCAGGCCGGCTGAACCTTGTCCGGACAACGACGTGATGGGTGGGACTCCCGCCAATCCGCCGGCGAATCCCGTAAACAATCCTGGTTGGCGGATTTCGGTGCTGAAGCGAAACTGGAAGGTAACGTCTTCAATTCCGTCCTGATTGTTGTCGATCTTCATCTCGTAAAGCACATTCGGATCGAATGGGAAGTAGTTGGGCCCATTGGCGGGCTCAAGAAACGGGTCCACATTCAGAATGAATGTGACATTGTTGGGATTGTCATAACTGACAAAGGCATACCAGTCAGTAATGTCTGCTGTGCGATCAAGGGCCGTGATGGGAGCCTCGCGATGGCTGGATGCGAACACGCTGGGAGGTGCCAGCATGAGCAGCGCCATGGCAAGGGCCACCAATGACTTGAGTTGCTTCATGGTGTTTGCCTCTTGTTTTTGAGATTGTGGACGGTGCCTGCGGGAGCACTGCCCCGAATCGCGGCGCCACGACTCGGAGCAGATCGACGATAGCTCCGTCTCACAGCCCTAGTACGGTGGGAATAGTCAAACGGATTGCCAGGCAGTTTTCGGTCCGGATGGAAGTGGCCAGAGTTGACCTGCAGTAAGCAGGGCGGGAACCGGGACATTGCCGAGGAGAACTGGTTACCGCGCCGTGATAGCAGGGATTGCCTACAGTTTGGGCGGTCTGGCATCGAAACATCGGACCCCGTTATTCGCTTCTGAGAAGGGTGATGAGCCAACGACCACTCCCAGGTTATACCCTTACACAAGCCCAGGCTTCCTCCAAGTTTTGAAGATCGAATTTCTCCAAGCCGAGAAGCGAACTGAGGTGTGGCCGCACTCTGTTTTGGACCGACCCTGCGTATGATTTAAGAAGAGGGAAAGAACCGAAAGAAGTCATTGACCGTGCACACGGAAGGGAAGATGATCGGCGGCTTGAAGCTCGGAAATCTTAGATGGACAGTGGACAATCGAACGGACCGCTGGCACTAGACGTGTCGTTCGGGTGCATCGTTGCTTTTTTGTGCGGCGCTTAGACCGTCGGTGTGTGTCTTGGCGGACGCTGGCGACGGCCTCGCAGGCTAGGCTGTTCAGTTCGTCCTGGGCGCCGGATGGGAAAGGCTTCTTCTTGGTCGCTTCGGCTTCTCCAAACGGCTCGGACCTCCTGCGCGTATCTCCCGAGGGAAAGACGCAGGTCCTCTGGCACGACGAAAGCTGGGTATCGAGTCTAGCGCCATCTCCGGACGGCAAGCACCTGGCTTTTCAAACCCAAACCCAGAACGACAGCAACGTTTGGATGCTGGAGAATTTCTAATTTCTGCACATTCGGCGGAGTCTGCGTGGCTCGACAGGCGTCAGTGTGCACTCTACTCTCAGGCAAGATACCAACCGGCAACATCGTCCTAAGAGAAGCCAGGGCAGAGTAAGCGAAACTGCAGTACTGCAGGAGCAGAACGGCGATCTTCCAGCCATGCCTGACCTGCCTGCACAAAATTGTCAACTGACGCTATCAGGCCATTTCACACATCGAGAATTGGCCGATTCCGGGTCAATGAGCGATATGGCGATTTTTCGCCAAGTGAGTGGGTGTGGGACGCGAGATGTTCTAGGCTGTTTGCCGTGGACCAGTTCTTCACGGAGATGCAAGAAGTTCTTCTCATTGACGCTCGCGCAGAGCCGACATAAAATCTCTGCACTGAGCGGATTCCCCCTGCGCTTCCCGCTTTCCCTTTTTCGCCTAAGGGAGGCGTCTCAATGAAGATCCGGCTGTTCTGCTGTTTGCTAGAGAAACGCTTGAGGAAATGTCAGTGACACGCGTCACAGACTCAGGCCGCAGGTCAGGTGACGCTAAATCCCTATAGCGCTCATTGACCGGATCGCCCCGGCCCGATTTATCAATGAGTGAAATGGCTTGGTTTCGTAAACCATCGCAAAATACGCCGGGGCGGAGTGATCCGCTCCGGCGTAAGTTAAATCGATTGCCTCATCAACTATTCCGGTCGCCACGCTCCAAAGCTTGGAAAGTGATATCGGTTCATCCGGCGCATGAGGGGTTGAGGCAATGTGAGGCTGGGATGGGGTTGCGAACCGCGGGACTTGCCTGAGGCACAGCGTCGGACGACTCCACGATGCTGTAGTCGCAGCCCTCGACGCCTTGATGATTGCCGTCGCTAGTGCCAGGACAATCCTGGTTCCGTGCTTTGGTATTCATGTGACTCCTGTCGGCCTTCCCTCGTGTGTCGCTACGGTTTCCGATTCGAGTGGATTGCCGCTGCGGGTTTTCCGGGCACCGGCAGTCCGCTGAGTGATCCCTGCTGTTCGAGGGGGCCAAGGAAGTTGCTCAGGGAATCCAGGTTCATCCAGAGCAACTGTCCGCCGCTGGCCTGATAGATGATTCCGTTGAAATTGGATGGCGTGGTCCCGACCGTGACGGTCAGCGGAATCGTGTAGCGCCCGGCGTTCGCTGCATCCGGAGTCGCAGTTCCAGAGATCGCAACCCCGGAATCCGCCTTCTTGGCGGCAAAGGCAAGCCACGGGTCACTGACCAGTCCGGTCCCCGCCAAAACGCCACTCGTGACCGATCCCTGCCCGACGGAATCGAATTCGTAGCCGGCGGCGACCAGGCCGTCATACGCCTGTATTCCAAGGGCATAGTTTCCGGCAAAGCTGGCGGTGGAGGTATCGGTCTGCGGCAGCGCAACTCCAGTGCCGAGGTTGAACAAATCTAGGTTGACCAGAAGCGCGCCCCCTAGGCCGCTGGCCGTGTTGTTCGGATCAAGAAGATTGAGATTTGGGTCCGTTATGTAAAGCCCAAAGGCACTGACGGGAATGTTCGAGAGGGTCAAGCTGCCGTATCCGTTGCGGGCGATGGAATAGGTGCCAGGAAACGGGCTCGTGAGGAGAGTGCCCGCGCCCGCAGCTTGATTGATATCGAAGTACCCTGCCACCGTGCCGCTGGACGGAACCGTGAACATGCCGACCGCCGTATAGAGGTCCGGCCCATAGGAGTTGCTCTGCACACCAAACACGGAGCTACCCAGCGAGGCGTTGCTGAAAGTGCCGGCGCTAGCACCCTGGCCGAACGCCGATCCGACCACCACCTCGTTGGTATCCACGCCAATGATCCGGGTCACTTCCGGACCCACGATGTAATAGTTGAGAGTGGTTGTGGTAGCCAGGCCGGCGCCGGTGATCGAACCCCTCCCGAAGGCATCAGGTGCAGAGATGGTGCCGCTGAACGGTATATTCAGCGTCACCGTTCCAGGTCCGGAATCATCCACGTCCACTACGCCATTCTGCACGGCGGTGCCCCTAATCGAAAACACGCCTCCGGCCACGACCGCAAAGAAGCTCGGGTCCTCACCCGTGAGGGTGAAGGAGTACCCTCCGTTGAGCGTGCTCGGCAGGGTCTGCCAATCGAGGCTGCCGCTGGAGGTTGCCGACCCATCAAACTGGGCGATCAGCGCGTGCTTGGTATTGGCAAACTGGACCGCCAGGGTTTCGGTCCCGTTAACACCCAACTTAATGTTGTTCGTAATCAGCGTCAGCGTCCCCTGGCCGGTGGTGGAACTGACCGTCAGGACGCCTCCGGTGATGGTGTCGCCGGCTGGCTGCGGCGACGTGATTCCGAACGCGTCGTTATAGTCCTGTTCGCCGGCCACGACGTTGCCATAGGAATCAAAAGTCACCGCCCCTGCGAGAGCGTAGAGATTCAGCCCCAAAGCGTTGTTGATGGCTTCCAGTCCGCTCAGATAGAACGAATAGCTGCTCGCAGAAGCACCCGGGGTATTGGTCAGAGTGAAGCTGGCCGCCGCCGTTGCTCCCGTAGCTGTGGCCGTCACCTTCTCCGTGCCGGCCGTCGTGCTGGCGGTAAACACCGACGAGGTGGCTACGCCGCTCGGGTTGGTGGTGACCGTTTCCGTCGCCGTGGAATTCGACGCGAACGTGCCGCTCGCTCCGGACGCCGGAGCAGTGAAGGTCACCGCCACACCCTCCGTCGGCGTGCCGCCTGTCGTTACGGTCGCCACCAGCGAGTTTGAAAACGCTGCGCCGACCGCGGCGCTCTGCCCCGACCCGCTGGTTGCCGCTATGACTGGCGGCGATGGTGGTGGCGGTGGCGGCGCGCTCGAACCGCAACCCGACAGGAAACTCAAAACAAGAAGACCCAGAGACGCAGATGCTTTGCGGTTCATAGAGTCTCCCCTTTCTCGGCAGTCTTCTGGCTCGCGCGCTCACGGGACTGCGGCCGCACCGGAATTCCGCGCTCGTTCCGGATGGCATAGACCCGCTCCCCCACCTTCATGGTGCGGGCCAGGAAGACCTGCCTATTCCGGATTGTCTTCATCACGCCAGTCATCTCGATCAGTTGGCCTGCCTTGACGGAGAGCGCGTCCCGGCCATGCGAACCCGACAGCCCCAGGCTTGCGTCCACTTCACCGGAGTCCGTTGCCAGAAGCAGGTGGGAACCCCACAGCATCCCCGGAGAGGCTTTCGCAAGCACCTTCGACACGGTGCCCGTGAGTGTGACTTCCTTTGTGACGTCGTAGCGGATCGGATTTTCTGCCCTTGCCGCGGTTGCCTCCGTTTGCGCCTGCACCAGCGGTGCGAATGACATCAACAACAGGAGAGCCAGCGTGCCTAGCCCCGTGAATCGCGGTTTCATAGTTACCTCCGGGTTGAGCTTTGACTCCTAAACTTCTCGCGTGAAGATCTTCCTGCGTCGGTTCGGCCGAAGTTACCTGCCCGTTGGCTGCGCCTTCGATATGCGATACCGGTTACTCCCCCACGACTGCGGTGAATGTTGCGCTGTGGTGGGAATGTTGGGACGCGCCGCGCTTTGTTCGGTCGCCGTCGCCGCATTGACCATGCTGTAGTCGCAGCCCTCGACGTCGGGATGATTTTCGTCGCACGGGATCAGCACGACGGAGTGGTTTGTTGCTCCCGTCCCAGCCGTTGATGGAGATCTCTCCGCGGTCATTGATTTGCCCCGCCTCATTCAATTGCAGACCGGAGTTGGAGGGGACAAGAGTTATTCAAGTCAACGATGGGGGCGCCATCCTCCGACAGGAATGGGAGTCCGGTGCAAGAGTCAAAGCCGACTACTTTCGCGGACACAATGACCGATGAGGCGAACGGACAGCCACCGGCGAATGTCCCGAGATCAGTCATCCGCCATTTCCCTCGACGCTTCCGCCAAAGGAGCGCATGGACCACGCGCTGCTGTGATCCGCCGCACTACCAACCACATCGCCGTTTTCGTTGAGCGCGCCTGCCCGCCGTCCACGCGAATCCGCGGTTCCAATTCATGATGACACCTCGTGAAAAAAGTTGACTACGATTCCGAGTGAAATGAACGGGCGCCAAAAGACCGGAACGCATGTTGCCTTCTCCCTCCTTTAACATCAACCGGAGTTTGTCTGTAATTTGGCTGAACTCGCAACCGTCGCGCCTGCAAGCAGTTACGGAGCGCTCTGAAGAAACTGGGGCGCGGGATTTTGGCTTTAGCAGATGGCCCGGCAAGACAAGGCAGGGCGCCTTGGCCCAGTTGTTAATAGAGAAAAGGGTAACGAAAGCAGAGTGTGATAAGAAAGTCGCTGTCGGATACGCACCCCCGAAGAGACTCATCTCTTTGCTATCAGGGCCGCGAGACTTGGTGCTTTCCGATCTCGTGAAAGCCGTCGACAGCTTCAGCCGCGAGACGCCTGTAGAGTTCCAAAAAAAACTGCTGGAAACCCGGTTGCAAATTTCGGACTGACAGAAGTGTGCCGCGAACACCAAGCCGGATGCTCTTGGAACCGAACCAAAGGTTTGCTTGAGATTATGGCGGTGACTTTCATCGTAACAGCCTGCCTCTGGTTTGCTAGTACCAGACGCTTGATGACTTCACGCCCGGGGACGAGATGGAAGTGATCCACTGCGGAACTGCAATGGAAAATCGCGCCCAGAAATATCCGACCCCAGCCGAACCGTGTTCATGGGGGTGGCTGCCTTTCGCAATCGAGATTGCACGCCTTCCCAGAGTAAACAGGTAGGGCAGGGTTAACTTCCGGTTTGCCCTTCACCCGGACACAATCGCGCCACTCAACCGAAGAGGTATAAGTCCGGAAGAATCCGGTAGTCGGAACACGCAAGAAATGCGGCTAACGGAGGTTACTGAGCACAGCGGCGTCACTGGTGGATTCGCCGCGGGCCATCAACAGTCGCTTTCCATCGCGGGACCAGTGGAAGTCGTAGATTATTCCGGAGTCAAACTTTGTCAGTTGCCTGGGTTCGCCGCCGGTGATCGCCTGGTCCAGAATGTTGTAAGTACCGTTCTTCGGGAAGCTGTACTGTAGGCTTTTGCCGTCTGGCGACCAAAGCAATCCCCAAACGACTCCGGGCGCATTCAGTAGCTTGGTCGGCGAACCTCCTTCTGCCGGAATGATCGCCAATCTGGTTGCAGGCACAGGCAGAGATTCCCGATAGGGGTACGCCAGGAATTTCCCGTCCGGCGAAATGCTCAGGCGGCCACCTATGTTTTCGCCGAGGATCTTTGAGATCTCCACCGAGGCCCCACCCTCCGCGGGCATGCGAAAGATTCTGTGCAGGTCGTCGTAGAAGAGGTACCTGCCGTCGGGGCTACAAACAGCGCTGTTCAAGTCGCCCTTCACCAAATGGACAGGATCAGAGCCATTGGCGGCCACGCGAATCAGTTCAGTCGTCGCGGCTCGCCCGGACGCAAATACAATGAAGCGCCCACACGGCGTCGGATCGCCTTGAAAATCGGTAACCAGCAGGTCCGTGAATAAGGTTCTCTGGCTGCCATCGGGTCGCAGACTCCATAGTTTGCCATTTGTGCTGGTCGCCAACAGATGCCCATCCTGCGCTTCGACCACTCGAAATAGCGGCAGTGCGGTGGAAGTGATCTGCTGAGCTTGCGAGAGGTCTGCGGCGGGAGCGCCCCAGATATTGGAAATGGCGTGATTCGCGATCGCTACCATCGTTTTGCCATCGCCGGTGATGTCGGCCCGCGTATCGTAGTCTGTTAGATCGTTCGTAACCCGGCGCACTTCGGCCTTCGGATAGGAAATCGTCCACAACTGCCCGCGGTCATTCTGATCATTCATGACCAGCAGGAGCATGTCTCCTTCCGGCAGCCACAGCGGCCGTCCTACCGCGTTGGCACCGGAGAAGAGTTCGCGCGTGCTGCCGTCAGCGATCGAAACGGCGTCCAGGATGTAGGAATGCCTGCCCCCGTAGAGATACAAGGAAACAGCGACGGTGCTGCCATCCGGAGACCAGGTCGGCCCCGGTTGGAAGTCAGGAAATGTGTGCTCAATCTCCACCAGCAGGCGATCGCCACTTCCATCCGAGTTAGCGATCCGTACATCGGTCGAATTGCGTGGGGGAACTCCTCGGGTGTAAACGAACCGCTGACCGTCCGGAGAAAAACTTATTGGTGAGTCGATGTCTTTGATCAGCAACCGACTTGAGCCGCCGAGCAAGGGAATAAGGTACAGGTACCGGAAGCCCGGATCGTTCTTGTCGGCCTTCACATAATAGATATAGTTCCCGTCGGGAGAAAACGTGAGCCCTCTCAAATCAGTTGCGTCAGCTGGCAGGATCTGGACATTGCTCCCTGTTGGCACCTGATATAGCCAAAGACCCAAGAACCCGTGATCGCGTCGGGCATAGCACACGTAGCGGCCATCCGCGGAAATGGCAGCCAGTTCGACCTTCCCGCTATCGGTGAGCTTCGTTACCTGAAACTTTTCCAGGTTCGGCCTTCGGTTCTGGCCTGTCTTCGTGCGCGCTATATATCCGGCTCCCAACGCCACGGCAACGGCGACCACAGCGATCACTGCCAGTCTCCAGTGGGATTTTCCACTTCTCACATCCGAACGGGGAGAAGCAACCGGCCCGGCGTTGGCAGAAAAACTCGCCTTGGTGTGTCCGCCGCGTCCATTGCCGTTCAATCCGTCGGCGCTCGCGTCCGCTAGGGGACTGACGGACTCCAGCGCCGATCCCTCGCCGCTCGGACTGACCGGCGCGATGAAACGGTACCCACGCCGCGGAACCGTCTCGATGAAAACAGGACTCTCGGCGGAATCGCCAAGAGCGAAGCGCAGTTTCTTGATGGCAGTATTCAGGCCTTCGTCGAAGTCGACGTACGTTCCGTCGGGCCAGAGGATGGCGCACAGTTCTTCGCGGCTCACCATTCCCCCTGGATGGTCCACGAGAACGGAGAGAATCTGAAGGGGCTGGTTCTCCAGGCGAACCAGAGAGCCTTTCTTGAAAAGTCTTGCCTCGGAAAGATCCAACTCGAACTGGCCGAAGTGCACGCCGGAACTGCGTTTAGAAGACGCTTTCATCCGCACGAACCCCACACAAGTGCGCGGAAGTATACCACCGATCAGACGCAATGGCCCTGTATCTTTCTTCAGAAGCCTTCGTAAGTGGTTCTGGACAGAGAGTTTGTAGGTTCAGACGAACTCCAGCAGAACTCCGGTTGACGGTCGACAAGCTGCAGTCAATCATCCCCGCGCACTGCGGAGAAGCATGTGAAATTCGTCGAACGGACGTCGGGCGGCGTAGCGTTCGGCTGGACTTGCAAAAGTGACTAGTTGGAGATCGTCGCCGTTGTCCCGTCCAATTTGGTGAAGCTGACGGTGAACTTCTCGTTGTAGGTCTTGGCCTTGTCCTGCAACAGGCTGATGGCGAAGGCTTCGCCCAGAAGCATGGAGCTGTCGGAGTCGCTGCGCCAGTGAATTCCCGCATGGATGCCGTGAGCAAAACTGACATTGTGCGCGAGCTTGTTCAGTTCGCCATTGACCGTGATCTGGCCTGCATCCGACCCGGTGTACGGCACCAGTGACAAACCGTCGTTGGTGGGCACCAGCGGACTGGGAATCACGAAATTGCCATCGAAGAAGAACTTCAGCAGCGTAATGCAGGCGCCCCCGACGACTCCGTGCCCTGTGGGATACGCCGGGTGCGAAGGCGAGCCCTCAGGAAATGCTTGCGACAGCAGATACGTACCGTACTTGCTGAAGCTGGCCTGAACCGCTTGCGAGTTTAAAACATTGCTATTCAACGTGGCATTGATGGTGCTTCCCTGGCCGGTCTGGATCAGTTGGACAATCCCGCCGCCGGACTCGGGACGATGGCGGAGGTGGACGATCCACTTCTGGTACCAGACCCTGTCCAGCGCCCGGGCCGCGATCTCCCCCAGAGCCGCCGCCACATCGGGTCCGCCGAAAGTGCTAAAGCCAACCTGCGTTTTGCTGTTGATGTAGGGATTGCCAGGATTCGGCGGCGCGCCCAGCGTATTCAGTACCAGGAACGCAGTGAAGTACGCTTGATACAGCACGTCAACATGGGTATATGCGCCCAGACCGCGCCCGTCGTGCAGGTAGCGCACCTGCGGATCCGCCTGGTTCAGGAGGCCCGTAGAAATGCCATTCTGGACCTCAAACCAGGTCGTGAGGTCGGTCATGTAGTCAAGGTTCGGCAGGTAGGTGATCAGTTGCTGATTGACCGGTTGCGGGCCGAGCGCGGTCGGAGTAAACAGGAATTGCGAGAGGTACGGCCCCACCGTTTCCCCGGGAAATGCGCCGACGAACAGGAGACCGGGAGTCACCTGGCCGCTGCTGTTTCTGGGGCCGGCGTAAGAGGGCATGGTGGACAGTTCGGCCGCTGCCTGGGCCGCGGTGGCATTGCTTCCGTAGTCGGTGAAGGCCACATCGCGCAATAGCGATCCCCAGTACAGTTCCACCAATTCCGTTCCGTAAGCCGCGCTGGCGACGGCCGGAGGTGGGGGAACGATCACTACACTTTCCTGATTGGCCGGGCTGGGGGCGTTGCCGAATTGCACACCGTCACAGCCCTCCAGGTCGAAGCATAATGCCCCTTGCGGCCCGTTCAATTTGCGGGTCCCGCCCAAAACGATCTTCTCGAAGTCGGCGGGATTGCCGGTCTTGAAAGCCGTTTTCATGCTGTTGTAGGCGCTAAGGTTTACCCGCCCGTAGCCATCCTGAAGCAGACATTTGGTGTAGGTGCCGGACTTGTCCGGATAGCCGCTTTCATCGCCGTTGGTAGTGTGCGGAGGAACCGGGACCAGAGAATCCCTGGTGGCGGCCGCAACCCGCAACGCAAAGCTCTTGACCACGCGAGAGTTCCCCAAGCCAGCGGGCTGGGCTGTCGCCGCCTCTGCTCTCGTGGCAGGAGAATCGAGTACTGGGGATAATCCAATCGCGCCAACGGTGGCTGCAACGCCACCCATTTTGCCCAGGAAACTCCTGCGACTGGGGGATGCCGGAGGTTGCTCCTGATCGACGGGATTGGGCGTAGGTTGCGAAGTTACTGGTGCGCGTTCCATATCGACTCTTTTCCGGGGGAGGGGAGATGAGGGTGGTGGATGCGGGATCCCATTGAGTGGGCTTCCCTTCTGATTCCAAAAGTCGCTGGCATTGTACGCCCTCAAACCCTGGTCGGGTCAATGTGAATCCGTGCGGTACTAGGTCAGTCTGAAGATCATTCCATGAAGGACACGTAGTCACACGAAGGAAACCCGTACCAATGAAGCCCCTTCGTGGTTCATGCTTTTGTCTCTCCAGGTCAAACTCACTGCCCCGCATTGACGCCGCCTTCATCTATCCCTAAGATGGCACTCCAGATCAGCGAGCCCATACCGAGGTCGCAATGTCTTCGAGCAAGACCGGCGGTTCCCGCAACCTGTTTCGCGCCATCGCGACCGACCTTCACTTCTGGATTCCGCTCAGCGTCCTTGTCGGCGGCCTTCTGCTCCTGGATAGGCTCCGTTGAACTCACCGTCAGAAACCTTGCAAGCCGCAGCGGCGGAGCCACCCATGCACGTATCCCGCCTGCGCAGCCTGCAGGGGCTGGGCATCTTCTGCGGATTCGCCGCCGGGGCGTGGCTGGGCGGCGCGGAAGCGCCCATCAAGCTGGTCAATCCTGACATCTCGCCGATCACCGTTTCCCTCATCATGGTCTGCGGAGTTTTTCTGGCACGCTGGAGCGTACCTGCCTTCATCCGCGGCACTTCGCACGTCCGCAACGACGTGCGCCAGGCTCCGCACCTCATCGTTTGGGCTGTGCTCGCAGGATGCATGTGGGCCGTCGCCAACACGCTGACGATTTATGCGATTCGAAACGTCGGCCTGAGCATTGCCTTTCCGCTGTGGAACACCAATAGCCTGCTGGGCATCTTCTGGGGATGGCTACTCTTCAACGAACTGCACTACGCGGGATGGAAGCGCTGGCTCGGCGTCATCGGCGGCGCGGTCTGCATGCTCGCAGGCGCCACGCTGCTGGCCATCGCATCGTCGCATCAAGCCGCCCCAGGCAAGGCTGCCTTCGGTGTATTCGCCGCTCTGGGGGCCGGAATTCTCTGGGGAACGATGTATATACCGTATCGCAAGGCGTATCTGACGGGCATGAATCCGATGTCGTTCATCACGTTCTTCACCGTCGGGGAACTCGCCACCATGGGACTGCTCGCAGTCGGATACCGCGGCGCGGCGCCGCTCTGGCACGAACTGGTCAGCGCCCGCGCGGTGATGTTCTGGCTGATGCTGGGCGGCTTCGTCTGGGTCATCGGAGATTTGTTTCAGCAATACGCCACCAAATACGTCGGTATCAGCCGCGGCATTCCGCTGTCGAATACCAATCAACTCTGGGGACTGTTGTGGGGCGCGCTGGTCTTTCATGAGTTGCAAGGCGCAGGCCGCACGCTTTACCTGCAGGTCGCCGGAGGATCGATCCTGATGGCGCTGGGTGCAGTTGGAATCGCGATGTCATCGGCAACGGAACGCGAACACTCGTCGTGGCAGGATGCCGCCCATCGCGAAGGCAAACGTTATGGAGTCGAGGGCGAGTACGTGCGCGCAGGGATGGAAGGCCGGGCCTACGGATCTGTCTCGACCGGCAGAACTGTAACCGACTGGATACTCATTCTTGGCACGACCGCGTTGTTCGGCGCGCTCGCAGCAGTGGCCAGGCTCCCGCACCTGGGAATCAGCGCGGGCTGGGCAGGTGCGCTGAGCGTGGCCATGCTCGCACTGCTGGCCACCTGTGGAATTTCGCTCTGGCGCACCACCCGATTTCGATGAGCCGTCCGCCGGGAGTAGTTCCTGTGCCGCGGAGGAATCGCGATTCGTATCAGGGCACCGCTTCAGCGGTGCCACAGAGACGACGGGAAAGGTGCCGGCTTTAGCCGCTGGGGGTTATCGCCACAGCCATACGCAGAGGCTAAAGCCGGATCCTTCTCGCTTTGTGCGTGGCACGCCTGAAGGCATGCCCTGATACAGGTCTTCCCCTCAAGCGTTTCTGCAAGTGCGGAACGGAATTACTTCGAGGGCAAGCCCGCATTCAGGCTGAAGATCGTGCCGCCGGAGAAATGTCCCGATCCGCTTACGGTTCCCGTCCCACCACCAACTCCCCAGAGCGTTCCATCCGAAGCTTCAATAATCACCGCCGGATTCGAAACCGTAGTGCCGAACGGCGTCAGAGTCTGAATCAGGGCGCCGTTCGAAGGCGAAAGCGTCAGGATGTCTCCAGACTTGCTGCTGCCCTGGATGCGGGGAGCCCAGAAATTGCCGTCGCTGGCCAGCAGCAACTCCGTGGCGCCGCCGGTGACCGTAGTGAACAGCGGCAGAAGCTGGAAATTGCTGGCGTTGGTTTGCACGTCGTAGATTCCGGAATCGCCCGCCGCATCGTACACCGTGTAGAAGCCAAACAAATTTCCGCTGGGGCCAAATGCCAGCGCACTTCCGGCAAAGCAGGCAAAGCCCGGGCATCCCGAGGGGAACGGGAAAGGCAGTGTCATCGTCTGTATCGTCCCAGTGCTGGGAGAATATTGGAACATTCCGCCCGCGCCCAGACCGTAGAAGGTGCCGTCCGCCGCCGGCGTCAAGGCTGAGGGAAATCCTCCATTGGTGACCGTGCCGCCAAAGCTGAACACAACCTCGTACGCTCCAGAGGACGGAGTCACGCGATAGATCGTGCCGCAGCCTCCAGACGCGCAATTGCTGCCGTTGTAGCCGGTCCCACCCTCATAGGTGGCGCCATAGAGATTGCCGTCTGCGCCCACGAGCAGCGGGCCGGTGGGATAAGCTCCGTCGAGGCAGGTATAAAGTTCCACCGAGCAGAACTTATGAATGACCTGGAAGCCGGTCCCGGTCTTGCTGATGCGAAACAAAACTCCGTAGCCATAGAATTGGCCGCCAAAGTTGATGCCGCCGCTCACCGTCCAGCCATAGAGCTTGCCGTCCGGGCCTTCTGTGAGCGTGACCGGCCCTGCGCCACTCGGGAAGTTCTTGCTAGTTCCGGGTGTGAAGGTGTGCAGCAGAGTAAACGTTCCCGCGGGCGTCAGCGAAAATATCGTGCCGCCGAAGAGCGTCTGTCCTACTGCTTTGCTCCCGGAACTCGCCGCGGTGCCGTAGAAGTTTCCGTCCGATGCCTGGATCAGAGAGTTAGGACTCGCGCCGTTGGGGCACGGCCCCGATGTTTTGCCATTGCAGACAAAAGTGTAAGCAACAACGGCCGAGTTGGCCGCGTAAGCCGAAACCGCGATCAGGGTGAAAAGAAGAACGAGCGTCAGCTTGCTTTTCATGGGAGTCCCCTCCATTAACCGTCTCGATTTTTCCTTCGGTCTGCGAGCGCGCACCTACCGCGGCGGCAACCCAGCGTTCAGGCTGAATACCGTACCGTCGGCAAAATGTCCCTTGGTGTACTTGCCAAATTGGTCGGTCGCTCCCCACAGCGTGCCGTCTTTGGCCTGGATGAGCATGTCCGGGTAAGCACCCACCGACGACGACGCTGAGAACGGAGTCAGACTCTGCAACAAAGCTCCGTCGTTGGGCGAGAGCGAGATGATGTCTCCATATCCGGTGCTGCCGTTGAAGTCGGGCAGCCAGAAGTTGCCATCGCTGGCGAGGAACAAACTGTACGTGTCTGGGCTGCCGCCGCCCTGGATCGTGTTATAGAACGGAAACAGTTGCAGATTGCTGCCATCCGTCTGCACTTCGAACATTCCAATACCGCTGGTCGCGTAGATTACGTAAAGACCGTACAGATTCCCATTCGGGCCGAAAGCTGACACAGCTCCACGAGACGGTAGGCCGTTGAACGTAGGGAACTTCACCAGCGCAGTGGTAAGCGTGCCGGTGGCCTCGGTGTAGTGAAAGATGAGCTGGCTGACCGTGCCGAAAGAATTGCCGTAGAAAGTCCCATCGGCCGCCACGAAGAGACTGCTGGGGGCTTCTCCAGAAGTCGCGACTTCGAAGTTGAGAACCACCTTGAACGCTCCGGTGGAGGGAGTAACTCGAAAGATCGTTCCGCAGCCCCCCGTGATTCCGCAGTTCGCATCCCCGCCGTAGGAACTCAGCCCATAAAGGTTGCCGTCGGATCCCACCACCAGGGCGCCGCCATTGGCGCCGTCCGCGCAGTTCGCCTGGGAGCAGAACTTGTGGATGATCTGGAAGGCAGACCCATCCTTGTTCACGCGATACAGAACCCCGTAGCCACAGTAGCCGTTGCAGCCCTTGTTCCCGCCGAAGAGCGTCGTCCCGTAAATTTTCCCGTCGGGCCCTTCGGTTACAAACCCCGGAAGATTACCGCCCGCGTAAAGTTTGTTCGCTCCCGGAACGAACGTGTGCAACAGCTTGAATGTGCCAGTGGGCGTCAGCGAATACACCGTCCCGCCGGTGGGTGCTGAACTTCCTTCCATCGAATCCTGGGCAGCGCCATAGAAATTTCCGTCGGATGCCTGAATGATCGAATCGGGGCGTCCGCCCTGGGGACACGTTCCTTGAAACAGAAATGCGTTGCCGTTACAGATAAAGGTGTAGACAGGGACGGGTTGCTGGCCGGCTGCGTAGGCACCGCCTGCCAGCGCGAACAGAACGATAAAGGCGAACTTTCCTTTCATCGGACTATCCTCCATGATTGTGAATTTTGCAGGGGCAGCGGACGGCGCATTTATATTTCATGAGTAGAGCGCAGTTGTCAGGGAAATGTAAAAGTTACCCAAAATCGGGACTTAGCGCACCATCCCTCGCTACCCAGCACGGCGCACGGGCCGCTCGCGGTGTGCTAGATTCAGTAACTTCATGGACTTGGCTCCCACTATCTCGACCCAGGGGTTGACTCGCCGCTTCGGAGAACTGGTTGCAGTCGACAACGTGAACCTGCGGGTCGCGCCGGGACAATTTTTCGGCTTCCTCGGGCCGAACGGCGCGGGCAAGTCGACGACGATCAAGATGCTGACCGGGCTGCTCGCTCCGAGTGCGGGGCGAGTAGAGATTCTCGGCCTAGATCTCAACGCGCATCCGGTCGAGGTGAAGCGGCAGATCGGCGTGGTGCCCGAAGGCATGGCGCTGTTCGGGCGTCTGACGGGCGCGGAGTTCCTCAGCTTCGCCGGTCGCATGTATGGACTCGACCGCGTTACGGCGGCCAAACGCGCCTCGGAGTTGCTCGACTTCATGTCGCTGGCCGATCAGCCGAAAAAACTCGTCACAGATTACTCCCACGGCATGCAGAAAAAGCTGGCCATGGCCGCGGCGGTGATTCATGGGCCGAAAGTTTTATTTCTGGATGAGCCCTTCGAGGGCGTGGACGCCATCGCTGCTGGAACGCTGAAATCGATGTTGCAAGGCATGATCGCGCGCGGCGCGACGATCTTTCTGACCTCGCACGTGCTCGAAATCGTGGAACGGCTGTGCAGCCATGTCGCGATCATTCATCAGGGAAAGCTGGTGGCTCAGGGATCGCTCGAAGAACTCCGGGCGGGCGTCGAGGCGCAAACGCCCGCGGGGTCGGGCGATGGAGCCCAAGCCTCGGGCGAAAAATTAACGCTCGAGCAGATTTTTCTGCGCGTCGTCGGCGGCTCGCGCCGCACCGAGTTGGAACTTTCCTGGCTGGGATGAAACGAAATGGATTCAAGCGTCCACCGCCGCGGCCAGCTCATCGCCATCGCGAACCTGCGCTGGCGCATGTTTGTGAATGGACTCCGCAGCCGGCGCGGCAAGATGGAGTTGCTGTCGCGCGTCATCGTGACGCTCGCCTTCGCGCTTGGCGGATTCGGTGGATTCGCCGCCTCCACGGGCGTTGCCTGGTACCTCACTTCGCAGAATAAAGCCGAGTTCCTTCCCGTCCTGCTCTGGCCCATTTTTTTCTTCTGGCAAGTCTTCCCCGTGATGGCGACCGCGTTCACCAACAATCCGGACTCGTCCGAGTTGCTGCGCTTCCCGCTCACCTACAGGTCATTCTTTCTAGTTCGCCTCGCCTATGGGATGTTCGATCCGGCCAGCGCGCTCGGCACCGTCTCAATCATCGGCATTCTTCTCGGCATCACGGTCGCCCGGCCGATTCTGTTCCCCTGGGCGCTGCTGGTGCTCTTCACTTTTGCCTTGTTCAATCTGGTGCTGATGCAAACTGTCTTCGCCTGGGTCGAGCGCTGGCTGGCGCAGCGCCGCACCCGCGAAGTGCTGGGCGTGCTGTTCATCCTGTTCATGCTCAGCTTTCAGCTGATCGGTCCGATTACTGCCAGCCTGGAGAAAAATCCGCGACCCGAGTTGAGACGAGCGATGGAGATCGGCGCTCGCGTGCAGGGAGCGCTGCCGCCCGGACTGGCTGGCGACGCCATCGCGCAGGCGGCGCACACACAGTACGGAGTTGGCATCACTTCCTTTCTATTTCTCGCCGCCCTCACCGTAGCCGTCGGATATCTGCTGCACCTGCGCTTACGCAGGCAGTTCCGCGGCGAAAATCTGAGCGAGGCTGCAGCGCGGCCCACGGTAGTTCAGTCGCAGACTGTGCCATTGGGCTGGGAGTTACCGGGATTCTCAGACTCCGTCGCCGCAATTTTCGAAAAAGAAATGCGTTATCTGAGCCGCAGCGGGCCCATGCTGCTCACTCTGATCATGCCGATCTTCATGCTGGTCATCTTCCGTCTCGGACCGATGAACCCCATGCACCAGCATTCCAACCTGGTCAATCGCGCTCCGGACATGGCTTTTCCCGGGGCGGCCGCCTACGCCTTGTTGGTGCTCACCAATCTCGTTTACAACAGCTTCGGCGGCGAGTCTGCGGGCATCCAGTTCTTTTACGCATCGCCGGTGGCGTTTCGCCACGTCGTTCTAGGAAAGAACCTGACGCACGCAGCCATTCTCGCGGGAAACACGGCTCTGGCCTGGATTGCGGTCACGCTGTTTTATGGCAAGCCCACTCTGGCTGTATCGGTCGCAACCGTCGCTGGACTGCTGTTCGCCGCGCCACTGAATTTCACCGCTGGCAATCTACTGTCGCTGTATTCGCCCAGGAAGCGCGATTTCTCCACTTTCGGACGGCAGAACGTTTCGCAAACCACGGTGCTCGCCAGCCTGGGGGTTCAGATCGTTGTAGTGGGGATTGGCGCTGCGGCGTTCCTTATTGCGCGGCTCTATAAGAATCTGTGGATCGCGACGCTGCTCTTTCTCGGGCTTGCGATCATCTCTTGGGTGCTGTATGGGATGGTACTGAAGAGGCTGGATGGCATTGCGGTCGAGCGCCGGGAAACACTGCTGGCAGAACTTTGCCGCGCATGACCCTCTGATTACTACTTCTCCTCCGGATTCGCAATAAACCGGTAGCCGACTCCGCGCACTGTCAACAGATGTCGCGGGTTGCCGGGATCATCTTCCAGGTAACGCCGCAGGCGCACCACAAAATTGTCGATCGCGCGCGTGTCCGTGTCTTCGTGCAGGCCCCAGACCTCTTCGAGAATCTGCTTGCGCGACACGATCTTGCCATCATTGCGTACCAGATGGCGCAGCAGTTCCGATTCCATCAGCGTGAGATGAATCGTGCTCTGGCCCGATCGCAACTCCAGCGTGCCGAAGTCGATCGTCTTTCCGCCAAAGGAAAAGGACTCGAAGTCACCGACCGTCGCCGCATTCGGCTGGCCAATCGCGCTCGTCGTTGCGGGCGCCCCGCGCATCCACTCGCCGCGCCGCAGCAGTCCCTGCAAGCGAGCCAGCAAAAGTGTCAGATCAAAGGGCTTGGCCACATAGTCGTCGGCTCCCGAGGCGAAGCCTTGCAGCACGTCTTCGGGCCGGCCACGCGCAGTCAACATAAGTACAGGAACGTAATTACGAGCCGCGCGCAATTCCGAAACCACGGCGAACCCGTCTTTCCCCGGCAGCATGATGTCCAGCACGACGGCATCGAACCTCTCGCTCTGGTTCAGAAGCCGGTCAGTGGCCGCCTCGCCGTCTCCGACAACCTCTGCAGCATAGCCCTCGGCTTCGAGGTTGAAGCGCAAACCTTGCGCCAGATGCGCTTCGTCTTCCACCACCAGAATTCGGCTCATGCTCCGACCCTCGGCAGTTCGAGCACGATGGTGGCGCCATGCCCCTCGCCTTCGCTCTCGGCATACACTTTGCCGCCGTGCTTCTGCGTGATCGCTTTCACGATGAACAGCCCCAATCCGGTTCCCTTCACTTGCGGCCTCGGCCGGTTGGTGACGCGATAAAAGCGCTTGAAGATGCGCTTCACGTCTTCCGGCGGAATGCCGACGCCGTGGTCCTGCACCCGGAGAACCAGGCGCCGCTCGTTGGGCGCTTCCAAACGCACGCGGACGTCAATGTTTTCTCCGGAATATTTCACCGCATTGTCGAGCAGATTGGAAACCGCAGTCCGCAGATCCTCGGCGCTGCCGCGCACGCGCAGCCCGTTGCCGTTGCTCGCGCCCTCTTCGTAGATCAGACTCTTCGGCTCTAAATGATGCCGGTTACGCGTAGCCTCCACGCACTCGCTGACGAGCTGCCTGAAATCCACTTCGGCTTTTTCCCGTCCCGCTTTTTTATCGCCGGCCCGCCCGGCGCGCAATACCTGCTCCACCGTTTCTGCGAGCCGGTCGGCATCGCTCAACATCAGGCGATAGAACTCCTGCTTCTGATTTTCTGGAAGGTCGCGGCGCTGCAACGTCTCAAGATGCAGCCGGATCGAGGCCAGCGGCGTTTTCAATTCGTGGGTGACCGCGTTGATGAAGCTGTCATGCTGCTCGCTGCGCCGCAGCTCGCGCACCAGGAAGATGGTGTTGACGACCATCCCCGCGATGATCAGCGCAAAGAAGACGATGCCGAAGAACAGCAGCACGCCCTCGCGCCAGTTGAGGATGATCCAGCCAACATTGAGCGCGACGGCGAGCGCAACCAGGCCGACGCCCAGGCAGAGGAAGAAGACGATCGTCCCACGTCGGCTCGTGATGCGCATGGCGGCTCACGCTGATTTTACCGCGTTCGCCCGCCAAGTCCTTGCCTTCGATTCACACGGCAAGTTATTTCAAGTCTCCATACACGAGTGTCTGAGCTGCATCCGTGCTGCTGAGCGCGGTGCCCCAGACTACGCTGTCGGCGGCGTCTGTGGTTGAACCCCAGACCACGCTGAAGCCTTGCATCGTGCTGGTGCCCCATACGACCGACGAGCCCCAGACCACGGAACTTCCGGACACATTCGTCCCCCAAACGACTGACGTTCCCCACACCACCGACGAACCCCACACCACCGAACTGCTCGCCACTGCCGAGTTGCCGTTGACCAGCGACACCTTGCCGGTGGAGGAGTTGTAAGAGACGCTGGGCGATAATGCCGCCCCCACCTTCGCCGATGCCAGGTCCGAGTTTGCAAACGCCGCGGCCAAGTCCAGATAGCCGGCGCCAATAGTGAATGCGTCGTAGGAAGAGGTGTAGGTTTGTCCGGTCGTAGGATCGGTAGCAACGCTCGATGCCGGAAAGGTTTTGTAGGCGGTTTTCATCAGCCGCGCTTTGACTTGGTCCGGAGTGAGAGAGGGATGAGCCTGAAGCAACAGAACCGCGGCCCCAGATGCTGCGGGAGTCGCCATGCTGGTACCGCTCAGCATGAAGTAATCGTTGGAGAAGCCCGAAATCATATTTCCCGGATAGGCGCTGGACAGATTGCTGTTGTGGGCGACCAGGGAAACCACCTGATTTCCGGGAGCGACGAGATCGGGTTTGACCACGTGGTCATACATGGTGGGACCCTTCGAGCTGTAGCTGGTGATGGTGTCGTCGGTGCGGCTCAGAGTTCCTTGCGTGTTCATGGCGCCGACGGTGATCACGTAAGGATCGTTGCCGGGGGCGGAAATGGTGCCGTAGCCGTTGCTGCCGTCTACGCTGATGCGGCCATAATTACCGGCGGCGACCACCACCACAATGCCTGCCTTCCAGGCTGATTCCACCGCCTGGCAGAGCGGATCCTGCGCGTAGGGGACGTAGACTCCGCGGCCCAGCGACAGGTTGATGACTCTGATGTTGTACTGGTTCTTCAGGGCGATGGCTTGCTGAATGGCGGCAATCACTTCGCTGTCGTTGCCTCTGCCGTTTCCATCCAACACGCGCAGATCAATGAGGTTGGCGTTGTAGGCAACGCCGCCGTAGATCTGGCCGGAGACCCAGCCGCTGCCCGCGATGATGCCGCCGACGTGGGTACCATGGCCGTAGGTGTCATGGACCAGCATGCCTTGCGCGTTGTACTGGCTGGTTCCGGTGAAATCCTGGTGATAGAGCACGCGGTCCCAAATGTCGATGTGCTGGTCGTCGATACCGCTGTCAATGACGGCGACGCCCATGCCGGTGCCGATGTAGCCGGCGTTGTAGGCGGCGCTGACGTTCATGGCTCCGTTCGTATATTCGTCCATCGCTTTCAAAGGATGGTCGGCGCCCACCGAAACTACGTCGGGGTCGTTCTCCAGAGCGGGCAGTGCGCTGGCCGGAATCGTAACCGCCAGACCTTTGACCATGCCCAGCCGATGGTTGAGGCGGGCGCCAAGATTCTGCACGCGGGCTTCGTGCTCGGCCCGCGGGGCCTGGTTGTACTGCACGATCACGCGCACTGTCTCGTTGCCCGCGGTAGCCTGATAAGCTCGCTCCACTGAAGCCGCAAGATCCGGCGCGAACTTCGGGTGCGATGCCCCGTTCCACTCCTGCGTGAAGGCCACCTCCGCCACCAGCAGCAACACCAACAGGCTCAAACGTTTTCCCCAGGCGGCGCTGTGGCGCAGGCCTCGGCCTGGATTCTTTCCTTGCTCTTTCCGAGTCATGTGACCCCCGCGTTCTCGTGTGCACGGCTGAGGCCAATCGCATGCTTGTAAGTGATTCATGCTATTGAGCTACAGCCTATCCACGGAGCGAGTAAGGCCACTTTGTCCGGCTGGGCTGGGGCGTCGGGACAAACTGTCCCACTTGGAAGGAGTCGTCCACTCCAGCACTCAGAACGGAAATCGAATGGACGGGATCGGAATGTGGTTGGTGGGATGGAACACGTTGCGGCGATTTCGAAGCCGCCGCGAGGTTTTGATGAACCACAACCCATGTTGGGCTCCCGATGTTGGGCTCCTGACTGAGGCCGCCGCGAAAGCGATCAGAAGGTGAAACGACCACCGACTGTCGGAGCAAAGTTGTTGTCGGAGTTATAGAAGACGCCCGGGCCGTGAGGAATCGCGATGGCCAGACCGCCTTCTTCCTCGGCGGCTCGACGTTCGCACGCATCGGTTTTACCGATTGAATCGAACTCTACATACTGCCGGATCCATTTCGCGCCAGCAGCCGCGCATCCTTTTGCAGCGCTAAATCCAAATAATTGGCGCAAGACGCTAACGCAGTTGCAAGATACTTCGCTCTTGACGCCGGACCGGCCCGAAAGGATAATGCCCGCGACCGCCCCCAAGGTCCCACCGAATTTCCCAGGAGGCCACACTTATGCCCCACGCCCACAAGTCGACCCCTGCTTCAACCCGGCAACCTTCCAGCTTGAATGACCGTCTGAACAAGCGCCTGCTTGCGTATATGGCTACGGCGAGTGCAGCCGGAGTCAGCATATTGGCGATGACTCGATCCGCAGAGGCCAAAGTCGTATATACCCCCGCCCACCGGACCATCGTTTCCGAATCCCATCTCGATTTAAATAACGATGGTATTCCCGACTTCACTTTCCACGGCCCCTTCTACATATGTGGCACCTGTTACTACTTCGACGTACTTGCCCCCAAGCCCAATAAACAGATGAGCAACGCACAACCTCTGGCGGCCGGAGTGACGGTCGGACCCCCGGGCACGAACTTTCGCGGCGGCAGAGACGAAATGGTCAATGCTTGTACTTGTTCGGGCCATAGCGCCGTGGGGGGCCCGTGGGTCGGAATTCAGAATGGATACATGGGTCTTGAATTTAACATCAAAGGGACGATGCATTTTGGCTGGGCGCGTTTTACCGTTACAAACGAAGGAGGAATCACCCTCACCGGTTACGCTTATGAGACCGTAGCCCTCAAGCCCATTGTGACTGGAGATACCGGAGGCAACGACGACAAGTCCGTCGATCAACGAGGTTCGGCAGTTGCCCCAGAACTGCCACCATCCGGACTTGGACAGCTGGCGCTGGGCGTCATCGGGAGGCCGAGGCAGTAGAGACGCTTAAACCAGGGAAAAAGCAGTTCAGGTTGGCAGAAAATCAGCGGCCCGTTCGCTCTGGAAAAATTCGAGGGCAAGGGCCGCTTCCTTTCGTCGCCCGGTCGAAAGTCGGATCAAAAGGCGAAGCGCGCACCGATCGTCGGAGCGAAGTTGCTGTTGTAGTTATAGGGGACGCCGGGGCCGTGAGGAATGGCGATTGCCAGTCCACCGCTCACCCAGGAATATGCAATTCCGGCAAAGCCGTCGAAGCGCTTGGTGAAGTGATGATCCACATAGAGCGACCCCTCGTTGAGGGTGCCCGCGCAGGAAGCGCGGAAACTGGAGGGCGTGCAAGCCGGCGGAATACGGAAGTCATTCTGCCGCTGTTGATACCAGGCGAAAGTGAAGTCAGTCTTAGCGCGGTAGGTGTACTTCGCGCCCGTCCACCAGATGTTCACCAACTTTTCAGAATCAAGATTGTTGTCCTCGACTCCGCTCATGGAATAACCGCCCTGATCCGAGGCGCCAACGCCCAACGGGTTCTTCGGGTTGTTCTGCCAGATGTATTCATAGCCGGCAAACACCTTAAACCGTTCCAAGGGATACTTCGCAGCGACCATAACGGCGCGGTTGTCGGTGACGATGCCATACACGGTGTCGTTCGGATCGATCAGATTGGTTCCGGTGATCTGGTTTGTATTGATGCTGTCGGTGGTCGACTGATAGGGCGCCGCCAGACTCTGAGGCCCCAGCAACGGATTCAATACGCTGATCGCCTGGTTGTACTGTTGGAAGACGACGTCCACAGAGAACTTACGGTAACCTCCGCCGAGGTCGAATCCATAGGCGTTGTTATGCGCCTGTTCCGCCGTACAGGTGGAAGCGGTCCATCCCGCGGTGGCCGAGTAGCAACCGGCAGAACCGTCGGCGAATTTATACATCGCGCCGAAATGGACCGGGCCATAGGCGAGGCGATACTTCAGGGCGTCGTCCCAACGGGTGTCCTCGGTATCGCCCCCGCCGGCCATGGTGCCGTTGTATCCGATGTAGGAAAAGGCATAGGCGCCGCCGGCCGGATCGTAAAGCAGCATCGCATCGGTGCCGAGAGCGCGCTGACGGCCGAAGGTTAGCGTGCCGAAATGCGTGGACGCTATGCCGGCATAGTATTCGTCATTGAAGGGTTGACCCGCGCGCGCCCCGTCGATGGCGATCGAATAGCTGCTGCGGGGAAGGCCGTTGTTGATGATGTCAGTCTTTGATGCGTTGGCCAGCAGGCCGGACTGCGGATTGATGCCAGTGGAGGCATTGAATACAACGGACCAGCCGGGCCGAAACTCTTCTTTCCCCCTGATGCCCAGACCTGTCTGCTGCAGGTTGTTCGGTGCGACCAGGAATCGATGTTGATAGCCGTTACGGTTCACCAGAGATTCGCCTTCATAGTTGTAGCCGTTTTCGGGCAAGCCGTGGCTGACATAGCCGACGCCGACGTCATAGGCACCGTACACCGTGATGCCGTGCCACGTCAGCGCGCAATCGGTGGTGGCGAACTCGCGGCCGCTGGTGCATGGGTCGGGGGCCTTGTCCTGTGCCGGCAACCACGTTGAAGAAAAGCCGAGAATCATTACTGCGAGCCAGGTACGACCCACGCAAGCCCCCTGAATCGGGAAGTGGTCTAAGAAGAAATTCGGAGTGTACATGAAGTACAGTTCACATGTCCAAATATATACAGATATAGTCGTTTTAACTCAATTTGTCGCTGCTATGTTTCATTGCGTGCATGCAGTTGACCCCGCCCGGAGATGACGGTACGATTTGGTCCCGATGCCGAAGAGCACAAAGTCCGAGCGCACGGACGTAACGTTGCTGCCGCCGCGGGATGCAGCTTCACAGTTGGGCATCAGCTTCCCCACCATTAAGCAGTGGATTTACAAGAAGAAGATTCGCAGCATTCAGACGGCGGGCGGACATCACCGAATTCCGCAGTCGGAAATCGACCGGCTGCTCTATCGCACGCGTGGCCACAACGAGGACGAGCGCCGCGTCAGCTACAAGCGCATCAGCGGACGTAACCAGCTGGTGGGACGAATCGTCGACGTGCGGGTGAGCGGACTTGTCGCGCAAGTCACACTGTCAGTAGGAGGGCAATTGATCACTTCCCTGATTACGTCAGGAGCAGTGCGCGAAATGAAACTGAAGAAGGGGCAAACCGCCGCCGCGTTGATCAAAGCTACCGAAGTGATGATCATCCGGGTGTGAACGGGATGCTTGTCATCCTGAGCGAAGCGAAGGACCTATGCAATGTGCCGGCGGCGCCAATGCTGCAGGCGACGTACATAGGCTCTTCGCTTTGCTCAGAATGACAATAGAAAAAAACAAACCCCGGCCAAAATGGCCGGGGCTAAATCGACTCGGAAACTTAGTCCCCCGCAGCCCAAAACTCCGCCGCAGTCGTCGGAGCGATCAACCGCCCGTTGGGTGCAGCCACTAATCCCTTCTCGATTTCAGCCAGCCGCGTCCGCTTCACGTCCCAAACCAGCCCCAGCTTCTGCAGCATCCAAATCCCGTACCAGTTCAAATCAATCTCATACCAGGTGAAGCCGTGCGCCGCCGAAGTCGGATGCGCGTGGTGATTGTTGTGCCAGCCCTCGCCAAACGTCAGCAGAGCAACCCACCAACTGTTGGTCGAAAGATCGCGGGTCGCAAACCGGCGCGTGCCCCACGAGTGCGTTGCCGAATTCACTAGCCAGGTCGCATGCAGGAGGAATACCGTGCGAAAGAAAGTTCCCCACAGCAGCCACGGCAGCCCGCCAATGGCAAACAGCAGCACGCCCAGAATAATCTGCGGAACGTAGTGATATTTCGTGATCCAAACGTGGAACTTGTCTTTGGCCAGATCGGGGACGTAGCGCGCCAGCGTCGTCGTGTCATGGTGCATGGACTTGCCCATGAGAATCCATCCCATGTGCGCCCACCATTTGCCGTCAATCGGCGAATGCGGATCGCCTTCCACATCCGAATACTGATGATGGATGCGGTGCGTCGCCACCCAGAAAATCGGCCCGCCCTCGAGCGCCAGCGTCGCGCAGATGGTCAGAAAATATTCCATCCACTTGTAGGTCTTGAAGCCGCGATGGGTGAGCAGGCGATGGTAGGCCATTCCAATACCCAAGCTGCCGGCAACCCACCAGAGGAAGATCGCTACGAACAGTGCCTTCCACGTGAAAAAGAACAGCGCCGCTATGGCGCCGACGTGAAATGCGGCCATAAAGATCGCCGTGATCCAGTTGACTTCAGTCTTGGTTGCTTGCGTTTTTTGGAGATCTTGCAGTTCCATGTTCAGGGAGGGGCCTCGTGATTGTGGGTTGAACTGATCCGACCTGAGTTAACCTAACAGGCGGGACGGCCCGTGACTGTAATACTTGTGTAATAGGGGGCTTACAGACGATTACGGGCGTAACAGCCGAGGCTGTACGAGGATGGTCTTGCCCAGATTTTGAGTCGGAATTCTGTAACGGCGATCTGAAGTAGAAATCTAGCTCGACGAGGAGTGAATCCTATGCCCGGAATCTCGCCTGCCACAGCTTCCCTGCCGACCTTGGACGAGATCCGGGCCGCGCAGGAGCTCGTCTATTCCGTGATGGCGCCCACCCCGCAGATTATGTGGCCTCTGCTCAGCGAGCGCGTTGGCGCAGAAGTATGGGTGAAGCATGAGAACCACACGCCGATTGGCGCATTTAAAGCGCGCACGGCGGTGGTGTATGCAGCCGAAGTTTTTCGCGGAAACTCCGCGATTACCGGGCTGGTTACCGCAACCCGCGGCAATCACGGGCAGTCGGTCGCGCTGGCTGCGCGGCGCTTCGGAGTTCCGGCCCATGTTGTGATTCCCCGCGGCAACAGTCCCGAGAAAAACGCGGCGATGCGCGCCCAGGGCGCGGAGTTGATCGAATTTGGTGACGATTTTCAGGAAGCCAAAGAGCAGGCGCAACGGCTTGCCAAGCAGCATGGCTGGCACTTTGTCCCCTCGTATCACCGCAACATCGTCAAGGGCGTCGCCACCTACTGGCTTGAATTCTTCTCGGCGGTTGAACTCGACGTGGTCTACGTTCCGATCGGCCAGGGCTCGGGCATCTGTTCGTGTGTCGCAGTTCGCAATGGGCTGAATCGAAAGACGAAGATTGTCGGCGTAGTCGCGGAAGGCGCGCCCGCCTACGCTCTCTCTTTCGAGGCCGGCCGAAAGATTTCCGCCCCGGTCACCACACTGCTGGGCGATGGCATGGCCTGCCGCGTTCCGGATGACGAGTCGCTCGAAGTCGTCCTCGAAAATGTCGACCATGTCGTGCAGGTCAGCGAGGACGAAATCCGCCAGGCCATGAAGATTTATTTTTCCGACACTCACAATGCTGCCGAAGGGGCAGGGGCCGCAGGGTTGGCGGCAGCGCTCAAAGAGAAAGCGCAGCTAGCGGCGAAACGCGTGGGCCTGGTGCTGAGCGGCGGGAATGTGGATCGCGACGTCTTCGCCGCGGTCTTAGCCAGTTAACTTCACAACCAATTCTTGGCCCGGTATTTCTCGAGTCCCGCACCGGTCAACTCGCCGAGTTCGGCGAACAACGCGTCGTCCACGGATCGGAAGTTGAAGCAGGCCTTGCCTTGCTTGCGCCTCTTGAGCTCGGGCGAAAGCGTCTTGGCAAGGTCGGGACACATATAGAGCGGCATCAGATGATAGCTGACGTACGCCTTACCCAGGATGACGGCGCCGAAATACATCGGGCCGCCCCTCCAACTTTTTGACTTCGTGACGAGGTAATACTTCTTCGGCTCGTCGACGGTTACATGAAGCTGCGGCGTGAAAGCTGCCATCACTTTCTTCAGCCCGGCGAAGGTAGCGGCGAAATCCGCGCTCCCGGCCGTTTTGTTGGCGGCAGGCTTCGTCTTCGATTTCTTCGCCGCGGCCTTTTTAGGCGCCGTTTTCTTCGCCACAGAAACCTCCTAGGCGGCTTTGCCTTTCACCTGTATGCCCGCCCATTTTTCCAGCAGGGTCAGCGTGGCCGCGTAGTCGAGATCCTTGTGCCCATCCTCGGTCGCCATCTCGTAGATCTCTTCCACCGTTTCGAGGCCCGGCAGCTTCACTCGCGCTTCTTTCGCAGCTTCGAGTGTCAGCTTAATGTCTTTATGCATCAACCGCAGAGGAAAATTCGGCGTGAAGTCGCGCTGCAAAACGAATGGCCCCTTGTAGTCCACCACGCCCGACCGCACCATGGTCGCCTCGATCAAATGCAGCAGTTGTTGCGGGTCGACACCCAATTTCGTAGCGAGCGTCAGAGCTTCCGCAAATCCCTCGAAGATCATCGCGATCTGCAAATTCATGGCAAGCTTCGTCGCCTGCCCCTTACTGGTTTCGCCCATGCGGAAGATTTTCTTTCCCATGGCGGCGAACAGCGGCTTCAGCCGCTCGATTGGCGCTTCCTCCCCGCCGACGATGAACACCAGCGTCCCATCGCGCGCGCCGATCTTCGATCCCGTCATCGGAGCGTCCACCCAGGCCACACCTTTCGCTTTCACGCGCTCGGCGAATTTCAAAGTTGCCGACGGAGAAATCGTGCTTGAGTCGGCGATGACCATGCCCTCGGTCAGGGACGCCTCCGCACCCTCTGCGCCGAAAAGAACGCTCTCCACCGCATCGGTATCGGAGACGCACATCCACACCACTTCCGCGCCCTGCGCCGC
>Ga0075029_100000023_pt1 | contig 57434 bp, 30 predicted proteins | sample LitLauG_LLR_2013_FD_71391 | JGI IMG/M metagenome (GOLD analysis project Ga0075029, IMG submission 71391) | Freshwater sediment microbial communities from North America - Little Laurel Run_MetaG_LLR_2013 | ecosystem: Environmental > Aquatic > Freshwater > Creek > Sediment | place: USA... | reverse complement strand
TGGGGCCGGATCAGCCGGTGTATGGGCTGCAGGCGCAAGGACTGGATGGCAAGCGGCCATGTCATCGGCGTGTGGAAGAGATGGCGGCGTACTACATCGAGGAAATCCGGAGAGTGCAGCCGGAGGGACCGTATTATCTGGGCGGGCTATCTTTCGGGGGCGTGGTGGCCTTCGAAATGGCGCGACAGTTGCGCACACAGAATCAGGAAGTTGCACTTGTCGTTCTCCTCGATACGTTCGCGGCGAGGCATCAGTCAAAGTGGTCACTGTTCATCAAGCTTCTATCTTTGCCCGTAGCTCAGAAGATAACTTACCTGGCCCAAAAATCTGGTGAGATGAGTGGTTTTGCACGTGACCTTTTCCTGCCTCGCGCGCTGAAGGATGTGCGTCAGGCGAACAGCGAAGCGGCGAAATATTACGTCGCCAAGTCTTATGACGGGCGCGTCGTTTTGTTTCGCGCCACAGACAAATCTTTGAGAGGCTTGGAAGATCCCGTGGCGGCGTGGAACGAGGTCGTTCCCGCGGGGTTGCAGGTTTGTGAAATATCTGGCAGTCACACTGGCATAATGGCCGAGCCTCAAGTAACCGAGCTCGCTGGGAAACTGACCTCCCATCTTGCGGAAGCAGCTGAAGTGCTTGGGGCAAGAGCGAGAGTTACAGCCTGAGCGAGCTCATCCGCCACGAGCTTAAGAATCTCTCCCGCCATTGCACGATTGTGCAGGCTTGTTCTGTGGAAGCATCACTTCGTCAATCCAATGTCATGCAGAGAGGCCTCTTGTTCCAACAACCTTCCCCTCTAAAAACCGCAGATGGAGTTCCTGCCGAAGCCGGGTTGGCCGCGTCCTTCCCGGTGGGGTCGGGCACGCCAAGTGAGGGCTCCGACGATCGGACGCCGCGTCGTAGACTTCTTGATCGTGCCGTCACGGGAGGGCTGGCAATTCTGGATCAGGGACTGATCTCGGGTTCCAACTTTCTGATCGGAATTCTGCTGGCTCGTTGGCTGATGCCGGGACAATACGGCGCGTATGCCCTTGCGTTCGCGGTGTTCCTGTTGTTGGCATTGCTTTATCAATGCTTGCTGCTGGAGCCAATGACGGTGTTCGGCGGATCGTCCTACCACAATTGCCGGCGGGAGTATCTCGGCAGACTGCTCCGCATGCATCTGTTAATTGGGTGCGTCATCGCGATAGGCCTGGGAACAGCTGCTTTCATCTGTTATGCGCAGGGCTCGGACACCCTGGCGCGAGCTCTCGCGGGAGTAGCCGTGGCCGCTCCCTGCGTTTTGTTGTTCTGGTTGGCACGCCGGAGTGTCTATCTGGAGATGTCGCCGGGGGAGGCTGTGAAGGGCGCATCTCTTTATTGCGGCTTGGTGTTGGGAGGGGTGTACCTGGTCTATCGCTTTGGCGTCCTTTCGCCGTTCGCTGCTTTTTCGCTGATGGCTGTGGGAGCATTGATCACGAGTGGCGCACTGTTCCTGCGATTCAGATCGATAGTCGCCCGGGGGGCAGCCGCCCCGGGTCTTTTGGAGGTCTGGCGTCGTCATTGGAATTATGGTCGCTGGGCACTGGGCTGTTCCATCGCTGGCTGGATACCGGCATACAGTTACTATCCGCTGCTGAGCCGATTCGCGGGCATGGCACATGCTGGAGAACTGCGCGCTCTGATGAACCTGGTAGCTCCCGTAGAGCAGACCCTTGGCGGCTTGTCACTTCTTTTTCTTCCGTACGCGGCCCGCATCCAGCAACAATACGGAAAAGGCAAGGCCACCCAATTGGCCAACCGGATTACGTTGCTATCAATTGCCGGCACCGCTGCTTACTGGGCTGTGATCATCCCACTCAAAGGACCTCTGTTTCGATTGATGTACTCCGGCAAATACGATTCCGTTGCTTATCTCCTGCCATGGGTAGCGTTGGGCTCCATACTTTGGAGTGCAGGGTATGGGCCGGGTATTATTTTGCGTGCGATGGAGCACCCGAGACTGGTGTTTATTGCCCTGGGCGCTTCCAGCGTGATGACCCTGCTCGTTGGAGTACCGGCAACTTATTTCCTGGGGCTGTGGGGAGTTGTGGCATGGGGCCTTGTCTCATCCAACGTCGTCGCCCTGGTAATTCTGGTTTATCTGCTGCGTTGGAAGTTGAGGTCTTCCTCCGCGGGAACGAAAAATATAGAGGAGCGATCCAGTTCGCCCCGCGAGGCTGCTGAAACTTACGTTGCAAATTAGGAAGAGACCAACCATGAAAGCTTTAATCCCGCAGATCCGGCATACGGTTTTCACTTCATCGGCGTTGCGCGCGCCTCTCATATGGAAGAGACACTGGGGGTTGACTCAGCACGACGTTTTCCTGGCCTCGTACCCGCGTTCGGGCAGCACGTGGTTGCGGTTTATGATGCTCGAGATCCTGACTGGGTCGTCGCCGGATTTCAAGAAGGTAAATCAGTTGCTGCCGAGTGTTGGTGATCACAGCAGCGGTGTTCCGCTCTTGCCGGGAAGCGGCCGTTTGATCAAGACTCATGAAGCCTACCGTAAGCAATACAAAAAAGCGATATACCTCGTACGCGACGCCCGGGATGTCGTTTTGTCCGAATATGCATACGAAAAAGGGCTTGGCAGATTCGAAAAAGACTTCGATGAGTTCCTGCGGGTTTTTCTGAACGGGAAAGTAAGTGGGTATGGCTCTTGGCAACACCACGTGCATAGCTGGCTGGATGCGGATTCCGGCGGTGATGTGGAGTTGCTCGTGGTTCGATTTGAAGAACTCCGGAGCCATCCCGAAGAGACGCTGGCCAATCTAACTCAGTTCATTGGCGTGAATGTCGATGATCAGTTGATCCGAAAAGTGGTTGCCGATAATTCGCTCGACAAGATGAAAAAGAAGGAAGACATGTCGCCTCAGATGCCCAAGGGAGGCAACCGCTTCGTGCGCTCTGGTGCTGTTGGCGGCTGGATGGAGAGCTTGACTCCGGCACAAATGGAATTGATTGACCGGTTCGCCGGCGACGCTTTATCACGTGCCGGCTACAGGCTAGGCAAGGAGATTGGCGCCGGGGACAAACTGACGCGCACGTTTTAGGAGGCGAATATACCGGAGCTCTGCGTTAGCACAGCTCGCAGAATCTGGCTCTCGCTAAACTCGAATGGGATTTCAAATCAAAACCGGTTTGCCATCATGGGTTGCGCCTGTCCTGGGGATGGTCATACTGTCCGCAATCACAGCGATTTTGCTCTATTCCCTCGCTGATATTGCCGTCTCCTGGGATATGTTCGCGCTAGTGGGCGTAATTCTGATGATTTTCGCGCTGCTTTGCGGATCGCTGACACCCGGAACGTTCCATCGCTGGAAGATTCCCTTACTCCTGTGGTGGATCCTCCTGGTCTCCGAGGAGGTCTTCTCGCGCTTTAGTACCATCGAGCAAGCCCTTAAAAATCAGTTTATGTTCTCCGCTTATTCGGAAGCGGTGATCTGGCTGGTTGTTTTGATGGTCCTTTCTATCTACACGCTGGGAGACCGTCAATATCTTCGAACAATCTGGTCAGGGTCCGGCAAGTTACTCTTGCTTTTTGGCTTTGTATGCCTGCTCTCGTGCGTTTATACTCCGCAGCCGTTGTTCGCGATTGCGTGGGCATTCAAGTTGCTCTTAGCAGTGTTGGTGATGCAGGCGTGTAAAGACCATTGGGCCGGAATCGAAGAGATATCCCAGTTTCTGCGAGTTACGATGTGGGCGTATGCCTTTCTGGTGATCGCACCGCTTTTGAGGGCACTGCTGAATCCGTCGCAGGCATTTTCGGAAGGGCGGCTCAACCAGATTGCGTCTCCCACCGGGCTGGCCTTAGCCGCTGGGACCCTGTTCTTGCTGGCTCTGACGCACTATTCACTGGTACGCAGTAAGGCATCGGCTTTGGTGGCCGCTCTCGGTCTTGGCGTAATGTTGTTTTCCGGCGGGAAAACCGGCCTGGCGGGCGGGATTGTATCAGCTATTCTCTTCTTTGTTCTGCAAAGAAAATTTGGCGCGGTCATTCGGCTGGTGGCTGCTGCGCTAGTCCTGGGCGTGGTAATTTTCTTGACGACACCGGTTGCACAGTATTTCGAGCTCTACCAGGAATCAGGGCAGCTGGCAACCGCAAGTGGACGCTTCGATTTGTGGTCTGGTGCGATTCCCGCCATCATGGGTAGCCCGATCTGGGGTCATGGATACTTGTCGTCCCGCTTCGTCGCGATTAATACCGAGAGCGTCTCCTGGGATGCCGGGCACATGCACAACGGCTTTTTGGAGGTCTTGTACAACAGCGGTGTCATTGGTTTCGTGTTCGTTGTGTTGATGCAGGTTGTGATTGTGAGACACCTCATTCGCGCGATACGCCACTACGCCTCGACCGACCCGCAAAGCTATCGGGTTGCTGTCGGGTGCCTTGCGATCTACACCAATCTGCTGATTAACGGGATGTTTAATGCGAGCTTCGGAGGGCGTCCGGAGGCTGCATTTTTAGCAATGCTGGCTCTCGTGATCGTCGCAGAGGTGCTGGCTAAAGCGACTTACAGCGCACGGGTGGAACAACCGGTGATCGGCAGATCCACCGTGTTGCAAATGGAAGGAAGGGGAATCGTTTAGATGCAGCTCTCTCGCGTCCGCGATCTAATGGGCAAGGGGTGGCGATACCTTTTGGCTGGACTTGAGCAGCCCCAGGACTTGCCGCGCTACACTACGCTGCCTTTCCGGCACATTCACTTCGGTGAGTTCATAAAGTTGAATCGTGTCTGGATCAAGAAAGCCGGAATCAAAACTGTGATCGATGTAGGCGCCCACTCCGGAGAATTTTCCTCCGCGATGCATGCGGTGGTTCCCGACGCGCACATTTATGCGTTTGAGCCCCTCGAAGAGTGCCACAAGAGGCTGCGCAAGCGGCTGGGAGGAAACGGAACTTTAGATTGCTTTCAAGTGGCAATTGGCGACCGCCGAGGGACCGTTGATTTCTGGCGCAGCAGTTTTGCGAAGGCATCTTCGGCACTGCCGATGACCGCCTTACATCAATCCGCTTTTCCCTGGAGCGCTAAGAACGAGCGTATCGAAGTGCCCATGGAAACGCTGGATTATTGCATCGGAAATCGGAATCTACCGGGCAAAGTTCTTTTGAAGATCGACGTTCAAGGCTATGAGGACCGAGTGTTGCGGGGGGCGAGTGAAGTTTTGAAGCGCGTAGATTACGTCCTGGTTGAAGTCTCCTTCCGGCTTCTATACGAGGGAGAAGCTCGATTCCACGAGATCTACGAGATGTTGCGCCAATCTGGCTTCTTCTACGCCGGAAACATGGAACAGTTGCTTTCCCCCGAAGACGGAAGTGTTCTGCAAGCCGATGCCTTGTTCGTTCGAGATTCAACATAATGCAATCGTTGCGGGTGGTAAGTGTCTACAATCGCTATCTAAACCGGGGCGGGGAAGACGAAGTATTTGAATCGGAGGGAAAGCTTCTCACCGAGCATGGCTGTGATGTTCGCCTGGTCACTACGCAGACTCAGGCTCCCAAGAACACCTGCCAGAAGATCGAGTTGGCAATTGACTGTGTCTGGTCCCGGCACTGGCACAAAAACTTCAGGTCGCTATTGAAACGCGACCGACCCGATATTGTTCACGTTCACAATGTGTTTCCTGTCATGTCGCCGGCCGTGTACTACGCCTGCCAGGAAGCGGATGTTCCGGTAGTGCAGACTTTACACAACTACCGGCTCCTTTGTCCTGCGTCGACGTTTTACCGGGATGGCAGAGTGTGCGAAGAATGCGTTCAACATACGCTCTGGCAAGGGGTCAAGCATGGTTGTTACCAGGGCTCACGCATTGGAACCGGGGCTATTGCGGTGATGCTGCAAGTGCATCGCGACAAGAGCACATGGACGCAAAAGATCGATCGCTACATCGCATTGAGCGAATTTGCGCGGAACAAGTTCATCGAGGGTGGGTTGCCGGCGGAGAAGGTTCGCGTGAAACCCAACTTCGTGGATCCAGATCCCGGGGAAGCGAGCCGCACGCGGGAATACGCCACCTTCGTAGGCCGTCTGGTCAGCTGGAAGGGAACAGGAACGTTGTTATCCGCCTGGAAGTCGTTCTGCGGATCGATTCCGCTCGTCATTGTCGGCGACGGACCAGACCGGGTCGAGATTGAAGCGCAAGTATCGCAGGGCCTTCTGCCAGCCGTCACCTACATGGGAAGGTTGCCCCGAGAGCGAACTTTGGCCACGATGAAGCGGGCCCGGTTCCTGGTTTTCCCCAGCGAATGGTACGAAGGTTTTCCCATGACCATTGCTGAAGCGTTTGCCTGTTCGGTGCCCGTGATTTGCTCCAGTCTTGGCTCCATGCAGGAAATCGTGACCGACGGCCGAACCGGGCTCCACTTCCGGGCTGGGGATGCGGAAGATCTGGCGGCCAAGATTAGGTGGGCCTGGAATCATCCGGAAGAGATGGAAATCATGGGCCGACAGGCTCGTGCCGAATATGAAGCGAAATACACTGCCCGCTGCAACTATGAAATGCTCATCGACATATACCACGATGCAATCGCCTCTCGCGGATAAAGCACTTCCTCTGCCCTCAGAGTCCCAGCTTCCCAGTTTTCGAGTATTAGGGACACGTGTGAACGCGGTTCAGATTCCTGACGCGATTGCCTGGATCGAGCGTCAGATCCGAGCCAGGGAGGCTACCCGCTATGTCGCCGTAACCGGTATGCATGGCGTCATGGAGTCGAGCCAGAGTGCGGAATTTCGTACCATTCTTGAGGCCGCGGATCTTGTCGTCCCCGATGGCATGCCGCTGGTCTGGCTGGGTCGGGCACGTGGATACAACCTGCGACGCCGGGTTTACGGACCCGAGCTGATGGCCTCCTTTTGCCTCGAGACGGGACCACGCTACCGGCACTTCTTTTATGGCGGCGCTCCGGGCGTGCCGGAACATCTGGCTGAAGCCTTGCATCAACGTACGGGAATTCAGATCGCGGGAACGTACTCTCCTCCGTTTCGCTCCCTGACCAAAGAGGAGAAGGCCGACGTCATCGCTCGAATCGAGCAAGCCGCTCCCGATGTCCTCTGGGTGGGACTAAGCACTCCCAAGCAAGAACGTTGGATGTATGAATTCAAGGACGACCTTAATGTTCCGGTCATGCTGGGCGTAGGCGCCGCGTTTGACCTCAACACGGGGAGGCTGAAACAAGCCCCACGTTGGATGCGTGAAAATGGTTTGGAATGGCTTTTTCGCCTCCTGGCTGAGCCGAAACGTCTTTGGCGTCGGTATTTGATCTACGGCTCCCAATTCCTGTGGAACGTGTTGCTAGAGACGCTGAAAATCAGACAGTTTGACTAGAGGCTTCCTTCCCCTGAGCGCGTAGGTTTTCGGCGGACTATGCGCTGCCCTTTCTGCTCGTCAGAACGGCACCTTATTCAGGAGATTTACGGTAAACAATGAGAACAAATAACAGCAACATCTTAGGGTTTGTCATCGCGAGCATCCTCGGCGCTGCGGTACTTCCGTGCGCGGCTCAAGGTCCCAAGTATTCGATTCAAGATATCGGTGGCCTTCCGGGAGGAAGTAGCGTTGGAAGAGCTTTGGGACCGGCAGGTGAGACCGTTGGTCACTCAGGATTCAATCATGCCGAAGGAGAGGCATTCCTATGGCTCCCTGGTCAGACCATTCAGAGCCTGGGCAAGCTGCCCGGCGGCGATGATAGTAAAGCATTCGGCATCAATGCTCTGGGGCAGGTGGTGGGCTACTCCAACACACGCGAGTCGATGCGAGCCTTTGTGTGGACCCGCGCCGGCGGAATGAAAGATATTGGTGCGCTTCCGGGGGATGTCAGCAGCAAGGCTTTCGGCATTAACAACGCCGGTCAAGTCGTTGGTTCGTCCAGTGGTCGCAGTGGCATTCGAGCCTTCATATGGACTTCCAAGAATGGAATGAAAAGTTTGGGCACGCTGCCCGGAAGCCACGAGAGTGAGGCGATCGCCATCAATAATGCCGGGCAAGCAATCGGCCGATTCAGCGATGCCTCCGGCATGTATGCTTTCCTGTGGACGGCCAAGAATGGAATGCAAAGCCTGGGCACCCTCCCCGGAGACAGCAGTAGCCGGGCTCTTGCTATCAATGACTCCGGTCAGGTCGTCGGCGCATCCACCGGAACAGGGCGGACCCGCGCGTTTCTGTACACCCCAAATGAGGGGATGCAAGACCTGGGCAGTCTTCCGGGGGGCGAGTACAGCGAAGCGGATGCTCTCAGTGATGCCGGACAGGTGGTCGGCGCTTCCGGAAGTGCGATGGGTACCCGGGCCTTTTTGTGGACCCACGAAGACGGAATACAAGATCTCAATACCCTGATCCCCTCGGGCTCCGGCGTGATCCTGGCGGGAGCTTTTGGAATCAACGAGCGCGGCCAGATCACCGCGTTTGGAGATATTCACCATGATCTGGAACACGATCGAAAAGTAGTGTTCGATACCGGTAAGCATTCAGGTCCAACCCGCGTGTTTTTGCTGACTCCCCTTATGCACTGATGTCTCCGCGCGCTGGGTTGCTGGACCTGAAATCTAACCATGAAAACAGTGTTGACTAAGGGGCAACATTCGCTATGAAGTTTGAACTGAATTACGGGCGTGCCAGTGCAAACCGCTTTGTCTTCGCCGCTTCAGTAATCTTAGCGCTTTTGGCATCTCTGTCTCTTTCTGCCGGGGCGCAAACCAACGTCGTCGGGCAGTGGTCGTCTGTTATGACTACACCGTACGAAGCGGTGCATATGGTGTTGCTCCCGACCGGCAAAGTCCTGATGTGGTCGCATTTCGCGGAGTCGCTTCATCCGCAACTATGGGATCCGGCGACCGGAACCTTCACGGCGGCGGCGCAACCCAGTTATGAGATTTTCTGCGCTGGACATTCGCTGCTTCCCACCGGTCAAGTACTGGTCTCGGGCGGGAATGTGGTCCTTGGCGTCGGCTACGCTCACGCCAGCGTGTACGATCCGTTTGCCGACAGTTGGACCACTCTTCCCGACATGAATGCAGGCCGGTGGTATCCGAACAATGTGACCCTGGGAACCGGCGACGTGGTGGTCATGTCGGGTACGATCGATCAAACCAATGGAGATAACACACTGCCGCAGGTGTGGCAGGTGGCCACTCAGTCGTGGCGCAACCTGAGTACGGCACAGTTGGCACTCTCTGCATACGCCCATGCTCACCTGGCTCCCAATGGAATGGCCTTCCTCACTGGGCCCACGAAAGTAAGCCGCTATCTCAACACTTCTGGTACTGGTGCCTGGACGTGGGTGGCCAACAGCAACTATGGAACTCGCGACTATGGAACGTCGGTGATCTACGATGCGGGAAAGATCTTGCTGGTGGGCGGAGGCGACCCTCCGACGAACACCGCGGAAGTCATTGATCTGAACGCCTCTTCTCCGGTATGGAGCTACACCGGTTCTATGGCGAATGTACGGCGGCAGCATAATGCCACCGCATTGCCCGATGGGACTATTCTTGTCACGGGTGGAAGCAGCGGCAGCGGTTTTGATAACTCTTCCGCGCCCGTGTACGCGGCCGAGTTATGGAACCCGAGTACCGGGCAATTCACGACTTTGGCCAGCACTACCGTCTATCGCGGCTATCACTCGACAGCTCTCTTGTTGCCGGATGGCCGAGTGCTCTCCGCAAGTGGCGATGCCTCCGGAGCGAGTGCCGAAGTTTTTTCTCCACCCTATCTTTTCAACGGACCGCAACCTGTGATCACGTCGGCGCCCTCTAGCGTTCAGTACGGGCAGTCATTTTTTGTGTCAACTCCGGACGCAGCCAGCATTTCGCAAGTTACCTGGCTCGCACTTGGTGCCCCGACGCATGGATTTGATCAGAATCAGAGGCTTAACCGATTGAGCTTTTCGCAAGCTTCGGGGGGTTTGACCGTAACCGCGCCGTCTAGTCCGAACTTGGCTCCCCCTGGATATTACATGTTGTTCCTGGTGAACAGCAGCGGCGTGCCGTCCGTGGCGGCCATGGTAAAGATCAGTGGGAGCGTCGGCCTGTCGGCGACGAGCCTCAACTTCAATACACAGGTATTGGGCACCACCAGTGGGTCGCAGACAGTAGCTCTGGCCAACAACCAATCTGCATCGTTGAACATTTCCAGTATTGCGGCGACGGGTGACTTCGCACAAACGAATAATTGCAGCAGTTCGCTGAGCCCGAATGCTACCTGCTTGATCAATGTTACGTTCGGACCGACGGCTGTTGGTAGCAGGATAGGGACGCTAACCATCACTGATGACGCCGGCAATAGTCCTCAAATCGCAAGCCTAACCGGCACCGGACTGTTGGGGGTAGTACTCTCGGGCAGCAGTTACGGGTTTGGTGCACAGGTACTCGGTACCACCAGCGCGCCGAAAACCGTGACCCTGAAGAACAACCAAAGCGTGCCACTGAACCTATCCAGCATTGTTGCCAGTGGCGACTTCGCACAAACCAACAATTGCGTCAGCCCAATGGCATCCAACGCGAGTTGCACGATCAGCATGACTTTCACCCCAACTGCGCTTGGCACCAGGACAGGAACTGTAACGGTGACGGACGATGCCAACACCAGTCCTCAGAGCGCAAGCTTGACCGGTTCGGGGATTGTGGCGGTCGCGCTATCGGCCTCCAGCTTGTCTTTCGGCAGCCAAGCCCTGAATACAACGAGCGCCCCGCTTACCCTGACTCTGAAGAACAATCAAAGTGTCGCGCTGAACATCTCCGCCATCGCGGCCAGTGCGGAATTTGCACAGACGAATACGTGCACAAGTCCGTTGAGCCCAGCAGCCACTTGCACCATCAGTGTCACTTTCACACCCGCGGGAACCGGCACCAGGACGGGCACTGTGACCATTACTGATGATGCGGCCGGCAGCCCCCAGAGTGTGAACCTCAACGGTACAGGGCTGGTTCCGGTGGCGCTCTCTGGTAGCACTTTTGGTTTTGGTGCTCAGGCAATTGGAACCACCAGCGCTGCCAAGACCGTCACCTTGAAGAACAACCAGAGCACCGCGCTGAACTTGTCCAGCATCGTCGCCAGCGGTGACTTCGGACAAACTAACAATTGCGGCAGCCCCTTGGCCGCAGGCGCCAGTTGCACGATCAATATAACGTTCACTCCCACTGCACTTGGGAACCGAGCCGGGAGCTTGACCATTACCGACGATGCGGTGACGAGTCCACAAAGCGCCAGTCTGACTGGCGCCGGGGTTGTGGCGGTGGGCCTGTCAGCGGGCAGCTTGTCTTTTGGCGCCCAGGCGGTGGGCACAACCACAGCAGCGCAGACGGTCACTTTGAAGAACAACCAAAGCGTGCCGTTAAATGTATCCAGCATCGTTACGAGCGGCGATTTTGCGCAAACCAACACCTGTGTGAGTCCTGTTGGTTCGGGTGCCAGTTGCACGATCAGTGTCACCTTTACGCCGACCGCGACCGGCACTCGGACCGGCACCCTGACGGTGAGCGACGATGCGGCTTCCAGCCCTCAGATGGTGAATCTGAGCGGGGTCGGCAAATAGAAGGTCGAAGCATACTAGTTCTCGTCCTGACACAGATCTTCAGAGCATTAAAGCCGAAGAGGAACCCGATTGAAAACCGGATGGCTCCGTAAGCAACTTCGGATCATACCGAAAGCTCGGCGGGCTGCCGCACTAGCGTGGAGAATGCCCGGGCTTTATCAGAATTGGCCACTGGCTTTGCTATCTCTCGTTGCTCGGCACCGACAGACATTTGTTCTCCGGCTTCGGCGTGGGGTGGAATTCTGCCTACACGCCGGAACCATGGACACGTACATCGTCAATGAGATTTGGGTGGACAAGGTCTATACTCCGTCGCCGAGATTTTCGATTCGCGACGGCTGGGTTGTGATCGACCTCGGGGGACACAAGGGGATCTTCTCGGTATTTGCCGCTACCAGCGCAAGAGACGTGAAGGTTTACAGTTTTGAACCTTCCCCAGAGAATTTCGCCTGCTTGTCCCACAACATTCAGCTGAACAGCTTATCGAATGTCAAAGCCTTTAATGTCGCTGTCGGTGCGCGAGACGGAGAGTCAACCTTAAGTCTCTACGGGGAAAACGGGCAAAACACCCTGTTGCAGCGTTCGAATCCGGAATTGCAGCCTGCGGCCAGCGTCAAGGTCGACACTTGGACTCTGGTGAGGGTGATCAAAACAGTGGCGTCGCCAGTCAATCTCCTGAAGATGGACATTGAGGGCATGGAATATGAAGCCTTGTTCTCATGTCCGGTCGACTATTTGCAGGGCGTCGAGAGAATCGCTCTTGAGTATCATGACGTCCTGGTCCGCGTCCCGCATAGAATCTCCGACCTCGTTGCGTTCCTGAATGCGAGAGGTTTTTCCACTTGTCTGACTGCTGGAAGAGAGATCCTGCTTGCAGAAAGAACTCATCATTAAATCTTCGCTGCTCTTTCTCAGATGATGGGACCTATACAGGTCTGTTGCTAGAATGCACATTACCCGACAACTGTTGTCCGAAAGATTCCTTGAACAGAGGGCAATCTTGCTGAACAAACTCGCGATGTATTCTGCAATTGGCGCTATTATTCTCGGTAGCGTCATCAGGCCTACCAGTGTTGCCGGACAAGGGCGCGAGCTAGAAGCTCATCCCGCGACCAAGGCGGAAACTCATTCGGCTATCAAACACGATACATCCCGGCCACTCGGGGAGTTGCATGCCGAATTTGGTGGCGGAAGTCTGGAGCCGGAACTCGAGGGCGATCAAAATGCTCCGGCCACACCCGAGAAGGTCTCGGGGAAAGACGAGGCTCTCGAGCGGGAGGCCGCCGAGCAGAGTGCCAGGCACCATGCGGCGAAGCGCTCGGCCGCACAGCAGGTCCTGACGAATCCACGGCGGACGGGTGTTGTCGTGAGTTCGTTGGCTAAGAGTTCTGCGCTGCAGAGCGTCACTCCCACACAGGTTTCAACCAACGCCGGCCTCAATTTTAACGGAATCGGAGACGGCTCCGGCTGGCCGGTATCGGACAGCAACGGCTCGGCAGGAGCAACGCAATACGTGGAATGGATCAACTCGCAATTTGCTGTGTTCGATAAGAGTACGGGATCCATTGTTTTCGGCCCGGCTACGGGCAATACTCTGTGGTCGGGATTTGGCGGGCCCTGCGAAACCAGGAATGATGGGGACCCGATTGCGCAGTATGACAAAGCGGCGGGCCGCTGGGTGATGACGAAACACGCTACGCCGCCGGGAGGCCCGTACTACGAGTGCGTGGCCGTATCCACGACGTCCGATGCGACAGGCAGCTATAACCGTTACTCTTTCCCGCTGGCGAGCTACTACCCCGACTATCCCAAGTTGGGAGTGTGGCCCGACGCCTATTACTTGTCGTGGAACCTGGAAAATCAAAACAGCAATTACGCCATGGTAAACCCGTTGGTGTGCGCATTCGATCGCAATGCCATGCTGAGCGGCTCTGCCGCCACCTCCGTGTGTTTCCAGCCTAGTTCGGCGTATACCTATCTGCTGCCTTCCGACTGGGATGGCGCCAACCCACCGCCGACAGGCGCCCCCAACTACTTCATGAACTTGGGCACCAACTCCCTGAATGTTTGGCAGTTTCACGTCGATTTCCAAACTCCCTCCAATTCCACCTTTTCGGGGCCCACCAACATTCCCGTAAATCCCTTTGTTGAGGCTTGCCCGGGCGGAACAGGCTTGGGACTCTGTATCCAACAGATGGGCACGACCCAACGCCTGGATTCACTGCACGACCGTCTCATGTATAGGCTGGCCTATCGAAATGTTCCCAGCGGGCCGGAAACGATCGTGGCAACGCACTCGGTGGGTTCGACGTACTCCGGAATCCGCTGGTACGAAATCCGCAATCCCGGGGGGAGTCCCTATGTCTGGCAATCCGGCACAATTGCCCCTGACTCTAACTACCGGTGGGATGGCAGTATCGCGATGGACCAAGCGGGAGACATTGCCGTGGGCTACAGCGTCTCCGGCGCCAACATGAATCCATCAATCGCGTACACGGGACGGCTAGCCTCTGATCCCTTGGGGACCATGCAAGGTGAGGCCACGATCCTGCAAGGCTCGGCCTCGCAATCGGGAGTGAGCCGCTGGGGCGACTACAGCGACATGAGCATCGATCCGGTAGATGATTGTACGTTCTGGTACACGAACCAATACATTCTTGCGAACAATGCCTGGCAGACCAGAATCGCCAGCTTTAAATTTCCCGGATGCGGGACGAGTCAACTTGTAACACTGTCGTCCACATTTGCGTTTGCAAGTCAGCAGGTCGGAACGACCAGCTCCCCGCAGAATGTGATCCTGACCAACAATCAATCGGTCGCGCTAAATATAACCAATATCGCTACGACGGGAGACTTCGCTCAAACCAACAACTGTGGTGCTAGCGTACCGGCAAACAGCTCCTGTACGATAGCTGTAACGTTTACGCCCACCGCTGCGGGTACGCGGAACGGTTCCCTGAAAGTGACGGACGATGCCCCGAACAACCCGCAAACAGCGAATCTCACCGGAACTGGGATTGGCCCAATCGCGACCTTATCGGCGACTAATCTCAGCTTCGGCTACCAGACCATTGGAGCCGCAAGCGCCGCTAAATCGGTCACGCTGACCAACGTCGGCAACGCCGCTTTGACCATAGGCACAATCACGGTCAGTACCAGCTACGGGGAGACCGACAATTGTGCGGGGATCCAACTACAACCGTCGACCGGGTGTCAAATCACGGTTACTTTTAGTCCCAGCAACGGTGGCAGCTTTGCGGGAATCCTGACGATCAACGATTCGGCCGGCGGTTCGCCGCAGTTGGTGACGCTTTCGGGCATCGGACTCAGGCCCGTCTCCCTTTTGCCTGTTAGCATGGCGTTCGGCACGGTCAACGTCGGGCAGACAGGTGCGGCGCAGACCGCCACGGTTACGAATAATCAATCTACCTCTTTGAACCTCAATTTTTCGGCGGGTGGGAATTTTTCTGCCGTCGGCAGCGGGGCTTCCCCCTGCGGTTCCACGTTGGCCGCGCGGACTAGTTGCACCATCGCCGTGACCTTCACTCCCACGACGAATGGAAACATCACTGGTTCGCTCACCCTGAACCACAACAGTTTGTTCAGCCCACAGGTGGTGAATCTCTCAGGTACGGGTGCGAACGGCACCGCTGCTCCACTCAGTTTTTCACCCGCCAGTTTGTTCTTTGCAACAGTAGTTGTAGGCACGACGAGTAGCAAAAATCTGACTGTCACCAACGGCAGCGGCACGACCGTAAACATCACGAGCGTATCGCCGAGCGGAAATTACTCTCTCACTCCCGCTAATCCCTGCACGGGCGCACTTGGGCCTGGAGCGAAGTGCACGTTCACAGTTAACTTCAGCCCGACCAATTTGGGAACGATCAGCGGTGGCGTTACCATCACGGATAATGCCAGCGTCAGCCAGCAAACCTTGGATATCACGGGAACTACGGTGAATCCCGTGTCCTTGTCAGTGCCAAGCTCCTTCGGAACGCAAACGGTAGGCACTGTGAGTTCTCCAAAGACCATTACTCTCACTAACAATCGAAGCACAACTCTCAGTCTGGGGACGATCGCAGTGAGTGGGGATTATGCGCTTACTTCTGTGGGGAGCAACCCCTGCGGGACGACCGTCGCGGCTCTTTCTCAGTGCACTATCGGCGTAGAATTCGCACCGACGGTGACCGGCACTATTCCCGGGGTATTGACGGTCAGTTATACGGGGTACTCATCTCCCATGGAAGTGGCTCTCACCGGGACCGGACAATGATCGCGCCGCGACGCTTGATAATCAAGAAAGAAACGTCATTGATTTTCTAACAATATGGGCCGAGATCCGATGGGGACGGTGGTTGCTGCGTTGAGATCTGTGACCGCGCCCGTTAGGTCGCGATAGTGGATGAATTTGCCGTCGATGGAGAATTGAGACGTCCTACAAAGGCCGTCTTGGCACGTCTGCGACGCGTCCCAAACCGCCTGTCCCAGATATCCGTTCGCGCGAGTGAATTGACACTTCCAGATGGTGCCCGTGGCCGAGCAAGGGCTGGCTAGGGTTGCACCCGCGGTCCACTGATAGACCTGCTGGTAAGCAGATCCTGCGGGAGTGATGCAGCCACCTGTCGCTGTGCAGCCATGGGTTCCGGCGGGATACCAGAACGTACCGTCGGTAGTGTTATTCCACTCATACCAGTAGAAGCTTGCGATGCCTGCCGACTGCTGCAGAAGAAGATAACGGGCGGTAAACGCAGCTTGTTGGTCGGGATCGGTAAAACCGGTCTCGGTCGTGACGCCCCAGCTTCCTTCCGTGCTCCAAATGGGCTTAGCGGCATCGGCACCGGACAGAATATTTTTGACGTTCCCAATTAACGTTAGAACGTCTTCCGGTACTGGAAGGACGCCACCTTGCTGGACATACGGATGTATCGCGATGGCATCGGCTGCGCTGCTAGCACCCGGAGTTGCCAGATATCCCTGCATTTGGGAGGCGGTGGCTGTCAGGCCGGTTGAACTGGAAGGGGTCAGAACGATGGCATTCGGATCTGCTGCGAGGAGGATCCTTCTCGCGTCCTGAGCCATGCGGACCAGTTGGGCGTTGGTTCCTCGCCAGGTAATGGCCTGATCGAACTCGTTCCAGATTTCCCAGTATTTGACGTGTACTCCCGACTTACTCGCATTGTGCGCCGCCAAGGCTGTAACAAAGGCTTTCCAGTACTGATTGGCTCCAGTGCCATCGGAATTCAAATCCCTCGGGGGCCAGCATTGTCCCGGTCCATAAGCGCAGGTGGGATCGCCGGGATGCGATGAAGCCCAGGCCGGCGTTCTTGCGAACGTGTACAGCAAGTTTGAAATGCCATGCGCGTCGGCGGCCGCCAGCCACTGGTCGAACACCGACCAGTCGTAGGTCTGATTGCTGGTATTGATCTCCGCCCAGGCAGTGCCAGTATTCCACAAACGTAGGCCGCCAAAAGAAACCTGTGGCCAAGGCTGTTGACCCAGTATGCCGGTATGCATATGCATGCCAAAGAAAGCTTCCGTGATGGTGGGTCCCGGCGGTGGCGGCGGTGGCGGCGATTGTGTCACCGTCAATAGCGCCGTAACTTGCTGCGTACCTCCTGCGCCATTGGCCGTCAAGTGATAGGTCTTGGAAGTACCCGGCGTCACACTTCGCGTCCCATTGAGCTGAACCAAACCCATGCCGTCGATGGAGACGTCGGTGGCATTGGTGGTGTGCCACGTGAGGGATGCAGACTCTCCCGGCCGGATACTGGTCGGGCTCACAGTAATCGCTGCGCTCGGTGGCGGCGGCGATTGTGTCACCGTTAGCAGCGCCTTGGCTTGCTGCGTCCCGCCCGGACCTGTGGCCGTCAGATGATAGATCGTGGAAGCGCTCGCGGTCACTCTCTGCGACCCATTGGGCTGAACCGAACCAATACCCTCGATGAAAATGTGGGTGGCATCGGTGGTCTGCCACGTGAGAGACGCCTGCTGTCCCGCATCGATACTGGTCGGGCTCAGGGCAATCGATGCCGTCGGTGCCGGCGGGGTCGGATTTGACGGGGTTGAGTGTGACGATGAGCTCTGGGATAGTCCAACGCATGCCGTAAGAGCGAGTGCGAGCGCCAGAACTGGCGCGAGACTGCCCAAGAGCCAAAACAGTCGCCGAAGCCTGGTACGTTGCCTGCAAGAGTTCTTGGCCGCCTTGATCTGCATAAGTTGCGCTGACGCCCTCCGCTGGTTGGCCCGCAGACCGATTGTGGCCGTGACGCGAAAACCCCGACAGATCACCAAAGGGCAATGTGAACTTGTGATTCCCTCACGTAGTAACAGTGGTGAAAAGGCCAGTCCCAGAAAGCCCGAAGGACCTGCACTGCAGATTTTGCTGTGGAAATGTAGTCCCGAAAGTCTCTGTACCAACGAGTGCACAAGAGCTCGAACTAGTTTTTGGTAGGTATTCAAGGAGAACGAGTTGTGGTTGGATCTGCCTGAGCGCTGCTTAATAATTCCTTAACCGCCTTTGCGCGCCGCAGGGTTTGACCTCAGACTGGACAAGACCGCCACCCACCGCTTCAACCGCAATTCTCATCCTTGCTCGAATTAGCGGATCCGAACGGTCTCGATTTCCCTCCGGGGCGGCATCGATCTGAAGCTCAGAGTCTCCCATTCAAGTCACGTAGGCGTGTATGCTTTTGCAAGGGACTGGGTGTCCGAATGAAAGTATCTGATCCTGGTTGGGCCGGCTTCGATCCCGAGTCGACTGCTGAACTCGCACCTGCCATGAAGCATCTTTTCAACTTCATGCCCGATCCGTCGCTGGCAGCCTGCGCGGAGTGCAGGATCAGCACGCGTTCCCTGCCTTTTCTGGCCGATCATGCGTTTCAGGACGTGATCGTGCTGCCCGGGTCGTTCTACCTTGAAATGGCGCTCTCGGTTCATCGAGAGTTCTTTGGAAGCGCTCCGGGTGTCGTGCGAAACGTGACTTTCCAGAACCCAGTCATCCTTTCACCGGAAGACACGGTCATCAGAATAGAGGTCCGGAATAATGGCGCCGCCTCCGCGGAATACACTTTTTGCGAAGCAGTTGTTGGAAATGGAGGCGCTCCCGACTACCGATATGCTGCCAAATTGGAAATCGAATCCGGGCCATCAGCTTTGCGTGAATCTGCCGATGAATCATTTTCAATCGAACGGTTTCAGGCGCAGGCGCATGACGTAATCGACTCTGAGCGTTTCTACAAACAACTTCGTGACAACGGCAACCAGTACGGGCCCCGGTTTCAGTGTGTCTCCTCGATTTGGCGGGCGGGCAATCAGGCGCTGGGGAAGCTTTCCTGGCCTAGTGCGGACAACGAGCCACAATGCCAGCGTCCCGCCCTGCTGGATTCGATGACCCAATCGCTGGCGCCCTTTATGATGGCGCAAGGCAAGACTTTCGTACTGCGGTCGATTGAGCGCATCGAGATAGTAAACCCCAATTTTCCGAACACGCTCTGGTGCCATGCCACGGTGCTGACCAAGGCTGAAGGAGAGAGCACGGGCGTGGTCGGCGACGTTCGGGTCTTCGGCCCATCGGGCAAGACCTACCTAGAACTCTCGGGAGTCGCCTTTGTTCTTCTGGACGGCCCTGAAACTCGTGGGGGGAACACAGCGCCGAAGTTCGTAGTCGCCTCCAACTTTACCGCCGATCCGCTCGAGGATTCCCTGAAGTTCTGGGCGGCACATTTCAACCTTCAGACCAGCATCGAATTTGCCCCTTACGATCAAATTTTTCAGCAGTTACTGCGGGCGGATAGCGCGTTTCGCAGAAACAGCGCCGGGGTCAACATTATCCTCCTGCAATTGGAGAAGTGGGCTGCCGCCGAACGACGCGGGGCTCTGGCCTTCGACAAGAATAGAGCGGATCAGTGCTTCGGGACGCGCAAGAGATGCATTCTGCCGAATGGCCTCGAGATCGTTCACCTGAATCGGTACGAAACGGACTACGTATACAAAGAGATTTTTGAGGACGAATGCTACCTAAAGCACGGGATACGCCTGCCCGATGGCGCTACCGTGGTGGACATTGGGGCCAACATCGGCCTCTTTTCCATTTTCGTGATGAGCCGCTGCAGGAACCCAAAGATTTACGCCTTCGAACCCGCCCCAGTCGCGTATGACCTCCTGAAGGCGAACTGTGACGCCTACGGCGCCGGAACCCAGACGTTTAATTTCGGCGTGTCGGACAGGCAGGGCACCGCGACGTTCACCTTCTATGAGAATTCCTCCGTGTTCTCCAGCTTTCATTCCGATGAAGCTGAGGATCGGGAGGCTATCCAGGCCGTCGTCCGCAACATGCTCAACGCAGAATCCGTCGCCGACGAATCCGCGCAGGAATATGTCAACGAGCTCACCAGAAACAGGCTTCGCCGCAGTACCCACGAATGCCGCCTGACAACCGTGTCGGACATCATCCGCAACAATCAGATTGACCGGATCGATCTGCTCAAAATTGATGCGGAAAAAAGCGAACTGGAAATCATTCGGGGCATCGTGGATAGCGACTGGCCGAAGATTGATCAGATCGTCATCGAAATCCACGATCCCACCCACGACACGGTTCGTCGGATCAGCGAGTTGCTGATCGGAAAAGGATACCGATGCGCGGTCGAACAGGAGAAGCTGCTAGAGCATTCCGGGCTATTCAATCTTTTCGCCACACGGGATGCAACTGGCGAGAGGACGCCCTCGGACGCGGAGAGGGTGCAAACGGCCGCTGCTCCGGAGCAAACGCCGCGGCTGTCCGGCGGCCTGCAACGCAATGTGCGGGATTTCTGCGCGGCGCTGGAGTCATTCACAAGCCAGACGTCGACGCCTGTGGTGCTCTGTTTCGGTCCGGCAAGCCCAGCCGTCGAAGCCAATGCGGAACTGAAGGTGGCGCTCGGTGACGCCGAGCGGGAATTGCTCTCGCGAGCGGGCGCTCTGGCGGGCGTTTCGACCATCGGGTCGGAGGACCTGCGGCAGCGCTACCCGGTCGCCGAATATTACGACATTCATGGTCATCAGTTGGGCGACATTCCTTACACACCGGAATGCTACGCCGCCTTCGGGACCGCCCTGTTTCGAACCATCTTCAATCTGAAGCGGAAGCCGTTCAAAGTCATTGTGCTGGACTGCGACAACACCCTCTGGCAAGGCGTCTGTGGCGAGGATGGTTCCTGCGGAGTCGCGGTGACCGAGCCTTACCGGGCGCTGCAGCAGTTCATGGTTTCTCAGTTGAACGCCGGCATGCTGCTGTGTCTCTGCAGCAAGAACACTGAACAGGATGTGCTTGACGTGTTCGATCAGCGGGCTGACATGCTCCTGAAACGCGAGCACCTGGCTTCATGGCGGATCAACTGGAGCAGCAAGTCTAAGAACATTAAATCTCTTGCGAGCGAACTCAATCTTGGGCTGGACAGTTTCATCTTTATCGATGACAATCCTGTGGATTGCGCGGATGTGGAGATCAACTGCCCCGATGTATTGACTCTGCGATTGCCGCGGAACCCTGCGTCGTTTGCCTCGTTTTTAGACCATATCTGGGCCTTCGATCATAACGGAACAACGGAAGAGGATCGCAGTCGCGTCAAAATGTATCAGGACAACGCGCAAAGGGAGCGCTTCCGTGCGGAGACACCTTCGCTGAAGGATTTTGTCACGGGCCTTATGGCTCGCGTCGAAACTGCTGATGTAACCGAGGATCAGCTCAGCCGTGTCTCGCAATTGACCTTTCGCACCAATCAATTCAACTTCACCACGATCCGGCGCTCGGTAAGCGAAGTCAAAGACTTCATTAAGCGGAAGAATGCCGGATGTCTGACTGTCCGAGTGGCCGATCGATTCGGGGATTACGGGCTGGTCGGTGTCGTCTTGTACGAGAGCGAGACCGATCGGCTTAAGCTCGATACGTTTCTACTGAGTTGCCGGGTCTTGGGCAGAGGCGTGGAACACAGGGTACTGTCCGACATTGGCCAGCGGGCAACCAGCGCCGGAAAGAGATTTGTGGAACTCACCTATCTGCCGACGGAGAGAAATCTACCGGCTAGGGAGTTCGTCAGCACCCTCGGCGACCAGTATCAAAATAAGGCGGGGGAGGCATGGCTTTTTCCGGCAGAATACCTCGCGAGTCTCGAATACAATCCGGACGAAAAGACTCGACCATTGAACCACGAACCTGTAACGCCCCGGGTCGAGAGGCCGCCGCTTGCACCGGAGTCTGGATTTGTCCTGTCGGCCCGGTCGGAGCAGCTGCAACGGATAGGGGAAGAGCTACGCGACATCAGCCACGTCGCAAAAGCGATAGATGAATTCCAGCTCCGGACGCAAGCTCTTGACAGCGTGACGGAAACAGAGCCATCCAGCGGGATGGAATCCACGGTTCTGAATATATGGAGAAAGGTCCTGGGGCGACCGGGAATCGGACTGAACGTCAATTTCTTTGAGGCGGGCGGAACCTCGTTGAAGGCCGTCCAAGTGATAGCGATGATCCGGAAGGAACTGAAGCAAAACCTGTCCGTCATCAGTTTGTTCGAGTATCCGACGGTAAGACTTCTCGCTGCCAGATTGAGCGCAACCACCGGAAGTCCGGCCGGCGAGCTGAGCACGGCGGGGGCTGCGCTGCGCGGCCAACAAAGACGATCGCGCGCCATGAGGCGGACTAGGAGTCGATGAACTTGGGAACAGTAGGCGTTCTGGGTGCGGGAAACATCGGGGTTGGCGTCGTCACCGACCTGGTCCTTCATGGGATTCCGACAGTCGTCGTTGACCTTGCCAAAGAAATTCTGGAACGCGCGCAAGCCGAGGTATTGAAGAACGTCCGATTTGCTCCGTTGTTCTCGAAGACGTTACCGCACGCGAGCAGGGAAGAGGCTTTGCAGCGGATGACTCTCAGCACCAATCTGAGGGATCTGGCTTCCTGCGACTTCATCATCGAGAACGTAACCGAGGATTGGGGAATCAAGAAGCCGCTCTATGAAGCGTTGGGCAAGCTGGTGCCGCCCGAGGTCTGTTTCGGAGCCAATACCTCGTGCATTTCCATCACACAAATAGGTAGCGCCTCCGGGCGTCCAGCCAGTGTGGTCGGGGTTCACTTTATGAATCCGGTCCATCTGAAGCCAGCCGTCGAGGTGATTCGAGGATTCCATACCTCTGAACAGACAATCAGCACGTTGTTGAAATTGCTCTCCCAACTGAAGAAGGAAGCAATTATTGTCGACGACATGCCTGGCTTTGTTTCCAACCGGATCTCCCACTTGTTCATGAACGAGGCCGCCTTTGTCCTGCAGGACAACGTCTCCACGGCGGAGAAGATCGATATGATTTTCAAAAAGTGTTTCGGGCATACGATGGGTCCTCTGGAAACTGCCGATCTGATCGGACTGGACACGGTGGTACATTCTCTCGACGTCCTTTTTGAGAGCTTCAAAGACCCGAAGTATCGCTGTTGTCCACTGCTTAGAAAGTTGGTTCACGCCGGGCACTTGGGGCGCAAAACCGGGAAAGGCTTCTATACTTATTCCGCTGGCTGATGGAACAAGTTCCGATTCCTCCCCTTAAGTCTTTCGATGTTGTTCATTTTTGGAGAGAAACCGTTGATCAATTCCATGCGTGCAGAAGAAGAAAAGAAGATTCGGGAAACCGTTACCAAGTTCCTGCTGAGCTCAATCTATATTCCGAATCTGAACGACGACGACAATCTTTTCGAATCCGGTATCGTGAATTCTCTATTTGCGGTGCAGTTGATGACGTTCCTCGAAAAGACCCTTGCCATAGAAATAGGCATGGACGATCTGGACATCGAGAATTTCAAATCCGTGAACGCGACTACGGCTTTTGTCATGAGGAAGAAGGGGCTGGCACAAGGCTGAAGCTTGCGCCGACGAGGTCATGGCAGCGGAATCCGGATTTCTTTCAAGTTCATAACAGTCATCTCGCGATTCGGCACCCGGATCCGTAGAGGACAGCGTCATCTACAAGCAAGCGCTATGCAATATTTATTGACCGAAGAGCAGAAAGCCAGGCAGGGAAATTTCAGGACGTTCGTGAGCCTGAACGTCGAGCCGTTTGCCGAGGAGTGGGATCGGGCGCAGAAGATTCCTGAGTCCGTAGTGGCGAAGCTCGCCCAATCGGGTTACTTGGGTTGCAGTCTTCCGACCCAGTATGGCGGACAGGGATGGGACACGGTTACCTTCGGATTGCTGAATGAAGCCTTGGGAAGAGCGTCCTCGTCATTAACCGGCCTGCTAACCGTCCAGACCATGGTTTCGAAAGCTCTGCTGAAGTGGGGAAGTGCAGAGCAGATACAGAAATGGATTCCTCTTCTGGCCAAAGGCGAGATCATCGGGGCTTTTGCCCTGACCGAACCCGGCGCCGGGAGTGACATCCAATCCCTGGTAACCGAATTCTCTCAGTCGCACGATGGTTTTCTAGTTCTGAATGGCGTCAAGAAATGGATCACCGCTGCTCAGTTTGCCTCGTTATTTCTGGTATTCGGGAAACTTGGCGACCGCTCGTTGGCATGTTTGGTGCCCAGGGAAACTCCTGGGCTCGAAGTGGAACCCATTGATGATCTGATCGGGTTCCGCGCGGCCGGGCTAGCGAAGCTTACTTTTAACAACGTCAAAGTTCCAAGCGCAAACGTAGTTGGCAAACCGGGCTTTGCCCTATCGCACGTCGCGCCGGTTGGTCTGCACTATGGAAGAATCAGCACCGCCTGCTCCGCGTTGGGGCTTTCCAGGGGATGTCTGGAGGAGAGTGTCGCATGGGCGGCCACTCGAAAGATCGGCAACCACCCCTTGGGAGAACTTGGAATGATGCGCTCATTGATCGCCGCAATGGGCACCGACCGGGAGGCTGGCAGCTTGCTCTGCCACAGCGCCTGCCGTGCGGCAGACGAAAATCTCCCCGAAGCGTTTGAAAAGGCCGTCATGGCTAAATACTTCACTTCCAGAGCGGCCGTCAGGGCGGCCTCGGATGCGGTTCAGATCCGGGGAGCCGCTGGCTGCCACGGATCTTCCCCGGTTTCGCGTTTCTACCGTGATGCCAAGATCATGGAGATTATCGAAGGCACGACCCAGATCCATGAGCACCTGCTCGGAGGGATTTTCGTCCGACAGGTTCGGCGGTCGATCCAATGAACCCTTCCGTCAGCTCTTTTATGGAATCTTCTATCCCACGTAGCGCTAACGAAGCAGATCTCGAGAGGATTGCCGAATTCAACCGCACCGATGCGCCTTTTCCGGATCATGCCACTCTTCAGGAATTGATCGAAGCGCAGTTTGCCGAATGTGGATCTGCGACCGCCGTGATCTGTGAGCACGACAAGCTCTTTGGCGTACCCTCGCTTACTTGTGCCGAGCTCAACAAAAAGGCCAACCAACTCGCACATTCGATGAGAGCCGCGGGCGTTAGACCGGGAGACATCGTTGCCCTGATGGTGGAACGATCTTTCGCCATGATGATCGGCATCCTGGGGATCATCAAGGCTGGAGCCGCGTATCTGCCTTTATCGCCGGATAACCCGCCGGTGCGTACCGACTACATGCTGAAGGACGCAGGGGTCAGAGTACTGCTGGTGCATACGAAGACCGCCGGCAAAATAACGTTCGAGGGATTCATCGTCAACCTTGATGATCCCGAAACTTATCGCGGGTCGGAGGAAAATCTGGTCATTGTCAATCAGCCACGCGATCTCGCGTATGTGATCTACACCTCCGGTTCGACGGGCAAGCCCAAGGGAGTCATGATCGAGCATCGCTCGGTGGTGAATCGCCTGCACTGGATGCAATCCGCCTATCCGATCGGCGCCGACGATGTGATCCTGCAGAAGACCCCCTATTACTTCGACGTTTCGGTTTGGGAGCTTTTCTGGTGGGCGTTGCAGGGCGCAAAACTCTGCTTCCTGATGCCAGGAGGCGAAAGAATTCCATTGGCCATTGTTGAAACCATCCGGAAGCATCGCGTCACGGTTCTGCACTTCGTTCCGTCGATGCTGAACGTCTTCCTGGAATATCTGGATGGAAAGGATACCCGCGTTCTGGAAGGCCTGGCGTCTGTTCGGCAGGTTTTTGTCAGTGGCGAAGCCTTGACGCCCAGTCACGTTACAAAGTTCAATAATATCTTGGCAAAGAGGACTGGAGCTCGACTGACGAATCTCTACGGGCCCACCGAGGCTACGGTCGACGTCAGCTACTACGATTGCCCGTCTCACAATGATTTTGAAAAGGTACCGATCGGCAGGCCGATCCACAACATCAGGCTCTACGTTATGCGAGACGGTCAGCAGGTGGCCTTTGGCGAGGTTGGCGAGTTATGCATTGCCGGGGTCGGGCTTGCCCGAGGCTACCTGAACAACCTGGCGTTGACCGATGAGAAGTTCGTCGTTAGTCCTGGCAATCCCGCCGAAAGAGTCTATCGAACCGGAGATGTTGCCCGCTGGTTGCCTGACGGCAATATTGAGTACCTGGGCCGCGAGGATCATCAGGTAAAAATACGGGGCTTGCGGATCGAACTGGGTGAAATTGAGAACACCATCCGGGATTGTCCCGGCATTGCCGACTGCGTGTGCGTGGCCCGGAAGTATTCGGAGAATGTGACGTTGATCATCGCTTACCTGGTCTGCAGGTCGAGACTGGAGGTTGACAGTCTCAAGCAATATTTGAAGAAGAACCTTCCCGACTACTCAATTCCCAACCATTTTGAGTTCCTTGATAGAATACCGCTAACGCCGAGCGGGAAAGCCGATCGCAAGGCCCTGCCAGAGCCCGTCATTCAAATGAAGTCTCTATAGCAGACGCCAGCAGCGCTTTTCCGCCTCTCCGCATCGGAGACCGGCTTCCGAGGCCAGCGCATGGGCTTTACGGAAGCAGCTTGTGGTGAGCGGCTCGTAACAGAATCATACCCATCAGCCACTTCGTGAGATGAATAGCGAACTCGATATCGCAGTCGTCGGGATGGCCGGTCGCTTTCCCGGCGCACGGAACATCGATGAGTTTTGGCACAACCTGGTCGAAGGGGTTGAGTCGATCACCCGGTTTTCCGATGAGGATTTGCTGCGATCGGGAGTACCTGCGGCTTGCCTGACCGATCCGAACTACGTGAAGGCCGCGCCAATCTTGGAAGACCCGGGTCAGTTTGACGCTGACTTCTTCGGCTTCCAGCCTGCGGAAGCCAGGACCCTGGACCCCCAGCATCGCATTCTCCTGGAGCTTGCGCAGGAAGCGATTGAGGATGCAGGCTATGACCCGAATCGCTATTCCGGCCGCATCGGTGTGTTCACCGGAGCCGCTTTCAACACCTATTTCATGGATCGCGGGCTAAGCGGCGGGTTTGCCCAGGACTATATTCCTATTCTGATCGGTTCAGACAAGGACTTTCTTAGCACCCGGATCTCATACAAGCTGAATTTGAAGGGACCAAGCCTCACGATCCAAACTGCCTGCTCCACCTCGATGGTCGCAGTGCACCTGGCTCGGCAAAGCCTGCTGAGTGAGGAGTCGGATATGGCGCTGGCGGGGGCCGTATCCGTGCGAGTCCCGCATCGCGCCGGCTACTTCAGCGGGGGTGGCGGAGTGGTTTCGGCAGACGGGCATGTGCGGCCCTTTGACGCCAAGGCGAATGGAACAGTTTTTGGAAGCGGCGGCGGCCTTCTGGTGTTGAAGCGTCTGGCGGACGCTCTCGCGGACGGCGACAACATCCATGCTGTTATTAAGGGCTCCGCGGTGAACAATGACGGCTCGGAGAAGGCCGGTTATACCACGCCCAGCCTCAACGGTCAGGCCGACGTAGTGGTGGAGGCGCTGGCCAATGCGGGGGTCGAGGCAGACAGCATCACCTATATCGAGGCGCACGGTTCGGGAACGCCGGTGGGGGACCCTGTAGAGATCAGCGCGTTGACCAAAGCATTTCGCAACTTCACGCAGCGTTCCGGTTACTGCGCCATCGGATCAGTAAAATCCAACGTAGGACATCTCGATGCCGCGGCGGCAGTCGCCGGGATGATTAAGACCATCCTTGCCCTCAAGCATCGCACCCTTCCACCCAGTCTTCACTTCAACCAGGCCAATCCCGAAATCAATTTCGAGAGCACTCCGTTCTACGTCAACACGCAGAGTCGGAGGTGGTTAAGCGATGGCCCCAGAAGAGCGGGAGTCATGTCCACCGGCATGGGCGGAACGAACGCTCACGTGGTGTTCGAGGAAGCGCCCGCTTTGCAGCCAGCTTCCCGCGTCGAGTCTTCTCACCTGCTGATCTTCTCGGCCAAGTCGCCTGCGGCTCTGAATCAGGCTACCCAACGCGTGCGCGAATTCCTGGAACGCAACGATTCCGTAAACATGAACGACGTGGCCCACACCTTGCGCGTCGGACGCAGAGCGTTTCCGCACAGAAGATACCTGGTGTCTACCGGCCGCGAGGATGCCATTGCCGCGTTGGCCGAGGAGAACTCCCGGCGGGTTCTCTCCGGCATGAAGGATGAATCCACACAACGCCCAGTGGTCTTCATGTTTCCTGGTGTCGGAGATCACTACGTTGGCATGGGACACGGTCTCTACGAAGCGTGGGACGTATTCCGGCAGGAGGTGGATCGCTGCGCGCAGATTCTCGACCCATACCTGGGGACTGACATTCGGAAATTGATTTATCCTGACGGCCAGGGATGGAAGAGCGCGGGGAAGAGCAAGGGCATCGATCTGAAGAAGATGCTGGGGCGAGGCGCGGATACACCGACGGAACATCACGCGGAGGGTCTGAACAAGACGCTGTTCGCCCAACCAGCGCTATTCACAGTCGAATACGCCTTGGCACGGCTATGGCTGTCTTTTGGGATCACTCCCGACGCCATGGTCGGCCACAGCATGGGGGAATATGTAGCGGCTTGCCTGGCTGGGGTGTTGTCGCTGGAAGACGCGTTGGGTTTGATCGCCACGCGTGCCAGGCTGGTCAACGAACTGCCTGAGGGAGCCATGCTGGCCGTCACGCTTCCGGAGAGGGAAGTGCTTCCCCTGTTGAGTGGTGAGCTGTCGATTTCTCTGATCAATGGTCCGGCATTGTGCGTGGTCGCAGGTCCCGCCGCTGCCGTGGCCGAATTCGAGCAGCGGTTGAATGAAAAGCACATTATTTCGCGGCGGGTTCAGAATGCCCATGCCTTTCATTCGAGAATGCTCGCTCCGATTACAAAAGCCTTTGAAATGGAAGTAAGAAAAGTCCGGCTGAACGAGCCTCGGATTCCCTACATCTCAAACGTTACGGGTAAGTGGATTACTGGGCGCGACGCCACCAGCCCCTCCTACTGGGCCATGCACGCCGATCACACCTCCCGGTTTAGTGATGCCCTCCAGGAGTTGTGGCGACTGAAGAATCCCATTTTACTGGAGGCCGGGCCTGGCCGAACTCTGGGTGTGCTGGCCATGCAGCACCCTGACCGGCAAAACGCCGCGGACCCGGTGAACGTTTCCTCGATTCGCCAGCATTATGAAAACCAGTCGGATGTTGAGTTCTTATTGCAGGGCGCTGGCAGGCTCTGGCTCTCCGGAGTTGAGATTCGGTGGGAAAACCTGTATCCCGGTAAAACACGGCGCAGAGTATCGCTGCCCACCTACCCTTTTGAGAGGCACAACTACTGGATCGAGAACACGCCGGGCCCTACGAACATCGCACAAAAGCAGAAATCAGTATCGGCAACATCCAGCCTGGACAATTGGTTCTATGCTCCGACCTGGAAACGGACGACCTTCCCGAGTGACACGATTGATGCCTCCCAGTCTGAAGCCGCCTTCTGGCTGATCATTGCCGATCCAGGCGGCGGTGGAAGCCGGGTGCAATGCAAACTCAAGGCGGCCGGACTGCCAACGGCTTTGGTTCGCTTTGGCAAAACATTTGTCCGTCACACCGACGGTTCATTTGAACTGAATCCCGGAGGGATTGAGGGCTACCAGCAATTGTTTCTGGAACTGGAACGACGAATAGCTGGCATGCCCACGAATATCGTTCATTTGGGAAGCCTGGTGAGAGAAGATCAGGAGGCCGCCCGGACCTGTTCGGCGGAGCAGAACTTTGGCTTCTTCAGCCTGCTCCACATCGCTCAGGCACTCGGTGAACTCCAGACTTCCATCCCCGTCAAGATCGGAATTATTTCCAACCGGTTGCATTCAGTTACGGGTGAAGAAGACATCGCTCCGGCAATGGCAACCGTACTGGGTCCGTGCGGCGTCATTCCCAAAGAATATCCGAACATCGAGTGCTTCAATATCGATTTGCCGGATAACCTTCCGACGGAGGGCCTGCCGGACGAATTGGTCTCGCGGATTATTTCAGAATTTGCCGAAGAACATGCCAACCGCGTCATAGCGTATCGCGGCAAGTATCGGTGGGAACGTGATTTCGAACCCGTCAGACTGAAGGATACTCTCCCTTCCTCGGCGCCGAGCGAAACAGCGACAATCAAACGTTTCAAGCCTGGCGGAGTTTATCTGATCACCGGAGGAACGGGCGGAATCGGACTGGCAATCGCCGCGTACCTAGCCAAAGGATACAGGCCCAGACTGGTGCTGACTAAGAAGTCGGCATTTCCGAAAAAGTCCAGTTGGACCGAACTGGCGAAGGCGCCGGATACTCCGCCTCCGGTTGTGAAAACGATCACGGCCCTCATGGAGATCGAAAAGATGGGCGCGGAGGTGGACGTGGTGGTTGCCGACGCCTCCGACCGAGAACAAATGCAAGCGGCTGTCGGCGAAGCACTCGCACGGTACGGAACAATTAACGGGGTCATCCACGCCGCAGGCATTGTCAGAGCGGGCTTGATTCGGGCCAAGACGAGAGAAACTGCAGATTCCGTATTGGCTCCCAAGGTTGATGGCACCATGATCCTTTTCGACTTGTTGAAACAGGTCAAGCCTGATTTCCTGGTCCTGTTCTCGTCCATTACCTCGATCCTCACTCCCTATGCGGAGTGCGACTATAGTGCGGCGAATTCCTTTCTCGATGCTTTCTCCAGCTTTGCCAACGCTCGGGGAGGGTTTCACACCCTCACCATCAACTGGCCGGGTTGGAGGGAAGTCGGGCAGCTGGCTGACCTTGCGATCCAACGTGGGCTGGAGGGCTGGAAGCAGGCTGCCCTCGAAAAGGCAATCACGACCAGAGACGGTCTAGAGGCATTCCGCCGAGCTTTAAATTCCGATCTTACTCAGGTCATTGTCAGCCCGGAGAACTTGGAGTACCTGCTGAACGAATCCGAAGCGGTATTCGATCCCGCGAAGTATCTTTCGCAAGCACACCTGGAAGGGAGCGACTCTCACCCCCGCGGAAGTCAGCAGCATGAAGCAGGCCAGTCGACCAACACCGTGGAGGGTGCGATTGCCGAAATATGGAGCAATGTATTCGGCTTGGAGAAGATTGGCATTCACGAGGATTTCATCGATTTGGGCGGACACTCCCTTCTCGCTATGCAGATCGTCTCCAGAATTCGCTCCCTGTATCAGATACCCTTCACGCTGCGGGACTTCTTTGAGGGGCCCACCATTGCTCAACTGAGTTCAGTGATTCAGGCAAGGATACTCGCGGAAATCGAAGGTCTCAGCGATGAACAGGTGCGTCGGCTGATTTCAAATGATTAGAGAGTGTGTTCCAAAATTCCCTCCGAAGCGTTAGCCAGAAGCAAGCGAAGCCTGTAGCTGGCGGAACTGGTGGCCCCGCCACTTGGTTTGTTCCATCGCCCCGGCCTTCGGGAGGCCGGCGGGATAGTGGCCTCGCCGCAGGGTGGTGCGTTGGCACCGGAAAAGGGGAAAAGGGAGGAGCCTTCGAGTTAATTCAGCGCGTTTCGGAAGGAAAAAGAGCCACAGGTTCGTCGAACCTGTGGCTCTCGAGCTTTAGGTCTTATTTTCCTAGTTTTCCAGCAAGAGCGGCATAGTTCCTATGTTCATGGAATGGCTCGCCGGTAGTGAATAGACCTGACCATATATCGTGCGGTATTGCTTATATTCACCGGGCGCAGTGTATGACTTTGTACCGGACGGGTTCCAGATGGCCAGCGCCTGATAGCCCCCGGGACGGGTAAGCGTGCAAGTCCAAGTGTGGTCGCTGGCTTCGGAGCAACGGTTACTCATCGTCGCGCCCACCATCCAGTTGTAGACCTCGCCGTATGCTACCCCAGGCTTGAGTAGGGTCCCGGCTGGCTTGCCAGGAGTTGGCACCCACAAAACCCCGCTGCTGTTGGTATTGTTCCATTGAAACCAATAGAACCTGGATATGCCGCTAGACCATTGCAACAAGATATAGCGCACTGCAAAGGAAGCCTCTAGATCAAGGTTACTAAATCCGGTGACCGAAGTCTTGCCCCAGCTTCCTTCGGTGTTCCACATGGGCTTACCAATCTGCCCATAAGCAGCCATCACCTTGCTGACATTGTCGATCAGGGTGACGACATCCTCTGCCACGGGATAGGCTCCCTTATGCTGAACGTAGGCGTGGTACGCGATGACGTCCGCATACTTTGCGCCGCCGGCACTGAAATAGGCAGCCAGCCAATTCGCGGTGCCCGCGATCCCCTTGGCTGGACAGGGGCTCAATAAGATAGCACTGGAATCGATGCCGAGGATGATGCTCCTCGCGTCAGCGGCCATGCGAACCAGTTGTGCGTTTGTTCCCGTCCATCGGGTCAGGATGTTCGGTTCGTTCCACACCTCCCAATATTTCACTCGACCTGCGGCGTGAGTCGCAACTGCCCTAACGAAATCCTTCCAGTGCTGATCCGTACCGGTTCCATCCGCGTTCAGGTCGTTCGGAGGATCACACTCGCCTGGTCCGTAGTCGCACGTACCATCGGAAGGCTGAGAGGAGGCCCAGGCAGGTACCTTGCCAAATGTGTAGAGCAGGCTCGTGATGCCATGGCTCTTGGTGGTGGCCATCCAGGCGTCAAAGGTTGTCCAGTCGTAGACACCCGCGGAAAGATTGATGTCGGCCCATCCGGTGTTCGTGTCCCAGAAACGAATCGTTCCAAAAGAATCGCCTGGCCAGGGCTGCTTGCCGAGAATGCCAACATGCATCTGCATTCCGAAGAAGTTCGATGATATGGTTTGAGCCGCCGCAGGCGTACCCAGAAAGCCGCACGGAATTAGCAAACAAACGAGAATCGCGAGAATTATTGCACAGCTACGAGTAAGAGTGCTTTGCGGCTGAGGGCCGAAAGGTCGGTCCGGAGCGATTCGGGAGCGAGAGAATTGGGTCCGAGATTTGAGTTCGTTTCTCACCGGGGGAGAGCTCCTTTTGATAAAATATCCTTACTTTCGAGCGTGAGATTGCCCTAAACTTAACATCCCCGGGTGGCACAGCAAACTCTCACAAGTACATGCTTCAGTAACGATGGTTCTAAAATGGCACTGTACCTTGGGTCAATATTGGACAGGTGCTGGCGTTAGCGGTTGGGCGGCTCTGACCCAACCCCCGAAAACTGGACTTCAAGGCTGGCACTAGTGTGAAGGTTGTTCTCGCCCGAGCGCGACTGCTTCCGGATAATTGATTCTGCCAGCAGCCGAAACGGATTCCCGCTGAGCTGATTCGCGATTCGGAAGCTAATGCGGGTGAGAGACGGTGACCGGTACTAGTGCGCCGACTGGGGTATCAGGCGGCAGACGCGGTGTCGCTCGGGAAGACCACTACAAGGTACTAGAGACTGATCCGGGTCTGCAGTTTCAAGCAACTGTGAAAATAGGAGGAGCATCGAAACCCCTGCAGGCGGATTTTTGCTTCGCGGCAAGGTACGACTGCCCCCTTTGAACTCAAGGAGTTCCTCTTCAATGTTCGCTCTGATTTCGAGGAGAGCCATGCACACGAAATCTCTTATTTTTACGTTTTTTTGGATTGCCGTTCTGCTGGGCACCTCAGCATGCGGAGGCGCCTCGGCTGCCGCTCCGCCTGCTAAGAGGCCTAAAATCCAGCATATAGTGTTCATTATTAAGGAGAACAGGAGTTTCGACGAGTATTTCGGACGGTTCCCCGGGGCTAATGGCGCCACAGCCGCGAAGCTATCCACGGGCCGGACAATTCCTCTCGGTCACACCCCCGACCAAGTCTCCCACGACATAGGACACGACTGGTTTTCGGGCATAGAAGTCATCGATGGCGGCAAGATGGATTTGTTCGACATCAATTACGGGGGGAATCTTAAGGGCGACATGCTGGCCTTTACCCAGATGGGCCAAACGGATATCCCTAACTACTGGGCCTACGCGAAGAGGTTCTCGTTGGCGGATGCCATGTTCAGCTCACTGCACGGTCCCAGCCTGCCCAACCACCTGTACACAATTGCTGGCCAGTCCGATGGTATCGTGAGCGTGCCCGTTGTGACCGATCCTACAAGCATGGGATGGGGGTGTGACAGCGTATCAGCAATCACGGTGCAATTTCTTCAAAGCGATGGGTCCGTGGTGGATAAAGCGCCGTGCGTTGATATCCAGACTCTGGGAGACGTCTTGGATGCAAATAACATTACCTGGAAGTACTACTCCGGGCTTTATGGCACGTCGGGCTATCAGTGGAACGTCTACAACAACATTAAGCACATTCGATACGGACCAGAGTGGTCGACCCGGACAGGGGACCAAAATCAGTTCGACAGCGACGCCATGAGCGGGAATCTTCCCGCCGTGAGCTGGCTTACTCCCCCCAACGAAAGGACCGAACATCCACCGTATTCGAGTTGTTATGGGGAGAATTGGACGGTCGATAAAATCAACTCAATCATGCAAGGCCCGGATTGGGCGACCACGGCTATTTTTCTGACCTGGGACGATTTTGGTGGATTCTACGACCACGTCGCGCCTCAGCAGATCGATAAGTACGGATTGGGACCCCGCGTGCCGTTGATCGTCATCTCTCCTTATGCCAGGGCCGGGGCCATTATCCACACCCCGTACGAGTTTTCGAGCGTCCTGAAGTTCATCGAGAAGAATTTTGCTCTTCCGTCCCTGGGAGCTCGCGATGTTACCGCCAACGATATGATGGATGCATTCGATTTTACGCAGACGCCTTCGATGCCTTTGGTGTTGCAGCAGAGGACTTGTCCCATAGTTGCGACCAGCAGCCCGTTTGGAGAACAAGCGATTGGGACTGTCGGTACGAACAAGATAACAATCTACAATGTAGGCACCCAGCCATTGAATCTCACATCAATTTCGCTGGCGGGCGACTCGGATTTCGTTCTTTCTCCGTGTACGGTGACTTCAATTCTGCCCAACAAATCCTGCAATCTCACCGTCAACTTCACGCCGTCACAATTAGGCGCGAGGCAGGCCACGCTGACGTTGCAGGACAACTATCCTGGGAGCCCTCAAACTATTTCACTCAGCGGAATCGGTTCGGCGCTGACTGCGCAAGGTACGGTCCTTGGGCCCGAGTACCCGTATTCCTCCGGCCTCGGTACCGCTCTGTTCGCTATCAAGCAGCGACTGGGGACAGCTAGCCAGCTGAGTTTTACCCTAACAAATGTGGGTTTGGCGAATATACTGATCTCCTCAATTTCGCTGGTCGGCTCGGATTTCACCCAGAGCAATAATTGCCCTGCCGTGTTGACACCGAATTCGCCTTGCACGGTGACGGTGATCTTTACCCCCTCGTCGCTAGGTCCGCGCTGGGGCCAGATCAGGATCGACGACAACGATCCCGGCTCGCCTCATCTCGTACGGCTGGCAGGGACGGCAGTAAATTCTGCGGGCAATCTAAATGTAAGCGAGAGTCCGGCCCTGTACGAACAACCCACTCATCGGGACTTCGCTGACGATGATGACGACTGAAACCACTCTGTGAATGGAGTTTTTGCGCGGTCTGCGTGCCTAGTGCGGGGTCGCCTCCAGCAGAACGGGCTTCGCCCCAATTTGAACCGACGATCCGCTGAGCGGGTGCCGTGTAGGACCGTCCAAATCATAGTATCCATTATACTTCGCCTCGGCTGAGTACTTAGAAGTGGAACAGCTCCCGCCGGAGCAAGATTGACCCGAATCCCACACGGCCAGCAATTGCGTCCCATCTGGTTTGGTTAGGCCGCAGGTCCAGGCGCCTGTGGCCGGCGGAACGGGCCCATGGCACGGCGCGGTCATTGTGTTTCCAACCATCCAGCGATAGGTTTGCGCGTAAGCGTCGCCCGCTTTGTTGACGCACCCTTTTCCCGAGCCGCCATCATTGCAGCCATGGACTCCATTCTGGTACCACAACGCCCCGTAAAGGTTGGCCAAGTTCCAGCCGTCCCAGTAGTATCGGCGGACGCCCAATGACCATGAGACGAGAAATGTGCGCGCCACATAGGCGGCTTGCAGGTCGGCGTCTGGGAGGCTGTTCTCCATGCCCCAGCTCCCCTCTGTCACCCAGAGGGGTAGGTTCAACGCATTGCTGGGCATTCCCCTCATCGTCGTACTGTGCAGTGAGATGTTCTCTTCTGCCTTTACGCAGCAGCGCCCAACCTGGGCGTAGGGATGGATGGTCAGCACGTCGGCAGCCTCCGCAGCACCAGGTGTGCTGAAGTATGCTTGATGCCTTCCAGATTCGCCGCGCAGCCCGGCGTTGGGGGCGAGAATGAGCGCGTTCTTGATCAGGCCAACAGCGCTAACGTGCATGCTAGCTGCCGTGCAGGCGTCACCCGTAGCCGCGATGGAGCCGCGTCCGCTGAGGATGCACAAGGCATCCTCCGACAATCGAACCATTTGCGCATTGCTTCCTCGCCATGCGTAGGGCGCTTTGACCATGCGGGTAAACTCGTTCCAGACCTCAAAGTACGCGGGCTTGGCGTAGCTGGACGCATCGAGAGAGTTGATGTGGGTTGCCAGATTATAGATAAAATCCCGCCATGCTTGATTGGATCCAGTCCCATCGAGATTCAGGTCGACGGGGTGATCGCAGCCACCGGGAACCTGGCCCGCATAGTCGCATTCGGTGTCGTTGGGACCGGCGGAAACCCAGCGCGGCGTCCCCGTAATCGTGAACATGATGTCGTTGACGCCATTGGCCTTTGCGGACTTGAGCCAATCATCAAGATTGGTCCACACATACTTTCCTTTAGAGGGGTTGAGGTCCTGCCAGCGCGTGTAGGTGTCCCATAGGCGCAGACTTCCTAGAGGCACGCCCACGGCGGTCGGCCAAGGCAGGGGTCGTCGGTTAATCATCATTCCAAAATAAGCTGGAGGAATGGTGGAAGAACCGTCCCCTGTCTGGGCACTGGCAGTGTTAGAAGCTATTCCAGCGCCGGGGGCGTAAGGAAAAATCAAAACCCCCAACAATGTGAGAGAGAAGAATCGGAGCATCTGTTACCTCGGCTGACAAGAGGAATTAAGGGCCAAAATCTCTGTATCCAAAGGAGTGTGTTCTTCTATTTCCAAAGCCAAAGGCCACTATCGCTGCGGCAGCCGCGCGGGGAATCTAAGAACATAGAATACCCAACCATGAGGTGTCAACCATCAAGCTAATGCGAGCTGTGGCAACAGACTAACGTTTCCCGCATGTGTAATTTAATTGATCTGTGATCCAGATCACATCAAGATGTTTGCGGCTCCCATTTCGAGAAGTGGCCACTGCGCGACTGTCGAGATGGCTAAACCAGTCAGGAGTAGAAGGCCCCTCCCGGCAGCCGGCTAGGGAATCAGACTATGCAACATCTTGCACAATGATGTTTTTTCCCATGTTCAAGGCCTTGAATTTACGCTATAGTTTGGCCTAAGGCTTGCTTGGCTAAGATATTCCCCCGTATGTTCCCGGCCTGTGGTCTGGGTGTCGTGGTGTAACGCTGTCCCCCTACGGCAAAGATCCATCCTAGCTGGACTGTTTCGCGAACGAGGTGGGATGAATTTCTTAGGAATCAGTGGCTTAGAGAGAGCGGTTCCCTTCAAGCGGGAACGCTGGCCGGGATTAGAAGCGCGCGAATATCGTATCGCGCAAGGGCACGATTCCGCCGCCGCCCTGGTGGTGGATGGTGAGTTGGTCGCTGCTGCGGAACAGGAGCGATTCAGCCGCAAGAAACATACCGGGGACTTCCCCATCGACGCAATCCGGTTTTGCCTTTGCGAAGCTGGCCTCGGCATAGACGAGGTGGACGAGATCGCCCATGGCTTTGACTACTCGCCTTTCCGAGAGTTGTATTCGCTCGATCCGGATTCAGCCAGCTTGTACGGCCAAGTGTTCTCGAAGGCCGCATTGGTCGACCAGGTCCATCGTCATTTTCCCGGTTTTGCAGAGGAGCGGGTTCAGCCGGTAAATCATCATCTAGCGCACGCCGCCAGCGCAGCCTTCACGTCGGGATGGAATGAGTGCCTGGTCGTGGTGAACGACGCGATGGGAGAAGTTCAGAGCCTCACCGTATTCCAATTTTCTAATGGCGAGTTGAGAAAGGTGCGGGAAATCTCCGCTAACGATTCCATCGGCGTCCTGTATTCGTTGGTTACGTTGCACCTGGGTTTCGATTTTAACTCCGACGAGTACAAGATCATGGGGCTGGCGCCTTATGGTAATCCGGAGCGTTTCCGCGGCTTCTTTGAGGGAGCGGTCGAATTGCGCGACGATGGCACGATTCGAATCCCGAGTCTCCGGCTGAATCGCTCTCGGGAGGAGCGCGAAAACTACCTCGCTACGCGGCGCTACTTGGACGAGCGCTTGATCGCTCGGCGGGGACCAGAAGCGGAGATCACCCAGGATCACAAAGATGTGGCCGCGGCGCTGCAAGAGTGCCTTGACCGCGTCGTCCTGCATGTTTGCGGACACTTCGGAAAACAAACCGGCATGCGGCGCATTGCGCTGGCCGGAGGAGTTGCGCTCAACTGCACGGCCAACGGCAAGCTGATCGACTCTGGCATTTTCGATGAAGTTTATATCCAGCCTGCGGCTGGAGACGATGGTACTGCCCTGGGGGCAGCGCTATACCGGGCATCGTTGTCGGACGAAGTCTGCAATCTGCGGATGGCGGTGCCGCTGCTGGGGCCTGCCTATGACGATTCATGCATTGCGACGACAATCAAGAAGTATTCCAGCCGGGTTGCCATGACGCACTTCGATTCCACCGACCGCACTTGCGAGGAAGCCGCCAAGCTGATTGCAGAAGGACGGGTAGTTGCGTGGTATCGCGGCCGCATGGAATACGGGCCCAGAGCACTGGGGAACCGGAGTATTCTCGCGGACCCGGGACATCCGGCGATGCGGGACCGCATTAATGCGATGGTCAAGATGCGCGAAGCGTTCCGGCCGTTTGCGCCCGCGTGCTCGGTTGAGCAGGCGCACCGCTGGTTCAATGTTGCGCCGGGCACCCAGAATCCTTACATGATTACGGTTGTGGATGTGCGTCCCGAACACCGGGCCTCGCTTCCGGCAATTACTCACGTAAACGGCTCGGCCCGGTTGCAGACGGTTTCGGAACACGATAACCCTGATTTTCACCGCCTGCTTCGGTCGGTTGGCAAAACTACGGGCCGGGAGATGGTGCTCAACACCAGCTTTAACGTGAAAGGCCAGCCCATCGTCAATACCCCGGAACAGGCTATCGAGACTTTTTTGGGCACGGGTATCGAATTTCTTTTTCTGGAGAACCGGCTTGTTGTCCGCAAGAACAGCTGATCGCAGTTTCGCCGACGCTGACAGCCTGAGCCAAACGATGGCACAGGTGTTTGAGCAACAGGCTGCACTCACTCCGGACGCGGTGGCGGTGGTTTCGGCAGGAAACCGCCTGACGTACCGCGAACTCGATCAGCGCTCCAATCAACTGGCGCGGCACTTGCAGCAGCTTGGCGTTGGGCCGGAGATTCTTGCCGGCGTTGCCGTGGAACGTTCCATGGAAATGATGGTGGGCTTGCTGGCGATCTTGAAAGCCGGCGGCGCCTACGTTCCAATCGACCCTAATTTTCCGCCACAGCGGATCGCGTTGATGATCGAGGACTCGCAAGCTCCCGTCATCCTTACGACGGAGCGAACAAAGGCGCGGCTTCCTCAGACGGACAAGCGCGTTGTTCTCATTGACGGCAACACCGGCGAAATCGCGAAGCACTCTACAGGCCCGGTTTCCTCGAAGACTAGCGGAGAAAACCTGGCGTATGTGATCTACACCTCCGGATCTACGGGCAAGCCCAAGGGCGTGATGGTCGAGCACCGCAACGTGTTGAACTTTTTCGCCGGCATGGATGCGGTGATCGGTCCGAACCCCGGCGTGTGGCTGGCGGTAACCAGTATTTCCTTCGACATTTCCGTGCTCGAACTTTTCTGGACACTGGCTCGCGGATTTCGGGTTGTCATTCACGGCGACGAGGGCACGCAGACGATCCCGGGTGAGATCCAGGACTACGGCGTTACGCACATGCAGTGCACGCCCTCTTTGGCAAGGATGATCGCGGTCTCCCCGGAAGGTCTCGCGTCGTTAGGGATTCTGGAGAAACTTCTCCTGGGCGGGGAGGCGCTGCCGTTAGCGCTGGTCCGGCAACTGCGGCAGGTGTTTCACGGCGACTTGCACAACATGTATGGGCCAACCGAAACCACGATCTGGTCCACCACCTCGCAGATCGGTGAAGATCCCGTCAGTATTTCAATTGGAAGCCCCATTACACACACGCAGGCGTATGTACTGGACGCCATGCTGCGTCCGGTGGCGACGGGAGAAGCGGGCGATCTTTTCATTGGCGGTGACGGCGTGGTACGCGGTTATTGGCAAAGACCGGAACTGACGGCCGAGCGCTTTCTCGACGATCCGTTTCTGGCGGGGAACCGCATGTACCGTACCGGCGATCTTGCACGATTTCTACCGGACGGAATTCTGGAATTCCTTGGACGGGCAGACTTTCAGGTAAAAATGCGCGGCTTCCGCATCGAGATCGGGGAGATTGAGGCGACGCTGGAAAGCCAAGCGGGCTTGGCCCAGGCGGTGGTTGTTGCTCGCGAGTTCAAGTCCGCGGGCAAGATGGAAGACAAGCGGCTGGTGGCTTATGTAGTTCCGAACGCGGGAGCGGATCTGGGAATCGACAGCCTGCGCACTGCGCTGGCGGCGACGCTCCCCGAGTACATGGTGCCATCTAATTTTGTAGTGCTTGATTCGCTGCCCCTGACGGCGAACGGCAAGGTCGATCGCAAAGCCCTCCCCCAGCCTGCGGTGGAGGATGAACTTGAGATGTTCGCAGAGCTTCCGCGAAACGAATTGGAGGAGACGATTGCTCAGGCCTGGAAGGAGGCCCTTGGAGTGAAGCAGGTGAAACTCGACCGAAATTTCTTTGATCTTGGCGCACATTCGCTGATGGTGGCGGAGGTTCACATCCAGTTGCAGCAGTCTCTCGGCCGCGAGATTTCCTTGGTCGACCTGTTTCAATTCCCAACCGTGAGCGCGCTGGCAGCCCACCTCGGCGGGCAGGATGCCGCACCGCGAACCACGAACCGCGCGGAGCGACGGCTGGCCGCCAGACGGCGGAGGGCATGACGATGACAAACTGTGCAATCGCGATCGTCGGCATGGCGGGCCGTTTCCCTGGGGCGCGGAATGTTGCCGAGTTTTGGCAGATCCTGAGAAACGGAGTGGAGTCGATCCGGTCGTTTACGGACGCGGAACTGCTGGCGGCAGGGGTTTCTCCGGAAGAACTCGCTCAGGCAGAGTACGTCAAGTCGGGTGTGGTGCTCCAGGATCTGGACATGTTCGACGCAGCTTTCTTCGGTTTCAGCCCAAGAGACGCAGCGATCATGGATCCGCAACACCGTATCTTCCTTGAGTGTGCGTGGGAAGCATTGGAGAATGCGGGACACGTACCTGGAACCTTTCTGGGATCGATTGGAGTTTATGCCGGCTCAGGCATGAACTCGTACATGATCCACAACTTGCTGACGAACCAGGCATTGATGCAGAGCGCCGGGTTATTTCTGATCCGGCAGACGGGCAATGACAAAGACGTGCTGGCCACGCGCGTCGCCTATGAACTGGACCTTCAGGGGCCAAGCATCAGCGTGCAGACGGCCTGCTCTACTTCGCTGGTCGCGGTCCATCTTGCTTGTCAGAGCTTGCTGAACCAGGAATGCGATATGGCGCTGGCCGGCGGAGTCACGATCGAGTTTCCCCACGGCCGCGGCTACTTGTATCGCGATGGCGAGATTCTGTCACGCGACGGACATTGCCGAGCCTTCGATGCCGACGCCAGTGGCACAGTGTTTTCCAGCGGTGCCGGCATTGTGGTGCTGCGCCGGCTCGAAGACGCCTTGGCCGACCACGACACGATCCATGCCGTGATTTTGGGATCGGCGATCAACAATGACGGGGCGCGCAAGGCCGGGTATTTGGCGCCGAGCGTGGACGGACAGGCGGAAGTGATTGCCGAAGCTCTGGACGTTGCCGGCGTTGAGCCCCGCGATATCTCCTACGTGGAAACGCACGGCACCGGAACCAAGGTTGGAGATCCAATTGAAATCAAAGCGCTGGCGCAAGCGTTCCGGAAAAGTGGGCAGACCGGCTCTTGCGCGATTGGATCGCTCAAGACCAACGTCGGCCACCTGGACACGGCAGCCGGCGTCGCTGGCCTGATTAAGACCGTGCTGGCTTTGAAGCACCGGCAGATTCCGCCTACCCTTCACTTCCGCAAGCCAAATCCGCTGATTGATTTCGCGAGCAGCCCTTTCTATGTCAACACCAGTTTGGCTGAATGGAAAGCGGCGGACGGGCCAAGGCGCGCGGGTGTGACCTCGCTCGGCATCGGCGGCACCAACGCACACGTCGTCTTGGAAGAAGCGCCGCCCAACCCGATTGGTAAAGAGCGCACGGCCGCCAAGAAGGCTTATCAGTTACTGGTGATGTCGGCAAAGACCACGTCAGCTCTGGAGCAGGTTCACCAGAACCTTAGCGCTCACTTGCATGAAGCCCCAGAGCTAGATCTGCAAGACGTCGCTTATACGTGCCAAGTGGGGCGGAAGGCATTGGCCTGCCGGCGTACGGTCGTGGCTGCTACGACTGAAGAAGCCCGCAGGCTGCTGCGCAATGCGGACCCGGGCCGTGTTTCGAGCGGACAAGCGGCTGCCAAAGCTCCCGGCGTGGTCTTCATGTTCTCCGGCCAGGGCTCGCAGTACGCCAACATGGGGCGCGAGTTGTACGAGACCGAGCCGATCTTCCGCGCCCACTTGGATATGTGCGCCGAGCGGTTGGTACCAGACCTCGGCCTTGATCTGCGTACGTTGTTCTATCCGACGGAGCAGGAGTCCGCTGCGGCAGGGGAGAAGCTCTCCCATACCCGCTTCACGCAGCCCGCACTCTTCAGCCTTGAATATGCACTGGCGCAGTGGTGGATCGTGCACGGCATTAGGCCTGCCGCCATGATCGGCCACAGCATTGGAGAGTATGTCGCAGCTTGCCTGGCAGGCGTGTTTCCGGTGGAGGTTGGGCTTCATCTCACTGCGGTGCGCGGACGGTTGATGGAAGAGATGCCTCGCGGTTCGATGCTGGCGGTGTCTACGAAGCCCGACAGACTGTCGATTCCCGAGGAATTGTCTCTCGCGGCCGTGAACGGCCCCGAGCAGTGCGTGGTCTCCGGGCCCTTTCATGCAATTCAGGAATACACGCAGAACCTTGGCAAGGTGGGCATTCCTTGCCGTAGCTTACACACCTCGCATGCGTTCCATTCGGCGATGATGGACCCGATACTGGAGTCTTTCCGCGCAGAAATGGCGAAGGTCTCTCTGCAGGCCCACAAACTGCCGTACATTTCAAATCTCACCGGCACTTGGATCACCACCGCCGAGGCCACTAGCTCAGACTACTGGGTCATGCAGTTGCGGAATGCCGTGCAGTTTTCCCGCGGTCTCGCTGAGTTGTTCCGCGAACCATCGCGGTTATTCCTGGAAGTGGGACCCGGGCAGGCGCTCACCTCGCTGGCCCGTCAGCATTCCGCTAGACCTAAAACCTCGCGCGTTCTTCCTTCCATGAGGCACCCGCAGGAACAGGCGTCTGATGCGGCGTTCCTGCTCAATACGATCGGGCAACTGTGGATCGCTGGGTGCTCGATAGACTGGAACGCTCAACACAGTGGAGAGACACCGCAGCGGATTCCACTTCCTACCTATCCGTTCGAACGTCAACGTCATTGGATCGAGCCGAAGGGAAGTCTTCTCGCACCTAAGCCAACTGCTGCTGCACCTGCGGCGGACGCAGCCAAGACCGAGTCTTGGTTTCACCAGCGAGTTTGGAAGCGATCTGCGCTCGAGAATACGGCGCCCCTGACCCCTGCTTGCTGGCTGATCTTCTGCGACGAAACTGGGTTAGGTACCGAGATATCCAACCAGCTCAAAGCTTCCGGGCATGAGGTGCTGCAAGTTTCGGTTGGTGCCAAGTACGAGCGCACCAGTACTGGAGAGTATTCGGTTCGTCCGGGAGTACGGGACGACTACGATCAGTTGTTCGCCGATATCGCCAGAAATGAGCATATGCCGGCGAAAATTCTGCACCTGTGGTCAGTACTTGGTGTGAAGACGGGCCAGACGCTTGATCAGACGCTGGACTCTAGTTTCTATAGTTTGCTCTTCCTGGCGCAGGCTCTTGGCGATCAGGACCTTGAAGGAATGGAAATCACCTGCGTTTCCAACGGGCTGCACTCGGTTTCCGGAGAAAACGCCTTCGAACCCGCGCGTGCCGCGTTGCTCGGACCCGTCCGTGTCATACCCAAAGAATTGCCGGGAACGTTTTGCCGCCATGTCGACCTCGATTGGAAGATCGAGGACTTGAGAAAGGTGGCGCGTGACATTATCGCGGAGTGCGCACTGCCTGCTGCAAGTATCTGTGTGGCTTGGCGCCAGTCGGAGCGTTTGGCGGAGAGCTTCGAGTCCACCAGCCTTAGCGCTCAGGTCCCGGGATCGCGCCTGAAAGAACGAGGTGTCTATTGGATCACCGGCGGGTTGGGCGGCATTGGGTTAGTGATCGCCGAGCACCTGGCGCGAACCGTGCATGCGCGGCTGGTGCTGACCGGACGAACGCCGCTTCCTACGCCCTCGAAATGGGATGCTCTTCTCCAGGAGCCGGAGAAAACAGACGGCGTGCAGCAGACGATCAGGAAACTTCGGGAGTTGGAGTCGCTCGGGAGCGAGGTTCTCACAATTGCCGCGGACGTCACTAACCGCAAGGAAATGCAGGAATCGTTGCGGGCGGCACGGCAGCGTTTCGGCGAATTGAATGGAGTGATCCATGCCGCCGGACTGATTGAAGATGGGCCGCTGCAGCTCAAGACCCGCGAAAGCGCGGCGCGTGTCCTGGCACCAAAGATCCAGGGAACGCTGGTTTTGCAGAGTGTGTTGCGTGGCTGCCAACTCGATTTCTGGCTGCTGTTTTCCTCGATCAGTTCGATCGCGCCGCCTCCTGGCCAGATCGACTACGCTGCCGCTAATGCTTTTCTGGATGCGTTCGCTCTTAGCCAGACTGGTCAGCCGACTACTGCTCTGAACTGGAGCCTCTGGACCGACGTCGGCATGGGAAGCCGGGTGGAGGGAAGCAATCATCCGATTCTGGGCCGCAGACTCGTCCAATCCGCGTCGGAGGCCGTGTACTCAACACGGTTGAGCAGTGAGAAAAATTGGCTGCTCGGCGAACATCGCTTCAAAAGTGGGGAAGCTTTGGTTCCGGGGACAGGGTATCTGCAACTGGCGGCCGCAGCACTGATCCGTGACCGGTTCGAGCCGGGTGTTGAGTTTGAAGATGTGTTTTTTCTGGCGCCCCTTTCGGTGCCTTCTGGCGAAACAAAGGAAGTACGCGTGCGTTTACACCGCCAGCATTCCGGTTTTCGCTTCACGATCTTGTCCCAAGATAAGGAGTGGATCGAATACGCATCGGGGCAGATCGCTCCGAACCCAAAGCCGGCGCCGCCCGCGCAAAAGGTCGAGAGGATTCTTGCCCGTTGTTCCTTACGTCGCATCGATTTTGACGATCAGCACCGGACCCGTCAGGAGCAGTATTTCGATTTCGGACCCCGTTGGCGCAACCTTCAGACCCTGCACCTCGGAGAGCGTGAGGCACTGGCGGAGTTGCAACTGGGACAAGACTTCCTATCGGACTTCGAGAGTTGGCGGATACACCCCGCACTCCTCGATCTGGCAACCGGATGCTCGCTTTATCTCATCGAGGGTTACGAGGACTCAGATTCGCTCTACCTGCCGCTCTCGTACAAGCGGATCACGTTTTATCGTTCGATCCCGGCCAAGATTTACAGTCACGTTCGATGCCATCAGGACAACACTACCCAACGCGAGATCGCGACTTTTGACCTCACATTGCTTGACGCCGAGGGGAACGTAGTAGCGGAGGTCAACGAATTCTCCTTGCGGCGCATCGCCGCCAGTGCTGACGGCCACGCCCCCGTTTTCCACCTGCGGACGGCCGCAACCCATAGCGAACATGCCGACGCAATGGTGGACCAGGGGATTTCCTCGGCCGACGGCATTAGAGCCTTGGATCAGGTTCTCCGTTCAAACCTGCCGCCGAACATCATCGTGGGGCGTGGAGATCTCACGGACAAGCCAGCGGAGTCTCCAGTGACATCTCCGGCAAAGAGTGCGGCCAAGACGGACGGTGGAGTTGAGGGGGTACTCGCCGAGTGGTGGCGGGAACTGTTGGGAGTTGAAAGTGTCAGTCTGGATGACGACTTCTTCGATTTGGGCGGCCACTCCCTGGTCGCCGTACGCCTGTTTAGTAAGATCAAGAAAACGTTCCAGCTGGATTTGGGTCTCTCAACACTGTTTGAGGCACGTACTGTCAGGCAATTAGCGGTCCTGATCCGGCAGGCGGCGACCTCGCGCGCTGACGAGGAAGTCGGCTCCGCTGCAGTAGTTCCAATTCGAGAGCGGGGCTCACGCTTGCCGCTTTTCCTGCTATCTGGTCTGGGCGGAGAGGTCATCGGCTATGACACTCTGGCACGTTGTTTAGGAGACGAGCAGCCGCTGTATGCCCTTCAACCTCAGGGCCTGGACGGACGGAAGCCCTTCCTCACCCGTGTCGAAGATATGGCTGCCTACTATCTCCGCGAAATCCGAAAGGCTCAGCCCAGCGGACCGTATTGCTTAGCCGGATACTCGTTCGGCGGTTTCGTGATGTTTGAACTGGCACAACAGTTACACGCTGCCGGAGAAACTGTGGCGCTGCTCGCCCTTCTCGACACCATTGAATGGCAGTATCTCCAACGATTCAAACGTTCGCTCAATTTCCGGCAGCGCCTCGCGGTGTACAAGTATCGCCTGAATCACATCCTTTTCTCGGGAAAGGGAATGCAATATATCAAGAACTCTGTAGCTGCTTTGTTCGCGGATCAGATGTTTCGCCTCTTCCAGAAAATCGGCCGCCCGCTGCCTCAGCAGGTCAGCAATTTAAAAGACATAAACCGAATCGCTGGGTCGCTCTATCGGCCAAAAGTCTATGCCGGACGTCTCACCGTTTTCCGCTGCATAAATCGCCGCCTTCTCGATGGAAATGATGAGCTGTTGGGTTGGCGAGGATTAGCGGCAGGAGGAATTGAGATTCATGATGTTACCGGCAACCACCGCGACCTGCTGAGCGAACCCAATGTCCGCATCTTGGCGGAGAAATTGCGGGAATGCCTTGACCGGGTCCAGGTTCCGCCGCCACACGAGCACGCCGCCGAATCGCCCGACGTTCCATTACAGACCGCCTCGATGAGGCAACATTCCCTGCTACCGGTGCGAGTGATGGACCGGGTGGAGCAGGGGTATGGGAAACGGCTGCCGGCGGCGACGCTGTCTCAGGCACCGACGGAGAGACAATTGGAAGGATCGCCACGGCAGGAAGCGTGGACACCGTCCTTCTCTTCGTTGGTGACCATACAGGGGAGCGGATCGAAATCACCTTTTTTCTGCGTGCATGATGTCGGTGGCGGAGTGTTGGTCTACCGCGATCTGGCGCGTCGGTTGGGCCCGGATCAGCCAGTGTACGGACTGCAGGCGCAAGGACTGGATGGCAAGCGGCCTTGTCGTCGGCGGGTGGAGGGGATGGCGGCACAGTACATCGAGGAAATCCGCCGCGTGCAGCCGGAAGGGCCGTATTATCTGGGGGGACTGTCGTTCGGGGGAGTGGTGGCCTTTGAGATGGCCCGACAGTTACGCGATCAAAACCAAGAAGTTGCACTGGTCGCTCTCCTCGATACGTTCCCCACGAATTACAAGCCAAGTGCGTCCCTGATCGTCAAGTTCTCGTTGCTGCCCATCCGGCTGAAGTTCTTTTACCTTTTTCGCAAAGCGAGGAATCTAAAAAGGAATATCCGTCGAAGAATCTCAACTCTCCGTCTGCCCCGCGCGCTGAAGAACGTCCATAAGGCGAACTGGGAGGCAGCCAGGCAATATCTGCCGAAACCTTACGAAGGGCGTGTCGTACTGTTTCGCGCTAAAGACAAATCTCTGAGAAGTTTCGACGATCTCGTTATTGGCTGGGATGAGCTGGCGCTCGGAGGCTTGGATATTTACGAGGTCACCGGTGATCACGTGAGCATTATTACGGAACCTCAAGTCAGTGAACTGGCAAGGCATCTCACGCAGTGCATGGCAAAATTGCGAACCGATTATCAAAACGCCGGAGCAAGAATAGACGGCATCACGCCGCGGGAGCCGACTCTTCGCTGAAGGCACGGGACTGCCTCATGTCCCTGCCACTCCAGTTATCGCGAGCGTAGCACTAGCACGCAGGTTCTCGCATTCCACAAAATAAGGCCCGGCGAATTGCCGGGCCTTTCTTGATTAATCGCTCGACGCCTGCATGATCAGGTGGGAGATGATGCGGTGCGCCTCATCAACGTGCGCGATCGCGCGATCGCGCAGGCCGCGGATCGCCGCATCGTCTTCTTCCCGGGCGATGTCTCTGTGAACTTTGTCGAGCAACTCCAGGGCGCGATGGTAGCGGCCCTTGTGGTCCAGACGCCCTTCAACCGGTGGATGGGAGTTCAGATTCTTGCCGTCATCGATAGAGGCCCGTTTGATCTCGTCAATGGCCTTGTCGATCTCAGCAATGGCGTGCTGTTCCTCGTCATTCAGCTTGTCGGATGGCGTGAGGCGGTCGAGCAGAGCGCGTGCATAGCGCAGGTCGGTTAGCGAATGGATATAGTAGGGATGTTTCCCTGGAGTGTCGGCCCAGGTCAGGGCGGTGCAGATCGTAATTAGAAACACTACAACAGCGCAATGTCGCAAGGTCCTCATGGGTCTCCTCTTGGCCTTTCGGCAGAAAATACGGTCGAAACAGTAAACCCGAAACTGCGGGTTTTGACTCGGGGGAATTGTACGTTGGGGGAGCTTGTGGAAAAGTTGGGTCAGGGATTGGACGATAGCGTGCCCCACTACAAACAGAGGACTTCGAAGAAGGAACCCCGGCCGCTTGGCTATATGACCTCCTGAGCCTCTCCTCAGCCACTTCGTGGTGCCCAGCTTTCGCGTATCAATCCGACAGTTTCTCATGGCGTTTCACGGACATCCGGTATCCCGAAAGCCGCTCGTGCTCGAAACCCAGTGGGAAAATCTTTTCCATGTGAATATTGTTTCATTATTGCTTTCAGCCAATGGGTACCATCATAATTGGGACGGCTCAAAGAAGGTTACTAAAGTGCCAGGGAGAGTTTTGGAGTCGAGGTTCGCTTGGTCGGTGACTGACCTAAGTGCTTTCAATTGTGGGAATTCCGATGCTCCCACGGCGCGGTAAGCAAACCCAGGGGCCGGAACACTCTGCGATTGGCAGTGGCATCGCGATTGCACCATACCCAGCTTGAGTAGAGAACCCTGCAATACCAGTCGCAAACCGGCTGAGTTTATGGATTGGGACGAATAGGCCGTGAGGGCCGCTGAGGAGTCAGTTCGGGTCGGCCTTGCACAAAAAAGGCCGGCCTATTGATTCATGGTTCTAGTCCAGAGCATTCCCCCGAATTTATGCCATAAGGAGTGCCATGCGCCGTTTCAGAACAGTCGTATTGTTGATGCTCGTATCGTCGACCGTCGGTGCTGCGGCCGAAAACCCGGAACTCTCGTCGTTGGGCTTGAGTTCGTCCAGTGTGGTAAGCGGAAATGGTCTTCGCGGCACCGTCACCCTGAATATGGAGGCACCCTTTGACGTGGAAGTGGCATTGGCCGCTGATCCGTCTGGGGCGGCGAAACTTCCAGCCAGCGTAATCATCCCCGCAGGTTCCAACAGTGCCAGTTTCGCAATCAGCACCTTGCCAAGCCAGAGCAGCAGCTCCATCGTCGTAACGGTGCACGGCAACTATGGCGTGACTAAAAGTGACTCATTCACGGTGTTAGGTCCCCCTCTCTCCTTCGAGCAAACGGTCGACCGAGTGATAGAGCGGGAACGCAAGTTTGTCGTGACAATGAAGGGTATGCATCCTCTGGCTGAGACCTACATCCAGAATCTTCGCCAAGACAAGGATCATAACGTCGAGCCGGTAAATGATCAGTATTTCCTGGGGCGCTTTAACATGAATGATGGCCCCCGGGATTCATTGTTCCAGAGGCAGCGCGAGGGGTTCCTGCATCAACTTTCGAGTCCTTTTTCAGCCGCTCTCACGTACAAGTTCTTGCCGCAGGGCTTCGCGCAGATGGTGATACTCGATGCAGACTTCCAGAAGAGTAATTACCGTTTCAATTTTGTGCGGCGCGAGTTTCTTGGAGAAGCGCGTTGCCTCGTTATCGATGTCCAACCGAGAAAAAAAACGCCGAGAGCGCTGTTTACCGGAAGAATCTGGGTCGAAGACCGCGACTTCAATATTGTCCGTTTCAACGGAACCTACTCCGGTGGCCCAAGCTACAAGTATTACTTGCACTTTGATAGCTGGCGGTTGAATCTGCAACCAGATGTGTGGCTGCCTGCCTACATCTACGTCGAAGAGTCAGCTACAAAACGCAGCAGCTCACTTTTCCACGATCTGTATTTCAAGGCCCAGACGCGTCTGTGGGCCTACGACCCGGAACAACGGAGGCACGACGAAGAATTCACGCAAATTAAAGTCGACAACTCAGTGGATGATCGTCCTGCTCCCAAAGATAATGTTCCCGTGGAAGCCGAGCGTACGTGGGAACGGATGGCGGAAGACAATGCGGTAGATCATCTACAGAAGATCGGCCTGCTCGCGCCTACCGGCGATGTGGACAAGACGTTGCAAACCGTTAGCAACAACCTCATCATCACGAACAAGCTGGAAATCGAGCCCGATGTGCGCTGTCGCGTGCTGCTGACGCTGCCTCTGGAGTCGTTCACGATCGGGCATACTATCGTAATCAGTCGCGGTCTACTGGATGTACTGCCGGACGAAGCCTCTCTGGCGATGATCCTGGCTCACGAGCTCGGCCATATTGTGCTGGGTCACGGTGTCGATACCAGGCTTGCCTTCAGCGACCGCTTCTCTTTCCCTGATACGGACGCCTTCCAACATCTGGATTTCGAGTGGAACGATGCCGACGAGAAAGCTGCCGACAACAAGGCTCTGGAGTTGCTGGAGAACTCACCGTATAAGGACAAGCTAAGCGGTGCAGGGCTGTTCCTCAAGGCGTTACGGGATCGTGCGCCCGCGCTCACCCATTTGATCAGGCCGCAGCTGGGCAGCAGAATGGCGAGTGGCAACACCACTCGAATGGCCGCGCTCTTTACCTTCGCACCGCCTTTGGAGAAGCGGCGCCTCGATCAGATCTCCGCTCTTCCTATCGGCAGCCGGATCAAGTTGGATCCGTGGAGCAATCAATTGACGATGATGAAGGCGAACCCGGTTGCACTGTTATCGCCCAAGGAGAAAATGCCGTTCGAAGTCACGCCATTTTCCCCGTTCTTAACCTATAGCCAGGCTGACAGGAAACTGGTCGCCGAGAGTCCGGCGAATCCCTAAAACGAGTTTTTCGCACAGCTTTGTTTTTGCTCCCCCTTAGCCGTTAGACTCCAAAGCTCTTTCCTAACTCGCATACCGATCAGAAAGGACGTAATGAGAAACGCTATAAGGACTATCAGGAAGGCTTGTTTTCTAGTGTTCGTGCTGGTTGCGCCCGCTCTCACGCAAAACTGGCAGGAACGGGGACCCGCCCCTGCCGTCACTGGCCCGGCTTACGACATCAGTATCGGGTACAGCAATCTCTTCATGGCCATTCCCGGCGCGCAGCATGTGAGCTTCAACGGTTTGGATTTGAGTGGACACGCCGACTTCAGCCCGAGGTGGGGAGCGATCCTAGATACCTCTTACGTCCGTACTCACAACATCCCAGGCACGCCACACGCCGGTTATGCATTCACAGGGCACATTGGTCCAGTGTTCTATCCGATTCAGCATGGAGGTACCCGAATTTTTGTTCACGCGCTGGTCGGTGCGGCTGTAATCGACGGAGCAGTGCCACAAAGCAAAACCGCCTACTATGAAGGATGGTTGGTCCGGCCCTCCTACGCTCTTGGAGGGGGAGTCGAGCAGTCTGTCTCGGGACCATTCGCGCTGCGCGTCAGTGGAGATTATCTGCGCACATCGTTTCTTAACGCTGCCGGTGCAGTGCGGCCCCAAGACAATCTTCGCTTAACCGCAAGCATCGTCTTTCGTCTGCGTCGCCACAGATCTGGCACATAACTACAATCATGGCGGCATGATCTACCCGAACCTGGCGCGCGACCTGGTAGTGACCGGCGTGAACCAGTTGTGGATCGCGGATTTGACGTATATCCAACTGCTGGAGGAGTTCGTGTTCCTGGCGGCGATTCTCGATGCCTTTTCTCGCCGAAGCAGTAACCTATTGTCCGGAGCATGTCGCCACCGGGAGGGATGAACTGAACGAAGTAAAGTTGGTCGGCGTCACCTCTCAATTGTTAAGGCCCGTCTTACGTTTGACAACGACTAATATTTGAAATCAAGAGCGCTTTCGCTTGATGGAAATTACTGCGAGAGCAGGATGGGCTTCGCTCCAATCTGCACCGTCCCGCCACTCAACGCAGTGGTCGTCCCATTCGCCAGCGTGTAGTAAGTTGTGTACTGTGGATCATAAGTGTACGTTGAAGTGGTACAGCTCCCACCTGAGCACGATTGCGACGTATCCCACACCGCCAATTCTGCGGGCCCAGTTGATAAAGTAAAACCACAAGTATAAACCGTTCCTGATAAGGAACATGGTGTGGATATTGTGGCACCCACGATCCAGCTATAAACCTGCTGGTAAGCCTGTCCCGCTTTTGTGAGACAACCCAAACCACTTCCTCCATCATTGCAGCCATTGACTCCGTTCTTGTTCCAGAGGGTGCCAAAGCTGGGGTTGTCGTAGGCGTACCAGTAAAGCCGTTGGAATCCGGCACTCCATCCCATTAGGTAGTAGCGGGCTACAAAAGCAGCCTGTAAATCCGGGTCTGGATCGTTGGGCGTACTGTATCCCCAACTTCCTTCGGTACTCCATATTCTCTGCTTCCCTCCGGCTACCGACATCCTGGCTGCGGCTGTGCTATACCGAGTGGCCACGGTTTCTCCCAGAGCACAGCAGGACCCGTTTTGGGTATAGGCATGCACTGCTGCCAGGTCGGCCGCGTTCACAGCACCCGGAGTCGTCAGATAGTTGCCCCAGGTCGTGCTGTCGGGAAGCGTCATCATAGCATCCGGAGTAGTGATCTGAGCGCTCGCCAGCACACCTACGCCCGGCACCCCCATATTCGACGCATTACAAGCGGCATTCCCTTGCGCGATGATGACTCCCCGACCGGTCAGGATACAGTTGGCAGTTTGCGCCATAAACACAAGCTGCGCCGCTGTGCCTTCCCAGGAGCCCCTGCGGGTGAACTCATTCCATATCTCGAATGTGCTCACCGTGGCATAGCTCGAGGGACTGAGGCCAGCAATGTGACTTCCCAGATGGTAGACGAAATTCTTCCATTGCTGATTGCTGCCATCAGTCTGGCCGTCGCAATTGTTCAGGCCGTTGGTGTTGGTGCAACTGAGGGCAATATCGGCGGGTACGCCGCAGGAGCCTTTGCCCGTATAAGCGTAGTCGCAGGTAGAGTTCGACGCGTCGCTCGAAATCCAGGTGGGTGTGGCGCTCAGGGTCAAAAGGACGTCGGAAAAATTGTTAATTTTGGCTATGTTCAGGTAGGCATCGAGAGAGGCGAAACTGTAAGTGCCCGACGACGGCTCGATCTGCTGCCAGCGGGTGCAGCTATCCCATAGCCGCAGGCTGCCGAATGGCACCGAAGGAAATGGATTTCCCGCACTCGAGCAGTTCCCGCTGCGCGCCTGGTAGTGCAATCCAAACAACGTGGCAGGTACACTACCCGCAGGAGCTTCACCGACGACCAACGTAAATTCAGTCGTTGCGCCCTGAGCCTGGGCGTCGATGACTTCGACGGTGAAGGGAAACGACCCTAAACTGCTCGCTTGTCCGCCGATTTCACCGGTCGAAGCGTCGAGCTGAATCCCTGACGGCAGGGCACCCGCGCTTACACTCCACTGATAGGGTAACCGCCCGCCGACAGCAGATAGTTGAAACGAATAGCGCAGGCCGATAGTCGCATTAGGAAGCGTTACGGTCTGGATGTTCAGAGCCGGTGGCACGACGGTGAGGTCAGCAGAACCGGACACACCCTGAGCGGTGGCAGTGATGTGGGCGGTGCTTGGACTCACCCCGGCGGCCAGACCGGTGGCACTCACCGTAGCTACGGAGGTGGCATCAGAAGACCAGGTGAAGCTGACGCCGCTGATGAGGTTTCCGTTGCCGTCTTGGGCCGTGGCACTGAACTGCTGGGTCTGGCCAACGCTGGTCTGAGCTGAGGCGGGGGATACGCTCACGGTAGCCACGACCGGCGGTTGCATCGGCGCCTGTACAGTCAAGGTGGCGGAACCGGAAACACCGTTGGGAGCGGTGGCGACGACGTGGGCGATGCCCGCGCTCAAGCCGGAAGCTAACCCGCTGCCGTTCACGCTGACCACCGAAGGCGCGTCGGAGGACCAGGTGAACGAGTTGCCGCTAATGGCGTTGCCGCTGCTGTCTTTGGCGGTGCCGCCGAACTGCTGCGTCTGGCTCGTGCTGATCTGAGCTGAGGTGGGAGATACGCTCACACTGGCCACGACCGACGGTTGCACCGGCGCCTGCGCTCCTGTGGATAGCCCAGAACATCCCAAAAGACAAGATAGTGAAACTATGATTGCTGTGAGCGAAAAGTATCGACCGATTGGGGAAGCACGAGCTCGCGTCAGGAGAATCCCAGTTTGAGTTGCCTCCTCGAACTGGAATAGTCCTTTGCATAGTTGAGCACTGTCGTCTAAGTGTTTTCTAATGTTTCCAGCAGTAGATGAATTGCTAATCCTAAGATTGGTTTCCTCTGAAGTACTGCAAGCGTGGCGCATCGCCCTCCTCGTAGGTATTGCAGTGAGCGTCGATGCCCGCTCTCTTGCGCTAACGGGCAGTCGGCTGCAGATATCGCTGCAACTTGCGAGCGGCTTGGTTCACTAATCGGCCCTTTCGTACGTGGAATTCAGTTACGTAAGTAGTGAGTGAAACTTCCATTCGTACAGGGGCGTTCGCATCCGGAACCTCGCACAACTGATCAATGGGTTGCGATAGGGAGGGGTCAGAATTTGTCTGCCGTGAGGGCACTGGCCTTCGTGCTGATCATCGGGCCGACCCGAGAGCTTGCACTGCGTCAAGCAGGTAGCGAGCTATCTGGGCTGGTGCTGTTGGAAGATCCAGCGGGAATCGGCGGGCGGCTGGGACACATCAGCAAACTCTGCGGATACCAGCGGCGCGAACTATAAGTGGTCCAGCCATCGGCAATAGCAGAACCCGCCCCTTTAGCGATAGTGAAGACATTGGAGGGCGCCGATGTGCCGATGCCGACTCTTACACCTGTGCCTCCAAGTACGAGGGCATGGCTCTGCGTAGGCCCCGATGGCGGTGGCGTTGGGTACCAGGCGCTCAATTCCTGAACGGCGATGGTCACCGGCGTTGTTCCGGCCAAGGGCTGCGTCGCCGCGCTCGGAATCGCTCCGCTGGTGGCGTCCGAACTTGGCGGAGCCGCCAAGACAAATGCGGAGGCCGGCAGTCCGCCCACCGTCTGTGCATCGGCCGCTCTCAACGCATAGGGCACGCTCAGCAGAGAGACTCGCGGCTGCTCCGCCTGCCCTTCCGGTTGCACTCATAGGCGCTGTCCAGCCGATCAGCAACAGAGCTACACAGAACCAAACGCTTGTGCGTAATATATCTTCCACCTTCCTGGGTAGTTGGGACTTTGGGTCGAGAAACCGGGCGCGTAAGTGCGCGCGTCCGCAAGCCCGCTGGGTTTGATGGGCGGATCACAGCTTGAATGGAGATATCTTTACTTGCTTTAGTTGCAGAGGCATACCCTGACTCTTGCGCTGTGCCGCGAAGATGCTGCAGCATCATCCTAAAGAGCTTTAGATATGTGCTCGCGCGGAGGATATCCGATGAGCGAGGGTCCCGGTCGTCCCATTGAAAGTGCACTTGCCGGAATACCCAATTACGACCCTGGCGCGTCAGTATCGCTGAAAAGCGCAAGGGGCGATCCGCGCGCCCGCCGTGCACCACTCCAACGCTGGCTATCCAGGCGACATCCCCGGTAGACCAGACGATGGAATCGTCGACCGCAAACCTGAAATCCCCCCACTTCAGCCAGTCCGCCCTGATGAACTCCGCCACGGCACTATAGCCCCGCACCCACTCGTCGGCGTCCGTACCCAGAAGAAGAATATCGTCGTTCGCCGGAAACAGACGGTTCATGAAAGAATCCAACTCTTTGGGGTCTCGTCTGATATACCCCTCCTGGAAGGCTCTCAATGCGGCGAGCACTTCCACACGCACCGATGACGACGCATCCCCTGTCTGCAGCAGATACTGATGGCGGAGTTCATTGGGCGCGCCGCTCTTCAAATGCAAGCACGAGACAAAACCGAATGCGAAACCGCCCGCCATCAGCACGACGACCGCCAGCACCGACAAAATCCTCTTGCTAGTCAAACCAACTTTCATGTTTGCCTCCCATAAGACAGGTTACCTGTTGGAGCATCGCCTCTCTGACAATGTCGAGAATCAGATCGGACTTCGTCGCCTACGCCTGCGGAGACTAAAGTTTGTTCGCGAGCACTCTTCATGGCAGAGGCAGCGCAAAACATCAAGCGATTGGTCCGCTTCCTCAGCCAGGGGCCGCAGCCACCGCTGCCTGCAACAACTTAGTCGCCGGCCCACAGGAAACCTCCCCTCGCTGCAAACTACTTACACAGCGCCAATAGCTCTCCGAGCAGACCATTTTCAACATCTCTAACGACATCTGTCGTGTCAAGGGACTACCTTTGGCAGGATCTCTCGCAAGTACGTTTGTTGCTGCTGCTGTGGCAGAAACTTGAAGAATCTAGTCATCGAAAACAGCAGGCATTTCTGAATTCTGGGTGTCCACGTTGGCTCCGGCCGCCCAGAAGCTCCAAGGACCACCACCCCGGCAACATCCAGCAGTTGCGTCGTCTGGCGGGCACCACCGGTGGACCCGCATAGCGACCCGGTTGGCGACGCAACACCCCCTAGTCCCGTCAATCGGGTGGCCGCGTTGTTGCAAGTTTCTGCAGCTCTGGCTCCAGTGCTGGCCCAAATCTCCCTGTTTTCAAGAGATTATGCGTTCCGTACTGGCACATCAACTGCAACTCCGGTAGAGTGACGAAGTGTGTTTGGCCTTTTATCTCCCAAGTTAGGGCCGCTAAGGCAGGATCAAGTTGCAGAACGAACCAGAACAGGACGTTGTCCGGATTGTGGTCCGGAAGCGCCGGAGTCGCCGTCACCGTTTGGATCGCCTGATTCGGCGAGGCCTGATCGGTGTGCTTGCGATCGGGGGATGCGTTGCCTTCTCGACCGTTGCTCTCCGGTATTTAAGTCCGTCCCTGTTTCATTCCTCCAAATCTGAGCCCACTCGCCA
>Ga0075029_100000021_pt1 | contig 59697 bp, 55 predicted proteins | sample LitLauG_LLR_2013_FD_71391 | JGI IMG/M metagenome (GOLD analysis project Ga0075029, IMG submission 71391) | Freshwater sediment microbial communities from North America - Little Laurel Run_MetaG_LLR_2013 | ecosystem: Environmental > Aquatic > Freshwater > Creek > Sediment | place: USA... | reverse complement strand
CGCGCGCGGCCCGTGACGGTGAGACTGCGCCAATCCATGGGCGTCGACGGTTTCGCGCCGCGCACGACTTCGACCAGATCGCCATTGGCCAGCACGGTCCGCAGCGGCCGCAACTCGCCGTTGATTTTCACCCCCACGCAGGTATCACCCACGTCGGTGTGAACCGCGTAGGCGAAGTCCAGCGGCATGGCGCCGCTGGGCAGGCTGATCAGCCGCCCCTTGGGCGTGAAGACGAACACCTGATCGAGAAACATCTCCATCTTGGCGTGGTCGAGCAGATCCTCGGCGTCTCCGCCCTGCTCAAGCACCTGAACCAGTTGCCGGATGTTGACCAAGGGGTCGGACACGCCGGCCTCGGCCGCCGCCTCGGGGTCGAAGGCGTAGGTCTCGTTCTTATATCGCCAGTGGGCGGCCACCCCCTCCTCCGCGACGCGGTCCATGGCGCGCGTGCGGATCTGCATTTCGATGCGCATGCCTCTGGGCCCCACGACCGTGGTGTGGAGGGAGCGATAGTTGTTGCGTTTGGGGGTGGAGATGAAGTCCTTGAACCGGTCGGGAACGAATGGCCAGGCGCGATGGATGACCCCCAGCGCTCGGTAGCAATCATCCTCGGTCTCGACGATCACGCGAAAGGCGTAGATGTCGGAAAGCTGTGCGAATCCAATCGATTTTCGCTGCAACTTGCGCCAGATCGAATAGGCGTTCTTTTCCCGGCCGACGACAGCACAGGTGATGCCCGCGGCCTCCACCAGGCGCACGAGTTCCTGGCTGACCACCGCCACCGCGCGAGCCTGCCCCTCGCGGAGGGTTTCGAGCCGCCGGGTGATCGCGTCCCGCGCCTTGGGGTTGAGGTGGGCGAAGGCCAATTCCTCAAGTTCGGAACAGATGCGGTGGCAGCCGATCGATCGCGCCAGGGGCGCGTAGATATCCAGGGTCTCGCGGGCGATCCGCTCGCGCTTGGCGGGGCTCTGGATGAACTGCAACGTCCGCATGTTGTGCAGGCGATCCGCCAGCTTGACGAGCAGCACGCGCACGTCCTTGGACACCGCCAGGATGAATTTGCGCAAATTCTCCGCCTGGCGTTTGTGGTCGGCCGTGGCCTCCAGGCGCGACAGCTTGGTGACCCCCTCGACCAGCTCGCCGACCTCTGCGCCGAAGCGCGCGTCGATATCCGCGCGCGAGGCGTCGGTGTCCTCGATCACGTCATGCAGCAGCGCCGTAATGATCGTCGCGGTGTCGAGGCGATAGTCGGTGAGGATCCCCGCCACTTCGATCGGGTGGGCGAAATAGGGATCTCCGGATGCGCGCTTCTGCGATCCATGCATCCTGACCGCATAGACATAGGCGCGGTTGAGCATGTCCTCGTCGGCGCTGGGATCATACTCACGCACGCGATCGATCAGCTCATATTGGCGCAGAAATTTAGGAGCCGCCGCCTTGGGTTTTTCCGGGTTGGATCCTGGAGGCGGCGCGGAGGGCAGAGACGCGACTGGGGCGGTCTCGAGGCTCAGAAGCGCTCCTCCTGCCCCCCGTCGCGATCACTCTGCAATGCGCGGACCAACTCCTGCTCACTCATCTGCGAGTGGCTCGGATCGGCCAGCAGAGCCAGGGTTTCGGCCTCTTCCTCGGCTTCGGAGTGCTCATCCACCCGCTGCAGACTGGTGATCAGGGTCTCGCGCAGCTCGGCGGGATCCACCGTGTCGTCGGCAATCTCACGCAGCGCGACCACGGGGTTCTTATCGTTGTCGCGATCCAACGTCAGCGGCGAGCCGGCCGCGATCGCCCGCGCGCGATTGGCGGCGAGCAACACAAGGTTGAACCGGTTGGGAACCCGTTGAACGCAATCTTCGACAGTAACGCGGGCCATGAAGTCTCACGAGAAAAAGGGATGCAGCCGGCCCACATAGACGGCCGCCCGTGATTTTGCAATGCAACAGGGGCGCCTTATCGACGTCCGCCGCCCCCAAGCGGTCGCGCATCCGCCCCGATCCGGGCCGAGGCCGCCAGGTCCCGCGCCGTTCGGCCCAGAGCGGGATGGCTCCAGTCCGGCGCGATCTCCGCCAACGGTCCCATGACGAACCGCCGCTCATGCGCCCGGGGGTGAGGCAGGCAGGGGCTCAAGTCGGGGGCCAGTTGGCGCCCGTAGGCGATCAGATCGAGATCGAGCACGCGTGACGCGTTGACCTTGCCCCGCTCGCGGCCGAAATCAGCTTCAATTTGGTGCAGCGCCAGCATGACTTGGCCCGCCTCCAACAGGGTCTCGACAATGACGACAATGTTGCGGTAGTCGGGCTCATTCGGGTCCGGCCAGGCGCGCGAGACCCAGACCCGTGATTTTCGCGAGACTTGAATGCCGAGATCGGGAAAACGCCCAAGGGCGTCCCGCAAAACAGATTCGCAGGACGCATAACCTCCCCGAAGATTCGACCCCAGGCCGATGATCACGGCGTCATCGAACATATTTCCACTCATAGGACATTCATGACCAATCTAAACCTGTACCCAACCGACCGCGTCGCCCTGTTCATTGATGGCGCGAATCTCCACGCCGCCGCGCGCGGCCTTGGATTTGACATTGATTTCAAGAAATTATTGGACGATTTTCGTCGTCGCGGCAAATTAATCCGCGCCTATTATTACACGACGATCGTTGAGGAACAGGATTATTCGCCCATTCGGCCGCTGGTCGACTGGCTTGACTACAACGGCTTCACCATGGTGACGAAACTCGCGCGGGAATTCACCGACCGCGAGGGCCGAAAACGCTTCCGCGGGGACATGGACATGGAGTTGGCCGTGGACATGCTTGAGCTGGCCCCCAAGCTCGACCACGCGATCCTGTTTTCCGGCGACAGCGATTTTGCCTATCCCGTGCGAGCGGTTCAGCGCGCGGGCGTCCGGGTTACGGTGGTTTCGACCTTGAAGTCCCAACCGCCGATGATTTCCGACGAACTGCGGCGTCAGGCGGACAGCTTCGTGGATCTGGCCGATCTGGCCGACGTCATCGGCCGAGGGACCCGCGATCGTTTGCCGAGATTCCTACAGGAGCCGCGCGACAGCGCCGAGGACTAGGCGCCAATGGCCATGTCCACGTCCACAGCGGAACCTCCTCGCGACTGTGGCCTCTGCCCACGCCTGACCGCCTATCGCGCCGAGAACCGCGCCGAACATCCCGACTGGTACAACGGGCCGGCGCCCTCGTTCGGTGATCCCGCCGCGAGACTGCTCGTCGTCGGCCTCGCGCCTGGCCGCCAGGGGGCCAATCGGACGGGCCGTCCCTTCACCGGCGATCACGCCGGCGTCCTCCTTTACCAGACGCTGCTTGAGACCGGCTTCGCGCGAGGGACCTATGGCGCGAGGCCGGACGATGGCCTGACACTCACCGATTGCATGATCACCAACGCAGTGCGCTGCGCACCGCCGGGCAACAAGCCTCTGCCGATCGAGGAAACGTCGTGCCGGCCCTTCCTTACCGCGCGCATCGCGGCGCTACCCAAACTTCAAGTGATCGTAACCCTCGGGGATGTGGCTCGCCGCAACGTCGCCCGGGCGCTGGGGTCTCCCGCTTCGGCCACCCTGCCCGGCCATGCCGCGGAGTCCGACCTCGGCCGGTACCGTCTGATCAACAGCTATCATTGCTCGCGGCTGAATACGAATACCGGTCGTCTGACGCCGAGCATGTTCGAAGCGATCTTTCGTCGCGCCCGCGAGGTGATCGAGGCGGCCTAGCCCTTGTCGCGCATCAGGCGGCCCTGCTCGCGCTTCCAATCGCGGTCGGCCACCGTCTGCCGCTTGTCGGGAGCCGATTTGCCCTTGGCGAGCGCCAGTTCCAGCTTGGCCAGGCCCTTGTCATTCCAATAGAGGCGCGTTGGGATGATCGTCCGACCATCGCGCCTGACCGCGCCCAGGAGTTTGTCGATTTGCCGCCGGTGCAGGAGCAGCCGCCTTGGCCGCCGAGGCTCATGGTTGAATCGGTTGGCGGGGCCGTATTCGGGGATATAGGCGTTCACCAGGGTGATATCGCGACCATCGGCGTTGGCGTAGGATTCGGCGATATTCGCCTTGCCAAGCCTTAGCGCCTTGACCTCCGAGCCCGTGAGCGAGATGCCGGCCTCGAACACCTCTTCGAGAAAGTAGTCGAACTTCGCGCGGCGGTTTTCCGCGATGAGACGGCCCGTCACGCGACCACGCCGGCCTCGGTCATGGCCTCCAGGATTTCCGCATGGTGCGCGGTGGCGCAGGGGGCGATCGGCAGGCGGGCTTCCTCGTCGCACAGACCCAGGTGGGCCAGCGCGAATTTGGTCGGCGAGGGCGACGCGTCGAGGAACAACGCCCGGTGCAGGCGAACCAGGCGATCCTGCCAGGCGAGGGCCTCTGCCCAGCGTCCGGCCATGCACGCCTCAAAGAAGCTCGCGCAGGCCGCCGGCGCGACGTTGGCGGTGACGGAAATGCAACCATGGCCGCCGTGGGCCATGTACCCAAGCGCCGAAGGGTCATCGCCGCTCAGCATCAGCCAGTCGAGGCCGCACATGCGGCGCTGGAAGCTCGCTCGAGGGAGGTCTCCCGTCGCGTCCTTCACCCCGATAATGTTGGGCAACTTCGCCAACCTGGCCAGGGTCTCATTGTGGATGTCCACGCTCGTACGCGCAGGAACGTTGTAGATTACGAGCGGCAGGTCGACCGCGTCGTGAATAGCCTGATAGTGCCGATAGAGGCCTTCCTGGCTTGGCCGGTTGTAGTAGGGGGTGACCACCAGCGCCGCCTGGGCGCCGGCCGCCTGGGCGTGGGCGCAGAAATCGACAGCCTCAGCCGTCGCGTTCGAACCCGCGCCGGCGATGATCGGCACCCGCCCCCGCGCCACCTCGACGCACAGGCTGACGACCCGTTTGTGTTCGGTCGGACTAAGCGTCGAGGTTTCGCCTGTCGTGCCGACCGGCACGAGGCCGTGAACCCCCGCCGCGATCTGGCGCTCGACCAACCTTGCGAAGGCCTCTTCATCGAGGCGCCCGGCCCTGAATGGGGTCACAAGCGCTGTTATGACGCCCTTGAGAGTACCTTTGATCATGCGGAGCAAAAAACCGTGAATTGAACGCGCCACAAGGCGCATCGGATTGTATGGCCGACAATAGGGCCTAGGATAGCCTCAGGGCAAACTTCGATCGGGCGGCGTCTTCCAGCCGATGACGATTTGGTCTGGGCGCGAGACGCCGAACACCGTTTCGGCCCTGCCGTGCGGTGGTCCATCGGGGTTCGAGAGGTTATTCTAAGGGCATGCTCGTGAGTCTCAAGACGATCGGTCCGACCCTCGCCGCCTGCGCCGGCCTGTCCCTCGCCGGGTTGGCCTTCACCCAGGAATTGGGGATCACGCCTCCCATCGCGCCGATATTCTCGCCGGCGCCGGCGATGTCGGACACCCAGGCCGCGTCGACCCTGCTCGCCGCTTCGCGCGCCGGCGACGCCAGCCGCATCCGGGCGATCCGTGATGGATCGTCGGATCCTGTCGTGCGGAGTCTCGCTCTGTGGGCTCTGGCGGATGGCGCGCCGGACGCGATGTCCTGGACTGAAGCGGACGCCGCCCGCCGTCAGCTCGCCGACTGGCCGCACGCGTCTCGCCGCCAGATCGCGGCCGAGCATCTCCTGGATCGGTCCGGATTGTCGGCGCAGGCGACCATCGCCTGGTTCGGGTCGGACCCGCCGCTTACCTCGGCGGGAGTCATCGCCCTCGGGGACGCGCTGCGGCAGGCCGGGAGAGTCGATGATGCGGCGCAGATGGTGCGCAAGGCATGGCGCGCCATGCCGTTCGACGCCGCCGCGCAGGAGACCGTGCTCACGCGGCTCGGCGATCTGCTGCGGCCGGATGATCACCAGGCCCGCGCGGACCTGCTCATCTACGCCGGACAATATGGGGCGGCGCAGGACCTTCTGCGGCTGTTGCCCACAGACCGTCAGGCGATCGTTCAGGCGCGCATTGCGTCGCATCGCGGCGACCCGGGCGCCCAGGCCTTGATCGACGCGCTTCCCGCAGGGGATCAGAATGATCCCGGCCTGGTCTATGAGCGCGTGGTCAGGCTGCGTGATCGCGGGGACATTCCCGCGGCTCTGGCCTTGGCCTCCTATCTGCCCACCTCGATCCCGGACGAGCATGCCGGCGAGCGCCTCTGGAAACATGGATCCCTGGTCGTTCAGGCGCTGCAGGCCGGGGACGCGCTCTCCGCATACCAGGTCGCGGCCCATTCCGGCCTCTCGACCGGATCGGACGCCGCCAGCGCGGAGTTCTACGCGGGGTGGATCGCCCTGGCCCGGCTGAAGAATCCAAGGCTCGCCGACGAACATTTCGCCAAGCTTGAGCAGGCCGGCGGCTCGCCCCTTACACAAAGCCGGGCGCTCTATTGGCGCGGCCGCGCCGCGGAGGCCGAAGGAGATCCGGTCGCCGCGCAAATCTTCTACGGCCAGGCCGCGCAGTTCTTCACGACGTTCTACGGTCAGCTGGCCGCGCAAAAAGGCGGACGGACCGAACTCAATCTCGGCCATGACCCGGCCATCACCCCTCGCATTCAGCAGGCCTTCGAGGATCGCGACGTCATTCGGGCGACGCGGCTCCTGGCCAGGGCCGGCGACATGGACGCCTTCAGATCCTTCGTTATTTCGTTGTCCGATATCGCCCCGACCGCTGAGGACGAGGCCCTGCTCGTAGACCTCGCCAGACTGAACGGCCAGCTCTCGGCGTCCATGCGGGTTGTTCGCAACGCCGCCAAGCGCGGCTTCATCCTTCCCGAACGAGGCTACCCGATACGCCTGCCGCCGTCGGTCGGGTCGGGAGCGGAAACGTCCCTCGTCCTCGGCATCACCCGGCAGGAAAGCAGCTTCGACCCAGCGGCTCGATCGGGGGCGGGCGCCAGAGGCATGATGCAGCTGATGCCCGCCACCGCGGAAACGGTGGCGCGACGGGCCGGGCTTGGCTGGGGCAGCCTGGAAGACGCTGACTTCAATATGAAAGTGGGTTCAGTCTACCTGGGACAACTGGTGAACCAGTTCAGCGGTTCCTACGTCATGGCCACCGCAGCCTACAACGCAGGACCGGGGCGCCCCATGCAATGGTCAAGCCTATGCGGGGATCCCCGCGCCGGTTCCACCGATCCCCTCGATTTCATCGAATGCATCCCGTTTTCGGAAACCCGCGACTACGTCATGCGTGTCCTTGAGGCCACCCAGGTGTACCGGGCTCGCCTGAACGGCGGCGAGGCTCCGTTGACCTTGGCGGCGGATCTGAAGCGCGGAGGCTATGTCCCATCGGCCGGACTGGCGTCGACGACCGCCCCCGCGGCGACGATGGTCACCGCCGCGCCCGTCGCTGGTTTGGGCCTCAACCGCTAGGTCGCATCGGGCCGGGTCAGTCGGCGATAAGCCCAAACAGAAGACTATCCACCAGAAGCTTCGCCATGTCCTCGGGGCGTCCCCATTCATGGCTGGGCTTGGTCAGCATGAGCGAAACCAATCCGTGACACGCCGCCCAGACCGTCAACCTGACGCTCTCGGGATCACCGATCTTCAGACGCCCCTGCGCGGCGATCTCATTCACGACGCCAGCGAAGCGTTCCACGCATTGCGCGCCCAATTCGTTTGAAACCTGGCGCCACTGTTCGGAGCCAGCGGTGGACGAGGTGCAAAACACCAGGCGATAGGCGTTGGGATTCTCCAAAGCGAATTCCATATAGGCCGAAAGCATCATACGAACCCGCTCGACGGGGTCGATAGGTCGCGCGGAGATTTCGCTGTTGATGGCAAGAAGTCCTTCCATCACGTCCGTGCAGATCTCGAGGAGGATTTGGTCCTTGTCGCGAAAATGCATGTACAGACAAGTGGAGGAGACGCCGACCTCGTCCGCGATCTTTCTAATAGTTGCACCTTCATAGCCTTCGGCGACAAAGATCCGCTCGGCCGCGCGCAAAATCTCGGCGCGGCGCGTGTGGCCATCACCCTTCGCCTTGCGCGCGGATCTCACGGCCTTGTTTAGCGTCTCACTCACGTCGTTTTCATCTCCGCCTCAACCCAGACGCCACTAGACGGAAAAATGATGTCCGCCGCAAGATGGCGCCTAGGCGGTCGGTTCGGGCTCTTAGGAGTGGAGGGGGGGACCCGCGGGGCCGCCGGGATATCGGCCGCTGGACGGCGCCGCACCTAGACGCGGCGAGCTTTCCGACGCTATGGCGCCATTATGCAAGGAGTCACCCGCCTCACGAAGGCGCCCGCCGTGGCGACCGCGCCACTTCTGATGGCCGCGGAACCCTGGGCGGACTATGCGCTGTTGGACAGTGGCGAGGGCCGCAAGCTTGAGCGGTATGGCTCGATCACGGTGGTGCGGCCCGAGGCACAGTGTCTCTGGCGCCCCGCCGAAGGCGCAGAGTTGTGGGAAGCGGCGCACGCCGTGTTCGAAGCCGCCGCGGATGAGGACCGCGGAAAGTGGAGGATTTCCCGGCCGGTTCCTGCCGAATGGGCGCTGCGCTGGGGGACGGTGAGGTTTTACGCTCGCCTTGCATCGTTTCGGCACCTGGGCGTGTTCCCGGAGCATGCCGCGAACTGGGATTGGGTCTGCGAACAGGCGGCTTTGGCGCGCCGACCGTTGCGGGTGCTCAATCTGTTTGGCTATACCGGCATCGCCAGTCTGGTCGCGGCCTCCCTGGCCGCTGAAGTCACCCACGTCGACGCCTCCAAGCCGGCCGTGGCCTGGGCGCGCGAAAACGCCGAGCTTTCGGGGCTGAGCGATGCTCCAATCCGATGGATTTGCGAGGACGCCCGACGCTATGTCCAGCGCGAGGCGCGACGCGGATCGCGATATGACGCCATCATCCTCGACCCGCCCAAATACGGTCGCGGTCCCGATGGCGAGGTTTGGCGGCTCTACGAGCACTTGCCCGAACTCCTGGCGGGCTGCGCCGCCCTCCTCACCGATGACGCTCGGTTCGTTTTGCTGAACGCCTATTCCGAACGCTTCTCCGGCCTGGCGATGGCCGGCCTGATGCAGGAGACGCTCGCGGGCAGGCAGGGGATCATCGAATGGGGCGAACTCGCCCTGATGGAGCAGAACGGCCGCCACGGGGCGGGCCTCTCGTTCTTCGCCCGCTGGACGCCGTGATGTCCGAACGCACAATCACTTCACTGACCAATCCCACGGTGAAGGCCGTGCGTGCGCTGCATATGCGCAAGACCCGCCAGGAAACGGGCCTGTTCCTGGTCGAAGGCCTCAAGAGCATCGTCGAGGCGCTTGATCTAGGGCACGCGCCGAGAACCATTCTCTATGGCGCCAAGGCCGATCATCCCCTTTTGACCCGGGCGATCGCGGCGGCGGCGGAAGCCATAGAGGTCAATACGGCCATACTTGAAAAGGTCTCGCGCCGAGACAACCCGCAGATGGTGCTGGGGGTCTTCGAACAGGCGCATTCCACCCTGGAGACCGCGGATCCCCGCGACGCGACGTGCTGGGTGGCGCTGGAAGCGGTGCGAGATCCTGGCAATCTTGGCACGATCATTCGCACGGCCGACGCGGCCGGTTGCGGCGGCGTCATTCTGGTCGGAGACTGCTGTGATCCCTATTCGGTTGAGGCGGTGCGCGCGACGATGGGTTCGATCTTCGCCACGCCGATCATCCGGGCGCCGACCGCCGATTTCCTGGACTGGCGCCAGCGCTGGCCAGGGGCTGTGATCGGCGCCTCGCTCGCGGCGACCAACGATTTCCGCTCGGCGCCTTATCGGGCCCCCAACCTGATCCTGATGGGAAACGAGCAAAGCGGCCTCACACCCGAACTCGCCAGCGCTTGCGACGTGCTGGTCAAAATCCCCATGCGCGGCCGCGCCGACAGCCTCAATCTCGCCGTCGCCACTGGGGTCATGATCTATGCGGTCACCGCTTAGGGGCCCAGGCAGTCACATGACCACCCTCCTCGCCGTCCACGCCCACCCCGACGACATAGAGACCCTGGCCGCGGGGACTCTGGCGCTTCTGGCCAAGTCTGGCCTACGCGTCGTCATCGCCACCCTGACCGCCGGCGAATGCGGCTGTGTTTCCGACAACCCCGAACGCACCGCCCGAACCCGGAGGGAGGAAGCGAGCCGCGCCGCGGCGTTGATCGGCGCCGGCTACGAATGCCTGGGCCTGCCGGATCTGGGCCTGTTCAACGACGACGCCAGCCGCCGCGCGGTGACCGAGCTGCTCCGCCGCGCGCGTCCGGACATCGTTCTTGGTCCCTCGCCCGAGGACTACCACCCCGATCATGAGGCGGCGGGTTTGCTCGTACGGGACGCCTGCTTCGCGGCCTCGGTTCCCGGCTACCGTACGGGGGACGCGGCGCCTTTGACCGCCATCCCACACCTCTATTACGTCGACGCGATCGGCGGCAGGCGGCGCGACGGTTCGGCCATCGCCCCTGACTTCGCGGCCGACGTGAGCGCGACCTTCGCGACCAAGACCGCCATGCTGGAATGCCATCAGAGTCAGAAGGACTGGCTGCTGCGCCAACACGGCATGACCGACTTCACCGCCGCAATGGCCGCTCAGACCCGCCGGCGCGGTCGCGAATTTGGAGTCGATTACGCCGAGGCGTACCGCCAGTACCGCGGCACGCCCTATCCGCGTGACCCGGCGCTGCAGACCCTACTGGGGGATGACCTTCGGCGGCGGGCCAGCGCGGGCGCGCCCCCTGCCCCGTGACCGGTCCGGGTCGTCCTCGCAGGCCCGAAACGCTTATTGACCACGAGGTTTGGCGCGCGTGGTCGGCGTGGCGGAAGCGGGGTCTTCCGGCCAAAGGTGTCTGGGATAGCGACCGCGCATCTCCTTGCGCACCTCCCGCCAGGTCCCCCGCCAGAACGCCGGCAGATCCCGCGTGACCTGAATTTCCCGGTGCGCGGGCGACAGCAGCGCCAGGGTCAGCGGGATGTCGCGCCCGATCAGCGGATGCTCGCCAAGCCCATAGACCTCCTGCACGCGGACCGCGACCCTTGGACCACCCTCGGCGGCATAGTCGATGTCGAAGCTCGAGCCCGTCGGGGCGGTCCACCGCTGCGGCGCTTTCGAGGCGAAATCAGCCTGAAGGTTCCAGGGGATCAAACCGAGTAGCGCCTCGACGAGCCGATGCGAGGAAATGCCGCCGAGAGACGCGGCGCCGGTAACCAGCGCCGGGGCCCAGGCATCGAAACAAGCGGCGAGGCCTGGGTCCGAGACGTCAGGCCACTCGGCTCCCTGAGCCCGGAGGAACGCCAGGCGTTCGCGCAGGCGGCCCGGCGCGCCGCTCCAGCCAAGCGCCGAAGGTCCTTGTTCCCTCAGGTCCGCCAGCAGCAGTTCGTCGCGGGTTTCGGCGTCGATCCGCTCAAGGGGGCCTTCCTCGACGATCAACTCGCCGAGGCGCGCCACCGACTGCATGCGCGGACCCGAAGCGGTTTCGACCCTCACACGCTCTTTCCTCAGGGCGCCGCCAGCCGCGTGCATGAGCCCGCTCATGGACAATGGCGCGGCGAGCAGAATTCGGTCTCGCGTCGCGCCACCCGAGAGTTCAGCGACCGCCAGCCAGCTCTCGCGGGCCAGCGGGCTGGCGGGATCCAGATAAACGCCCCGCCCCGTGCTGAGTTGGAACTCGCCGACGGCGCCGCGCGCCTTGGCGATGCGATCGGGAAACGCCGCGGCGAGCAACGCGCCCGGCTCGGCTGGGGCGGCCTTGGACGCCGCGGGGGCAAGTTCCGACCATCGCTGGGCCATGTTCAAAGCGGCCCGGGCGCGTGGACCGCGATCAGCGACAAAGCGCTCCAGCCGATCGGCGAGCTCAACCGCGCGGCCGCCCAGACCCGGCTCGGTGATCAAGGCGGCGATGCGGGCGGCGAGCGACGCCTGACCGGACGCGGCGCCCTGCAGGATCATGTGCGCGAGCCTGGGCGGCAGCGGCAATCGAGCGATGGCGCGCCCGGTCTTCGTCGGCGCGCCGGCGTCGTCCAACGCCGCCAGTTCGCTGAGGGTTCGCCGAGCCTGATCCAGCGCGGCGGCCGGCGGCCGGTCGAGCAGTGCGAGGCTGGCGCCCGTCGGATCACCCCAAAGCGCAAGGTCAAGAGCCAGCCGAGTGAGGTCGCTTTCCAGGATCTCCGGCCGCTCGAACGCGGGCAGCGAACGGGTCTCCGGCTCATCCCACAGCCGCCAGCACACCCCGGGCTCCAGGCGTCCGGCCCGACCACGGCGCTGATCGGCGGTGGCCCGCGAGGCGCGGACCGTGACAAGCCGGGTCAGGCCGGCCCGAGGCTCCCATCGGGGAGCTCGGGTCAGGCCGCTGTCGATCACCACCCGCACGCCTTCCAGCGTCAGACTGGTCTGAGCGATGGCGGTGGCCAGAACGACCTTGCGTCGCCCGACGGGCGCGGGCGCCACGGCGCGGTCCTGGTCGGCGAGGTCCAAGGCCCCGTAGAGCGGGTGCACGTCCACACCGTCCAGGTCGACCCGCTCGCGCAGGTGTCGTTCGGTGCGCAGTATTTCACCCTGGCCGGGCAGGAAAGCCAGTATCCCACCGGTCTCGGCGCGCAGCGCGCGCTCGATCGTCCGCGCCATGAGCAATTCGAGCGGCACGGTGGGATCCTTGCCGAGATAGCGTGTTTGAATCGGATGAGCGCGCCCGTCGCTTTGGATGACCGGCGCCTCGCCCAGCAGGCTGGAAATCCGCACATCGTCCAGCGTTGCGGACATGACCAACAGACGCAGATCTTCACGCAGCACCTGCTGACTGTCATGCGCGAACGCCAGACCCAGATCGGACTCCAGGCCGCGTTCATGGAATTCGTCGAAAAGCACCGCCCCGACCCCCTCCAGGCCGGGATCGTCCTGGATCATGCGGGAAAACACGCCGTCGGTGATCACTTCGATGCGCGTTTGGCCGGAAACCTTCGTTTCAAACCGGACCCGCAGGCCCACGGTCTGGCCAACCGATTCGCCCAGCCCGGCGGCCATACGCGCCGCCGCGCCACGGGCCGCCAGTCGGCGCGGTTCGAGAACCAGCACCTTGCCAGCGCCAAGCCATGGCTCGCCCAGCAAGGCGAGGGGGGTGACCGTGGTCTTGCCCGCGCCTGGGGCCGCGACGAGGATCGCGCGGTTATGCTCCGACAAGGCGGCCTTGAGAGCCGGCAAGACCTCATGGATGGGCAATCGATCGGCGCTCACGTCCCGCCGCCCCTTCCCGTCCCGTGCGGAATGTCCCGGCGGGTTTCCCCGCCGGTCATCCAGATCAGGCGATGTCCTCGCCGCGGCCGAGCTTGGAGTGCCAGAGGCCGTAGGCGAAATAGAGCAGGAACCCAAACCCGACGTACATCAGAAAGAACGGTCCGGTTTGCGGCTTGTTGAGTATCGACTTGAGCAGGAAGAGGCACATGCCGGCGCCCAGGATCGGCACCACCGGATAGAGTGGCGTCTTGAACGGCCGCGCCAGGTCAGGATTGGTGCTGCGCAGGTAGATCACCGTGATGCACACCAGCGCGAAGGCGGCGAGCGAGCCGACATTCGAAAGGTCCGCCAGCGAATCCAGGCTGAGAAAGCCTGCGGCGCAACAGGCGATGCCGCCGACGATCAGGGTGTTGATCCACGGAGTCCGGTACTGCTTGTGCACGGTTCCCATGAATTTCGGGATCAGGCCATCGCGCGACATCGTGTAGAAAATACGGGTCTGACCATAGAGCAGCACCAGCATCACGCTGGTCAGACCGGCAATGGCCCCGACCTTCACGAACAGGGAGAACCAGGGCATGCCCATGCGGTTGACCGCCACCGCGATCGGCGCGGGCGTATCCAGTTGAGCGTAGGGGACGATGCCGACGAGCACCGCCGAGGTGGCGATGTAGAGCGCGGTGCAGATCAACAGGGCCCCGATGATGCCGATCGGCATGTCCTTGGCCGGATTGCGCGCCTCGGCGCCGGCGGTGGAGACAGCCTCGAAGCCGAGATACGCGAAGAAGATCCGCGCCGCGCCGGTGATCACGCCGCCGACGCCGTATTTCGAATGCTGATCGCCCGAAAACACCGCCCACAATGCGCGCGTGATCTGGTGACCGATATCCATGGGCGTGCCGGGCGGCGGCGCGGGAATCTCCGCCGGCACCAGCGGATGCCAGTTCGCCGGATGGACGAAGCCGGCGCCGATGGTGATGAAGGCGACAACCACCGTGAGCTTGATCGCGACGATGATGTTATTGACCGTCGCCGATTCCGAGACCCCGCGAACCAGCAGCGTGGTCACCGCGGCGATGATGAGAATCGCCGGGATATTGACAACGCCTGTCGCCACGACATGGCCGGCGGCGTCCTTGACCTCGACCCCCGGCGCGGCGGTCAGCGCCGGCGGAATGTTCAGTCCGAAATCCTGCAGAAGACTGACCGCATAGCCCGACCAGCCCACCGCGACCGTAGAGGCGGAAAGGCCGTATTCCAGGACCAGGAGTATCCCCATCACCCAGGCGGCCAGTTCGCCCATCGATGCGTAGGAATAGGAATAGGCCGATCCCGACACCGGCAGGGCCGACGCCAGCTCGGCGTAGCACAGGGCGACAAAGGCGCAGAGCGTGCCTGTGATGACGAACGAGACGGTGATCGCCGGGCCGGAATACTGGGCCGCGGCCAGGCCGGTGAGAACGAAGATGCCCGTACCGATGACGCAGCCGATGCCGAGCAGGATGAGATTTAGCCAGCCGAGCGTCCGCTTCAGTTCACCATGCGCGAGATCCGCCTGGATCTGACCGACCGATTTACGCGCGAACATGCGCCGATAGTTGAAACCACCCTGAACGGCGCCCGCCATGCGGCTAATCCCCAGTTGCGCCTCGGTATCTTTGCCGAGTCCGGTTACGCTAGCGGTTCAGGGCGATCCGAGCAATGCGACGATTGCCCCTTGGGAACGTACCCGGCCGATAGGCGCGGTCGCTCATCTTTCCTTCGCCGCCTTGGCGGTTCATTAGGCAGGTCAGTCCTCGCTAACGGAAGAGTCGCGCGATGTCCCCGTCCCAATCGCCCCTGGCCGCCTACCCCGCCCTGCGCTTGCGACGGCCACGACAGGCGGCCTGGTCCCGCCGACTGGTCCGCGAAAGCTCGCTCACCCCCAATGACTTCATCTGGTCGATGGTGGTTCACGAAGGCGACGGGCGGGTACCGGTCGCGGCCATGCCGGGGGTCGAGCGGCTATCGGTCAAGGAGGCGGCCAAGGCGGCGCGCGAAGCGCAAAAGCTCGGGATCCCGGCGATCGCGATCTTTCCTCAGATCGACGGCGCGCGGAAGGATCCGCTAGGCCGCCATGCGGCAGACCCTAACGGTGTCATTCCCAATGCGGTCAAGGCGATGAAGGACGCCGCCCCAGACATCGGGGTCATGTGCGACGTGGCTCTCGACCCGTTCACCGACCACGGCCACGACGGCGTGATTGAAGATGGCCGCATCCTCAACGAGGCCACGATCGAGCGGCTGGTCGAACAAGGACTCATGCAGGCGCGAGCCGGCTGCGACATTCTCGCCCCTTCGGACATGATGGACGGACGCGTCGGCGCCTTGCGCACGGCCCTGGAAGCCGAGGGGCTGATCGACACGATGATCATGTCCTATGCGGCGAAGTACGCCTCGGCTTTCTATGGACCTTACCGCGAGGCGATAGGCTCGGCCCGGCTCGGCGCCGCGGCGCCCAACCAGCCCGGAGACAAGGCGACCTACCAGATGGACCCGGGCAACTCGGACGAGGCGCTGCGCGAGGTCGCACTCGACCTGGCCGAGGGCGCCGACATGGTGATGGTGAAGCCGGGCTTGCCATATCTCGACATCGTCCGCCGCGTCGTCGAGACCTTCCGCGTGCCGACCTTCGCGTTTCAGGTTTCCGGCGAATACGCCATGATCGCCGCGGCCACCGCCAATGGCTGGCTGGATCGCGATCGCGCCGTGCTTGAAAGTCTGATGGCCTTCAAGCGAGCCGGATGCGCCGGCGTCATCACCTATTTCGCTCCGGAGGCGGCGCGCTTGCTGGGCGCCTGACGCTCAGCGACCTCGCAAGCGGGCGGCGAGGCTGGAGGTGTCCCAGCGGCGCCCGCCCATGGCCTGCACCTCCGCGTAGAACTGGTCGACCAGAGCCGTGACTTCCACACGTGCGCCGTTGGCGCGGGCTTCGTCGAGCACAAGTCCCAAATCCTTGCGCATCCAATCCACGGCGAAGCCGAATTCGAACTCGCCGCGTGACATCGTCGACCAGCGATTGTCCATCTGCCAGGATTGGGCGGCGCCCTGCGAGATCGCCTCATAGACAGCGCCCGCGTCCAATCCGGCCTTTTCAGAAAACGCCACCGCTTCGGCAAGGCCTTGTACAACGCCGGCGATGCAGATCTGGTTGACCATCTTGGTCAACTGCCCCGCGCCCGCCGGTCCCATGTGTTTGATGGCCTTGGCGTAGGTCTCCATCGCCGGTTTGGCCCGCGCGAACGCCGCGGTCTCGCCCCCGACCATGATCGCCAGCTTGCCACTCTTGGCGCCCGCCTCGCCGCCTGACACTGGCGCGTCGAGAAACGCGCGGCCTGAGCCGCTGGCCAGCGCCGCCATTTCACGGGCGATCCTGGCGGAAGTCGTCGTGTGATCCACTATAACCGAGCCGGTCGGCAGCGCGGTCACCGCCTCGACCGTGACCGCCCGCACATCGGCGTCGTTGCCGACGCAGAGGAACAAGAGCTCGGCGCCGCGCGCTGCGTCCGCGGGCGTGTCAGCAACGCGTCCGCGATGTTGCTCGACCCACGCCGACGCTTTCGCCGGGCCGCGATTGTACACGGTCAGCTCGTGGCCCGCGCCGGCGAGGTGTCCGGCCATCGGCCCGCCCATGACCCCCAGACCGATAAAGCCAATTTTCAAGGCAAATGCTCCGCACCGTTAGAAGAACTTAAACTCGTATACGCCACGATCTTGCGCACTCCACCCATGCGTGGGCAAATTCGAACACGGTCGCGATACGCGTCCGCGTACAGGACAAGACGGGCTCGGTGACACAGCACTTCCCAACTCGGCAACTGCGGTTTTTTCTCACCGCGCCCGCGCCATGCCCCTACCTGCCAGGGCGTGAGGAGCGAAAGGTTTTCGCTCACCTGCCCTATCTGGACGGAGCGAACCTGCACGACAGCCTGACGCACAGCGGCTTTAGGCGCTCGCAGACCATTGCCTACCGCCCGGCGTGCGAGGGCTGCAACGCCTGCGTCTCGGTACGCGTACCGGTATCGTCTTATGAATTTTCCCGTTCCGAGCGGCGCGCGCTCTCGCGCAATCGCACTCTGAGGCGTGACGCCGTCGAATCCGAGGCCACGCGCGAGCAATACGAGCTCCTGAGCCGCTACCTCCGCTCTCGACATGCCGGCGGAGGCATGGCCGACATGACCTGGGCCGACTACGTCGCCATGGTCGAAGATACGACGGTGCGAACCCATGTGCTCGAGTATCGACTGCCAAGTGGCGACGATGGCCCAGGCCAGCTGGTCGCCTGCGCGCTTGTGGACCGGTTGGTCGACGGCCTCTCCCTCGTCTACAGTTTTTTCGACCCTGAGATGTCCCGCTCCAGTCCTGGGGCGTTCATGATCCTTGACCATATCAACCAGGCCCTTCGCCTGGGCCTGCCCTATGTCTATCTGGGTTACTGGGTGCGCGGCAGCGAGAAGATGGACTACAAGGCGCGCTTTACGCCGCTGGAAATGCTCACAACCAACGGCTGGAGCGAGATCAAGCTCGAGGATCGGGTGTGAGCGGCCGTCGGCCCGTCGATGACCTGCTCGACATCATGGCGCGTCTGCGTAACCCCGATGGCGGATGCGCCTGGGACCTCGAACAAACCTTCCAGACCATAGCGCCCTACACAATCGAAGAAGCCTACGAAGTCGCCGACGCGATCCAGCGCGGAGCCATGGGCGATCTGAAGGACGAGCTCGGGGACCTTCTGTTTCAGGTGGTGTTCCATGCGCAGATGGCCAAGGAGGCCGGTGACTTCGACTTCGATGACGTGGCGCGAGCCATCAGCGGCAAGATGGTGCGCCGCCACCCCCACGTCTTCGGCGAGGCGTCGGCGCGAACTGCGCAGGAGCAGACGGTCGCCTGGGAAGAGATCAAGGCCGAGGAGCGCGCTGACAAAGCCGCGTCCGCAACGGGACTGCTCGACGACATCGTCCCAACGCTGCCGGCCCTGACTCGGGCGGTGAAACTGACCCGCCGCGCCGCGCGGGTGGGCTTTACCTGGGCAAACGCGACCGACGTGCTGGCGAAATTGCATGAGGAGGTCGGGGAGTTGGAGGCGGAGGTGCGCGCGGGCCACACCGCCAAGGCCCGCGCCGAACTGGGTGACGTCCTCTTTGTCTGCGCCAATCTGGCCCGTCACCTCGACATCGATCCCGAGGACGCGTTGCGTGAGACCAACGCAAAGTTCACGCGCCGATTTGGCCACATTGAAGCCAGCCTGGCGGCGAGCGGCCGCGGGCTTGAAGAGGCCTCGCTCGAAGAGATGGACGTCCTCTGGGACGAAGCAAAGGCGCGCGAGCGCGCCGACGAGGCCGAGGCCCGTCCAGCTTAACGATCGGCCACGCGCTTCAACGCGGCCGAACGGACTCCCGCCACGCCGCGATCGGATCAAAGGCCTCCAACAGTGTGCGCAGTTCCGGTTCGTCGACGAGGGCCGCGGCTTCGATACGCGCGAACCAACGCCGCTCCCGTTGGTCACGCTCCGGCCAGTCGTCGTGCTCCTCGCTGACTTGCATGGGAAACACCTCCACCAAAACGGGTTGTAAGCCCCCGTCAGCCAGGCGCTTGTCGTAGCGGTAGCTTCCCAGCGGCGATGACGGCGCATACCCCTCGAGGCCGGCCTCTTCGTAAGCCTCGCGGCAAGCGGCGAGGTCCGACGAAAGGCCCTTGATCGGCCATCCCTTTGGGATCACCCAACGACCGGTTTCCCGCGACGTAATCAGCAGGATTTCCAGTTCCCCGTCAGGCGTCGCGCGCCAGGGCAGGACCGCGATTTGAAGCCTGGTTTTGCGCGGTCTTTGTTTGCGCGTCTTCATCCCAAATCGGTCGGCCCCGACCCCACGCTTGTCAAGCGATTCATGGCCCTGCGCGGGCCTGGTTGACTAAAGACCCCGGCGTCGCCGCCATTGAGGCGATGAAGCGCTTTACCAGTGCCACCCCTTCGCGGTGGACGACGCTGCGGCCGATCTGAGGCATCATCACACCCGGTTCAACAGACTCCATTCGATAGGTCAGAATGGAAGTCTCGGGTCGCCCCGGGTCGATATCGTAGAGCAGGTCACCAGCGCCCCGGCCCGCCGCGACAGGCCTTCGCCTCAACCCCAACGCCGAGGCGTTGTTTTCTTCCCAATTGAGGTACAATCCACTGTTGCTGGCGAGGCCAGCTGGGCTGTGACAGTGGCCGCAGTTGGCGTCGAGATAGGCTCGCGCGCGCGCACTCAGAGGTTCTGCGGCGTCATCCCATCGGGCCGTGCGGCCGATCGCCGTAAGCGGGGGCGCGCCTTTGAGCATGCCAAGACGCGACCAACGAACCAGTTGGTTCTCGCCGCCCCGCTGTTGGCTAAGGTATCCGTTGAGATTGCGCGCCTTCGGACCGATCGGGGAGAGCACCCCCTCCTGTGAATGGCACTCCTTGCACTGATTTTGATTGGGTACGAGGTAATCAAGACTCCGTTTCGAGCCATCCGCGTCGACGAACTCGACCGGCAGTCTTTGACCCGCGCGCTTGAGGTCGGCCCGCGTCTGCTCCGGGTTCCACACATAGGTCAACGCGCTCCAACCCGTCGATTTGTGGATGAGGAGGCGGGTCTCGAGAAGGCGTACGTCGCGATCCGGCGATCTGAAATCAGCGGGATAGGCAAATGTCTTGACCAGCGTCGCGCCAACCGGAAAATCAAGAACGCCCGCGGCCGCATAGGTCGCGTGCGCGCCTGGGGGCAGGAACAGATAGCGCTGCTTCAAGGCGTAGTCGCTGAAGAGCGGCGTGTTCAAGGCATAGGCTGTGACACCGCGGTTCGGCCGGCCCACCCCCGGCCCTTCGAACAGTCGGTACGCCTGCAGGGTCGGCGCGGGCGAGTCGGCCAGTAGGGCCTGCAGGTCCACCGGCGGCGAGGGTGGCGCCGCCCCGCCGAGCCATCCCAACCCCAGCAGGGCGAGGCACAGTCGCCTCAGATTCACCGGCCGCTCAGAAGCGAGAGTTGTGACGCGGGAAGGACGACCGGGTCCGGCGCGGCGATGGCCGCGCCCTTGATGTCCGGGCTGACCGTGGGATTGGCCTTTTCGGTCGGCGTGCCCTGATCCTTGAGGTTCAGGTTGAGGACAGGCCCGTCGGAAATCGCCAAATTGACCACCTCGTCGGACGCGCCTCCGCCTGGGTGTGTGTAGCGCACGACGCCATCCCACGTTACGGGGGGCAAGGCCCCCCCAACCGCCTTCACCAGGGCCGCTCCGCCCGGATAGGCCGGGGCGAAACCGTTGTGAACGGTCCGGTTGCCGTGGACGGATATGTCGCGCGGCAGGGGATCGTACCGCTTGTCGTCGAAGGCGTTCACGTAGGCCACCAGAAGCACGGCGCCGCTGGCGTTGTTTTCAATATCATTGCCAAAGACGTGAATATCGCGATTGGCCATGACCATGACCCCTGTGCCCATCGGCACGTTGCCAACTATGTTGCCCGGCGCGGCGAAATTTGGGGTGTCGTTATCGACAATCCTGTTGTGGAACACGCGCGTGGAATGGCCACCCATCTGTGGCAGACCCGGCAAATCAAACACCAGGATCCCGCCTGTGTTGTGGGTGCTCAGATTGTCGTGAACATCGGCATGGTAGCAATTCTCGATCTCGATACCGGCGACATTGTAATCGACCTTGTTGTTTTGAATCACGATGTCCTTGGATTGGCCGACATAGATTCCCGTGTCGGAAGCGCCGCGAGCGTGGACGCCGTCGATCAGAATATGGCTGGAACTGACCGGGTAGACGCCATAGGCGCCATTCGTCGATTTCGGCTGGCCGGTCCATTCCACGGCGACGTCAAGAATTGTCAGGCCGTCGACACCCTTGGCCTTGATCCCGTTGCCCTTGGGATTGCGGATGGCGATCCCTCGGATCACCGTGTTGTTGGCCGTGACCAGCAGCCCTTCGGCGCCGCCTTTCTGCCCGTCGAAAGCCAGCAGCGTCTTGCCCCCGCCCTCGCCGACGACCGACACGCCGGCGACGTCCAGAGACAACCCGTCGGTAAGGTCATATTGGCCAGCCTTGATAAGAATTGTGTCGCCCGATTTGGCGTCGATCAATGCTGATTGCAGAGTCTCCTGAGCGCCCGCGCCGGGATTTACCGTGATGGTCCTGGCCCAGCATGGCGCGACGCCGAGCGCCAGAATAGCCGTCAGAACGTGTCGCATGTATCCTCCATAGCATCGCTCGATGTCCCGCGGTTTGATGCGGTCCCGATGTCGTTAGCCGGTGATTAGGCGGACAATTCCAGCCAAGGTCAATCTCGCGACGTCTGCAGGGGAATAGGCCGAGGCTCCGACAGGGGCGGCGGCTAGATCGCCGCGGGTCGCAGACGCTCGAATTGTCCCAGCGCCTGACTGCTGAGCCGAGCGGTCACATCCAGGCGATCACCTTCCATCGACCGCGCCGTTACGCGCCCATGACGGTAGAGCCATGCGAGCCCCTCGCCGTCGCTGGCCTGAAGGCGAAAAATCCGCTCGCAATCGGTGTCGATCAAACGGACCAACCGCCGGATCAGGCCGTCGACGCCCTCGCCTGTCGCCGCGGAAACCAACACGGCCCCCATGCGCGCGGCGCGCTCATCGAGATCTTCGCGGACAGCCGCGGGGACAAGATCGAGTTTGTTCCACACCTCCAGGATCGGCCTGTCCTTGTCATCGCTCACCCCCAGGGATTTCAGCACGGCGCGGACGTCAGTGTCCTGCGCCTCGCTATCCTCGCAGGCGATATCCCGGACGTGAACGATGACGTCGGCCTCGCGGACCTCGTCCAAAGTCGCCCGAAAGGCGTCCACGAGTTCGTGGGGCAGATCGGAGATGAATCCCACAGTGTCCGACAGGACGGCCGACCGGCCGCCGGGGAGATTGATGCGTCGCAACGTCGGATCGAGCGTGGCGAACAACATCGATTTCGCCAGGACATCCGCGCCCGTCAGGCGGTTGAACAGGCTCGATTTTCCAGCATTCGTATACCCCACCAAGGCAATGCTGGGCAGCGGGACGCGCTTGCGGCCGCGCCGTTGCAGGTCGCGTGTGCGGCGGACCTCGACCAGGTCCGCCTTCAGTTTGATGATGCGATCAGATAGCAGGCGCCGGTCCGCCTCGATCTGGGTTTCGCCGGGACCGCCGAGGAAGCCAAAACCGCCCCGCTGACGCTCCAGGTGGGTCCAGGTTCGCACCAGACGCGACCTCTCATATTCCAGACGCGCCAGCTCGACCTGCAGGCGTCCTTCAGCCGTGCGCGCCCGCCGCGCGAAGATCTCCAGGATCATGCCGGTCCGATCGATGACCTTGACCTGCCACGCTCGCTCCAGGTTTCGTTGCTGCACAGGGGTCAGGGCATCGTCGATCACGACGACATCCACCGCCTGCTCCTCGCAACGCTGGTGGAATTCCTCAACCTTGCCTTTGCCGAACAGATGGCTCGGCGCGACGTCACGCAGCGGAACGACCGAGGCCTCGATCACCTGGAAATCCAGGGCCTCGGTGAGGCCCACCGCTTCGTCAAGGCGCTGGGCCGCCGATCTGCCGGCGCTCCCACCCCGCCGCGACGGATGCAGGACGATCGCCCTTTGGGCGACGACCCTATGATCGACCACGGCTGACGTCAGGCTTCTTCCCCATCATCCATCGGCGGCTCATACAATTGCACCGGCCCGCCAGGCATAATCGTGGAGATTGCGTGCTTGTACACCAACTGCGCCTGACCATCCCTGCGCAGGAGTACGCAGAAACTGTCAAACCAGCTCACAACCCCCTGAAGCTTCACACCATTGACCAGAAAGATCGTCAAAGGCGTGCGGCTGCGGCGAACGCTGTTCAAAAACGCGTCCTGCAAGCTTTGTTTTTTGTCGTTCGACACGGGCTTATTCCCCTGTTCTTTGATGGTCGAACCCTGCCGGCCGTACCAAATGGCAGGGGCGAGAGTCACACGGACGGCGTCCGCGCCGCGCTGATATAGAGTTCCCGAAGCCTGCGCGCCACGGGTCCGGGCGCGCCGCCGCCAATCTTTGCCCCATCGATCGCCACGACCGGCAAAATGAGATTACCGGCGCCCGTAATAAAGGCTTCTTTGGCGCGTCTGGCTTCAGCCAGCGTGAACGGCCGCTCCTCGACCTGCACCCCTTCGCGGGCGAGGATCGCCAGGGCGGTGTTGCGGGTCACCCCTCGCAAGATGTTGGCCTGTACGTCACGCGTGCGCAGAACGCCGCTCTCATCCACGATCCACGCATTGCTGGATGCGCCTTCGGTGACAAGACCCAGTTCATCGACGAACCAGGCTTCGACCGCTCCGCTCTCGCGCGCGGCCTGCTTTGCAAGGACGTTGGGCAGGAGCCCGACCGTCTTGATGTCGCAGCGCCCCCACCGGTTTTCCGGTGTCGAAATCACAGCCACACCCTTCGCCGCCCGCGCTTCCCCCGCCGCGAGATCGACAGCCTTGGCCGTGATCACGATGCTGGCCTTCACCGGCGGATCTGGAAAGGGATGGTCACGTTTCGCGACGCCACGATTGATCTGCAGATAGATCAGGCCATCGACGATGCGATTGCGACGGCGCGCTTCGCCCAGGACGATCCTCAGCGCCGCCTCGCCGAGCGGCGGGGTGATCTTCAACTCGCCGAGGCTTCTTTTCAATCGGGCGAAATGCCCGGCCGAATCCGCGAGCTTCCCGCCAAAGACGGCCCACACTTCGTAGACTCCGTCGGCGAACTGGAAACCGCGATCCTCAATGTGAACGCAGGCGTCTCGGTGCCGCAGGAAGCGGCCATTCACATAGGCAAACCGCCCCATTACTCGTCTCCGTCCTCGGGACCCTTGGCCACCCCGATGGATAGGGATTTCAGCTTGCGATGCAAAGCCGACCGCTCCATGCCGATGAAATTCGCCGTCCGTGAGATATTCCCACCAAACCGCATGAGCTGCGCGTCCAGGTATTCGCGCTCAAAGAGATCGCGCGCTTCGCGAAGCGGCAAGGCGATGACGCGTTCGGCGCCGAGGCCGGCCGCCGCGCCCGCCGCCGCCGAGCCCTCGGTCGGCAACATGTCCGCCGTAATCGCCTTGTTGGGGTCGCCGCCGGCCAGGATCAGGATCCGCTCGACAACATTTCGCAGCTGACGGACATTTCCCGGCCAGGTTTGGACTTGCAGGGTCGCATAGGCGTCCGGCGCCAGGCTCCGCCTCACCAGCCCGGACGCCGCGCTCAGGCGTTCAAGGTAATAGTCGATCAGCGCGGGGATATCCTCCCGACGTTCCGCCAGTCCCGGAACGCGAAGCGGCACGACATTGAGCCGATGAAACAAGTCCTCCCGCAGGCGGCCTTCCCTGATCTCCGGCTCGAGGTCACGAGAGGTGGAGGTGATCACCCTCACGTCGACCTGCACATCGGCGTCACCGCCCACCCGGCGGAAGCGCTGTTCGATCAGCACCCGCAAAATCCGGCTTTGGCTCTCGCGCGGCATATCGGCGATGTCGTCGATATAGAGCGTTCCGCCGTGGGCGCGCTCAAACACGCCGACATGTCCTGACCGCCCGGGGCCGGTTTCGACGCCGAACAGTTCCCGATCCATCCGTTCCGGCGTCATGCCCGCCGCGCTGACGGCGACGAACTCGTTTCGCGCCCGGGGACTGGCGGCGTGGATAAGGCGCGCGGCGGTCTCTTTCCCGGACCCCGGCGGACCCGAAATCAACACGCGACTGTTGGCTGGCGCGACTCTTGAGATCAATGAGCGCAACTGCTGAGCGGCCGAAGACGAGCCGACCAGTCCGTCCGGCACGATGGCCTGGGTTCGCAGCTGCCGGTTTTCCCGCCTAAGCGCCGCGGCCTCCAGCGCGCGCTCCACGATCAGGAGCAAGCGATCGGATTTGAACGGCTTTTCAATGAAGTCATAGGCCCCGCGCTTTATCGCGCTGACAGCGGTTTCAATGTTCCCGTGCCCGGAGATCATGACCACGGGCAAGTCCGGGTCGATCGTCTTGACCTCGTCGAGCACTTCCAGACCGTCGAGCCCGCCAGCCGTCATCCAGATGTCAAGCACGATCAGGGCGGGCTTGCGCGCCCTGACCGCGGCCAGGGCGCCCTCGGCGTTCGAGGCGGTCCGGACAACATGCCCTTCGTCCTGCAGCACCGCGGCCACGAGCTCTCGGATATCGGCTTCGTCGTCGACAACCAGAATATCAGTCATGAATATCGCACCTCGGCCGACGGAACTCTCACGGCGCCAGCGCCTCGCGGGGTCCGGACCCTTGGAAACCAAAGCATGACCTGGGCGCCAGGTCCTGGAGTCGCGTCACTTAGGACAATCCCTCCTCCGTGATCTTCCAGGATGCGCCGGACGATGGCCAACCCCAGGCCGGTGCCCTTTTCGCGTGTGGTAACATAAGGCTCGGTCAATCGGTGACGATCCTGCGCGGGCAATCCGATTCCGTTGTCCCTCACGACCACGTCCAGCCGGTCGGCGGTCGTTTCCACTTCTATGTCGATTCGACCACGTTCCACCGCGCCGTTAGCGGCGCGCGCGGCAATGGCTTCGGACGCATTCTTCAGGACATTGGTCAAAGCCTGGCCGACAATGCGGCCGTCGCACTCAAGGCTCAGGTGCGGGAGGTCCCTGGAGAGATTGATATCGATATCTGGATCCGCGATCCGGCGCGCGATCACCGCATGCTTCAAGATCGAGGTAAAGTCGTGAACGGCGAAGGTCGGTTCGGGCATCCGCGCGAAGGCGGAGAACTCGTCGACCATGCGTCCGATGTCACCCACCTGCCGCACGATCGTTTCCACGCAATTCTCGAAAATGTCTGGATCAGTCTTAATCTCCGACCGATAGCGTCGCCGAATGCGCTCGGCCGAAAGTTGAATCGGCGTCAGCGGGTTCTTGATCTCGTGGGCGATCCTGCGCGCGACGTCGCGCCACGCGGCGGCCCGCTGCGCGGCGATAAGCCGAGTGATGTCGTCGAAGGTCAGCACAAGACCCTCCGCATCGAAACTGGCGCGAGCGCGAAGCAGGCGGGTCACGCCTTTTCGAGTCACCTCGATATCCTGTTCCAGCGCCCCTTTTCGGGTGGAAGCCTGCGCTGCGAACGAAGCCAGTTCCGGGGTGATGTCCTCAAGTGATCGACCAAGATGTCCGGAGTCGTCGAGGCCCAGCAGCTCGATCGCCTGGCGGTTTATCGCTGAAACCTGGCCTGCCCCGTCGACGCCGATAACCCCGGCGCTAACGCCCAACAGCACGACCTCCATGAAATGCCGGCGCGTTTCGGCCTCCGCATGGGCCGCACGCAGCGCCTCGCGTTGTTCGCCAAGCTCGATGGTCATCCGGTTGAAGGCCCGCGACAACACGGCGATCTCACCTGGATCCTTGGATGTGTCGACCCGCGCCGATAGATCCCCCCCGGCAATGGCGCCCGCCGCTTGCACGAGGCGCGCGACGGGCGCCGCGATCCGGTCGGCGGCGCCCATGCCAAACCAGACCGCGCCCACCAGAACGAGCAAGACGGTCTGAAGATAGCTCACCGTGAAGGCGCTCTGGATGCGCGCGCGCTTCGCCTTCGCATCGCGATAGGCGGCCAGGGAGGCCTCGGTGTCTCGCAGGTGGCGGAAAATTCCGTGGCGCAAAGGACGTACGCCGTAGAGATATGCGTCGGGATAGCCCTTCAGCCGGTAAAGCGCGCGGAACAGGTCCGCGGACTCGAACGCGCCGACGGAAACCACGCCCTCGTCGGCGGCGTGAAACGACGACGGCGGCGGCGCCAGAAACGGCGCTTCGATGTCGAGCGGATCCACCCGCGCCAATACGCGGCCGTCGCGATCGAGAATGTAGGCGGCCGAAAACCCGCTATCGGCGACGAGGTCGCGGAAGAATCGGCCAAAAGCGATTGGCGAGTCCGACAAGGTCGGCGCAGCCTGATTTAGGGGTTCCGCCATGGCCGCCACGCGCCGGCCAATGAAATCCTTCTGTTCCTCGACATAGGACTTGGCCACCGTCGCCGAACTCTCGACCACCGTTTGGACGCGGGTGCTGAACCAGTTGTCGACGCCTCGGGTGACGAGGACGCCAAAGAACAGCGCCACGATGACCGCCGGCGCCAGCGCGGCAAGAGAGAACTGGGCCACGTACCTGAGGTGCAGGCGCGCGCCGGCGTCGCTCGACTGGACCGCCGCCAGTCGCCAGAGTCTCCAGCCGAGCAGGCCCGCGACCAGGCCCAACAGTAGGAAATTCAATGTAAGGAGTGCGATCACCACCGGGCTCGCGGGGCCCAATGGACCGCTCAGGCTGGGTGAAGCGCCAAAAAACCATGACAGCCCGGCAAGCAGGGTCGCCAGCACCAGGCAGGCGCCCAGGAAAGACCGGCCGCCCAGCGGATCACCGGATGAGACGCCGCGAGCATTCATGGCCGGAGCCTACCGCGTGGTGTGTTCAATAATCAACACCGTGGTGGCCCAAATGTCTCGACGCCGGCCTTGAGAGCAAGGCTCGCGCTTGGCCGACCGAGGTCCTATTGTCCTTTGACCGGACCGATCCCGAGGTCCGTCAAACGCTTGCGCAAGGTGTTGCGATTGAGACCCAGGACCTCCGCCGCCCGCATTTGGTTTCCTCGTGTCGCCGCCAGCGTGAGTTGAAACAGTGGGCGCTCCATATCCGCCAATATGCGATCGTATAGGCCAGGGGGCGGGATTCCGTCCGCCTGACTCGCGAAATAGGACGTCAAATGGCGTTCCACCAAAGCCGCGAGGCTGACGGGACCCTCGTCGACAGCCGAAATCGTCGGCTCTGCAAGCTCTCGCTCAACGATGCGCGCGCTTATGGTTGGCTCGGCGTAAAGCGCGCAGATTCGGCGCATGAGGTTTTCCAGTTCGCGCACGTTTCCAGGCCACGGATGCTGTTTGAGGCGATCGAACGCCCCCTGATCGATGGTCTTGCCCGGCAGCCCCTCGCGGCTGGCGCGAAGCAGGAAGGCTCGGGCGAGCTCGGGAATGTCCTCCACGCGTTCGCGCAGCGGCGGCACCCGGATCGGCGCCACGTTCAACCGGAAATATAGATCTTCTCGGAAAAGACCCTGTGCGACCAGGCCCCGTAGGTCGCGGTTCGTCGCCGCGATAACCCGCACGTTCGGCCGTCGACCGGTGCGTGGACTGACCGCGGGATCCGCTCCGTCGAAGACGCGCAAAAGCCGGGTCTGGGAATCCAGCGGCATGTCGCCGATCTCGTCGAGAAACAGCGTGCCGCCATCCGCTTCGACCAGCCGTCCCGGATCGCCGTCGGCTCGGCCAAACAGTTCGCTGTCCACCCGATCCCTGGGTATGGCCGCCAGGCTGATAGCGACGAAACGGCCATCGCGTCGGCGACCCAGGTCGTGCAACGCCCTGGCGACCAGTTCCTTGCCAGCGCCGGATTCCCCAAGAATGAGCACCGTCAGGTCGGCGCCCACCAGGCGGGCGATCGTGCGGTACACCTCCTGCATTGGCGCGGATCGGCCAATCAATGGCAGCCGTTCATCGCGGACCGCCCTTGCCTGCTCCCTCGCCAGTTCCGTCGTCGCCGGCCGTTCCAGCGCCCGTTTGGCGATGGCCGCCATGTCGTCCAGATCGAACGGCTTGGGCATGTAGTCGAACACGCCGCCCTCGGCGGCGTTGATCGCCGTCAGCAGCGTGTTTTGGGCGCTCATCACGATGACAGGCAGGTTAGGGCGCAGCTTGCGAATTCGCGGCAGGATATCGAAAAGGTTCTCGTCCGGCATGACGACGTCGGTGATCACCAGGTCGCCATCGCCGTCGGTTACCCATTTGAGCAGCGTGGTGGCGTTGCCGGTCGCGCGCACATCGTACCCCAGGCGGGAAAAGGCCTGCGAGAGCACCAATCGGATCGATGCGTCGTCATCCGCGACGAGTATCTTTTGAGCAGTCGCCATTATTGCCACATTCCAACGAGGGATCAGGATCGGATGGTCGGCAGCAGCACCCGAAATACGGTGCGGCCGGGTTCAGATTCAAAATCGACGAGGCCGCCATGCGCGGCCACTAACTTGGCCACCAGCGCCAGTCCCAGGCCGCCGCCGCTGGTCTTGGTCGAGACGAACGGCTCGAACAGGTGATCGCGCAGCCGCCTGGGGACCCCGGGGCCGTTGTCTTGCACCCGCACCTCCAAAGGCGCCGCGCGATTGGTCGCGCCGGTATTGGGCCGTATCCGCACCCCGTGACGGTAGGCGGTGGAAATGATGATCTCGCCGCGACCATCCCCCCGCAAGTTGGTAGCCTCGGCCGCGTTCTTCACGAGATTGAGAAAGATCTGGATCAATTGGTCTTCGTCGCCACGGGTCTCCGGCAACGAGGGATCGTAATTCTCCTTGATCGCCACGCCGGCGGCGACGCCGTTGGCGGCCAGCGCCTTAACGCGATCAAGCACCTGGTGAATGTTCACGTCGGCCAATGTCGCTGGCTCGTCCTCGGCCAGGGCTTCCATGCGATCGACGAGCCGACGAATGCGATCGGTCTCGTCGACGATCAGGCGAGCCAGCGCGACATCCTCGCCCGACACCGCGCCGAGCAGGAGCTGCGCGGCGCCACGGATGCCGGCCAGCGGGTTCTTCACCTCGTGCGCCAGCATCTGGGCAAGCCCCATTACCGACCTCAAGCCGTCAACGTCCGCGCCGCCTTCCACACCCGGAACGGGCGCGCGAAGGTGGAGCGTCACAAGCGTTTCATGCTCGCCGATCGGCGTAACGGCGATATCGGCTGTAAAGGGGCTCTGGCCCAACACGGCGACTTCCACATCATGCGCCCGCACCGGGCTGCGCGTCTCGCGCCCTCTAGCGAGCAGGGTTCCAAAGTCGGAGTCCGTGGCCAGCGTGGAGATCAACGCCCGTCGCGAGAGGGTCGGCAACCATTGGCCGAATAAGGCCTCCGCCGCCTCGTTTGTCCCCACGATTCGCCCGTTCGCATCGAGAATGAGGGCAGGTTCGGGCCAGCTGTCGAAGGCCGTCGCTCGATTGGAGGGTGATTTCGGCCACCCTGGTTGAACGCCCTGCGGTCGGCTCACGCGGCCAGTCTCTCGAGACCATCGGCGCGCAGACGGTCCAGGGCGCGCAGGACGTCCGATTGCGACGCGAGTTGGCAGATGTCGGCGCGTTGCGTCCGACCGCCGAGACCCGCGGTCGGCCAGGGCGGACAGGAGAGGTAGGCGGCGAGATGTTTGCGAAAAATACGCGCACCCAGGCGGTCGCCATAAAACGCGCAGCTTCGCGCCATGTGGGCGCGGAGAATCTTGTCGCACGTGTCGAGGCTGAGCGGCGGGCCAGGAAAACCCGCCAGCTCGGCCTCAATCTCACGGGCCAACCAGGGCCTGCCCAAGGCGCCACGCCCAATCATTACGGCATCGGCGCCCGAGGCGGCCAAGGCCGCGCGGGCGCTTGCCGTATCAACAATATCGCCGTTGACGATCACCGGAATTGAAACTCGATCCTTCACCGCCCTGACGGCGGCCCAGTCCGCCGACCCCTTGTAGAACTGCGACCGCGTGCGTCCATGAACCGACAGCGCCTTGGCCCCCGCGGCCTCGGCGCGAGCGGCGAGGTCCGGAGCGTTCACATCCCGCTCATCCCAGCCAAGCCGCATTTTCACCGTGACGGGACGATCCGTGGCCCCGATCACAGCGGTAATGATCCTCATCGCCTCGTCGAGATCCCGCATCAGCGCCGATCCGCATGCGATGCCCGTCACGGACTTGGCGGGGCATCCGAAATTGAGGTCGATGATCTGAGCCCCCGCATCGGTGGCTCGCGCGGCCGACAGCGCCATCAAGGCTGGATCCGCGCCGACGAGCTGCACCACCATCACGCCGGGATCATCGCCCAAAGCGGCGCGCCGGATGGCCATCGGTTCTTCCGCCAGGAACTTCTCGGCGGCGACCATCTCGGTGGCCACATAGCCCGCGCCCAGCTCAAGAGCGGTGCGCCGAAAAGGAAGATCCGAAACGCCCGTCATGGGGGCGAGCCAGACCCTACCTGGGATGCATACGTCCCCGACCCGGATATCTTCGCCTATTTTTTGAACATCATTCACGCCTAATTCTTAGGCGAATTGTCATCGGGGGTAAACCCTGGACTTGCGCACGCCGCGCGGTAAACACAGCCAATGAAATTCAGCGCAGTCGTTGTCGCAGCCGGATCGGGTCAAAGAGCCGGCGCCGGGGCGCCAAAGCAATGGCGGGAACTGGCGGGCAAACCGGTCGCGCGATGGTCCGTCGAGGCGTTCCTGGCCGCCGGCGCCGACGAAGTGGTGGTGGTCATTCCGGAAGGCGACCAGGATCTCGCCGAGCGGGCGTTTAGCGGACTGAGCCGATGGCAGCCTGTCGCTGGCGGGGCGACACGGAGCCAGTCGGTTCAGGCCGGACTGCGCGCCTTATCGGCGTCCACCGATCAGATCGTCATGATCCATGACGCGGCAAGGCCCCTTGTCGGGCCATCGCACATCGAAAACCTTCTATCGGCGATGAACTCCGCCGACGCCGCGCTGCCGGCCATGCCGGTGGCCGACACACTGAAACATCTGTCGAGCGCCTCCGATGCGGTCACCACGGTCGATCGCTCGAACCTGTGGCGCGCCCAGACACCCCAGGCCTTTCGCCTCGGCGCGATCAGGAAGGCCTACGCCGCCTGGCCCACGGACTCCGCACCGACGGACGACGCCGCGGTCATCGAGGCCGCCGGTGGCGTCGTGCGGCTGATCGACGGCGACCCGAGACTCTTGAAACTCACCTACCCGGAGGATTTCGCCATGGTCGAGCTTATGACCGGCGGGGCGCGGCGGATCGCGGTGGGTCAAGGCTTCGACGCTCATCGGTTTGGCCCGGGGTCGTCGGTATGGCTCTGCGGCGTGGAGATACCCCATTCCCGGTCGTTGATCGGGCACTCCGACGCGGACGCGGGCCTGCATGCCTTGACCGACGCCATTCTCGGCGCGATCGGCGCGGGCGACATCGGCGACCATTTTCCGCCCAGCGACCCGCAATGGCGGGGCGCGCCGTCACGATTGTTTCTCGAGCACGCGCGAAGCCTCGTGGGTGACCGAAGCGGACAGATCCTGAATGTCGATGTCACCTTGATCTGCGAACGCCCCAAGGTGAAACCTCACCGCGAGCGGATGCGGACGACTCTGGCGGAAATACTGCAGCTGCCGATCGACCGAGTCAGCGTGAAGGCGACAACGACCGAAGCCATGGGCTTCACGGGTCGGGAGGAAGGCCTCGCGGCTCAGGCGATCTGCTCAATCGACCTGCCCGCGTAGCGCGCGGGTCGAAAACCCGATACCCATCCGGCGGCGGCCCCGGAGGGCGGCGACGAGGAGTCGAGATGTTTTCGTTAGAGATTCAAACCCTGGCGCGGTTGGTCATCGACGATGCCCGCGAGAGGTCCCTGCGCATTGTCACCGCCGAGAGCTGCACCGGCGGCCTCGTCGCGGGCGCGCTCTGTTCGATCCCCGGGGCGTCCGACGTGTTCGAGCGCGGCTTCGTCTCCTATTCGAACCGCGCCAAGCAGGAACTGCTAGGCATCTCGGGGGATCTCATCGCCGATCTCGGCGCGGTTTCCGAGCCGATCGCACGGATGATGGCCGAAGGGGCGATCGAACATTCCCACGCCCACGTCTCGGTCGCGATCACAGGCGTCGCCGGCCCCGATGGCGGCACTCCGTTGAAACCAGTCGGAACCGTACATTTCGCGACGGCGCGCGCGAACCAGTCGGTCTTTCACCAACACGAGGTGTTCGACCTGGACACACGCTGGGATATCCAGATGGCCGCCGTGCAAACCGCGCTCGAAATGCTGCGCGATCGGCTCCGCTAGAGCGCATCGCGACAATCGTCGATCGGGCTTCGGTGTGAAGCGCCCAACAATCCAAAGAGACGCTCGACCATAAATCAGCCGTTCGAGCGAGGTCCGTAGAGTTTGAGCGCGCGCGCCTCGAAACAGGCGATCAGGCGTGTCACCGCCACTTCGAAGTTCGCCGCGAGCAGGTTCGTCAGGAAGCGCGATCCAAACTCGAAGTCGATGTCGAACGTCAACTCGCCCCCACTCTCATGCGGGACAAATGTCCACTGGTTTTTGAGACGTCGGAACGGACCGGCGACAAGAGCCACATCAATTCTCAGGTCGGACCTGTCCAGGGCGACACGGGTCGTGAAACGTTCTCGGACCACCGAGAACCGGACCTGCGCCTCCGCGTCCAGAGTCTGTGTTTGCAGCGCATCACCCCGGCGGTTCCATGTACGAAGGGACGTGATCCAAGGGATGAACAGCGGGTACCGCTCCACATCGCCCACCAGATCGAATAGCTGTTCGGGAGCATAGGGCAGTCGTCGGACGAGGTTATGGCGCAAGCGTCAGGCGTTTCCCAAGGCGCGCCGCGCGTCGCGAAGGCGTTCGAAGTCCTCGCCGGCGTGGTGCGACGATCGGGTCAAGGGGCTGGCCGAAACCATCAGAAAACCCTTGGACCTGGCGATCGAGGCCAGCGCCGCGAATTCTTCGGGGGTTACAAACCTGTCGACCGGCGCGTGCTTTCGGGACGGCTGCAGATATTGGCCGATGGTGATGAAATCGACCCCGGCGGAGCGCATGTCGTCCATCACCTGCATCACCTCTTCCTTGCTCTCGCCGAGACCGACCATGAGGCCGGACTTGGTGAACCTATTGGAAGAGCGCTCCTTCACACGCTCCAGCAGCCGCAAGGAATGGTAGTAGCGCGCGCCAGGCCGGATGGAGAGATAGAGCCGCGGCGTCGTTTCCAGATTGTGATTGAACACGTCCGGCGCGGAATCGATCACCAATTCAGCGGCGGCGACGGGTTTACGCAGGAAATCAGGGGTCAGAATCTCGATGGTGGTTGACGGCGCGCGGGCGCGGATCGCGCGCACCGTTTCGGCGAAATGTCTTGCGCCACCGTCCGCCAGGTCGTCGCGGTCGACCGAGGTAATCACCACGTGTTTCAGGCCCATCAACGCCACGGCGTCGGCGACGCGCGCCGGCTCGGTCGGATCAAGCGCCGCCGGCTTGCCGGTCGCCACGTTACAGAACGCGCAAGCGCGGGTGCAGACATCCCCCATGATCATCATCGTCGCGTGCGACTGGGACCAGCATTCGCCGATGTTCGGACAGGAGGCCTCCTCACAAACCGTGACAAGGCCGTGAGATCGCACAATGTCCCGCGTCGCGACATAGCCCGCCGCCCCCGGAGCCCTGACGCGCAGCCAGGGGGGCTTGCGCAGAATGGGGGAGTCGGGCCGGGCCTGCTTCTCGGGATGGCGCACGGCGCGCGGAGAGGTTTTATCGATGACGGTGGTCACCCTGGTTAGATCGTCCTTGCGGGGACCCTGATCAAGCCGCTTTCGACGCCAAACGAGACTTTCGACGCTCCCGCCTTTCGCGTGGGCCGCCGCCGACCTATAGAATCGCCATCAATGAGGCCGGATCTGCCCATGGGAGGGGCGACCCGAGGGATGCCGAGCGTGCTTAACAAAAAACACTATCAGACAACGCTGTTCGACGCCTTGCTGGATGCCGCGCGTCGGTACGGCGCCAAGCGGCTCATCCTTGAGGACCAGGAGCGCAACCCCCTCTCCTACACCGATCTGATCCGAGCCGCGTTCGCCCTCGGCCGCAAGGTCGCCGATATCACCCAGCCCGGTGAGACCGTGGGCCTGCTCCTTCCGTCCAGCAACGCCGGCGTGGTGACCATATTCGGCCTTCACGCCTTCGGGCGCGTGCCCGCCATGCTGAATTTTTCCGCCGGCCTGAGAAACCTGCGCGCGGCCGTACGGCTGGCTGGCGTCAAGCGCGTGCTGACCTCCCACCGCTTCATTGAGCAGGGAAAGCTGCACGATCTGGTCGATGCTCTCGAGGAACGCTGCGAGATCACCTATCTGGAAGACCTGCGCGCCAGGATCGGGACCGCCGATCGGCTGCGCGCGCTGGCGGATTCGCTCGTGGCGCGCCAGGCGCGGGCGAAGCTTAAGCCGACCGACACGGCCGTCATCCTCTTTACGTCCGGCAGTTTCGGCGCGCCGCGTGGGGTGGTGCTGACGCACGCCAATATCCTCTCGAACGTGTTTCAGGTGGCCGCGCACATCGAGCTGGACACCGACTGGGTGTGGTTCAACCCCCTGCCGATCTTCCACTGCTTCGGTTTGACCGCCGGCGCGATCCTTCCCCTGATCAACGGTCTGCGCTCCGTGCAGTACCCAAGCCCGCTGCACACGAAAATCGTGCCGAACCTCGTCAAGGACACCGGGGCCAGCGTTCTGCTGGCCACGGACACCTTCATCAATCAGTACGCCCGCGCCAGCGATAGCGACGAACTGGCTGGCCTGAAATTCATCGTCTGCGGCGCCGAAAAGGTCCGGGAAGAGACACACAACCTGATCGCCGAACGATTCGGCCCTGTTCCGGTCCTTGAGGGATACGGCGCGACGGAGGCCTCGCCGGTGATCGCGGTGAACAAGCCTGACGACAATCGCCGCGGCACGGTCGGCGGTCTGCTGCCGGGTATCGAGACGCGTCTGGAGACCGTGCCCGGCATAGCGCGCGGCGGGCGGCTCTTCGTGCGTGGACCGAACATCATGAAAGGCTATCTCAACGCCGATGGCGCGCTCGAACCGCCTACCGGTGGCTGGCACGACACCGGCGATGTCGTGGAGATTTCCAAGGATGATTGGATCACCATACTCGGCCGCGTGAAGCGTTTCGCCAAGATCGGCGGCGAGATGGTCTCCCTCACGGCGGCCGAGGATCTCGCTTCGAGCCTCTGGCCGCATTCCCGTCATGCGGTGATCGCCCTGCCCGATGGCAAGAAGGGCGAGCGGCTTATCCTGTTCACTGACGAGGCGGACGCAGAGATTTCGGCGCTGCTCGTCCACGCCAAGGGCGCCGGCGCCTCGGAACTGGCGGTGCCGCGAAAACTCGTCAAGACAGGCGAAATTCCCGTTCTAGGATCGGGCAAGACCGACTATGTCGCGATCCAGCGCATGGCCGAAGCCGAAGGCTTGGCGGCCTAGCAAACCCGCCGCCTTACAGGTGCAGAACGCGCCCATAGGAGTCCAGGACCGCCTCGTGCATGGCCTCGCTCATCGTCGGATGCGGGAACACCGTGGCCATGATTTCCGCTTCCGTGGCCTCCAGGGTCATCGCCAGGGCGAAACCTTGGATCATTTCGGTGACCTCATGGCCAACCATGTGGGCCCCGATCAGGGCTCCGGTCTTGGCGTCGAACACCGTCTTGACCAGGCCATCCGTCTCGCCCGCCGCGATCGCCTTGCCATTCACCCGGAAGGGGAACCGCCCCACCTTGATTTCCAGACCCTTTTCCTTGGCCGCGGTCTCCGTCAAGCCGATCGAGGCGATCTGCGGCGACGTGTAGGTGCAGCCCGGGATCGGCGCGGCGATGGACGGGCCGCCAACGCCGGCGATGTGCTCCACACAATGGACGCCCTCGTGGCTCGCCTTGTGCGCCAACCAGGGCGGCCCGGCGATATCGCCGATGGCGAAGAGACCCGGCACATTTGTCGCCCCATGGCCGTCGGTGACCACGTGGCCGCGGTCGATCTTCACACCCAGCGCCTCGAGCCCAAGGCCCTCGACATTGCCATCGATCCCCACGGCGACGATGGCGTATTCAGCCTTTAGGGTTTCACTTTTTCCGCCGGCTTCCAGGGTCAGGACGACCCCTGACGTCTCGGCTTTCAGACTGGTCACCTTGGCGCCGACCCGAAACTGTAGGCCGCGCTTCGCAAAGACCTTTTGGGCCGCGGCCGATATCTCTTCGTCCTCGACGGGAAGGATGCGCGGAAGCGCCTCGATCACGGTAACATCTGAACCCAACGATCTGAAAAAACTTGCAAACTCCATTCCGATCGCGCCAGAGCCGACAACCAGAAGGGACTTGGGCATAACCTTTGGCGCCAGAGCTTCGCGATAGGTCCAGATGCGGTCGCCATCGGGCGCCAGGCCCACGGCGGGGATAACCCGCGCTCGCGCGCCGGTGGCGATCACCACGCCTTTGGACGCCGACAGCGTTCGCGCGCCGCCCGCTTTCAGCGCGACCGTCACCTTCGGCGCAGGCGCGCCGGCTTCCAGGCTGGCGACGCCATTCACGACCTCGATCTTGTGCTTCTTCATCAGGAAGGCGACGCCGGCGGAAAGCTGGCTGGCCACCGTCCGCGATCGATCAACGATCTTCTTGAAGTCAAAAGACCGTCCTTCCACACCCAGACCGTAGTCGGCGAGGTGAGCCATCTGATCGTAGACCTCGCCTGACTTCAGCAGGGCCTTGGTGGGAATGCACCCCCAGTTCAAGCAAATGCCGCCAAGAGCCTCGCGCTCGACGATCGCGATCTTCAGACCGAGTTGGCTGGCCCGGATCGCGGCGACGTATCCACCCGGACCGGCGCCGACCACAACGACGTCAAAGGCGTCCGCCATCTAGAGCGCGGCCTCGATCGACCGTTCAAGCTGCTGCGGCGTCACCGTCGGCGCGTAGCGATCTATGACTTTGCCATCGCGGCCGATCAGAAACTTGGTGAAGTTCCACTTGATCCCTTCGCTGCCCAGCAGGCCCTTTTTCTCGCGCTTCAGCCAGGCATAGAGGGGATCGGTCTTCTGCCCATTGACCTCGATTTTGGCCATCATCGGGAACGTGACGTCATACGTCAGTGAGCAGAAATTCGCGATCTCGGCGGCGTCTCCGGGCTCCTGCGCGCCGAACTGGTTGCAGGGAAACCCAAGGATCACCAGACCCTTATCCTTGAATTTCCGCCACAGCGCCTCAAGCCCCTCATATTGCGGCGTGAACCCGCATTTGCTGGCGGTATTGACGATCAGCACAACCTTGCCGCGATAGTCGGCCAAAGGCGCGTCATGGCCATCGAGGGTCTTCGCCGAAAAGTCGTAAACGGTCTGCGTCATCGTCAGGACCTCCTCGTCATACCGAAATCGCCGCGGGATTTTCCACCAGCGTTTTGAAGATCGCGAGCCAGCGGGCGCCAATGGCGCCGTCCACCACCCGATGATCGCAGGTCATGGTGACGCTCATTACCGTGGCGATGCCGAGCGCGCCGGCCTTTACGATCGGACGTTGCTCGCCCGCCCCGACCGAAAGGATCGCTCCGTGGGGCGCATTGATAATCGATCCGAACGACTTGACGCCGAACATGCCAAGGTTTGAAATCGTGAAGGTGCCGCCATGGAACTCTTCGGGCTTCAGTTTGCGGGCGCGGGCGCGCGCCGCCAGGTCCTTCATCTCCGTCGCGATCTGGGCGAAGCCTTTGGTCTCGGCGGACCGGATGATCGGGGTGATCAGGCCGCCCTCGACCGCCACCGCGACGGCGATATCGGCATGGTGGTGATAGGCGATCCCGTCCGGCGTAAAGCTCGCGTTGGCGTCCGGCGCCCGCTTGAGCGCGACGGCGGCCGCCTTGATCACCATGTCGTTGACGCTCACCTTGACCCCGTCATCGGCGAGGAGGGCGTTCACAGCGGCGCGGGCCGCCAGCAATGCGTCGATTTCGATATCCACGTTGAGTGGGAAATGCGGGATGTCGCGGAAGCTGTCGGTGAGACGGCGAGCGACCGTGCGACGCATGCCATCCAGCGGTTTCAAATCATAGGAGCCGGGCGGAATGCCCAGTTGTTCCAGGCTCTTGACCTGCGCCGGTTCGGACGCGACGAACGGTGACGGCGCGGCGCGAGCCGCCGGTCCGGGCTGGGCGTTTTCGACGTCGCGCAGAATGATCCGGCCGTGCGGACCGCTGCCGCGGATCGCGGCGAGATCAAGGCCTCGCTGGGCGGCGACGCGACGCGCCAACGGCGAGGCGGCGATCCGCCCTCCCGAAAAGGGCCTGGGGGCGGACGCGGCGGGTGCAGGCTGCGGAGGCGTTGCCGGCTCCCGCGCGGGCGTAGGCGCTGTAGTCGGAGGCGAAGCGGGTTTTGCCGGCGGGGGCGCCGAGGCGCCCTCCCCGCCCGCGATTCGGGCGATCGGCGCATTGACCTTCACGCCCTCGGTCCCCTCTGGGACCAACAGGGCCTCGATGACGCCCTCGTCGACGGCCTCGACCTCCATGGTCGCCTTGTCGGTCTCGATTTCGGCGATCACGTCGCCAGAACGAATGGTGTCGCCGGCCTTCACCAGCCACTTGGCGAGGGTTCCCTCCTCCATCGTCGGAGACAGCGCCGGCATGAGAATGTCGGTCATGTCGCCTCCCTGGAAAGATGCGCCAAAGCGTCGCCGTGCAGTTCCCAGTTGCGCCCATCGAATGGCGCGATGGTCAGGCCCAGGGCGTCGAGGTCGTCAAGGCAGCGGGCGTTGATGCTCCAGCCATCTGGGTTCGATCGCGGTCGATAGAACGCCTTCACCCCGCAGGTGCGACAGAACAGGTGTTTCGCCACAGCGGTGTTGAATGTGTAGGTGGTCAGATTGTCCGCCCCCGCCGTGATGCGGAAGCGGCTCTCGGGCGTGATGATATGGATGAAGCCCACCTTGGCGCACATCGAACAATTGCAGTCCTGCGCCTCGACATCGGACGGCAAGGCCGCCTCGAAACGCACTGCTCGGCAACGACACCCGCCGGCCCGCCAAGTCAGAGCGCCCGCGCCGCTCATCGGTAGCAAACCGCCTTGGCCGCCGCGACAATCTTGTCGACCGACGGCAGGGAGAGCGCTTCCAGGTTCGCGGCGTAGGCCAGGGGAACGTCCTCATGGCACACCCGCAGGGGCGGTGCGTCCAGATAGTCAAAGGCGTGCTCGACGACCCGGGCGGCCACCTCGGCGCCGACCCCCATCGGCCCCCATCCCTCTTCGATCGTGACCAGCCGGTTGGTTTTCCGGACGCTCTCCACCACGGTCATGTGATCAAGCGGGCGCAGCGTTCGCAGGTCCACCACCTCGGCCTCAATACCGTCGCCGGCCAGGACGTCGGCCGCCTGAAGCGCAAATCCGACCATCCTCGAATAGGCGACCAAGGTGACATGCGCTCCGGGGCGGCGAACCTTGGCGCGGCCGATCGGCGTCAGCCATTCCTCGACGTCGGGGATGTCGAACTCATGGCCATAGACCATCTCGTGTTCAAGAAAGACCACGGGATTGGGGTCGCGGATGGCCGATTTGAGAAGACCCTTGGCGTCGGCCGCATCGTAGGGTGCGACAACCTTGAGGCCAGGCACATTGGCGTACCACGCGCCGTAGTCCTGGCTATGCTGCGCGCCAACGCGAGACGCGGCCCCGTTCGGGCCGCGGAAAACAACCGGGCAACGGATCTGCCCGCCGGACATATAGTGAATTTTCGCCGCCGAATTAATAATATGATCAATCGCTTGCATGGCGAAGTTAAATGTCATGAACTCGATGATCGGTTTCAGGCCGGTCATCGCAGCGCCCACCCCCAGACCCGCGAAGCCATGTTCCGTGATGGGCGTGTCGATCACCCGCTTGTCGCCGAACTCCTCAAGCAGACCCCGGCTGACCTTGTAGGCTCCCTGGTACTGCGCGACTTCCTCGCCCATCAGGAACACGTCGGGATCGCGGCGCATTTCTTCGGCCATGGCGTCGCGCAAAGCGTCGCGCACGGTGATCTTCTTCAGTGTCGCGCCTTGCGGCGTTTCCGGATCCGCAGCGACCACCGCGGGCGCCCTGGCCTCGGCGGGCGGGCTGGCATGCCTCGCCTCGGACGGCGCGGCCGCGGGAGCGACGGTGACCGGCTGGGGCGGCGCATCCGTCCCGCCGCTCAACCTAGCGATCGGTGCGTTGACCTTGACCCCCTCGGTGCCTTCGGCGACCAGCAGCGCCTCGACCACCCCCTCATCGACCGCTTCGACTTCCATGGTCGCCTTATCGGTCTCGATTTCGGCGATGACATCGCCCGAGCGCACCGCGTCGCCGGCCTTGATCAGCCATTTCGTCAGCGTGCCCTCCTCCATGGTGGGCGACAACGCCGGCATCAGAATTTCGGTGCTCACGCGGCGACCTCGGCGTAGACGTCGGTGTATTGTTCGGCCGCGTCCGGCTCGGGCGCGGTGCGGGCGAACTCCGCCGCGTCGGCGACGATCGCCTTCACTTCGGCGTCAATGGTCCTCAACGAAGCTTCGTCGGCCAGTCCCTCGGCTTCCAGACGCTCCTGCAGGTGCTCGATCGGGTCCCGCGTCTTGCGCACCTCGTCGACTTCCTCGCGAGTGCGATACTTGGCTGGATCGCTCATCGAGTGACCACGGTAACGATAGGTTTTCATTTCCAGGATGAAAGGGCCGCCGCCGGACCGCGCGTGCTCGGCCGCGGCCAGACCCGCTTCGCGCACCGCCATGACGTCCATGCCGTCAACTTCGGCGCCCTTGATGTTGAAGCTCTCGCCCCGGCGATAGAGGTGCGTTTGCGACGAGGCGCGCTCGACGCTGGTCCCCATGGCGTACTGATTGTTCTCGATCACATACACCACCGGCAGGTTCCAGAGTTCGGCCATGTTGAAGCTCTCGTAGACCTGACCCTGGTTGGCCGCGCCGTCGCCGAAATAGACAAAGGCCACGCGGCCATCGCCACGGTAGCGGTTCGCGAGCGCCAGGCCCGTGCCCAAACTGACCTGCGCGCCGACAATGCCGTGGCCGCCATAGAAATCGACCGCCAGGTCGAACATATGCATCGAGCCGCCCTTGCCTCGCGAAACCCCGCTTGATCTTCCGGTCAGCTCGGCCATGACGGCCCGCGGATCGACGCCCGCCGCCAGCATATGGCCATGTTCCCTATAGCCGGTGATCACCTGATCGCCGGGCGATTTTGCGGCCTGCATGCCGACCGCGACCGCTTCCTGGCCGATATAGAGGTGGCAGAAGCCTCCGATCAGCCCCATGCCATAAAGTTGGCCCGCCCGCTCCTCGAAGCGGCGGATCAGCAACATCTGGCGATAGTAGTCGAGCAGATTCTGGTTCGTGGCGGCGGCAGCCGCCTTGCCGGTCTTCCCAGAAGCCTTGGAAGCGCTTGATCGCGCCATGCGAGTCTCCGAGAGGCGTTTGCAATCGATGCCAACGCGCGACTACTTAGCCGCGATTGGGAGCCTCCCGAATGACATAATCCCTCGGATCGATAAAGCCCAGGACATCGTGCGCGCGCTCCTCAAGGAGGTCCAAAGAGAGGCTTTCGTCACGCAGATAGTGGGCTTGCAGTTCCAGGTCGGCCCGCACCTTGCGCAGGCGGGCGAGGTCGGCCTGTTTCTGCGCCAATGCCTCCTGGCGTTGTTGCGCCAGCAGCAGTCCGCGTTCCCCCGTCAACGCGTGAAAAGCGAAGAAGAAGATCAGAAACGCCAGCGCCGCGGTCGGCAAATAGGATTTGAGGTGAAAGAACACAGGCGACTCAAGTCAACGATCCGCAAAGGAAAATTATAGACACATCGCCGCTTAAGAACCACCTAACTCAGGCCCAAATTCGCGCGTTCCGCCCGCACCGGTACCGCCGAAATCAGCCGAGACGTCTAAAGGCGGTCTTGCCGGCATAGATCGCCTGATCGCCAAGTTCGTCGGCGATCCTCAGCAACTGATTGTATTTCGCCAATCGATCGGATCGGGCTAGCGAACCGGTCTTGATCTGACCGCAATTGGTGGCCACGGCCAGGTCGGCGATGGTCGCGTCCTCAGTCTCGCCGGAGCGATGGCTCATCACGGCCGTGTAGGCGTTGCGGTGCGCCATATCGACCGCGTCGAGGGTCTCCGACAGAGTGCCGATCTGGTTGACCTTGACCAGGATCGAATTGGCCAGGCCCTTTTCCAGCCCCATGGCCAGGCGCTTGGGATTGGTGACGAAGAGATCATCGCCGACCAGCTGGATCTTGCCGCCGAGGACTCGCGTCATCTCGGCCCATCCTTCCAGGTCATCTTCCGCGCAACCGTCCTCGATCGAGATGATCGGAAAGGCGTCGACAAGCTCGGCGAGATACTGGACCATTTCGGCGGGCTTCAGAACCTTGCCTTCGCCGGCGACGTGATAGCGGCCGTCCCGAAAGAATTCGGTGGAGGCGGCGTCGAGGCCAAGATGAAAATCCCGCCCGGCGACATAGCCCGCGCTCGCGCCCGCCTTGACGATAAACGCCAGGGCGTCGTGTGCGCTGGCGAGGTTCGGCGCGAAGCCGCCCTCGTCACCCACGTTGGTGTTGTGACCAGCCGCCTTCAGCGCCGACTTCAAGGCATGGAAGATTTCCGCTCCAAGCCGCAGCGCGTCGGGAAAGTTGTCCGGACCGGTCGGCAGGATCATAAACTCCTGGATATCGATGGGATTGTCCGCATGCGCGCCGCCGTTGATGATGTTCATCATCGGCGTCGGCAGAACCCGGGCGCCGACGCCGCCCACGTATTTGTAGAGCGGCAGATCGGCGGAAATCGCCGCCGCCTTGGCGACCGCCAGGCTCACCCCCAGGATGGCGTTCGCGCCCAGACGGCTCTTGGAAGGCGTGCCATCCAGTTCGATCATGAGCGTGTCGATCCGGCGCTGGTCTTCGGCGTCCGAGCCGGACAAAGCGTCCAATATCTCGCCGTTTACCGCGTTCACGGCGCTCAGCACGCCTTTGCCGCCATAGCGCGAGGCGTCGCCGTCGCGCTTCTCGACGGCTTCATGAGCGCCGGTGGAGGCGCCGGAGGGCACCGCCGCGCGACCGAACGCGCCATCTTCCAGCGTCACGTCCACTTCGACCGTTGGGTTGCCGCGACTATCCAGAATTTCGCGGGCGACGATGTCAACAATCTCGGTCATGCGGGCTCCAGGGTTGCGAGGGGCTGGGCTCTAAACCAGGTCGACACGAATTGGAACGGTGGGGCGGCGCCTGGGTCGGGCGGACGCCGTCACGCCGGCAGATTTGGAATCGGCGTCGGCGCGGCTTCCATGAACGCTGCCGCCGCGCCCAGCACGCGGCCATCCTGGTAGAGGCCAGCAGCGATTTGCAGTCCGATCGGCAAACCGGCGGCGCTCAGACCGCACGGGACGGAAACGGCCGGATGACGGGTAAGATTGAACACGACGGTGTTCGCCCAACGGTAGTTCGGCTCGCCGTCAGGCCCGATCGGCAGCGGCTCGCCCACTTTCCACGGCAATACATGCAGCGTGGGCGAGATCAGGAGATCGAAGTCCTGAAACAGCAGATTCCAGCGATGGCAGATGTCCCGACGCGCGACCTGAGCGTCCACGAGCGTCTGGACCGTATAGGCGGCGCCGACCCGCGCCTGGGCGAGCAGGCCGGGGTCGAATTCCCCATGGCGCGCCTGCGGGTAAACGCTCAGCAGCCGCTGCAACGCGGAGAGCCAATGAGTCTGCCAGACAAGACCGGCCTGATCATTGGGGAACGGCGGCTCGATCGGCTGGACCTGGCAACCCAGCGACTGGAATACTTCGCACGCCTGGGTGATACGGCTCGCGACATCCGGATCCACGAAGGTGTCTTCGTCGGACTGGACAACGCCCACCCGCAGGCCGCGGATCGGCGTCCCAAGCGCTTTGACATAGTCCACCCCATCGTCGGGAAGGCCAAACGGATCGCGCGGGTCTGGCCGAGCGATGGCGTTCATCATCAGGGCGCAATCGAGCGCCGTGCGCGCCATGGGACCGGTGTTGGCCAGATCGCCATGCATGGAGGCGGGCCACGCCGGCACCCGGCCGTAGGTCGCCTTGAGCCCGACCAGTCCGCAGAAGCTCGCCGGAATGCGCACCGAACCGCCGCCGTCGGTGCCGATGGCCAAGGGGCCAAGCCCGGCTGCGACCGCGGCCCCGGCCCCGCCGGACGAGCCGCCGGGGGTCAGATCGGGGTTCCATGGATTGCGCGTGATCCCGTGCAGGGGTGAATCCGTCACCCCTTTGAAACCATATTCCGGACTCGCGCTCTGGGCGAACAGCACGGCGCCCGCTTCGCGCAACCGGCTGACCACCGGGTGATCCTCATCCGCGGGCCGTTTGTCCGTCAGCAGACTGCCCATGGTCAGGGGCCAGCCCGCCGTGCGCACCAGTTCCTTGATCGATACGGGGACGCCGTCCAGAGGCGACAACGGCGCGCCGCTCGACCACCGGGCTTCGGAGGCCCGCGCCGCGGCCCGTGCCCCATCGGCGTCCACGAAGGGCAGCGCGTTGAGCCTGGGATTGACCGCCTCGACGCGCGCCAGCACGGCGTCGATGGCCTCCACTGGGGACAGCTGTTTCGACGCAAACTGGTTCGAAAGATCGCTCGCTGTGGTCCGCGCCGGGTCGTCCATGCTTTCCCCCTCTTTGTCTTTGTCGTCTGGCCTTCCGACGGCCCCGTCGCATTGGCCCTGGGATTGGCGTTCCGATCAAGGGGTTCGCCCGGATCAACGGTCCAGGTCTTGCAAAACGCCCGGAAGGATGGTCGGAGCGTCAAGGCGCGCCCGTCGCCGCGCCCGCACTGACCGGAGGATCGCCGCCCATGATTAGCGTTGAAAAAGCCGACCGTATCGCCGTCGTCACCATGAACCGCCCCGAGGCCATGAACGCCCTCTCCCGCGCCTTGCGGGCGGCGCTGCACGACGCGATCGTCGACGTCGCGCGCGATCCCGACATCAGCGTCGTGGTGCTGACCGGCGCCGGCAGGGCCTTCACCGCCGGTCTCGACCTGAAGGAACTGGGGACCGACACAAAGGGCCTGGGCGCGGCCAATGCCGACAGCTCCGCGGAAAACCCGGTGCTGGCGATCCTTGAGTGTCCCAAGCCCATCATCGGCGCTATCAACGGCGTCGCCATCACTGGCGGATTCGAAGTCGCCCTGGCCTGCGATGTGCTGATCGCTTCGACCAACGCTCGTTTCGCCGACACCCATGCTCGGGTGGGCATCATGCCGGGATGGGGCCTCTCACAGCGGCTCTCGCGCCTGATCGGCGTCTACCGGGCCAAGGAGCTGTCGCTCACCGGCAACTTCCTCGACGCCGCGACGGCTTGCGACTGGGGACTGGTCAACCGCGTCGTCGCGCCCGAGGAACTGATGCCCACGGCCATGAAGCTGGCGGCCGACATGGCCTCGATCCCCGCCGAAACCCTGGCGACGTACAAGGCGATCATTGACGAGGGTTACGCGCTGAGCTTTGGCGACGCCCTGGCGCACGAGATCAAGCGTTCCAGCGCGCTAAACCGCCAGGTTACGCCCGATATGGTGGAAGCGCGGCGGGCCGGCATTCAGGCGCGCGGCCGCACGCAATAGACCGGTGTCAGGCCCCCTCCATAGGGGGCCGCGCCTCAATCTTCGGCGGGGGTCAGAATCTGGCGACCGTTATACATTCCGGTCTTCAGATCGACGTGGTGAGGACGACGCAACTCGCCGGTGTCCTTGTCCTCGATATAGCTGTTCGCGCTCAAGGCGTGGTGGGCGCGACGCATATTGCGGCGGGACGGCGATACTTTTCGCTTCGGAACGGCCATGGCGGTTGGGTCTTCTGGTCTTGAAATGCAATCGGCGGCCGCTCGGCCGCCGTCGTGAGCGCGGGTGTATGCCGGAAAACAGGCGTCGGTTCAAGGGAGCCTGTGCTTTGGCGATCCGACGGCAACAGCTGGAATATTTTCCGCGTCAACATCAAGCGGGCGCCACGCCCTATCCATAGACAAAATCGCTCGGCCCAAGCTCATCCAGCCGCACGAACCGGGCGCCACGGCGCTTGAGCGCCAGCGCCCCTTCGATAACCCCTGCCCCGCTGGAGCGGCGGGGTTGGTTGATGTGAGAGACGACAACATCCCCATTTCGCCCGGCGGAAATACGCTTCGCGACCGCCGCGGCCGGCAGCGAGGCGCCCTCATCGCCATTCAGACTGTACCCGGCGATCAGAACCCCGAGGCCACGGATGAGCTCGAGCGCCTCGGGGCTATAGAAACCCGCAGCCGCCCGATACCAGCGCGGCGTCCGTCCGGTGACGCGCGCGATGGTCTCGGCCCCTCGTTCGACCTCCACCTTCACGCTCGCAAGATCGCCTGCGACCGCGAGGCCGAACAGACGGCGATGTCCAAGCACGGGGGGCAGATGCCACTCGCCGTGGTTCTCGATCCCGAAAATCCGTGGGTGCGCCAGCAGGAAGGCGAGACCTTGCGGATTTCGCCGGATCCAGGCGCCGCTGATGAAAATCGTCGCGGGGATGGCCGCCTCGACCAACGCTGCCGCCAACCTTTGATCGAAGCCGCCGGGACAGGCGTCGAGGGTGAGCGCGACGTCGAACTGGCTGGCCGCGCGACGGGCCAGCCGCATGCGCGGCTCGATGAGCCCCTCGCCAGCCCCGGCGCGGGCTGCAAGGATCGCCTCGCATCCCATGGCCAGCGACCCGACGATGGCGATGCGCCGGCTGAACGTCTCCTGAGTCATAGGCCTCCCATGCCATGACTTTCGGTGCGACGCTGTGGCGAAGCCCAACGAGAGGTCATAAGTCGATCATGACGACGGATTCCCCCTCACCGGCCGACCCTTTCCCCACTGGTCACAGTCTGGCGCTCGACGAAGACCCAGGCGCCGACGTGCGAGCGCGCATGGCGCGGGAGATCAACGCCTTCCACTCCCGCACCGTGCCGCACGAGTCGCAGCGGTTCGCGTGGTTGCTTCGCGACGGTGACGGCGAACTCACCGCCGGCGTGGTCGGCGTGTTGTCCTGGCAGTGGCTGTTCATCGAAGCGATGTGGGTGAGCGACACCCTTCGAGGCCGCGGGATCGGCCGTGCGTTGATGACGCGCGCCGAGGCCCACGCGGCGGAGCGGGGATTCCACTCCGCCTGGCTGGACACCTTCCAGGCGAAGGATTTCTACCTCTCCCTCGGCTACCAAGCGTTCGGCGAACTTGCCGATTACCCAGCGGGACAAACGCGAACATTCATGCGCAAGAAATTGTTATAATTATAACAATCAGAGAAGATGCTAATGTGATCGATGCCGGCGAAATGGCTTCAGGCCGAGTGTGGTTAGCTTTGACATCGTTCGATTCCGTCCCTCATCCCTGTGCGGCCGGGATGAGGATTCTCGTTTGAACCGAACCGCCTGATCCGAGGAGTTGCGATACCTCGTAACCAAGACGGTCAAGCGCAACCCCGGCTGACGAATATCGCAAAGCCCGCGTCAGCGCTTTGGCGCCACGCGCGCCCAGGCCAGCCGCAGCAGATCCCCGACGATCGCGCCGTCCACCTGGGCGAGATCGACATAGGTCGCGCCCTTGCGTCCCCAATAGCCGGGGACCGGCGCGATGGCGTCGGGATGTGCGGCGCAGAAGTTGTGCTGGTCCTCGCTGTCGAGTTTGATCATCAAACGGGCCGGCGAGTCCCGGGCCGTCGCAAAGATTTTCCCGCGAACTCTGAACGAGGGGAAACCATGATGATCGAGTTCCTCGGCCCCCTTCAGCCCCAGGGCCATCCGGCGCACGTCGACGAGGCCGAGCGTCACGGCAAACCTACATCAAGCGGCTTTGCTCCACCGCCGCGGCGATGAAGCTCGCGAACAGCGGATGGGGCGCGAACGGGCGGCTCTTCAACTCGGGGTGGAACTGGACGCCGATGAACCAGGGGTGATCCTCGCGCTCGACAATCTCGGGCAAAACGCCGTCAGGCGAGATTCCGGTCATCTTGAGCCCAGCAGCGCTGAAGCGGTCATGATAGGCGATATTGACCTCGTAGCGATGCCGATGACGCTCGCTGATCACGGTCGAGCCATAGATCTGGGCCACCTTGGATCCAGGTGTCAGGTGCGCCTCGTAAGCGCCAAGGCGCATGGTGCCGCCCTTGTCTTCGTTATCGCCGCGAATTTCCTTGGCGTTGCCCTTCACCCATTCGGTCATCAGGCCGACGACAGGTTCGCGCGTGGGCCCAAATTCCGTCGAAGAGGCGCATTTTACGCCGGAAACGTTCCGCAACACCTCAATGACCGCCATCTGCATGCCGAAACATACGCCGAAGTAGGGTACGGCCCGCTCGCGGGCGAACTGCGCTGCGCGGATCTTGCCTTCCGACCCGCGTTCGCCAAACCCGCCGGGCACCAGAATGCCGTGGACGCCCTCCAGCCTCGCGGCGGCGGCGCCGTCTTCGCCCTCGAACGCCTCGCTTTCGACCCAGTCGAGATTGACCCTCACACGGTTGGCGAGGCCACCGTGATTGAGCGCCTCGATCAGCGATTTGTAGGCGTCCTTCAGCACCGTGTACTTGCCCACCACCGCGATGGTGACTTCGCCGTCAGGGTGGCTGACGCGATCGGACACCTTCAGCCATCGGGACAGGTCGGGCGGCGGCGCGTCGGTCAGGCCGAACACGCTCAGGACTTCGGCGTCCAGTCCTTGGCGATGATAGTCCAGCGGCACCTCATAGATGTTCGCCGCGTCGAGCGCCTGGACCACGGCCGACGCGCGCACATTGCAGAAGAGCCCGATCTTGCGCTTTTCCTCGGGCGGGATCGGTTGCTCGCAGCGGCACAAAAGCACATCGGGCTGGATGCCGATCGAGCGGAGCTCCTTGACGGAGTGCTGCGTCGGCTTGGTCTTCATCTCGCCGGCCGTCTTGATGAACGGCAGCAGGGTCAAATGGACGAAGCAGCTGTGTCCGCGCGGGAGTTCCTGCCCAAGTTGCCGGATCGCCTCGAAGAAAGGCAGGCCCTCGATGTCACCCACGGTGCCGCCGATTTCCACGAGCACGAAGTCGACATCCTCTCCCGCGTCGGCGAGAACGAAGCGCTTGATCTCGTCGGTGACGTGCGGGATGACCTGCACCGTGGCGCCGAGAAAATCTCCGCGCCGCTCCTTTTCGATGATCGTCTTATAGATCTGCCCGGTCGTGATGTTGTCGGCCTTGGTCGCCGATACGCCGGTGAAACGTTCATAGTGACCGAGGTCCAGGTCCGTCTCGGCGCCGTCGTCAGTGACGAAGACCTCGCCATGCTGGTAGGGGCTCATCGTACCCGGATCGACGTTCAGATAGGGGTCGAGTTTGCGCAACCGCACGCCGTAGCCGCGCGCCTGCAAGAGCGCGCCCAATGCCGCGGAGGCGAGACCTTTTCCCAAGGAGGAGACCACGCCGCCGGTTATGAAGATGTACCGGGCCATGGGAGTCCAGACTAACACCGATTCGCGTGGCGCACACGCCCAACGGCGAGCGCCAGGAAGGGCCCGGCTAAATTGAAACGGCGGACTGCGACGCCTGCGGCTAGGGCTTGGTCGAACCCGTCGAAGAGCCGATGGGCGGCAGGTTGACCACTGGCTTGGGGGTCGTGAAGGCGTTGGGTGGGGCCTGGGTCGGCGCAGGCGTGCCGGGCAGTTGCACCGTCGGGCTGGGCGCGGCCGGCGCTGAAGCTGGCGCGGCAGACGTGGCTTTCTTGGCCATCGTGTCGGGATTGATGGACAGCAGCTTCAAGCGGTCGATGGTCGCCTTGGACGAGCGTTCCTGCGCGCCGACCACCGTCAGCGCCATGCTCAGGCAGAGAAACGCGGCGAACAGCCCCCACGTCGTTTTCGTCAACAGGTCGCCGACGCCCCGCGTCGTGATCAGACCCGTCGGGCCGCTGCCGCCGCCCAACGACCCGCCTTCGGAGCGTTGCAAAAGCACGACGACAATCAAGCCGATGCATACAAGCGTGTTCAGGGACAGCAGAAGGTAGGTCAGCATAGAGAGGTGGACTTTCGAATTCGCCGGCGCATCGGGCCGCAGCGCGCCGCGCGCTCTATCACCAAGTCGCAATATGCGCCAGTCAGGCGGCTCTGACGAACACGGTCGGTCGGAAGTGTGCCCGTCCGGCCTATCGCCGGAGGTACCGCCTTTTCCGTGATTTGCCGTGAAATCGCGCGTTCGCCTGATCGGGAAAATCGGTAATTTGGTTAAGATGGCGATTTAGGCCGTCTCGGATTCGACGCGGCCTGGCCGACTTTTTGGAACCGCGAGAACGACCGATTGAACCCTGCCGTCGACCGCCGCATCAACGCACCACAGAACTTTTTTATAATTTATATCAATATCTTACAAATCATTTCGCCGGACGAGTTGGCGGCCTGGCGACGCTCGGCCGGTCGCATCGCGAGCGCCGAAGCCAGTGGCCAGCGCCACCCACGACTCACGTCGGTACGTATTTTTAGTAAAAATTTTCTTAGTAAAATGGGTTTTCCTGCCGCGCCTTTGGAGACATAAGGTGGCCCCAGGGGACCACGGGCTTTCGAGGCGAATGACATGAAACAAGTTTCTTCTTCCGAGTTCGCTGGCAAGTTCGGCCAGTGGGCCTTCGCGGCGCAATCGACGCCGGTGATGGTGACCAACCAGAAGACCGGTATGGTCATGGGCTATTTCGTGTCCGCCGCCGAGTTTGACGAACTCCAAGGCAAGTCGACCCCGCAAGCGGGTCCTCGCCTGACCAAGCCGACGCGCTCGCGCGTTTCGCCTGTGATGGACGATCAGCGTCCGACGCCGCACCCTGAAATCGAAGCGCTCATCCGCAGCATTCGCTAAGGCCAGAGGTATGTTGACGCGCCGCCAAGCTATCAGGCGGCGCGGATCAACTCCGCACGGCGCGCCGGGTTTTCAGGCCGCGGCCCAACGCCAATAGCGGAAACACCTGCCTGTACAGGTCCCAGCGCACCATGAACGCGCGGGAGAGTTCGGGACCCTGCCCCAGCATTCGCGACACTGTCGCTGTCCGCAGAGCGGGATCCGCATTGGCGGCGACGACCTCGGCGCTCGCTCGGTGTGCTCCCGCTGCGCGCCCAAGGGCCATCAACGGGAAATAGTGCCGGTAGAGATTGTACCGCAACATGAAGGCGCGCGAGAGTTCCGGCCCCTGCATCAGCCGCTTGGTCAGCAACGGGTCGTTGAGCTTGATGGTCTGGCCGACGCCATAGCCAGGGAAGCCCGTCCCTGTGTACTCCGGCTCGACCCAAGAGCCCTCTACCTGTCTTTCGATCAGAAATTGGCACCCCCGATCGATCGCCTCCCGGTCACGAGCGCGGTCGGCGGCGAGCAAGGCCATAAGCGCCCAGGCGGTCTGTGACGGGGTCGGCGCTCCACGGCCCGCCTGCTCGCCATCCATATAGGAGGCGCAGGTCTCACCCCAACCCCCGCAGTCCTGTTGATGAGCGACCAGCCAGTCGCAGGCCCGGCTGACATAGGCCTGGGTCATATCCTCGCCGATGGCCGCCAACGCGGGCAACACCGCGCCCGTGCCATAGATGTAGTTGACGCCCCAACGCCCAAACCAGCCGCCGTCGGTCTCCTGCTCGCGCCGCAGGTAATCGAGCGCGCGGACCATGCTGGGATGGTCACGCGAGAGACCGAGTTTTCCGAAGGCCTCGACGATGTGGGCGGTGACGTCCACCGATGGCGGATCGAGAGCCTCGCCGAAGTCGCAGAATGGGATCTTCGTGAGAATCTTCTTGTTGTTGTCCTTGTCGAACGCGCCCCAGCCTCCGCCCTGGCTCTGCATGCCGATCAGCCAGTCCACCCCCAATTGGATGGCCTGTTCGATCCCCCTCGCCTGCCATTTCGGGTCCTGCCGAAACGGCGCCAGCGCGATCAGCGCCACCGCGGTGTCGTCGGTATCGGGATAGAAATTATTGGCGTATTCAAAGGCCCAGCCACCGGGCTTGACCCTAGGAAGCTTGACCGACCAGTCGCCGGGTCGACGGACCTGCCGGTCCAGAACCCACCCGACCGCCTTGTCGACAGCCTCCGGATAGTCGTCCAGCAGGCCGCCGTCGTCGAAGGCGAGCAGCACGAGGATCGTATCCCAGACCGGGCTGTTGGTCGCCTGAATCCAGGTCGCCTCGCCCTCGTCCACCCGCCAGCCGGGATCGCTCAAGGCCGCCAGACCCTTGGCCAGAACCGGGTGATCGATGGCGTAGCCATCGCTGTGCAAGGCCATCAGGCTGTAGATCCAGGGCGGCTGGATGCCGCCCCAGGCGCCGTCGGCGTCCTGATGCTTGATGATCCACTCAAGGGCGTGCCGCACCGCCGCGCCGCGCCACAGACCGACGCCCGTTTTGGCGCCCAGGGCCTGCAACCCATGCAAGACCTTGTCGGCGCCGCGGAAGAAGGCATCCCAGGGCCCGGCGCCGGCTTTCTTGGGCAGACCATAGTCGAACCGGTCGCGCCCATCGGGGAACAGCGCGTCGAGCCGTCTCTCCGGTGGCAGGGGGCGACTGGGGCGACGCGCCGACAGCACGGCGATCGGCATCAGGGTGGCCCTCGCCCACTGCGCAAAGTTGTAGATGCAGAAGGGGAACCATGTCGGGAACCAGATCACCTCGGGCGGCAGATTGGGAGTCTGCTCCCAGGGCCATTCACCGATCAGCGCGAGCCAGTAACGGGTGAAAACCCTTATGTTTTTCAGGCCGCCTTTCGAGGCGATCCAGGCCCGCGCCTTGACGAGAGCCGGATCGTTGTCGGCCATCCCAACCGATCGCAGGGCGGCATAGGCCTCGACCGTGGTGTTGATGTCGCCATTGGGCGCGCCGTGATAGATTTGCCACGCGCCGTCGGCACGCTGGGTCCGCAGCAGCGAGGCCGCCAGCCGCGGCCGCAGGGGATCATCCTCCAGGCCCAGAAACCACAGAGCCAGGCACCACTGGGCCTCCATACAGGCGTTGGATTCAGCCCGGCCAACCCAATGGCCATCGGGTTTCTGACGCGCGATCAGCCAATCGGCGGCCGCCCTGGCCGTCGACTCCAGGGCGCTCTGAAAGTTGCTGGCCTGGGCCGCCTGTGAGCCGATCGGTGCGGCGGACGCCCTCATGTATTGCCCTCGATCCGCCTTCCGCGCATGGCGCGGCTTGTCGTGGCGCTCGCCACGCCTGTCAAGTAAGCGGCCCACCGCGTGGACTAGGCGCGCCGCCGGCGCGTCGATATAGCCCTTGCGACGCCCCGACGCGGCGCAATCGCGCGATGGCAGGACATGGGAGGAGAGCGCGAGTGCCAAGCCGCCACCTTTTGGACCCGGACTACCAACCCCTGATCGACATGCTGGCCGGCATGGGGCCCCCGAAACTGGGCGAGCCCTCACGGTTCATGCAGATGGCGCTGGCCAACCCGCCGCCGCCTTCGGAATTGGTCGACCGGCGAGAGGTCAACATCCCGGGCGCGGCAGGCACGCCGGAGATCCGCGCCCTGCTATACGATCCCAGATCTCGCGCTCAGCCCAGACCCTGCGTTCTGCATATCCACGGCGGCGGATTCATCACTGGGGCGCCTGAGATGGCGGCGCCGGCCAATCTCCGCGTGGCGGAAAATTTCGGCGCGGTGGTGCTCTCGGTGGATTACCGCCTCGCGCCGGCGACCAAGCACCCCGGCGCGGTCGAGGATTGCTACGCCGCCCTGGCCTGGCTCAACGCCAACGCCGGCCGACTCAACATCGATGCGGGGCGAATTGGCGTCATGGGCGAAAGCGCGGGCGGCGGCCTGGCCGCGTGCCTCACGCTGCTGGCGCGGGATCGCGGGCAATATCCCCTCGCCTTCCAGCACCTTTCGGCGCCGATGCTTGACGATCGCACGGTCGATCGCCAGGCGCCGCCAAGCCTTGGCCAGTATGTCTGGACGCCGGACTCCAACCGCCTGGGCTGGTCATCCCTTCTCAATGAGGCTCCTGGCGCCGCGGACGTGCCCTACACCGCGTCGGCGGCGCGGGCGCCCGACCTTTCGTGCTTGCCGCCAGCCTTCATCAACTGCGGCGCGCTCGACCTGTTTCTTGACGAAAACATCACCTACGCCCAGCGGCTCACCGCCGCCGGCGTGCCCGTGGAGCTGCACATCTATCCCGGCGCGCCGCACGGCTTCATGGCCGCGACGAAAGCGGCGATCACCAAGCAGGCCGTGCGCGATTCCATGACAGCGCTCGGCAAGGCGCTGCGCCGGCCAAGCGCCGACTAACTTTCGATCCTCTCGCTTGAAACCTCTGGAAACCTGAATATGACGTTCAAACCCTTTGATCTTACCGACAAAGTCGCCCTCATCACCGGCGGCGCCGGCGGCATTGGCCTTGGCATGGCCGAAGGCCTGGCGGCTGCCGGCGCGAAGGTGGTGATCTGGGGCCGCAACAAGGAAAAGAACGACGCGGCGGTGAAAAAGCTCACCGACTTCGGCGCTGAGGTGCTGGTTCAGGAAGTCGACGTGGCCGACGAGGCCGCCGTGGTCTCAGCGATCGCCGCCGCCATCAAGCACTTCGGACGCCTGGATTTCGTCGCCGCCAACGCCGGCGTCGGCGGCGGCGGGACCTTCACCGAAATGACCACGGAGAACTGGCGGCGCGTCACCACCGTCGATCTCGACGCCGTGTTCTGGACCTTCCGCGAAGCGCTCAAGCACATGGTCGAGCGCGCCAAGGCCGGCGATCCCGGCGGATCGCTGGTTGTGACGTCGTCCACCTCCGCCATCCATGGCGCCCCGCGCAACCAGGCCTACGCCTCCAGCAAGACGGGCGTTCTGGGCATGATCCGCGGTCTGGCGGTCGAGTACGCCAGGTACGGAGTCCGCGCCAACGCTATCCTGCCGGGGTGGATCGCCACCGACATGACCGCGCCGCTGCAGGCCTGGGACACCTTCAATGAGAAAGCCATCAGCCGCGTGCCGATGCGCCGCTGGGGCGAACCGGACGACTTCTCAGGGATCGCGGTCTACCTGGCGTCGGACGCATCGCGGTTTCACACCGGCGACGATATTCTGATCGACGGGGGCTATACGATTTTCTAGCCTCGGGGATCGCTAGAACCCTATTGTCCGCGGATGAAATAAAGCCGGTCAATCCTGTGCGAACAGTGTTTGGCGCCCATGCGGTTAGCCGATGGGCAGACCTACCAAGGCCGCGCTTCATTCATTTCATGGATCCAGCGGATCTGGGCGTTGAGGTTGTCGAGCCGGGCTTCGAGGTCGGCGCGGGTGGGCCCGTCGAGGCGACCGCCGTTGACGGCGAGGTCGCTGCGAAATTCCCGGCGGATATTGTTCAATATCCCTTGAACCCTGTTGAACTCTCCCGGGGGCAGAGCGCCGCTCGCTGCGCCGCGGTTGATGCGCTGCTGAATCCAGCCGATGCGGTGCTGGATGTCCCAGACCGCCGGCCGATAGGCGGGCGGCGGCGGGCCGACGGGCGCGTCGGCGCAGCTGGAGAGGGCGAAAGCGCCTGCAAGGACGCCATGGAGGGGTAGGAAGGTTTTCATCGCGCCTGAGATCCTGTTTCGGTTGACGGGAGACACAACAAGACAGAAGCGTAACCTGCGCGCCGCCAGATGAACGTGATTTGAACCGAATTGCGCCGCCGCGCCCACCCTCCCCGGGTTCATCTCCGATTTCACCATTGACGGGACGCCCCCGGATCGCATTTGTGCGCGGCGTCGGCGGAAGTCCGCCGGAGGAAACAAAAGGATCTCGAAATGGCGTTGCTTGACGGCAAGGTGGTGCTGGTCACGGGCGGAGGCGCCGGCATCGGCCGCGAGTGCGCGCTGTTGGCGGCGAAGCACGGCGCCAAGGTTGTGGTCAACGATTTGGGCGGCGACGTCAGCGGACGCGATCATGGCTCCGCCGGCCCGGCCGAGACCGTGGCGGCCGAGATTCGCGCCGCCGGAGGCGAGGCGGTCTCCAACTCCGAAAGCGTCACCTCCATGGCCTCGGTCAAGGGCATGGTCGAACAGGCCAAGGACACGTTCGGCGGCCTGCACGCGGTCATAAATCCCGCCGGCATCCTGCGCGACGGCATGTTCCACAAGATGAGCGACAGCGACTGGGACGCCGTCCTCGAAGTCCATCTGCGCGGCGCCTACAACGTCACCCGCGCGACCATCGAGCTCTTCCGCGAGCAACAGGACGGCGCCTACGTCCTCTTCACCTCGACCTCCGGTCTGATCGGCAATATCGGCCAGGCCAACTACGCCGCCGCCAAGCTGGGTGTGATGGGCCTCTCGCGGATCATCGCCATGGAGGGCGTGGCCAAGAACGTGCGCTCCAACATCATCGCTCCCTTCGCCTGGACGCGCATGATCGCCACCATTCCGGTCAAGGACGAGGCCTCGGCCCAGCGTGTCGAGCGCATGCGAAACGCCATGCGCGCCGATCAGGTGGCGCAGATGGCGATCGCCCTGGCTGCGCCGGACGCCAAGGAGACCACCGGCCAGATCTTCGGGGTGCGCGGCAATGAGATCATTCTCTTCGACCAGCCCCGCCCCGTCCGCTCGGCGGCGCGTTTGGAAGGCTGGACGCCGGAGACTCTGATCTCGCACGCGATGACGTCGATGAAGTCGGACTATACCGACCTCGGCGCCTCGGCGACCGTCTTCCCCTATGATCCGATCTAAGAGGACCCGCTCATGACCACTGTCGGCATCGCCGCCTGGGGCGCCTACGTCCCGCGCCTGCGCCTGCAACGCAAGGCGGTCACCACCGCCAACGCCTGGATCGCCCCCAACCTGGGCGGCAAGGGACGCGGCGAGCGATCCATGGCCAACTGGGACGAGGATTCCCTGACCATGGCCGTCGAGGCGGCGCGCGATGCGCTCGGGCCCGATGACGACCGCACCCATATTGGCGCGGTTTACTTCGCCTCGACGACGGCGCCTTTCGCCGACCGACTGAACGCCGGCATCGTATCCGCGGCGCTGACATTGGAACGCTCCGCCTCGTCGGCCGACATCACCGGCTCTCAGCGGGCCGGGCTCACCGCCCTCACCCAGGCCCTATCGGCGGTGAAATCGGGCGCGGCGGGAAACGCCCTGGTCGCCGCCGGCGAGCACCGGCGCACCCGCGCCGCCTCGGCCCAGGAACTCGACTTCGGCGACGCCGGCGCCGCCTTCGTCACATCGGCCGACAACATCGCCGCGGAATTCCTCGGCCATGGGTCGGTGACCGCCGATTTCGTCGACCATTTCCGTGGCGCCGAGTCCGAATTTGACTACGGCTGGGAAGAGCGCTGGATCCGTGACGAGGGCATCGTCAAGCTGGTCCCGCCGGCCATTGCCGCCGCCCTGGCGTCGGCGGGCGTCACCGCCGGCGCGGTGACGCATTTCTGTTTCCCCTCCACCTTCGCCGGAATGGCCGCCACCCTCGCCAAGACCTGCGGCATCCCCGCCGAGGCCGTGCGGGACAACCTCGCCGCCGTCATGGGCGAGGCCGGCTCGACACACGCCCTGGTGTTGCTCGCCCACGCGCTCGAAGCGGCGAAGCCCGGCGACATCATCCTGGCGGCCCAGTTCGGACAGGGCGCCGAGGCCCTGGTGTTCAAGGCGACCGGGGCGATAGCCTCCCGGCGACCGGCGCGCGGCGTCACCGGTTCCCTCGCCGAGCGCAAGGAAGAAACCAACTATATGAAGTTCCTGGTCTTCAATGACCTCGTGCAATGGGACAAGGGCATGCGGGCGGAAAAGGACAACAAGACCGCGCTGACCACCCTCTATCGCAACGCCGACATGATCCTGGGGCTGGTCGGCGGACGCTGCACCGAGACCGGGGTCGTCCAGTTTCCACGCACGCGCCTGTCGGTATCGCCCAACAAGACCACGGTCGACACCCAGGAGCCCTATCGCTTCGCCGAGCGCAAGGCCAGGATTCTTACATGGTCGGCCGACTATCTCACCTTCGCCATGGCCCCGCCGAACCACTACGGCATGGTGGATTTCGAGGGCGGCGGCCGCATCTTCATGGACATCACCGATGTCGAGCCGGGTGATGTCGATACCGGCCTTGGCGTGCGCATGGTCTTCCGAATCAAGGAAGTCGACGCGGCGCGCGGCTTCAAGCGCTATTTCTGGAAAGCCACCCCCGATCGAACCGCCCAGGCCGCCGCAACCGCTCAGGCCGCCGAGTAAGCGCGGCGCCAGCGCATGATTAGGACTTGCCAATCCCCGCTATTGGGGTCGAAGTAACAGCAACCAACGCCGCCGCGACGCGGCTCGGCGCGTTTCACCGATGAAACCGCCTTCAGACCGGAGAGAAATACCATGGCTTCTGGCATCAGGGACAAGGTCGCCATCCTGGGCATGGGCTGTTCGAAGTTCGGCGAGCGCTGGGACGCCGGCCCGGACGAGCTGATGGTCGAGGCCTATCTGGAGGCCATGGGCGACGCCGGCATCGAGGCCGGTCAGCTCGACGCCGCCTGGTTCTCCACCCACGTCGACGAGTTCGGCACGGGCAAGGGTGGCACGCCGCTCTCGATGGCGTTGCGCCTGCCCAACATCGCGGTCACCCGCGTTGAGAACTTCTGCGCGTCGGGATCGGACGCCTTCCGCGGCGCGGTCTACGCCGTGGCCGCCGGCGCGGCCGACATCGCCCTGGCGGTCGGCGTCGAGAAGCTGAAGGACACCGGCTACGGCGGCCTCCCTGTGGGTAACGCCGGCACGCTCAACCCGCAAGTCGCCCCCAACGGGTCGGCCCCCGGCAACTTCGCCCAGCTCGCCTCCGCCTATCGTGAAAAGCACGGCGTCACCCGCGAGGATCTCAAGCGCGCCATCGCCCACGTCTCGGT